>Ga0187871_10002660_pt1 | contig 14354 bp, 9 predicted proteins | sample June2016WEW_16_1_FD_132988 | JGI IMG/M metagenome (GOLD analysis project Ga0187871, IMG submission 132988) | Peatland microbial communities from SPRUCE experiment site at the Marcell Experimental Forest, Minnesota, USA - June2016WEW_16_10 | ecosystem: Environmental > Terrestrial > Soil >... | reverse complement strand
TCAATATTTCATCAAGCGTCTGATCGGCGTTGTTCATAAATGTTTTGTCATCCTGAGCGAAGCGAAGGACCTCCATCGAATCGACCCTCCCCATTCCCTCGCGGTGTTATTTACGGCAAATAAGGCTGTGCATCCGTACTCTCCACAAACTTCTTCAACCCAGCCTGCACAGCGGGACGCGCAAACAACTCACAGAATAGGTCGATTTCCTGCCGCAGTTCCTCGCGTGGGATTGGCTTGATAAACCTTTTCGCTGCCGTGACGGTCGCGCGATCGAACTTCCGCAACTGCGCCGCGGTAGCCCGCGCCGCTCGCAGCGCCTCGCCTTCGCCCACTACTTGGCTCGCTAGTCCGATCTGCTGCGCCTTGCTCGCGTTGAAGCTGCGTCCTGTCAGCAACAAATCTCTCACCACAGCATTGCCCAGATCGCGCTTCAGCCGCGGAATCCCGCCGAAACCCGGAATCAACCCCAGCCTGAGTTCTGGAAAACAAAACCTCGCCATCTTGTCAGCGATAATCAAGTCGCATGCCAGCGCCAGCTCGAATCCTCCTCCAAACGTCACTCCATGCACCGCGGCAATGGTGGTCAAAGGCGCAGCATCAATCAGATTCAACACGCGATGAATCCGCTCCAGGAAATCTCGCACGCCTTTCACAGCTTCCGCTTTATCCATCCGCTCGGACCGCTCATACAATTCGCGCAAATCGGCCCCGGCGCAGAATCCCGGTTTCAGCTCGCTGTAAATAATGAGGGCGTGCGCCTTCGCCTGCATCTCCTCCAAAGCCGTGGCGAATTTCTCAAGCTCTTCGAGCGCCGCCGACCCCAGTTCGTTGCAAGGCTCACGATGCAACGCCAGTTCGATCACGCCCTCCGCAACTTTCCACGACAAGGCGCTCCCGTCAGACTGATTCGCAACCTGACGTTCGGATTTTCCTTCGTGCACCTTCGTATGCGTATCCTTTGCGGCTCTCAGCATTTTGTCGTCAAATTAAACTGCCTGCTTCACCCGGTACATTTCTTCAATCTCGTTCTTCATTAGCGCGGCAATCGCGTCGCGCTTCAGCTTCCCGTTCACGGTTAGGCATCCATTCTCGATGGAGAATGCCTCTGGCCGCACGTGAAAAACCCGCACCTGTTTGTAATGGGGCAATTCAGGATTCACCACATCCAGCGCAGCTTGCACATGCTCAGCCGTCACACTCCCGGTCACAAGCGCCGTCAAGTACCCGCGCCCATTTCCTACGACGACGACTTGCTGCGCCGTCGACAACATTTTCGCGATCGCGATCTCAATCGACTCGGGAGAAATCTTGTGCCCTGATCCCAGAACGATCAAGTTCTTGATCCGCCCCACAATTCGCCAGTTCCCCGCCGCATTCACTTCGCCCTGATCGCCCGTATGGAACCATCCATCGCGCAGTGCCTCCGCCGTTTGTTCGGGCCGGTTCCAGTAACCTGGAAAAATATTCGGCCCACGCACCAGGATCTCGTCATGCTCCCCCAACTTCATTTCCATGCCCGGAATCGCCGGGCCCACGCGCCCCACCTCGACCCGCTGCGGATCGTCCATGGTGCAAATCGCCGTCGTCTCCGTCAGCCCATAAACCTGTAGCACCCGAATTCCCAACATCATGAAATAGAGCTGTGTCTCTTCACTCAGCGGAGCTGACCCGCAAATCAGCGCCTTCAGATTTCGTCCAATCATCTTCTTCCGGATTGCCGGAAATACCAACGCATTCGCCAGCCCCAGCCACATCGCGTCGCCCGCTCTCGACTGACCTTCCTGCTTTCGCGCCCACGCGCTTTTCGCCCGCGAATAAATCGCCTGGGCCACTCCCCCGGTCTGCCACAGTTGTTCATCCACCGCCCGCCGCATGCGCTCCAGCAGTTGAGGCACATTCAGGAAATAATCGGGAGCGACCGCGCGCATGTCATTCGCGATCTTCGCGAGATCCATGTTGATCGTGACCAGGCTCCGTCGCTTCAGAAATGTAAGTAGCGCGATCCAGGACGCTGCAAATGTGAACGGCAAATAATGAAAGATGCGATCCTGCCCGGCTCCGCCAGAGATCGAACCGGACATCAACTGTTCCAACCGCTCCGCCGTCCGGTCCAGCATAAAGCCCACGTTCGCCGCCGTCAGCACCACACCCTTGGCTTCGCCCGAGGTTCCGGAGGTATAGATGATGGTTACCGGACTGTCCTCCCCCATCTGCGGCCGTCCCAGCTGCATTCCATCCACACCCGCAAAAATCTCGTCAAACAAAAACTGCGGAGGCGCCTCTCGCCAACATTGCGAGATCTCATCCCGCAACGGCGCATCCCCGCAGCAGATGAGCGACGGCGTGCAGTCCTTCATCATCGCCACCAACTCCGCCGAGGCTTGCCGCGAATATAGCGGCACCACGATCAACCCCTCGGCCATCAGCGCCAGGTCCATCGCCACCCATCGAATACTGTTCGCCGCAAGCAGTCCGCACCGGTCTCGCCTCTTCAGTCCCTTTGAAGCGATAAAAGTTCTGGCCTTTCTAACCAACTCCAGCAACTCGCTCCCGGTAATTCCAGTGACCTCTCCATCACGGATCTCAGCCAGGATCGGCGTATCCGCAGCCGCCTGCAGTTGCGAGAATATCTCTCCGATGAATGGAATGTTTGTACTCAAAGTTTGGATTGCGAGACTGTGCTTAGGTTTTTCTTCGCGAGCTTCGCACAGTCTTAGCGTTCTTTGCGGTTAAAAGCTTAAATCTATTTACCAGGCAACACTCTAGTTGTACGCGGCAAGCAATTCCCGAAGCCCCGCGCCCATCGGCGGCAAATAATCCTCCCAACTCCACTCTCCCCGGCGGGTCTCAAACTCTGGATACCTTTTCTGCACTTCCTCTTCAAAATAGACACCCATGCGCGCCATCACTTTCAAATTCCTGACCACCGTCTGCGCAATCCCGCCGGCGATCGCCTCGCCGTCACAACTCAGCTTCTCCAAGGCCGCCAGCAGCTTTCCTTCAAGCTCGGGATCATCCACCGTCATCAGCAAATCCTGATGCCCCCGCTCCCGCATTAGATTTCGAATGCGCTCATCCATCGTGATTCCGGCCGAGGGTACCAGCCCCGGCATCGAGGTCACAATCCCGTGATAGCGCGACGATGCCATCATGTGGCATGCTCGCAGAACGCTGACCAATTCGTACATGTTGTATTCGTCCGAGGTGAGAACCGGTACACCGCCTAGCTTTTCAGAAATCTTGTTCGCCGGACGCGCATCCAGCCGCTCCGTCGCTGCAAGAATCACGAAAACGTTCTTCTTTTTGCGGAACGCGTCCACCGCATTCGCAATCGCCGTCCAATATTTGCGGTACGCCTGCTCCGCCGCAGGCCCCGCCGTATGAAAATAAGGACCGCGGTAGTGGCTATCCTTATACGCTCCGGCCACACTGTGGAAAGCAAGCTTCGCCACCGAAGCCTTCACCGGCCATTCAAAGGGATTAATCGGACACACCACCAGCACCGGCGTTCGCCCGTCCCATCCTACTTTCTTCAACACGCTCTGCCCGTATTCCGGCGGACGAGGTTCGAATGTCCAGGCAGTGTCGGTCCCCAACTCTGTCGGCACGCCGAGTTCACGCAACACTCCTCGCGACTCTTCGTTGCGCGTAATCACAAATGAATTTCTGCAATAGCGTCCGCACATTTTCGCCACCAGCGGATCCATGTGCCCCGCTTCCGCGCCGTAGCCCACGGACAACTTATTCTGCGCCGCAGCAATCCCCAGCGATCCGATCATCATCGTGGTCAGCGCGTTGGCGAACTTGCTTTTGAACATCGACCCTTCGCATGCCACCACTCCATCATGCTTCGGCACTTCATTCGCAAGAAATGGCGGAAAAATATCCGGCAGATGCACCTGCTTTGTGCCCTCGAAGTATCCGCGCGAGAAATCGAAGTTCTGGCTCATGACGCTGAACTCCACTCGCTCCGGGCCCAGAATGTGCCGGATCTGACGCAGCATCTCTTCCACCCGCACATCCGACCCCATATTTCGCGTGCCGTTGTAGCCTGCAAACAAGAGCTTCAGCTTCTCGCCCGGCTTCCAGCGCTCGCCTTCGCCCAGCATCCATCCCGCTCTGGCGCGCTCGATCGAACTGCTGACCCAGGCCTCCAGAATAAAATCCATCATGCCGCTGTCCCTCCCGCCTTAGCCGGCCAGGGACGGTATCTGTACGCAAAATCATTCTCCCGGCTGAACTTCATGAGCGGATAGCAATACTCGGAAAACGGCACCGGCTTCTTTCCTAATTCCCTCGTCACCCGCGTGTTGTCGAACACCGTATTCCACACCAGATACGGCAGAAATACCTTCATCAGCGACGCGCCTTTCCCCATTGCTCCCTTGCGGTTCGCCAGAAAATCCACCGACCCTGCAAATGGCCGCTCCGCCACCGGCACAAACATGGGAGGGCGCTTATTTTGCGCCGTGGCCAAAGCTTTCGTGATCTCTCGAAACGTTTGCGATCCGATTCCCGACGAGAGATGATAGGTGTCGTGCTCGGGATTTTCTTTCTGATGCAGCGTCGAAATCGCCTCTGCCACAAAATCCACGTTCACGATGTCGATCTTGTCGGTTGCTCGAAACGGCAGCACTGGCAGGCCGGCCAGAAAAACGAACGCCTTCACCATGTCGAACTGCGTCGTCTCCGCATAGCGGCTGTCGCCGAGCACGATGCTCGGTCGGAAGATTGTCTTCGGGGTCTCCGGCAGCAGCACCCGCATCATGTGTTCGCAGAATTTCTTTGTCCGCGCATACGGATCGTAATCCGATCGTTCCCAATCGATCGACCGGTCCTCGCTCACAACCTCGTTGTGCCGCTTCCCCGCCACCGCCACCGTGCTGACCTGGCTGAAGCGCCGCAGCCCGTGATAATGCTCGGCGTGGCGCGCCAACGTCAACACTTCCAGCGTGCCGCGCAGGTTGACGTTCAGACAACTCTTCTCCGACTTCCGGTTCAACGACGCTGCGCAATGAATCACCGAATCGCTGGTGTGCACGAGCCTGTCATAGTCGTCGCGGTCCAGTCCGAATCCAGGTTCCGTCAAATCACCGCGGAACACCCGCATGCGCGTTTGCAGGAATTCATAAAACTGCGGAAACTCGAGATGCAATTGCAACGCCTGCCACAGCCGTCCCTCCGCCTCGCCCACGTCCCGCGCCCGCACCAGCACGTTCAGAGCTGCGCCATGATCCCGCAGCAGATTCGCGGCCACGTGCGCCCCGATGTATCCGGTCGATCCCGTCAGAAATATCGCCATTCACCTAATCCGTTTCTTGTCGCCGCGACTGCCGTTAGCCCCCGAGGTACTATCTTTAATGATCGCGCCCTCACGTGCCCGTCTTCACCGTTTCCCCATTCTGCAAACTCCGCGCCGGACGCGCCTCCAGCGGCCGCCCCTCGATCAACGGATAGGTCCATTTCCGCAGCGCCGGAATATGCACGTTGATCCAGTAATCCCACCAATCGAGCATTCGGGCTTTGTACCCGAACTCCTTGCGCTCGTCCTCCACCAGCGCATGCGACAGTTTCTCCACGTTGTCGGCCGCGAAGTCATGATCGTTAAAGAGGATGAACGGCTCAAACAGCTCAATCAGTTTCTCCACCCGCTCCAGATTTCTTTCCGCCTTCACCAGCGGAGTCTTTTTCAGCGGCAGCGGCGACATAATTCTCTGAATCGACTTCACAATCGCCTTCTGCGCCGGTGCCGACATGCGCTGGTACCGCGTCTTCGACACTGGAATCGCGTCGAACCGCAGGCGCAGCCACGATTCCAACCCTTCCTGCGCCCGGTAATGTTTGCGATGCGCCAGCGACGTCAACTCAATCGATCTTCCCATGTCACACGGATTGGTCACTGAAGTCGCCAACTGATAAAGCTGATCGTGCCTTCGTTCCACAATCGCCGCCGCAATCAGCGTCATCCCCGTGCACACAGCGTCTACCGGGATAATGTCAAGCCGCTTGCTCTCATTCGACGGCAATTGACGGAAATATGTCCCCAACAAATAAGACAGCGACGCCGATGTATTGATGCCTTCATTCCAGCCCAGGAACGGCTTCGCCACCGAGGTCTCAACAATCGCTGGACGCACAACCGCAATCGGCAACCCCGCTCCATATTTCACAATCAGCGATTCCGCCAGGCTCTTGGTCAGCGTGTAAGTATTCGGCCAGCCCAACTCCTTCGCCCGCTGAGTCCCGGCGTCAGTCAGATACGTCTTCAACCAGCGGATCCGGTTCTTGCGGATCTGGTTCTCCAGAGCTGCGCCTTGTAATCCTTTTGCGGCATGTTCCTTCGCGAGAGACTGCAATTTCAACCCGGCCGTCACTTCCGCGCCTTCAGCCTCAGCCTCGGCCTTTGCGATCAACTCATGCAGAGAGCGCCATTCCTGTTCAGCGTCAAAGTTCGCTACGCGATGCGGCGTGTAATTCGGAATCAGTTTCTCCGTAACCCGCCCATCCCGCTCACCCGCCACATAACACGTTGACAGATGCAGCAACCCGGCATGGTCTGTTCCCCGCACAAACTCCAGGATGTTCATCGCCGCATCCGTATTGGTCATCAGCGCATCCCGCAGGTCAGGATTGAAATCCGTCAACCCAGAACTATTCACAATCAAATCAAGATTTCTCTCGAGCCGCAGCGCCGTCTCCGCATTCAGCCCCAACCCGGCTTGCGTGACGTCACCTTCTACGACCTCCACTTTATCCCGCAAAAACTCCCCGAGACCAGCGCCATAAGTCTCAAACAGGGGATCAAACACTGGCGATTCTTCCACAATCTTTTCAAACCGCCGCGCTCCCGGGTTCGACTTCTGCCGCCGGATCAGCAGGTAAATCTTCCCGATCTTCGGCAGCTCCATCAGCGTATTCGCCAGCCAGACCTTCCCAATAAATCCGGTAACGCCGATCAGCATGAGATGCTTGCCCGCCAGCGCGCGCCGGACTGAGAATCCCGACGCTTGGCGCTGCCCCTCGAAATGCACGATCGGCAGTTCCTGCGCGGCCGGTTCCCGACCCGCCCCAATTACAGCTGCGCGCAGTTCTTCCAGCGTAATATCCAACTGCCGCGCCAGAGTTTTCGGCGCGCGCCGCCCGTCCGGACTCTGCTCCCGGATCAGCGCCAATCCTCCGCGCGGCCGGATCACCGGCTTGAGCAACCTTCCCGTGGCCACGCCATCGCGAAACTCCAGCCGGTTCGCCACAACCCGCTTAACCCCAAGATGTTGCGCCAGGGGCTTCATCACGTGCTCCAAACCCTGGCTCACCAGCACTACGTCCGCGCCCGCCCGCACCAGTCCCTGCACGCGTTCAACCCCATGCGCCTTCAGCTGCGGCTTCAATTTGTATTGGAAATATTCCTCGCCCAGCAGATCCAGCCGGTCGCGCGTCACGCCCCGCAATGCCGTGTGTACCACGCGCGTCGCGAACTTTCGGTTCGTCGAATACAGAAATGGGCGCAGCGCGGCCATCACGAAGATCAGCCCCCGCCTCCACCACCGCTCGGCGAAAGTCTGCGCGTTCCAGGTAAAGAACGCCACTGGCTGTACTACCGTCAAGTCCAGCAAACTACCCTCCACCCGCCAGTAAACGGTGGGCGACACCCCGGCCGAGGCGCCGGGATTGTGGTTTGACGGTTCCAGTTGGTTTGGCTGTTCCAAAACGTTCCTTGCGCCTACGACAGGCTTCCCCGCCTCCGGGCACACGAATCTTCTATTGTAAACAATGCGGCTACGTCCGCGAAGTCTTGATCAGTCCGCCTTGCCGATGAGCAGGATATACCCGTCCGGGTCTTCGACTCGCACTTCGCCTTTCGGCATGTAGTCCGGATAGGTGATGGCAGAGACGTGGATGCCGGCCGAAATCAAGTGTTCCCGCAGCGCTACCAGATCGGGCGAGTAGAGATAGAACAGCACTGCCTGCTGGCTGGCGACGACCGGTTCCGTGGCCCGAGCAAACATCAGATCAGCCCGCTCGCAGGTAGCGTGCGCCCACTGCAGATTCCCACTGCTGGACTTCAGACAGCCGCGCACTTCCATGCCCAGCAGCTTGTAAAAATCAATCGACCGCTGCACATCAGCAACGAACGCCATGGGGATGAGACCCGTGACGTTGCCGTTGACGGATGTCTTAACGGAGGATGCCTCAGCCATCGATCTTCGCCTCCCGCAATTGCTTCACCGCAGTCTCGGAGCTGACCGGCGAGTAGTAAACCTCCTTAAAAGTGTAGGAGCGCGCCTTGGCGGCGATGATAGGCATAATCTCGATGTGCCAGTGGTAATCGTCGTCAATCGTTTTCCAATAACCCAACGTTTTCGACGGATGCAGACTGTTCGGCGACGTGTGCAGCACCAGGTGGAAGCCTTCCGTAAGCGCGCGAACCCGCTGCAAAGTCCGGCGCAGAAGCGCGGCAAGATCGGTCCGCAATCCTGGCTTGGACAACCCAGTGCGCTCGAACGAGGCATCGTGGTTACGGGGAATGATCCAGGTTTCGTACGGCACGCGCGGGGCATAAGGTCCGAGAGCGACATAATCACCGCGGGCCTCGATCACGCGCGAGGCCTGCCGCTCCTCCTGGGCAAGAATGTCGCAGAAGACGCAGCGCTCTTTGCTTTGGAAATACTCCCGTCCCGCCCGCAACTCGTAAAGCACTCGCCTCGGCACGAACATGGTGGCCGTAAGCTGCGACGTAGGATGAGCGAATTCCTGGCCCGCGCTCGGCCCATGGTCCTTGAAAAGACTGACGTACTTGATGCGCGGGTCGCGCTTGAGGTCCATGATTCGTTCAGCAGCGAGGCGCAGGAATTGCCCGATCTCTTCATCGCTGGCTTGCCAAAGCTGGCGGTCGTGCCGGGGATTTTCCACCAGAACTTCATGAGCGCCAACTGAACTCATGCGATCGTAAATGCCGTCACCGCGCCGTCCCGGCTCGCCTTCAATGTGATAGAGCGGCGTAGGATGCACAACCGAGCGCGCCGACCAGCCTGCAGCGCTCGGCGCCGCGGAGATCACTTGTGGAGTCCGCGGAGAATCCGGGCAAAAAAGGCAGACAGTTTCCGCGCGCGGTGCACCTTCAGCTGGGTCATCTCCCGTCATGACCCAGGAGCGAGTGATGGGATCTTTCCGCAGTTCCATGCACCAGCTAAACACTGCCGGAGAACTTGCGTCAACTATCATTTCCGCTTGTGCGGCTCGACCCCGGGCAGTCAAGCCTGAGGACTTGTTATAATCCGCGCCAAGCCCTCTTTCTCGATGGAAACGCTGTCCCCGATTGAAACATTGAGACAATGACCGAGCCGTCCACTCCGCTGATGCGGCAATACGCTGCCGTCAAGAAAGAACATCCGACCGCCCTCCTGTTCTTTCGCCTGGGGGACTTCTACGAGCTTTTCTTCGATGACGCCATTGTCGCTTCCAAAGAACTGCAGATCACGCTGACCTCGCGGAACAAAGAGAAAGGCATCGCCGTGCCCATGTGCGGGGTGCCGCACCACGCCTCGGAAGGCTACATTGGCAAGCTCATCCGCAAAGGCTTCAAAGTAGCCATCTGCGAACAGATGGAAGACGCGCGGCTCGCGAAGAAACAGATTGGCGCGAAACTCGTGCGGAGAGAAGTTACGCGCGTGGTCACGCCAGGAACGGCTGCCGATTCGCTGCTGGGCTCGGAGGAAAACAACTTCCTGGCAGCCCTGGCTCAGGTCGGAGAGCGCGTTGGCTTCGCGGCTCTCGATCTTTCCACCGGAGAATTTCGCGCGACGGAATTTTCAGGCGAGAGCGCGCTACGTCGAGTGCAGGACGAACTGGAGCAGTTACGGCCGAAAGAGTTGCTATACGGTTCGGCAGCGCCGCTGTTCGACGCCAGAACCAGCCGGGCCTTGCTCACGCCGCCGGCGCGGACGCAAGCGCCTCAGCCACGCGCCCCTGGAGCTACGTGCGCCGAGACTCCTCTCGACGATTGGATCTTCGCTCCCGACCACGCCATTCCGCTGCTCGAAAATCATTTCGGAGTGTTGTCACTCGAGGGGTTCGGCTTGGCCGGCCACACGGCAGCAGCCTCCGCGGCGGGAGCGATTCTCTACTACGTCCGCTCCACCCAGCGCGGATCGCTCGACCACGTCGACCGCATTGGCTGGTACGAGCGGCAGAACTGTCTTGTACTCGACGCGGTGACGGTCCGTAATCTGGAATTGATTGAGCCCCTGTTCGCCGGCACGGATGCGGGACTCACGCTGTTTCGCTCGATCGATGCTGCCGTCACTCCCATGGGCAAGCGCCTGCTGCGTGCCTGGCTGCTTCGCCCGTTGCTCAATCTCGCAGAGATCAACGCCCGCCTGGACGGTGTAGAAGAGGGCGTGAACAGCACGATCGCGCGCGAGGAACTGCGCCGCGCGCTCGATGGCGTGCTCGACCTGGAGCGGCTTTTGAGCCGCGTGACTCTCGAGACCGCAAATCCGCGCGATGTGCTGGCCTTGGCGGCGTCTCTAAAAAAGATTCCAGCCATCAAAGCCGCAGTAGGACGATTGGCCACTGAGCGCCTGAACACTCTGCACGCGTCACTCGATGAGCTGGCCGATTTGCGCGAACGCATCGAAACCACAGTCGTCCCCGAGCCGCCCCTGACCTTCGCGGACGGCGGTGTAATTGCGGCAGGCGTAAATCACGATCTGGACGAGTTGCGCGAACTCTCCCGCAACAGCAAGCAAGTGTTGGCGCAGATCGAGCAGCGCGAACGGGGGCGCACCGGGATCAGTTCGCTGAAAGTGAAGTTCAATTCCATCTTCGGTTATTACATCGAGGTGTCGAAGCCGAACCTGCACCTGGTCCCGCAGGATTATGAACGCAAGCAAACTCTCGTGGGCGCGGAGCGCTTCACCACTCCCGAGTTGAAAGAATATGAAGCCAAGATCCTCGACGCGCAGGAAAAGATCGTCGAGATCGAGCGCCGGCTCTTCACTGAGTTGCGCACCGCGATAGCATCCGAAGCTAAGCGAATCCGCCAGACCGCGCTGGCGCTCGCCGAGGTCGATGTGCTGGCGTCCCTGGCGCATGTCGCCGCGCTGAGAAATTACTGCCGGCCGCAGTTTACGGCTTCGCCAGACTCGGACGATTTGGAAATCGTCGATGGGCGTCATCCGGTGATTGAGCAGCAAGAGATGGCCGGGGGTAGCGAGCGCTTCGTCCCCAACGATCTTTACCTGAATGCAAACACGCACACCATCCTGCTGCTGACCGGCCCGAACATGGGCGGCAAATCGACTTATCTGCGACAGACGGCGCTCATCGTGATTCTCGCGCAGATGGGCTCGTTCGTTCCTGCCCGTTCCGCGCGCCTGAGTGTGGTCGACCGCGTCTTCACCCGAATCGGCGCCAGCGACAATCTGGCTCGCGGCCGCTCCACCTTCATGGTAGAGATGACGGAAACGGCAGCGATCCTGCACACGGCAACGCCGCGTTCTTTAATTCTTCTGGATGAAGTCGGCCGCGGCACTTCGACCTACGACGGTTTGGCAATTGCCTGGGCTGCCGTCGAGTATCTGCACGCACGCGTCCGCGCCAAGACATTATTCGCGACGCACTATTTCGAGTTGACCGAATTGGCCGAGCAACTTTCTGGAGTGAAGAATTATCACGTCTCCGTGAAGGAAACTGGCGGCGGCATCGTCTTCCTGCGGAAGGTTGAGCCAGGAGCGGCCGACCGCAGCTACGGCATCGAAGTAGCCAAGCTGGCAGGCTTGCCCAACGAAGTGATCACGCGCGCGCGCGAAGTGCTGGCCGAGCACGAATCGATTGAGCGGCTGGCTACCGATCATCTCTCGCCCGGCGCCACGCCACCGCCAACGCAGCTAACTATCTTCACGCCGCTGTCGCAACCAGTACTCGAAAAGCTGCGCGAAGTAGACTTAAACCGGCTCACACCGCTGGAGGCACTGAATCTGCTGGCTGAGTTGAAGAAAGAAATCTAATTCGAATGCAGACTCAACGAAAGAGGCGCGCCCAGATCGGCCAACTCCTGATCGTCGGCTTCGACGGCACAGAGATGACGCCGCACCTCAGTTCCCTGCTTACGCGCCTGCAGCCGGCGGGCGTAATCCTGTTCAAGCGAAACATTAAGACCGCCGAACAGACCTGGCAGCTTCTACGCGATTGCCAGAACTGCATTTCGACGCCGCTGTTTACCTGCGTCGATCTTGAAGGCGGCAGCGTCGATCGCTTCCGCGAAGTGCTGGGCCCAGCGCCCTCAGCAGCAGAAGTTTTCGCCACCGGCGATCGCAAACTCTTTCGCAAACATGGGCAGGTGATCGGGGAAAACTGCCGCGCCCTCGGTTTCAACGTGGACTTCGCACCGGTGCTAGACCTCGCATTCCAAGCGTCGCGTGCCGTGATGAGTTCCCGAGTAGTCTCCGTGAACCCGCGCGAAACGGTTGCGTACGCGCGCGAGTTCCTCGCCGGGCTGCGCGCGGCAAACGTGCTCGGATGCGGCAAACACTTCCCCGGCCTGGGCGAAGGCACACTCGATAGTCACCGCGACCTTCCGGTCATCGAGAAACCGATGAACAAGCTCTGGGCTGAGGACTTGCTCCCTTACCGCCTGCTGCGCGCGCAAATGCCCATGGTGATGATTGCGCATGCTGCCTATCCTCAGGCGACGCACGATCAGGTTCCAGCGTCGCTCTCGAAGATTTGGCTCACAGACATCCTGCGCAAGAAAATCGGCTACCGCAACCTGATCGTGTCCGACGATCTCGATATGGGCGGAGTCCTCTCGGCGGCGCCGCCAGAACAGGCTGCGGTCGAGCACATCCGCGCCGGTGGAGACTTGCTCCTGATCTGCCGTCACGAAGACCACATTGCCCAAGCCTGCGAAGGATTGGTAAGGGCAGCGGAAGGCGATCAGAACTTCGCCAAGCGAGTCAAAGAAGCAACACGGCGAGTGCTGACATTTAAAAAGAAGTCCGCGAAGATGCTACGCAAGAACAAACCACCTTCCGCCGCAACCGTCGAAAAGCTTTCCCGCAGCCTCTGGGAATTCGGCGAGCAAGTGCGGCTCGAAGCTCTAAATCGATGAAGAAGAAAGCGATGATCGTCGCCGGAGTGATGAGCGGCACGTCCGCCGATGGCATCGACGTGGCGTTGGTGCGACTGCAACCGCGTTCCCAAACGAGATTCGAACTGCTCGGGCACGCCGAATACCCTTATCCAAACAAGGTGCGCACGGCCGTACTCGGTGCAATGAACGCTCCGAGGGCAAGCGTAGCCGATCTCTCACGGCTAAACTTCCTGCTGGGAGAACTTTATTCTGAAGCAGTCGTCGCCACCGAGCGCCAGTTCCGCGTGAAAGTGGATCTTATCGGTTGCCACGGACAAACGCTCTATCATCAAGGCGAGCCAGAACGATTTCTAGGGCGCAAGCTAGCGGCGACTTGGCAGACGGGCGAAGCGGCAATCATTGCGGCAAGAGTGGGCGTGCCGGTGGTTTCGGATTTTCGTCCCGCAGATATGGCAGCGGGGGGCAAAGGTGCGCCTCTGGTTCCCTTCCTGGACTACGCATTGTTCCGCCATGCGCGCGTCGGAAGAATCGCACAAAACATTGGCGGAATTGCGAACCTGGCGGCTATTCCCGCGGGCGCGGCTGCGAGCGACGTAATCGCGTTCGATACCGGCCCCGGCAATATGGTGATCGATGCCGTGACCGAAAAGCTTTTTTCTCGTCCGTTCGATCGCGGAGGCAAAATCGCGGCTTCCGGAAAGGTTCTCGATCGGCTCGTCCACGGAATATTGCAGCGCGCCTTTTTTCGGAAACCGCCGCCCAAAACCGCGGGGCGCGAAGAATTCGGCCGGGATTTTGTGAGCAACTTTCTGCAAAGCTGCAAAACTTCCCGCAAACAGGATGTTCTCGCAACGGCGACCGCGCTGACCGCGAGATCCATCGCAGACGGAGTGCAGCGCTTCGTTCTAAAGAATGCAAACTTCCAACGGAAGCCGACGTTTCATGAAATGATTATTTCCGGCGGGGGAACGAGAAACTCGACACTCGTGGCCATGTTAGCCAACGAAATCGCGCTGTTAGGATTACGGCTGCGATTCTCCGACGAATTTGGCCTGCCCTCGGCGGCGAAAGAGGCTGTGGCCTTCGCGGTCCTGGCGCACGAAACCTGGCTCCGGCGGCCGTCCAGCGTTCCCTCGGCGACGGGAGCGAAGCGTGCTGCGGTGCTGGGTAAAGTTTCTTACCCTTAAACTCGAAGGCGAGACTTGTAAGCGAGAACTCGTTCAACTATGCCGATGTACATCTCAATGCTTCGCGGAAT
>Ga0187871_10002658_pt1 | contig 14359 bp, 14 predicted proteins | sample June2016WEW_16_1_FD_132988 | JGI IMG/M metagenome (GOLD analysis project Ga0187871, IMG submission 132988) | Peatland microbial communities from SPRUCE experiment site at the Marcell Experimental Forest, Minnesota, USA - June2016WEW_16_10 | ecosystem: Environmental > Terrestrial > Soil >... | reverse complement strand
TGCACCGCCAGGATCGACGAGGCGATGGCCCGGCTCTGGGACTTGGTCGTCGCCTTGACGATGGACATGAAGTTCTTGTAGCCCGAGATACCGAGCGCGTCACGCAACAGTCGACGTCGCAGGTCACTGGGCTCACAGGGATAGCCGCTGTAAAAGGCCATGTCGGGCTCTTCCGGACCGAACTCCTCTTTGTGATGGGCGAAGTGGGCGCGCCGGTAGATCGCAATCGGCACCATCGCGGGATAGGCGATAAGCCACTTGCCGATGAAGTCATTGGCCCGCTTGTTGGTGAAGAGGAGCTTGTGGGCCGACTCGTGCATGAGGATCGCGAAACGCGCGTGCATCGGTCCCATCAGAATGAAGACCGCCAGCGCGGCCCACGGACCGAAGCGCACACCGACGTAGGCCAGCGCGGCGGTCCAGAGCCACACCATCGTCAGTGCGCGTACGCTGCGCCAGTTCTCGATCTGGCGATAGTTCTTTCGCAACTCGGGAATCGCCATGCCGTTCACGAGCAGCCGCTCCGTCGGCAGGACGTCGGGCAGTTCTTCGGGACTCGGGACGAGTTCGATCGACATTGGCTCCATCATAAGTTCAGCGTCAGTCCGATTCCCTGCAGAGCCATCGGGCAATCATGAACGCGAACGCCACGTGGCGATTACGTGGCTTCCATTAGGTTTGTGGGCGTCTCGACGAAGGGATGGACCTCATCAAGAAGCTCGTTCGTCGTTTCGACGACTACCAACGAAGTCACTCATCGATGGCCTTTGTCATCGGGGTCGCCCGCAAGTACGTCGAAGACCGTGGCCCGTCGCTGGCGGCGCTCCTCGCCTACTACGGCGTGCTCTCGTTGTTCCCGCTACTGCTGGTGCTCTTCACGGCACTCGGCCTGCTCTTCAGCCATGATCCGTCGCTACGCCAGCGCGTGATCCACTCCGCGCTCTCCCAGTTCCCGGTCGTCGGGAAGTCCCTCGACGGTCACGACGCGATCTCGGAGTTGCGCGCCAAGGGCGTCGGTCTGGCCGTCGGTCTGGTGGGGCTCTTCTGGGGATCGCTCGGGGTGACCAAGGCCGGCCAACGTGCCATGGCCGACGTGTGGAACGTCCCGCAGCTCAATCGTCCGCACTTCGTGCGTCGCATCGGTCGCGGACTCGAGTTCTTGGGGATCTTGGTTCTCGACGTCATCCTCTCGACGGCTCTCGCCGGACTGGCCACCTTCGGCGGTCACGCGCTCTGGCTGCAGGTCATCGCGGTCGTCGTGGGTCTCGCCATCAACGTCGCGTTGTTCATCTTGGGATTCCGGATCCTCACGCCGAATTCGATCGCCACCAGGACTCTGATCAGTGGCGCGGTCACCGCCGCGTTCTCATGGAGTGTCCTGCAGTACCTCGGGACCTGGCTGGTCGGACACGAACTACGCCACGCCAGCCAGCTCTACGGCTACTTCGGCAGCATCCTGGGACTGGTGTCATTCCTCTTCATCGCCGCCGAGGTCACGCTGATCGCCGCGGAGATCAACGTCGTGAAATCACGCCACCTCTACCCGCGGAGCCTCGCGCCGCCGTTCACACCGGCCGACGAGGCGGTCCTGACCGCCCTCGCCCAACAGAGCCAGCGATCGAGGAATCAGACCGTGGACGTGGAGTTCGCGATGCCCGAGACCGGTACCGTCGCCACGGAACAGATCATCGAACTCGACGTGACGCCGTGGAGTGAACCGACCTGAGGAGACCCTAGGTCTGTTCGACGGAGTGGAGCGATGACCCCACGATGGGCAGCGGGCTGTCGAGCGCGTCGAGTCCCTCAACGCCGTCCAGTCCATCACTGGTCATCACGTAGTTGCGCGTGCCCCACGTGCGCGGCACGGCCTTCAGTTCGCTGTGCAGGTCAAGACGCTCCTGTTTGGCGATCATGGTGAGGGCGATGAATGCGATGATGACGCCGGAGGCGACGAAGACGAATCCGAGCGAATAGGACATGAGCGTTTGTACGCAGGTCGAGTCGATGCCCGAGTGCGCGGTGGCACCGGTCCCCGGGCTCGTCGTACAGGCGCCGACTCGGGAGTGCGCTCGAGCGAGCGTCCAGATCCCGAAGGCGATGATCGCGAGGCCGAAACTGATCACGATTCTTCTGAGCGTCATATGGCCCTCCCTTGCTAGGTCCATAAGTAGGCAGATGTTGCCGACTTCGAACTACCCGTCGGATCCTCCTCATGCCCACTCGCTTTTCGTTCGTTCTCCGACTAAGTCGAACGCGAGTCGAGAAAAACAGTACGAGATGTGTAGCAATTCTCAATGTACGAATTGACAAATGACGCACAACACGTGGTGACGCTGACTGCTTCGACGGTGAAATGAAACTTGCGACTCCGTGAATTCGCGCTCTATCGACCGGTATTCGTCAGGGCCGCCGAGACGTCCCATAACCGTTTCGCCATTGCAGTATCCATCGCCCGTCGCGAGGTTTTGTGGATGATGGGGTATCCCCGGAAGTGTCCGAGCCCGTCTGGACCGACGTAACTGCCACCGGGGATGTCCTCGGTCGCCGCGTAGAGCGTGGGGAGCGCCCCCTGGGCGGCGTCGTTGCAGAGGCGCTGGGAGAGCCTGTTGGCGAGACCTTGAACGCCACGCACGTGCGCCACGAGATTGGTCCGCGCGATCCCCGGGTGGGCCGCGACCGCGCGGACGCTACTGCCGCTCTCGGTCAGTCGTCGCTGTAACTCGAGCGTGAACAGGAGGTTGGCCAGCTTCGAGTCCTGGTAGGCCGACATCGCGACGTACGGCCGATAGTCGAAGTGCAGGTCTTCCAGGTGGATCGTCCCACGCCGGTGAAGGACCGAGGAGACCGTGACGACGCGGTCGGTGACGAAGGGCAGGAGCAGGTTCGTCAGCGCGAACGGGCCGAGGTGGTTGGTGCCGATGTGCAGCTCGAAGCCGTCGATCGTGCGAAAGGCCGGGGCCATCATGATGCCCGCGTTGTTGATGAGTACGTCGAGCTCGCCGCTCCACTCGGTGGCGAAGGCCCGCACCGACTCCAGATCGGCCAGGTCGAGTTCGCGAACCTCGTAAGAACCGAAGAAGTCCTTGGTGGCCGCGCGACCCTTCTCGACGTCGCGCACGGCGAGGATCACCCGGGCCCGTCGAGCGACGAGGTCGCGCGCGGTCTCGAGACCGATCCCGCTCGAGGCCCCCGTGACGACGAAGGTCCGACCGGTGAGGTCCCGGACATCGGTCGCCGCCCACCTCTTTGATGCCATGGCCTGTCAATCCCTCTGATCGTGACGCGTTCGCCCAACCCTAGGTTCGATTGGTCCTGGACGACTCGATCTCCCTAATGCGCGAATTTCTCTCGTCGGATAGAAAGAAGTTGTCGATTCGACCGGAGTCACGACGTCGATGGTGGTGAGAGGTTCAACGGGAACCTCGCCGGAAGGAGCAGTCATGGCGCAGTATCTAGTGCTGATTTACTCGAACGAGGCATCATGGGCCACCGCGGACGATGATTTCTCGAAGAAGATCACGGACGGACACAACAAGTTTGGTGAGAAGCACGGCGCGTCGCTCCGTGGCGGCAACGCCCTGGAGCCGTCGATGTCCTCGACCTCGATTCGGACCAAGGACTCGGGCGAGTCCGTGACGACGGACGGACCGTTCGCCGAGACCAAAGAGGCCCTCGGTGGGTACTACGTGATCGAGGCCGATGACCTCGACGCCGCGATCGCCATCGCCAAGGACATCCCCGCACCGTTCGGCGGCGTTGAGGTGCGACCGATTCGAGACATGAGCTGAACATCAGCTACGACGATCAGAGTCCGGCCGTCGCGGCCGCCGTCGCGAACGCCCACCGACACGAGTGGGCGTTCGTGCTGGCGGCCACGATCCGCATCACGAGGGACTTCGACGTCGCGGAGGAGTGCGTGCAAGACGCCTTCGCTCGGGCCCTCGCGACTTGGGCTCAACAGGGCATCCCGACCAACCCCGGCGCCTGGCTCACGACCGTCGCGCGACGACGCGCGATCGACGTCGGCCGGCGACGAGACGTCGCGATCCGCTCGCAGCGATTCCTCGTCGTCGACCCCGCCGGAGTGGAATCGGTTGTCGTCGACGGAGACTTCGAAGATGACCGCCTCCGACTGATCTTCACCTGCTGTCACCCGAGTCTCGCGACCGACGCGCAGGTCGCGCTCGCGTTGCGCATGCTCTGTGGACTGAGTACCACCGAAGTCGCCAAGGCGTTCTTGGTGAAGGAGACCGCGATGGCCGCTCGAATAACTCGCGCCAAGAAGAAGATCGCCCTCGCGCGAATCCCCTATCGGGTTCCGGAGCGCTCGGAACTCCGCGGCCGCATCGACGCGGTCCTCTTGGTGGTTCACCTTCTCTTCACGACCGGGCACACGTCGCCCGTCGGTGAGAACCTCTCGCAAGTCGACCTCGTCGAACGAGCGCTGGACCTGGCGCGAATGCTGCACGAACTCTTGCCCGACGACGCCGAGGTAACGAGTCTCCTGGCGCTCATCCTGCTCACCGATTCGCGTCGGGGCGCGCGGGTCGGTCCCGACGGCGAGTTCCTCAAGCTCGCCGAACAGGACCGTTCCAAGTGGCATCGGGACTCCATCGACGAAGGGTTGGTGCTCGTCGGTGAGTCGATTCGGCGGGGGCGACCCGGCCGCTTCACGTTGATGGCCGCCATAGCGGCGGTGCATTCGAGCGCGTCACATTGGGACGAGACCGACTGGGCGGAGATCGTCGGGCTCTACGACCTCTTGCTCGACGCGTGGCCCTCCCCCGTCGTCGCGTTGAACCGGGCCGTGGCCCTCAGCTTCGCCGAAGGTCCGCTCGCGGGACTCATCGAACTTGACGCGCTGAGTGCGGAGCCGCAGTTGAGTACCTATCCCTATCTGGCCGCAGCGCGTGGTGACTGCTTGGAGCGACTCGAGCGATTCGTCGAAGCCCGAGAGGCATTCGAAGAGGCGGCCATGTTGACCGAGAACCTCGTGGAACGAGACTTCCTTCGACTGCGGATCAGCCAACTCAGTTAGAGAGACGTACCGTTCGTCGCCGTTCTCAAGAATACGGCGACCCTTGTGGGAACATGAGGTCCGAATGAGCAATCGACCATTGGCCACCCTCCTTGTCTCGGCGTCCGTCCTCGCGGCGGCGCTCGCGTCGGGAGCATCGGCGGCAGCGTCGACGACACCGTACGAGCAGATGAAGTCGGTCGTCGCCGACGCCGACGCCGAGTTCTCAGTGCGCGTCACGACCACGGCGTCCATGCTCGGCAAGCGGATCGTGCAGGTCACCGACGCCGGGCGAAGCGCCGGGCGACAAGTCGCAACCCTTTTCGAATCCGGCAAAAGCAACACCCTCGTCAGCGAACTCATCGCGGGCAATCTGTACGCCAAGGGCGACGCCACGATTCTGGTCACGTACCTGGCACTTTCTCAGGCGAACGCGAATGAGCTGGCCGGACAGTGGTTTGGGATTCCGAAGAGCAGTGGGTACTACGCGGAGATCGCCCAAGGTCTGACGGTCGCAACCGGCATGGCCGAAGTTTCGCTTACTCCTTCAGTGACCGGCTCTCCCGCCACGACCATTGACGGCACGAAGGTAGACGTCCTGATGGGAAAGTCAGTCAAATCCGCACTGGAACCGTCGTTCAAAGAGACGATGTACTTCAGTATCGCGAAGAAGCCGCTGCCCGTCGAAGTCACGCAAAGTGTCCTGGACTCGATCGGGACGATTCGTTTCAGCGATTGGAATGAGAGGATTCAACTGACCGCACCAAAGGTCACGTTGCACCTCAATTGAATCGGCGTCAGTTCCTTCGAGAGGTAGTCAATCTCGAGCGAATCGAAGCTTCGCACTAGATGTCTCCAATCGGCGGGTTCCACGAAATCATGTGCGACCGCTCAGGCGTGACGTAGTCGTGTTCGACGAACCACCGCGCCGAGTCGAAGAGCGCGAACGACGCCGGACGCGACGTATAGCCAATCTCCTCACGGGACCTCGAATCATCGAACGTCATCGTCGTCGACGCCATCTGCGCCGCTTCCAACGAAACCCGCGGCTCACGCTTCAACACGTCACCTTCGATGAAACTCGAGACGTAGCCCGCGATCATCGGGAAAACGGAGGGGAAGCGACGTTCGGCCGGCGGCAGGCCGGTCACCTCACACAGCGTCCGCAGAAGTCGCGCCATGGTGATGTTCTCTCCGCCGCAGATGTAACTACGCCCTTGCCGACCACGTTCCAAGGCGAGCACGTGGCCCGCCGCCAGGTCGTCCACGTGCGCGACGTTCATCGCCGTGTCGACGTAGCCGGGCATTCGACCGTTCAGGTAGTCGAGTACGACCTTGCCGGACGGGGTCGGTCGATGGTCGTAGGGACCGTGCGGCATCGTCGGCAACACCAGTACCACCGGGGCACCCTGGGCCGCCAGTCGCAGGACCTCGTGTTCGGCCACGTACTTCGTCTGCTTGTAGTTCCCGTAGAGGTGCGAGATGTCGGCGAAGTCGTCTTCGTTCGACGGTCGTCCCTCCTTCGTCTCCCAGAGCCCGAGCGTCGCGACGGTGGACGTGAAGACGATCCGCTCGACCCCGGCGTTGGTCGCGGCGCGAACGACGTTCTGACTACCCCGGACGTTGACGTCGTAGAACGTGGAGGCGTCCTTCGGCCAGAAACCGAACCTGGCCGCGAGATGGAAGCAGTACTTCGCACCATCGAAGGCGCCGGCCAGCTGGGGTTCCTTCGTGATATCGACCTCTCGGCGCTCGACGTCCAGTCCGTCGAGGTTCGACGTCGCCGCGCCCGGTTCGAGGAGCGCTCGCACCACGACGCCGCGCGCGAGCAGTGCTCGTACGACGGCCGAACCGATGAACCCGGCCGCGCCGGTGACGACCACCGGGTCGCCCTCGTGAAGGTCGAACGTCACGAGGTCGTCGTCGCGGGTCGCTTGGACGTGGGGCTGCGCCGCAGGATTCCCTTGGTCATCGTGAACCCGAACTCCACCAGCGACGCGCCGCTCCTCTCGGCCTCGCCCAGCAGTTCGTCGAGCGCGTTGACGAAGAGGTCGATCTCGGCTTCTCCGGCGATCAGGGGCGGCAGCAGCTTGATCACGTTGACATTGTCGGCGGCCACCTGGGTGAGTATCCGGTATCGATGGAACAGGGGGACCACGAGGGTCTGGGTGAACATCGCGGTGCGCGTCGCTTCGATCAGTCGCCAACGTCGTCGCGCGGCGCGCGAGGTGGGTCGTCCGAACTCGATGCCGATCATCTGGCCTCGACCACGAATGACGTGGAGGAACTCGTGGCGTGACGCGAGATCCTCGAGACGCACCCGCCAGACGTTGCCCATGGCCGCCGCGTGCTCGACGATGTGCTCGTCGTCGAAGACCGAGAGCGTCGCCAGTCCCGCCACCATGGCCATCGGGTTGTTCTTGAACGTCGTGGAGTGGACCATCGCGCGGTCCATGGAGCTGTAGGTGCCGCGAAGGATCTTGTCGCTCGTCAACATCGCTCCGACGGGCACGTACCCGCCCGAGAGCGCCTTGGAGATCGTGATGATGTCGGGCGTGAGTCCGTAGTGCTCGAAGGCGTAGAAGGCACCGGTTCGTCCGAGCCCGGTCTGCACCTCGTCGCAGATGAACAACGCTCCGGCGGCGTGTACCGCGTTCTCGAGCTCCTGCCAGCGCTGCGCGTCGAGCTCGTAGACGCCCTTCCCCTGGATCGGCTCGACAATGAAGGCCGCGACGTCGCCGCGCTTGAGTTCTCGCACCAGCGTGTCGAGGTCACCGAAGGGAATCTCCGTCGTGTCGGCCAGGAGCGGTCCGAAGCCCTCGCGAAAGTCGGCCGAACCGTTGACGGCGAGGGCGCCCATCGTGAGGCCGTGGTAGGCGTGCGAGTGATACAGGATCCGTCGACGGCCCGTACTCGCGCGAGCGAACTTGAGCGCTGCCTCCACGGCCTCGGCACCGGAGTTGCAGAAGAACAGTCGCTCGATCTGCTTCGGGCTGCGCGTGATCAGCGCCTCAGCCAGCAGGCCCGGCAGGAGCGCGCAGTCCATCTGCACCATGCCGGGCAGGTCGGCGTCCAGGGCCTGATGGAGCGCGTCCTTGATGACTGGATGGGACCGGCCCAGGGCGAAGACCCCGAAACCGCTGAGCATGTCGAGGTAGCGATTGTCCTCGTCGTCGAAGAGGTAGCAGCCCTCACCTCGTTCGTAGAAACGGTCGAATCCGAGCGTCGTCACGACCTTGGTGAGCTGCGGGTTGAGGTACTGGGCGTGCAGGCGGAAGTTGTCGCCGTGTCGCTCTTCCATCAGTTGTTTCAGGTTGAAGGTCATCGCTCCCCCGCGTTACTCGCCAAATCTATAACCGCACGGCAATTGGGGCTCTTGCCCGACTTCGCGTCAAATGACGGGCGACATGCCACCGTCGATGCTGATGCCGACGCCCGTGACGTAGCTCGATCGCGGCGACAGCAAGAACGCGGCGAGGTCGGCGAACTCCTCCGCGCGCCCGACTCGACCCAAGGGAATCTTCGCGTTGGCCGCCATCGTCGCGTAGAACTCCTCGACGGGCATGCCCGCGTCGGCGGCTCGGCGGACCCACTGGCCCGATTCGATCAGCCCGATGAGGATGGCGTTGGCGCGAATGCCGCGCGGTCCGACTTCGTTGGCCAGTGCCTTGGTGAGGGCGAGCCCGGCCAGTCGCGACGCCGAGGTCGGCGTCGTGTTGGCGTTCGGCGTGCGCGCCAGTATCGCCAACACGTTGACGATCGCTCCGTGCGTGGTCTCGAGCGCGGGCAGGACCTGGCGGGCCACGTGCAGTGCCGCGATGACCTTAAGTTCGTAGTCACTGCGCCACTCGTCATCATCGGAGGACGCAATCGGCGTACCGGCGGTCCGCCCGGCGTTGTTCACCGCGCCGTCGAGTCGTCCGAACCGAGTGAGCGTGGCACTGATGAATTCGTCGAGTTCCTCGGCGTTCGTCACGTCCGCTTTCGCACAGAGTGCGTCCAGGCCCAACAACTCCTGCGCGCGAGCGAGTCGCTCTTCATCTCGTCCGCAGACCGCGACGAGCGCACCCTCGGCGACGAGACGTTGGGCGAGCGCGAGACCGAGTCCGTCCGTGCCACCGGTGATCAGAAAGGCCCTGTCCTGAATTTCGAGATCCATAGGAGCATCCTAGGAATCAACGTGTTGACCCATTTCATCGCGACGATGAATGGTGGAGAATCACGGCGATGTACCCTTTGGCGATGTCGGACATTTCATCTCGCCGGACGATTCGACACGTCGCAGTGGTGCGTAGCGCACTGTGCGCGACGATCCTCGCCGGCTCCACGCTCCTTGGTGTGAGTAGCGGCGCGAACGTCGTGCTGCCGCCCTTCACCTGGAGCATGTCGCGCGTCACCGCGGTGCAACTGGGCAAATCGTGGCGACCGGGCTGCCCCGTCGGGCCGAGCCAGTTGCGTCTCTTGCAGCTTCGGTACGTCGGCTTCGACGGGCAGGCGCGCGTCGGATCGATGGTCGTCAACGCGACCGTCGTGACGTCAGTCGAGAAGGTCTTCGCGACGCTGTACGCGAAGCGCTTCCCGATACACCTGATGGTCCCGACGTCGAACTTCCAGGGCAAGGACCCGGCCTCGATGGCGGCCGACAACACCTCCGGGTTCAACTGTCGCTACGCCGTGACGACCGGTCCCAAGCAGTGGTCCGTCCACGCCTACGGCGAGGCGATCGACGTCAACCCGGTGCAGAACCCCTACGTCTTCAACGGCGTCGCACAGCCGGTCGCCGGCAAGGCCTACGTCAACCGCAATGACGTGCGACCGGGCATGGCCGAACTCGGCGGCGTCCTCAACGACGCGTTCGCTTCCGTAGGCTGGTTCTGGGGAGGGCGATGGACCGCAGCACCGGACTACCAGCACTTCTCATCAACCGGCGGCTGACCCGAGCTCTCGTCTGTGCGTTGGTGGTCGTGACGGCGTCGGTCGTTGCGTCGGCACCTCGACCCGCAGGAGCGTTCGAACGAGCGCGTCTCGTTGGCTGCAACGCGGTCGCCGATCTCATCGCCGGAAACTCCCAGGCCGGACAACTGATCACCGTTATCGCGCCGACCATCACGTCCGAGAGCGCCACGCTCGAGTTCTTCGTCCGCCAGGGCGGCTGTCTGCGCCTCGCCGCCGGACCGTACCCGGCGCTCGTCGGTCGCAACGGACTCTCGATGCACCACCGCGAGGGCGACGACACCACGCCGATCGGTCTGTTCAGTATCCAAACGACCATGTACGGCGTGCTGCCCAACCCCGGTGTTACCTACCGATACCACCGACTCGTCTGCGGGGACTGGTGGGACGAACAGTCGTCGTCGCCTCACTACAACCGCTTCGTGCACGTCCCGTGCGGCACCGCGCCGAACTTCGGCGGTGACTCCGAGGCCCTCTGGGAGAACGTGCCGAGTTACGACTACTTCGCGGTCATCCAATACAACCGATCGCCGACCCTCGCGGGACTCGGGTCGGCGATCTTCCTGCACGTCTCCGATGGTCTGCCGACGACGGGTTGCGTCAGCATCCCAGAGGCCGATTTGGTCCGAATCCTTCGGACACTTCGCACGAACCTCCGACCGCTCATCCAGATCACGACCCGCCAGCGACTGGACGCCAGAGTCGACTCAGTGCGTACGGCTCATCTCCACGATCACGCCCAGACTTGATGACTCCGCGCCCTGGTAGACGCCCTTCAAGGGCGCCACGTCGTCGTAGTCGCGACCGCTACCGACGATGATGTGACGCTCCGTCTCGGGGATCCCGTTGGTCGGGTCCATGCCGGTCCACGCCCCTGAGAAGTATTCGATCCACGCGTGACTCTGCCCCGCGACGACCTCACCCAGGTCGGCGTCACTCAGGGGGAAGAGGTAGCCCGACACGTAGCGCGCGGGAATCCCGAGTTCGCGCAGCAGCCCGATGGTGATGTGCGTGAGGTCCTGACAGACACCCTCACCCAGGTCCCAGGCTTCCTGGGCCGTCGCGTCGACCGACGTGGCGCCCGGGAGATAGGTCACGTTCTCGCGCACGTACGCGCTCACCGCGTCGACGCAGCTGTGCAGGTCCGCGATCCGCGTCCACTCCTCGAGTGGCGCCAGGACATCGCCGGTCAATCGCGTACGGTCGGTCGCGAAGAGGTACTCCGAGAAGAAGTCGACGAGCGCCGGGGCGCGCAGATCGCTCCAGGGAATCGCCGGAGCGATCAGTCCCGCGCGACTCTCGACGTTGGACCTCGCTTCAACCTCAAGCTTCGGGTGCGGCTCTTGGATGTCGAAGACGGTGACGATCGTGCCGAAGTAGTCAGTGTGCGTCGAGAGAGGCACCACCGGCTGGACCGCGACGTGCGCGTTGCGCACCTCTTGACTGGCCCCGGTGATCGGCGTCATCCGCGCTTCGTTGTAGGAGGCCTTGGCGAGACCGTCGTAGGTGAAACCGGTGTGGTGTCGAATCGTGAGGCTGAGTGATTCGTTCAAAGTCCGCCCTCCCTCGACCAGACCACGTAGTCCTCGTGACGGAAGAAGCGATCGGTCACCGCGTTGTTGATCCGCACGCAGGTCTCCTCAAGCATCTCCAGGATCTCTGGCAGTTCGCCGAGCAGGTCGGCGGGATCCATGAACTCGAGTCGACCGCGACCCTGCGCCAGGCTCTGGCGCGCGATGTCGGCCGTCGCGATGCGCTGGCTGCTCGGTTGGATCTCGTAGAGACAGGTGTCGGCGAGGTTCAAGGAGTACAGCACCGAACGCGGGAACAGCCGATCGAGCAGGAGGAACGCGGCCACGCCGTTGGCGTCGTGGATCTCACTGGTGGAGCGCATGAACGCCTCCATGGCGCCGCAGGCCCGCAGGAACGCCAGCCAGTCCGGCGCGTGCTCCTCGCTGAGGACCCGGCCGCGCAGCAACCGTGCCGTCATGTCGATGCGCTCGATGCTTCGACCGAGGACCAGGAAGTGCCAACCGTCGTCGTGACTCAGTGTCGCGTCCGTGAGCCCCGCTAGCAACGCCGCGCGCTCGCGCACGAACAAGAGGTACTGCGACGGGCCCAGCCGGCGCGCGGTGTTCTCCATCTGCGGCAGCCGGTTGCGCGTCGAGTTCAACGCGACCCACATCTCGGAGGAGATGAACTCACGGCTTCGCCTGGCGTTCTCGAACGCGCCGCTCAGCGATCCGGCGATCGAGTTCGGGTTCTCGGCGTCGTAGACGATGTGCTGGAGCATCTCGACGGTCGTCACCGGCTCGTCGGACTCCACCTCGATGCCCAGGATCGAATAGAGCGATCGGCAGGTGGCGTCTTCGTCGTTGAAAGGGTCCTCCACCATGCGGTGCACGTAGGAGTCGACGGTGCGCGCTGTGTCGTCGGCTCGTTCGATGTAGCGCCCGATCCAGTAGAGCGACTCGGCCAACCGCGAGAGCATGCCGCGCTCACTCACTGTTCACCGCGCCCCACGTTGCCGTCCTGACGTGGACTGAAGTTAACGTTGCGCTGGCGCTGGGCCGCGGCGACGCGCGACTCGCGCAGCGGCATCGACTCGTCGTTCAGGACCCAGGTGTCCTTCGATCCCCCTCCCCGTGAGGAGTTCACGACCAGCTCGCCCTCACCGAGGGCCACTCGGGTGAGTCCGCCGGGCAGGACCCAGACCTCTTCGCCGTCGTTGATCGCGAACGGTCGAAGGTCGATGTGACGGGGACTCACGCCTTCGTCGACCAGCGTCGGATGCGTCGAGAGCATCACCGGGCGCTGGGCGATCCAGTTTCGGGGTGTGGCGGCGACGGCTTCGGCCGTTTTGGCGAGTGTCTTCTCGTCGGCCTGGGGACCGATGATGATGCCCTTACCGCCCGAGCCGTCGACCGGCTTCACGACGTACGAGGCCAGCGACGCCAGCACCTCGTCTCGCACGTCATCGTCCTCCAGGCGATAGGTCTCGACGTTGTGGATCAGTGGCTCCTCGCCCAGGTAGAAGCGAATGAACTCCGGCACGTAGGTGTAGACCAGTTTGTCGTCGGCGACGCCGTTGCCGATCCCGTTGGAGATGACCACGTTACCGGCGCGAGCACAGTTCACCAGCCCGGCGACGCCGATGATCGAGTCCGGTCGGAACTGCAAGGGGTCGAGCCAATCGTCATCCACCCGGCGGTAGATCACGTGCACCGGTCGCTCCCCGTTCGTCGTTCGCATGTAGGCGTGATTGGAGCGACACAGGAGGTCGCGGCCCTCCACGAGTTCCACGCCCATCATTCGTGCGAGCAACACGTGTTCGAAGTAGGCGGCGTTGTGCACGCCCGGACTCAGAACGACGATGACCGGATCGCTGACGTTCGGCGGGGCGGCCTCACGCAGCGCCGCGAAGAGGTGCGCCGGATAGGAGTCGACCGGGTGCACGCGGTGGTCGGAGAAGAGCGACGCGAACGTCTGGGTCATCGCCCGACGGTTCTCGATCACGTAACTGACGCCCGAGGGTATGCGGACGTTGTCCTCGAGCACCCGGAAGTTACCGACTTCGTCGCGTACGAGGTCGATCCCCGCGACCGTGATGCGCACGCCGTTGGGTGGGTCGACCGCGAAGGCGGGACGACAGAAGTGGGGACTCGACGTGACCACCGAACGCGGGATGACGCGTTCGGCGAAGATGCGACCCTCCCCGTAGATATCGGCGAGGAACGCCTCGAGGGCGCGGACGCGCTGACCGATCCCACGCGACAGGTGGTCCCACTCCATCGCCCCGATCAGACGCGGTACGACGTCCAGCGGGAACGGCCGCTCTTCACCACTGTGCGCGAAGGTCACGCCTCGTTCGGAGAACGTATGGGAGAGCTGCTCCGAACGCTGACGCAGTTCGGCTGGTTGGTAGCGACTGAGCTCCGCGAAGAGCCGCTCGTAGATCGGCCGGGGTGTTCCCGGGGTACTGAACATCTCATTCCAGGCCGCCGAGGAGTCTTCGTCGAACACCATGCTCACCTGCGTCACGCTAGCCATCACCGGACGGGCGACTGTTGCCGTGGAATGAATTCGCGCCGTATTGCTTCATCGAATCAGGTACGCGACTAATCCAGATGACTCGCGTACGGCGAAGGAACGAGACGTTCGAAATGCGGGAGCAGATCGATGGCCAACTCCGTCGCTGTGTGAGAATCTGTGGCAACTTCCAGGTCGTATTTGAGGCCAGCGTGCACCGTTTCGAAATAACGGGCGGGCAGATCAATCGGTCCGTGTCGACGATCGGGCCGCCGTCGTTCCCGTTCCGTCGCCACTTCCAGACGGCATTTGACGCCGATGAGGAGAATCGGCGTCTCGCCCAGGATTCGTTGATAAAGG
>Ga0187871_10002657_pt1 | contig 14360 bp, 8 predicted proteins | sample June2016WEW_16_1_FD_132988 | JGI IMG/M metagenome (GOLD analysis project Ga0187871, IMG submission 132988) | Peatland microbial communities from SPRUCE experiment site at the Marcell Experimental Forest, Minnesota, USA - June2016WEW_16_10 | ecosystem: Environmental > Terrestrial > Soil >... | reverse complement strand
GTGGACGTGCTGCGGTAGCCAGCAAGTCTTACTCGTGATGCAGCGCCCTGTTCGGATCCACCCGAACCGCGCGGCGCACCGGCACAACACAAGCGGTCATCGCGACGGCGACCAGGACGAGGCTAACGCTCATAAACGTGGCCGGATCGCCGGCCTGCACTTCCCAGATCTCCGACGAAATGTATCGAGTCAGCGCCATCGCGCCGAGCACGCCCGCGACGGCTCCCGCCGCAATTACAATCAGCGCCTGGAACCCGATCAATCTCAGAACGTCCCATCCGCCCGCGCCCAGAGCCATGCGGATTCCGATTTCCCGTGTGCGCTGTTCTACAGCGTAAGCCATCACGCCGTAAATCCCGACTGCTGCGAGGCCGGTTGCCACCGCGGCGAACAGCCCCAGCAGCATGGAATAATATCGCGGATACTCAGCCTGCTCGTCCAGATACGATTCTTCGGTTCGCGGATCGGTGAGCGGCCGGTTCCGGTCGATCTCCTCAACCGCGCGGCGGACGGCAGGGAGTGCCTTCATTGGATCGCCCTGGGTTCGCATCAGAAAAGTCAACTCGAGATGCAGCCCGGTGTTCGGCCCCGTGATGTGAATCGCCTCCTGCAAGAACGGGACAAAGATCGCGGGGTCCTGCCTGGTCTGGGGGTGGCTGGCGGGAATATCCTTCACCACGGCAACGATCTCACGGTATTGATCTTCCTCCGACAGATCCACTCGAATTCGCTGGCCGATGGGGTTCATGCCCGGAAAGTACCGCCGCGCCATGGTCTCATTCACGATGGCGACCCACGGAGCACTGGCGGTATCGCGATCGGTGAAATCGCGGCCGCGCAGCATGGGGATCTTCATGGTCCCGAAAAAGTTCGGAGTCACCGGGAAAAAGTCGGCCGAGAGGTCGTCGGCGTTGGCCACCGGCCGCCCATCAATGGTGAAGTCCAGCGGGTAGTTAGTGGTAATCGGAGGATAGGTGCTGGCCCCCACCGAGAGCACTCCAGGCACTGTTTGCAGGCGCTCGAACACGCGGGTGAGAGTCGCTGTGGGAACCGCGCTCATCTCCCAGAGCGGCAGGCCCTTGTAGATGCCCACGGGCTTGCCGCCCTGCTTCTCCGTGAAACGATACCGGAAGGTGAGCAGGCCGCTGGTATCGCAGCCGAGGTCCGCGCCTTGCAGTTGCAGGAAACTGCGGATCAACAATCCGGACCCGATTAGCAGCATCAGCGCCAATGCGAGTTGCCCGGCCACCAGCGCGGCACGCAACCGCGTGCGCACCACACCAGCCGTCCCTCCACGAGTGGCGTCCCTGGCCGATTCGGCGAAGTTCGATTTGGATCCCTGTACCGCCGGGATGATGCCGAAAAGTAATCCGGTGAACAGCGAGACGGCCGCGGTGAAACCGAGAACGGACCAGTTGATACCGATGGCATGAAGCCGTGGCAGCCACGACGGCGCCATGCCCACCAGTGCGCGCACTCCTACCCAGGCCAGCCCAATGCCCAGAACTCCGCCCACCGTCGAAAGCAACAGGCTCTCGGTGATGAACTGGCGGATAATGCGGCCCCGTCCGGCACCCAGGGCCGAACGAATGGCCACTTCGGTCTGCCGCGAAGAGGCACGCGCCATCAGCAATGCCGCTACGTTTGCGCACGCGATCAACAACACGAATCCAACAGCGCCCTGCAGCAACAGAAGAGGCCGGTTGATGAATCCAAACAGCGCTTCCCGGATGGGTTGCACGCGAGCGGTCCACGGCTTTCCCTGGTCCGTGTCGTGAACCGGGCGCTCCCGGGCGAGCTGCGCCGAAATAGAGTCCATTTCGCTTTGCGCCTGCGGTACAGAGACCCCAGGCTTTAGCCGCGCGGCCACCGTGAGGAATCTTGCCGAGCCGCGGAGCTGAAAATGATTGAGCGGCAGTGGGGCAAGGTAATCGGCATTCTCATCGGAGAAACGAAAGTCCGCCGGCATCACGCCAATAATCGATGTGTTCTGCCCATTGACCAGAATCTGCCGGTTCAGGATGTCTTGATCCCCGCCGAAGCGCTGCATCCAGAGCCGATAGCTGAGCAGGATCACGGGGGCGGCGTGATCCACTTCGTCCTCGCTTTCCGTAAAGAAGCGGCCCTTGAGCGGCTGTGCACCCAGCGCGTTGAGAAGCCCGGGCGTCGCGTACTCGCCCTCCATACGTTCCGCGGACATCCCGTTTTCTTCCGCGCCAAAATCAACCTCGCTGGGGACGGCGGCGCCGAGCGCCTCGAATGAACGCGCCCGTTCTTTCCACGCGAACATGTCGGGAACCGATGCGCCGATGAGCTGGTCCGTGTGGCCCGGAGTCACGCTGACTATGCCCACCAGCCGGTCGGCATCGCGGTAGGGCAACGATTGCAGAAGAATGGTGTTCATTAGCGTGAAGATCGCTGTATTCAGGCCGATCCCCAACGCCAGCGAGAACACGGCAATCAAGGTGAATACCGGCTTCCTGGACAGCATCCGCATGCCATATGACAGGTCTTGCCGCAGGGTGTTCACGTCAGTGGTCCTCCGTGGTGACGATTCAGAATTATGGGCATTCCGGGGCCGCCACGTCAATGGATACCATCTAACGCGGGCTAACGAACCCGGCCGGGGGGAGGCCGGATTTTGCCTGCACGCTAGACTAGAGAAAAGCCCTCCAAATGCTCGACCGCATTACCGTGCATGGGGCACGGCAGCACAACCTGAAGAATATCGACGTAGAGATCCCCCGCAACACGCTCACGGTGGTGACCGGGTTGAGCGGATCGGGGAAGTCCTCGCTCGCCTTCGACACCATCTACGCCGAGGGGCAGCGACGCTACGTCGAGACATTGTCGCCCTACGCCCGGCAGTTCCTGGATCAGATGGAACGGCCCGAGGTGGATTCCATCGACGGCCTGAGCCCGGCTATTTCCATCGAGCAGAAAACCACCAACCGCAGCCCGCGCTCCACCGTGGGCACCATCACTGAGATCTACGATTATCTGCGGGTCCTTTATTCGTCCATCGGCGTGCCGCATTGCCCGAACTGCGGCGTCGAAATCGCGAAGCAATCCACCGAAGCGATCCTGACCAATCTGATGGCGCTGCGTACCGACGAACGCGTGATGATTCTGGCTCCGGTGGTGCGCGGCCGCAAGGGCGAATACAAGAAGGAAATGGAGAAACTCCATCGCCAGGGCTTCCTGCGCGCGCGCATCGATGGCGAACTGCGGTCGTTGGACGAAGAGATCCCTCTCGACCGGCGGAAAAACCACACCATCGAAGTTGTGGTGGACCGGCTGGTGATTCGGCCCGGCGTTGAGAAGCGGCTGGAAGCATCCATTGAAACCGCGGCGAAACTGGCCGGTGGACTGGTGATGGTGGTTGTCGTAAACGGCGACGAGCGGCTCTATTCACAGAAACTGGCGTGCCCGGAGTGCGGCGCCAGCATTCCACAACTGGAGCCCCGCTCCTTTTCGTTCAATTCTCCATTCGGCGCCTGCGAGGAATGCAGCGGGCTCGGCAGCAAGTGGAGCTTCGACGCGATGAAAGTCATCGTGGACCCGTCGAAGGCGCTGCTCGAAGGCGGGCTCGGGCCGGGGGCGAGTTCCGCGCATATGAACCGCGGCCTTTCCGAGGCGGCGAAGCGGCTAAAGATCAACCTGAAGAGGCCGTTCGCCGATCTTCCAAAAAAGACCCAGGATTTACTTCTGGACGGAGGGAATGGTTTCCCGGGCATTTTGAAACTACTCGACGAGACCTGGACCGATACGCCCAGCCCCGGATATCGTGAATGGCTTACCGATTACATGTCGCCGTCCACCTGTCCCGCCTGCAAGGGTCGGCGTTTGAAACCGAGCAGCCTGGCCGTTCAGGTGAAAGGCATTGGCATCTCAGAATTCACGGATCTGCCCGTTTCGCGTGCGCTGGAAACGGCACGAGGATGGAAGTTCACGGATCGTGAAGCCCAGGTTGCCGCGCGTGTGGTGGAAGAGATCCGCAACCGGCTGGAGTTTTTGTGCGCGGTCGGGTTGAATTACCTGAATCTGGCGCGATCGGCGGCAACGCTTTCCGGTGGCGAGGCGCAGCGGATTCGTCTGGCAACGCAGATCGGCTCGAAGCTGCGCGGCGTGCTGTATGTGCTGGACGAGCCATCCATCGGTTTGCACCCGCGCGACAATGACCGGCTTCTGCAGACGCTCGGCCATCTGCGCGACCTCGGCAACACCGTGCTCGTGGTCGAACATGACGAAGAAACCATTGAGCGCGCCGACTATGTGATCGATCTCGGGCCAGGCGCAGGCCGGCTGGGCGGTGAACTGGTTGCCAGCGGCACACCACAACAGATTCGACGCAACCCGGCTTCGCTCACGGGCCGCTATCTCTCGGGCGATTTGCGCATCGACGTCCCCGTCACTCGCCGCTCGGGCAACGGCAAGCGCCTGGTGGTGACCGGCGCGCGCGAGCACAATCTCAGGAATGTGACGGTGGAGTTTCCGCTGGGCACGTTCATCGTCGTCACGGGCGTTTCCGGCAGCGGAAAATCGACGCTCATCAACGACATTCTTTATCGCGGGCTGGCGCACGATCTCTATCGCGCGCACGGTGAACCCGGGGCTCACGACCAGATCATCGGAATCGAGAACATCGATAAAGTGGTGGAGATCGATCAAACGGCGATCGGCCGCACGCCGCGCTCAAACCCGGCCACTTATACGGGTGTCTTTACGCCGATTCGCGATTTGTATGCGATGCTCCCGCAATCACGCGAACGCGGCTACAAAGCAGGCCGCTTCAGCTTCAACGTGAAAGGCGGACGTTGCGAAGCTTGCCAGGGGGACGGGCTAAAGCGCATCGAGATGAGTTTCCTTCCGGATGTCTTCGTGACCTGCGACGTCTGCAAGGGTCGCCGGTACAATCGCGAAACGCTGGAAGTGAAGTACAAGGGGCACTCCATCTCAGATCTGCTGAATTCCACTGTGGAAGAGGCTGCCCCGCTGCTCGAGAATATCCCGGCCATTCGCGCAAAGCTGCAGACGCTTTGCGAAGTGGGGTTGGGATACATTCATCTGGGGCAATCATCGACAACTCTTTCGGGCGGAGAAGCCCAGCGCATCAAGCTGGCCCGCGAGTTGAGCCGGCGGCAAACGGGCCGCACCTTGTATATTCTCGATGAGCCAACAACTGGGCTTCATTTCGAAGACGTCAAGCATCTGCTGAACGTTCTGCAGCGTTTGGTTGACCTCGGCAACACCGTGCTGGTGATCGAACATCATCCCGATGTGATCAAGTCGGCGGATTGGGTGATCGACCTCGGACCGGAAGGAGGGGAGCAGGGCGGCCGCGTGGTGGTTAGCGGGACTCCCGAAGAGATCCTCTCCTGCCGCGAGAGCTTCACCGCACAGGCGTTGAGCAAGGTCCTGCGGCGCGCGAAAGTGGCATGATAAAGTTTCGCCGATGAGCCGTTACCAAGTGGATCCGATGGAGTTCTCGGGACTGCGCACGGTTTCGCTTGACGTGCGCGGCGGAAAGATTCGGGTGGAGGATTTCGCTTCGCCCAGCCCAAACAACGCCGGCGTCCGCGATCTCATCGATTCTCTGCCCCGTATTCTGGCCGCGGAATCGTTGCGGGGAGTCATCGCGGCGCTCGAAGCGGCTCGTGCCCGGCGGAAGCCGATCCTGTGGGGACTGGGCGGTCACGTGATCAAGACCGGCCTTGCGCCGGTGCTGACCGGTCTCATGCAGCGTGGTTATGCCACGGCGTTCGTCCTGAATGGCGCAGCGGCAATTCACGATTTCGAGATTGCGCTCGCCGGATGCACCAGCGAAGATGTCGGGGCGGCGCTCCCCGATGGCAGCTTCGGCTCGGCGGAGGAAACTGGCAGCGAGATGAACAGGGCCATTTCCGCGGCCTCAGGCATCGGCATGGGCGAAGCGTTGGGTTGCGCCTTGCAGCGACTCGCCAATCCTATGTTCGCGCCAAAGAGCCTGCTACACGAAGCCTATCGCGCGAGCGTGCCGGTGACTGTTCACGTGGCCATTGGAACGGACACGCCACACACGCATCCAGCCTGCGACGGCGCTGCCGTTGGCCGTGCGACTCATCACGATTTCCGGCTGCTCTGCTCGCTGATGCGCGAACTCAACGACGGCGGCGTTTTTCTGAACGTCGGTTCGGCGGTGATGTTGCCCGAGGTCTTCCTGAAAGCGGTTTCCGCCGTGCGCAACCTCGGCCATCCGCTGAAGGACTTTACTACGGTGAATTTCGATTTTCTTCAGCACTATCGCCCACAGGCGAACGTGGTTGAGCGTCCGCACGCGCAGTCGGGTGGCCGCGGTTTCAGCATAACCGGCCACCACGAGATTATGATTCCTCTATTGGCCGCAGCGCTGCGGGAGAGCGCCGGGTGACAACACAAGAACGGTCCCCTGCCGAGGCTTTCTGGTCTTATCAGGACCTCGTATTCTTCGTTTCATTCACCTTCCTGAGCGCGGTGGCGTCCACGCTTCTGGTCGCCATTCTGCGCCTGCACAGTGTGGTCATGCGCATCGTGCTGCTGCAGTTGTTTCTGTATGTGTTTGTGGTGGGCTCGCTGTTCGCCATCTTTCGCATTCGCTATCGCGAGCCCTTTTGGCGGGCTATGGGCATTCGTTATCCGGATAAGGGCGCCTGGATCGCGGCTTTCGCCGGTGTGGCCCTGGCATTTGCGGTTGCTATGCTCGGCGCGCTGCTTCGAGCGCGCGAAATCCAGTTGCCCTTCGGAGATTTTCTGCGGACCCCGTTGGCTACAGCGGCTCTCGGCATGCTTGTGGTGTTGCTCGGACCATTTTGCGAAGAACTTGTGTTCCGCGGCTTCCTGATGCCTCTGTTTGTGCGATCGCTCAGCGCGTTACCTGGAATCCTGCTGACTGCCGCGATTTTCGGCTGCATGCACGGCTTCGAATATCAGTGGTCCTGGCAGTACGTTCTGCTGATCTCGCTGGCGGGCGTGGCGTTCGGATACGCGCGCTATCTGGCCCGGTCCACTACGGCCTCGATTCTGATGCACGCCACGTTTAATCTGACCCAGTTCGCCGCGTTCCTTTTCTCCCAACCGATCAAATGGTAGAGACAATTCAGTGGACGCCCGACGGCGTCGTGATGATCGATCAGACGAAGCTGCCGCGCGAGGAGGTCTACGTCACCTGCACGACGTATGAAGAAGTCGCGGACGCGATTCGCGCTATGGTGATTCGCGGAGCGCCGGCCATCGGTGTCGCGGCGGCCATGGGCGTGGCTCTGGGAGTATTGCACGCCGATCCGGCCCGGCTCGACGCGGAGTTTGAGCGGATCAGCGCCACGCTGGCAGCCACGCGTCCAACGGCCGTTAACCTGTTCTGGGGCATTGACCGGATGAAGCGGGTCTTCACCGAAGTTCGCGCCGAACCTATCCAGCGCATTCGCGAGCGCCTTATCCGGGAAGCGCAGCAGATTCGTCTCGAAGACATCGCCATCAACGAAGCGATAGGCCGCAATGGCGCGGATCTGGTGCCTGACGGCAAAACGGTGCTGACGCACTGTAACGCCGGGGCCCTGGCAACGGCAGGCTACGGAACGGCACTCGGAGTGGTGCGCGCAGCGGTATCGTCCGGAAAGAAGATCGACGTGTTCGCCGATGAGACCCGGCCTTTCCTGCAGGGTGCGCGGCTTACTGTATGGGAATTGCAGCACGACAGCATTCCCGCTACGCTGATTACCGACAACATGGCGGGCCACTTCCTGAAATCCGGCCGCATCGGTTGCGTGGTGGTGGGAGCGGACCGCATTGCCGCGAACGGCGATGTCGCCAATAAGATCGGCACCTATTCGGTCGCGGTGCTCGCGAAAGAGAACGGAGTGCCATTTTACGTGGCTGCGCCCATTTCGACACTCGATCTAACTCTCGCGTCCGGCGCCGAGATCCCCATCGAGCAGCGCGCAGCCAACGAAGTGACGCACGTCTTCGGCGTTGCCGTGGCGCCCGATGGCATTCCGGTGGAGAACCCCGCCTTCGACATCACACCCAGCCGGTACGTCACCGCCATCATTACTGAGCGCGGCGTCGCGCGGGCGCCGTTTGAAGCAAGCCTGCGGGCATTGATGAACGCGGCGTAACGGCCCGTTCAGGGATTGGCCCGAGCCGAACCAGGCGCGGCGGCATCCGGGAAACTGGCGATCATGTGCTCCAGCCTGGCGGCCAGATCCTGCTTGCCCTGTTGCGCTGCGAGCCCGAGCGCTTGCCTGGCTACGGGCAATGCGTCGGAAAAGCGGCCGGCTTTCGCGTAGGCCGAAGCGAGGGTCGCCAATACTGCCGGATCGGGAGGGCTGGACACCTTCTCAAGTTGGCTGATTGCTTCCGAAACCTGTCCCTGGTTGAGCAGGACTCGGGCCAAATTGTATCGATAGTCGCGGGAGTTGGGATTCAGTATCAGTGCTCTTTCAAAGTGCGGGATGGCTTCCTCGGGCCGATTGGCGTTCACCAGAGCAACCGCCAGATTGTTGTGCGCATCGGCGTCGGATGGATCGATTTCGAGAGCTTTGCGAAACTCCGCGATGGCTCCGTCCAATTGACCCGATTCCTCCATCAGGCCACCCAGATTGCTGTAAGCCTGCGCGTCGCCAGGCTGCAACTCCAGGGCTTTCTGGAAGTGCGGGATCGCCTCGCCGGGCTTGCCGCTCTTCACCAGGGTAATGGCGAGATTCGTGTTGGTATCGGCGTCGTCGGCGTGGAGATCCAAGGCCTTTTGGAATTGCCGGATGGCTTCGTCATACTGGCCCAGGTGCGCAAAGCAAACGCCAAGATTGTAGTAAACCTTCGGCTCATCCGCACCAAGCACCAGCGCCTTCTTCCATTCGGCCACTGCCGGTTCATATTGTTCCTTGCGCGTCAAATCCAGAGCCGAATCGAAGAGTCGATAGTATTCGGTGGCGGGGGAATCGATTTTCAGCAGGCCATCCTGAGGAACGTTGACGAACTCGGGAATATTTACCGCACGGTTGGCCGCGGTTGTTCCCTCGACAAGGATCGCCGGGCTGTCGTTGCCGTCCTTATCGATGTGCGTCAGGTACATCTGCGTGAAAGGCCCGCGCCGCTTGGACGAAAATACCAGCCAGTGCCCGTTCGGCGAGAAGCTGTGCCAGGAATTCATCGGCAACGCGTTGCAGCGCATCCGCCGCGCGGTTCCGCCCGTCGACGGCACGATGTAAAGCTCGCTGTCGGGACGCATCAACTGCCCGTTTTTGCACTTCACAAAGACGATCCACTTACCGTCGGGCGAGACCTTCGGGAAATTGTTGCTCATGCCGTCCTGAGAAGCGCCTTCGATGGGCTCGGCCTGCCCGCCCTTCCCATTGTTAAAGGGGATTCTATATAGGTCGTACTGGATCTGCGTTTCGTTCGGATCGTTCGCTCGTTGCGCCAGCGGCACGCCATTGGGAAACGGCTCGCGAGCTTTGGTTTTCGCGAAGACGAGCCACTTGCCGTCGGGACTCCAGAACCCATCAGTCTGCACATAGTTCGGGTCGTCGGCGCCGGGCAGGGGTTGAAGCCGCCCGGTCTCCTTGCTGTACCACGCCAGAATGCCGCGCGTCGGATAGAAGACCTGCAGGAAACGGTAATCCTTGAAATTGACGACGTAGTACTTGCCGATCTGATCGTTGGTGTCGTTCGGTCCCGTGACCCGTGGATCGTTGATGGTGTTCACCACGTACTTGCCGTCCGGCGAAATCTGAGACATAAACGCCACCCGCAGATTGCCGCCCATGGGCCCTTTGAAGGTGCTCCACTTGATCACATCCTGCTGGCGGATGGTTGTCCGCGGCTGCACGGAAACCATGGCATACAGGCCCTTATCGTTCTGCGGACCATCCACGTCCAGACCCAGCGTTTTGCCGTCGCGCGAGAAGGAGTGGCAATTCGCGCAGGTGGGAAACCCTTCAATCAATTTCCGGCTGTCGGGTTCGTTGACATATTTCAGCCGCCAGGTAATGTAGTGCATGGCCTGCGGCGACAGAGGCTTGATAACTCCCTTGAGCGTTTCCGAAGGCATCAGGGGCACGTCGCGATAGAAAATCGGAGCGCCAACGGGGTCTTTGGAGGTCGATATGGTTACGGTTCCGCGGGACACTGGCTGCGTCAGAGCCTCATCGCTAAAGCCAGTAATGGTAATCACCGCCGGCTTGTCCACGGAGTTCTTCTTGATGTTGTCCCAGGTGTGCGCGTCCGGTTTCCAGGTATGAGCGGCGGCCTGTTCGGGCGTGAGCTTTGGGGGTTCGTTCGTGTCGCTGAAGCAGCGGGGGTCGCTCTCGCCCACCTTCATTCGCTCGCCTTTGGCCTTCGCCTGAATCGGAGGAGTGTGACCGGCAAATTGAACATCCACGCGCCACCATTGGACCGCGTCCTCAGCCGGATCGCGCCAGAGAAATGTGGGGGCAACGATGTCGGGCGGAAAGATGGAATCCTGAGATGGATAATCGACGGTGATCGCCGATGCCGGACCATTCGGCGCGGCCGGCGCCGCATGAGTTACCTGATCGCCAGCGCGGGCGGCAACGGGTAGAATCAGAGCGCCGAACAGGAACAAAAAAGCTGAGGCTGGCCTGACCCACTTCATCTACGACATCCTCCAACGCGGAGACCCGGTGCGCTAACCAGGATATCATGCCGCGCTGCACGCCTGCTTACGCGGGCGTGTTACCCTGCTGGTAACCAGACCGGATCAGAACGCATCGTAATTGTTCGGGGCCTTGTCCGGAACAGTGTACGGAGCGTCGTTCGAAACGATCGCGTATTCAGGGGAGGCGCAAGTTCGGCTGCGGCACGGCCGCATCCAGCCGGGGAGTTGATCCATGGAGACCTTGAGCTAATGAGCACACCATTGGAAGAAGCGCTCTCGCAAATCGCGGGCGCGACTCACCTTTCGAAGAAGGCAATCACAAACCTCCGCGTCCTCAACGAAGCGTCCGATTATGGATCTTCGTTCGCCCGCGGGCTGCGCGTCGAGGTTGGCAACGTTGTCATCCTGCTCATATCGGGAACGGCGAGCATCGACGAAGACGGCAGTACGGTCCACGTGGGCGATTTCCGCGCACAGTGCCGGCGGACTTATCACAACATCACCGGGCTGCTCGAAGCTGAAGGCGCGAGCTGGAACGACATCGTCCGCACCACTTGCTATCTGCGCGATATCGAGCGCGACTACGCCGCTTTCAACGAAGAACGCACACGCTTCTACAAGGCTGAGGGGCTCGATCCGCTGCCTGCGTCCACCGGCATTCAAGCCATTCTCTGCCGGCCGGACCTGCTGGTAGAGATTGAAGCCATCGCCATGCTTATCAAGCCCGACGCCGGGGAATAGCACGGCAAAGGCTCTGAAACACTCACCGCGCTGCGGGTTCATGCGAAACAGAGTATGATGAGAGCGTTCTCATCTCGTTTCGCCTGGGAGGGCGTAGCCATGTTCGCTGCTGTGCGTTCGAAATTACTCTTTGTCCTGTGCTTGTTCTTTCTCTCATCAACCGCATGGGCCCAGTTGTGCACGGTCGTCGGAAGTGTGATCGGACCGGACGGTCAGCCTTATAAGGGCGCGGTGATCAAGTTCACGCGCACGGACGGCAATGGGGAGTACACGGGGCAAGTCAAGACCGACAAAAAAGGCGAGTACTTTCATGGCGGATTACCGCGCGGAAAGTTCAAAGTGTCGCTGATTATCGATGGCAAGGAAGTAGACTCTGTCAGCAACTTCCAGACGGAGTTTGCAACACCGCACCACGCGGACTTCGATATGCAGAAGCTGGCCCTAAAGAACGCGGCGTTGAACCAGGCGGCGCAATCGGGCCAGTTGACCAAAGAACAGCAGAAGGAATTGACTCCACAAGACAAGGCTGCGGTAGAAGAGCAGTTGAAAGAGCAGCAAAAACTTTCATTAAAGAACAAGGCACTGAAAGACACCTTTGCGGCGGGTCAGGCGGCCCTTGCGGCTAAACAGTACGATGAAGCTGTTGCGCAATTCAGTAAGGCCGCGGACATGGCGCCGGATCAGCCGGCCGTGTGGATCTATTTGGCCGAAGCGTATGTGAACCTCGGCGACTCGAAAACTGGCGCAGACCGTCAGGACGCGCTTTCCAAGGGTTGCGATAACTTCCAGAAGGCCATCGCCCTCAAACCCGACGATGCGGTAATGCACCGCAAGTACGCGCAGACACTCTTGAAGCTGAATAAGCCGGCCGATGCACAGGCGGAATGGGAGAAGGCCGCGGCGCTGGACCCCGCGAACGCGGCCAAGGATTACTACAATATCGGCAGCATGCTGACGAACCTGGGGCAGGCCGACGCAGCTTCGGCGGAGTTCAAGAAGGCAATCGATGCGAATCCCGAGCTTGCGGACGCGCAGTTCCAGTATGCGATCAGCCTGAGTGCGAAGATGCCTCCGCCGGGACCCGACGGGAAGGTGATCGCCCCTCCGGGCATGAAGGAAGCGCTGGAAAAGTATCTGCAGTTGCAGCCGAACGGGCCGAACGCGGATGCGGCGAAGAATCTGCTCGCTTTGCTGGGAAGTTCGCTTCAGACCACGTACGACGCCGACAAGAAGAAAAAGCACTGATCCGCCAGGCCTGAACCAAATGCGTGCTTCGATTCTGGTTCTTATCGCCGCCGCAATGGCCGCGGCGCTCCACGCGCAATGGATCCCGCTGAATCCGGTCACGGCCGTTCAGCGCGATGCGAACGGTCTGACGATGACCATGCAAACCGGCTCCCTGCGTTTGCAGGTCTGCACGGATTCGATGATTCACGTGCAGTACACGCCTGGGCAGGCCTTTCCGCACCTCAACGATTATGTTGTCACCAGGACGAATTGGCCCGTGGCCGAGTGGACCACGCAATCGGACAGCAAAACGGTGAGTCTGGCCACGGCGCGGATGAGCGTGACCGTATCTCGCGACGATGGAGCCATCACGTTCAAGGACGAATCCGGTCATGAGCTTCTCTCCGACGGACCCCGGCAAATGATCCCGGCGCAAGTGAACGGCGAGAACACCTGGCACGCCGAAGATGTCTTCAAGATCTATGGGTCCGAGGAAGCTTTCTACGGATTGGGCCAGCATCAGGCGGGCGTTTGGAACTTCCGCGGCGAATCTGTGGAACTTTCCCAGGAGAACGCCAATATCGCCGTGCCGGTGTGGCTCTCGAGCAAGGGCTACGGCGTCTTCTGGAACAATCCCGGAGTAAGCAGGTTCAACAATCGCTTTATTCATTACTTGTATGTAAGCTCCGTCGTCGCCGATACCATCGACTACTACTTCTTCTACGGGCCGCAATTTGACAGGATCATCGCCGACTATCGAGAGTTGACTGGCGCGGCGCCGCTGTTCGGCAAATGGGCCTACGGCTTCTGGCAGTGCAAGAACAAGTACAACTCGCAGCAGCAACTGCTGGCCGTCGCGCACAAGTACCGGGAGCAACACATTCCCCTCGACAACATCGTGCAGGACTGGTTCTGGTGGACTAACACGGGGGAATTCAAATTCAACAAGAATTACCCGGATCCGAAGGGAATGGTGGACGACCTTCACGCGAACCATGTGCATCTGATGGTTTCCGTGTGGCCGTACTTCTACCCCGGCTCCGCCACTTACGATGAGATGGACAAGCTGGGTTATTTCATCGATCACGCGAAGGTGAAATCGTTCCACCCTCAGGGCATGGCCCTCTACGACGCATTCAATCCGGCCGCGCAAAAGTATTACTGGAATCTGCTGGACAATTCGCTGTTCAAAATCGGCGTGGACGCATGGTGGATGGACACCACCGAACCGGAGAGCGAGGGCGTGGAAGAGAGCTTCATAATGCACGACAAAGTGGGCGGCATGAGCGGGGCGCGTTACGCGGATCTGTTCCCGCTGATGACCACCACCGTGGTTCACGACGGCCAGCGCGCCGAATCGGACCAGAAGCGCGTGTTCATTCTCTCGCGCTCGGCGTTTGCGGGCATTCAGCGAAACGGCGTGACCGCATGGTCAGGCGACGTGCTCTCGGATTTTGAAACCTACAAGCGCCAAATCCCGGCGGCGCTGAATTTTGAGCTCTCCGGGATTCCCTACTGGACGTCCGACATCGGCGGCTTCATTATGGGCCACCCGAACGATCCGGCGTACCGCGAGCTTTTTGTGCGCTGGTTCCAGTTCGGCACGTTCTGCCCAATCCTGCGCGTTCACGGCACACGCGCGCCGGACACAAATGAGTTGTGGTCCTACGGTCCCGAAGCGCAGCGGATTCTGGTAAGGTTCGACAAGCTGCGCTACTTGCTGATGCCGTATATTTATTCGATGGCATGGATGGTCACG
>Ga0187871_10002656_pt1 | contig 14365 bp, 13 predicted proteins | sample June2016WEW_16_1_FD_132988 | JGI IMG/M metagenome (GOLD analysis project Ga0187871, IMG submission 132988) | Peatland microbial communities from SPRUCE experiment site at the Marcell Experimental Forest, Minnesota, USA - June2016WEW_16_10 | ecosystem: Environmental > Terrestrial > Soil >... | reverse complement strand
TCGCCGCCGATGACCGTGTAGTACCACAGCCAGGCCTTGGGGTTGATGGGCTCACCAACCGAGCCGAGCAGCCGCAGCGAGGACAGGTCGTGACGGCGGGGGTACTCCTCGCCCCACTTCATGGCGCTGCGGATCGCGGTGGGCGCCGTGTAGAAGACCGTGACCCGGTACTTCTCGATCACGTTCCACCAGGCGTCCTTGTCCGGGTAGTTGGGCGCGCCCTCGAACATCACCGAGGTGACGCCGTTCGACATGGGGCCGTAGACGATGTAGGAGTGGCCGGTGATCCACCCGACGTCGGCGGTGCACCAGAACACGTCCTGCTCCGGCTCGAGATCGAAGACCATCGCGGCGGTGGTTGTCACTCCGGTCAGGTAGCCGCCCGTGGTGTGCACGATGCCCTTGGGCTTGGCGGTGGAACCCGACGAGTAAAGCAGGAACAGCGGATGCTCGGCCTCCATCGGCTCGGCCGGGCACTCCGGCTCAGCCTCGGCGAGCAGCTCGTGGTACCAGTGGTCGCGGCCCTCCCGCATCGGGCAGGGTGTCCCGGTGGACCGGACGACGACCACCGTCTGCAGGGTGTCCAGGTCCGCTATGGCGTCATCGACGGCCTCCTTGATCGGGGCCGTCTTGCCGCGCCGCCGCGCACCGTCGGTGGTGATGAGCGCTTTGGCCTGCGACACTCCCATGCGGTCCTGGACGGCGGACGGCGAGAAGCCGCCGAATACCACGTTGTGCGGCGCACCGATCCGGGCGCAGGCCAGCATGGCCACCACGACCTCGGGAATCATCGGCAGGTAGATGCCCACCACGTCGCCCTTGGCGACACCGTGCGATTTCAGCGCGTTCGCGAGGCGCTGCACGTCCGCCAGGATGTCGGCGTACGTCAGCGACCGCTCTTCGCCCTGTTCGCCGAACCAGTGGAAGGCCACCCGGTCTCCGTGGCCGGCCTCCACGTGCCGGTCCAGGCAGTTGTAGGAGGCGTTAAGCGCCCCGTCGGCGAACCAGGTGTAGAAGGGCGGGTTGGTGTCGTCGAGCACCGCCTGGAACGGGGTCTGCCAGTGCAGCCGGTCCCGGGCCTGCTGCGCCCACCAGGCCGGCATGTCGGCGGCCGCCTCGTCGTAGATCGCGGGGTCGGTCACCTTGGCCCGCCGGACGAACTCCTCGGGCGGGGGAAACGTGGCGACGTCCTGCAGCTCATCGATCCGAGCTGAGGCCGAAGAGGACGGTGTGGCGGACGATGGTGTCGGCAAGGGTGGCTCCTTCCGTCTGACACCAGGTCACAGTCACAGTCACAGCCACGGCTCACCATACAGACGCGGCGCCGCGCTGCGACCGCTCTGAAATCCAGCGTTAGGGCACTGCCAGCTCTCCTATAATGCGTTCCCCGTACTTCGCCCGGAAACATGCCAGCAGCAAATTTTCGGTTTCCATTGCGAGGCACTGGTAAAGGCAACGGGTATCGGCACCGGCTGCTGCTTGATATGCCATGCGCTTGCTTGACATAGTTTGCATGAGCGCGTAGCCTCGAGGAGTAGCCGAAAACATCAGATGGAGGACATTATGGCCGCCCAGGACCAGTACAACGAGGCGTTCAAGCAGACTCAGGACACCCTGACGAGCACGTTCGACGCGTGGACCCACGCTTTCCAGCAGGGCCTCAGCCAGCTGCCGGGCGCGGTGCCGGTCGACCCCGCCCAGGTGATCGACCAGGTCTTCGACTTCGCCGCCACCTTGCTCAACGTGCAGCGTGACTTCGCCAAGCAGCTCGTGGCCAGTAGCACGGCGACCGCCGACGCCCTGCGCAACAGCGCCAAGTAACAAGTAAGCAGTGTGCAACAGGGCCCAGGTAAGCCCCAGTAACCCTGCGCAACAGCGCAGAGTAGCTCGCTAGACAACACCCGGCGGTGGCCGGGCACACCGCTCGCCACCGGCCGGGCTGGCCCGGTGCGACGCGGGGCCTGGAACATATGAGGCCCCGTTCACCTGGGCCAGGAATGAGATGAGGTCGGTAACCATGACGACGCAAAGGACGGTTACGTGGGCCAGCTGGCAGTGGGCGAACCCGCTCTGGTGGGCCGAACGGCAGCTGGAGGCCACGCGGTTCGCCGCCCGCGTGACGGCCGCCATGTTCGATGCGTCCCTGTCGTCCGCCCATAGCCCGCTCCCGCGGGTCCGCCTTGAGGCCAGCACGTACTCCGCACCGGCCCAGCAGGCCGCTGCGGCCGTCACTGCGACGGTGACCGTGGCCCCGTGGCAGCGGCAGCTGGAGGCGGCCGAGCCGCACCGGCAGCTGGAGCCGGCCATCCCCCGGGCCGGCCTGCAGCCGGCCATCCCCGAGACCGACCTGGAGCGGCTCACGACCCAGGCCGACCTTGACCTGGTCAGGGCCGGGGCCGACCTGGGGGCAGTGATCCTGGACGCTGAACCGGCGACCGCCGGGCCCGGGCCGGATGTGGCGACCGCCGAGCCGCCGACCGTGGCCGAGCCGGCCCGCGCGCCGCAGGCCCCAGCAGCAGAGGTGGTACACGAAGCCGAGACGGTGCACGAGGCGGATGCGATGCAGAGCGCACCCGTACCCGGCTGGGACGAGCTGACCCTCGGATCAATAAGGGCCCGGCTCCGCAGGCTCAGTGAGGATGATCTGATTGCCCTGCAGTCCTATGAGAAGGCCCACGGCGCCCGCCCCGACGTGCTGAGCATGCTGGAGAACCGGCTGGTTAAGGTCCGTTCGGCACAACCAGCGTCCTGATCGGACTTGACGGGAAAGGCCGCCCGGACATCTCTTAGGAGAGGCGGCGGAAGCCGCACCGGTCACGACGTGATGGTCTGACCGGACGCCTTTAACTGCGAGGAAGCAACGGACCACGATGTACGAGCGACCGTATGAACTGGTCCGGGGGCCCAGCGGGTACCGGGCCCGGATCCGAGCCCGGGGCGCTGCGGTGCTCACCAGCGGGATGCTCAACCGGGGCACGGCTTTCACCGTGCCGGAGCGGCGGGCGCTCGGGCTGACCGGCCTGCTGCCCAGCGGGGTCAGCACGCTGGACAGCCAGCTGCGCCGGGTGTACGCGCAGTACGGGCGCCAGCCCGACGACCTGGCCAAGAACGTCTACCTCGGCAACCTGCGCGACCGCAACGAGGTGCTCTTCTTCCGGCTGCTCAGCGAGCACATCGACGAGATGCTGCCGATCGTCTACACGCCGACCATCGGGCAGGCCATCGAACGATTCAGCCATGAGTTCCGCCGGCCACGCGGGGTGTACCTGTCGGTCAACGCACCCGAGGAGGCCGAAGAGGCGCTCAGCGTCTACAGCGGCGGCCCGGACGACATCGACCTCCTCGTGGTCACCGACGCGGAGGGCATCCTCGGCATCGGCGACCAGGGCGTGGGCGGCATGGACATCGCGGTCGGCAAGCTGGCCGTGTACACCGCCGCGGCCGGGATCCACCCACGCCGCACCATCCCCGTCATGCTGGACGTGGGCACCGATAACCTCAGGCTGCTCAGCGACGAGATGTACCTCGGCGACCGGCACGCCCGGGTCCGCGGCCAGCGCTATGACGATCTCGTCGAGGCGTACGTGTCCGCGGCCACCAAGCTGTTCCCGCACGCCATGCTGCACTGGGAAGACTTCGGCGCCGGCAACGCCCGGCGCATCCTCGACAAGTACCGGGACCAGTGCTGCACGTTCAACGACGACCTGCAGGGCACCGCCGCGACCGCGCTGGCCGTGGCGTTCGGCGCGCTCCGGGTCACCGGGGGCCGGCTGCGCGATCAGCGGATCGTCATCCACGGGGCCGGCACGGCTGGGCTGGGCATCGCCGACATGATGCGGGGCGTCATGGTGAGCGAAGGGCTCAGCGACACCGAAGCGATTAGCCACTTCTACGCCATCGACCGCGACGGCCTGCTCAGCACGGATCAGCCGACCCCCATGTACGACTTCCAGGCCCGGTACGCCAGAACGCCGGACGACCTGGCCGGCTGGCCGCGCGACCGCTACGGCCGGATCGGGCTGGCCGAGGTGACCGAGAAGGTTGCGCCGACCTTGCTGATCGGGACGTCGACGCAGACCGGCGCGTTCACCGAGCAGATCGTCAAGAGCATGGCGGCGCGTACCGAACGGCCGATCATCATGCCGCTGTCCAACCCGACGTCAAGGTCGGAGGCTCACCCGGCCGACCTGATCTCGTGGACGGAGGGCCGCGCGCTGGTCGCCGCGGGCAGCCCCTTCCCGCCGGTCGAGTATGACGGACGGTGGTACCAGATCGCCCAAGCCAACAACGCACTGGTATTCCCCGGGATCGGCCTCGGAGTGACGGCGGCCCGGGCCCGCCGGATCAGCGTGGGCATGATCTCCGCTGCGGCGCACGCGGTGGCTGCGCTGTCGGACGCCATGACCCCCGGCGCGGCGCTGCTGCCGCCCGTGCACAGCCTGCGCCTGGTCTCGACGGCGATCGGCGTCGCGGTGGCGCAGGCAGCGGCCGCAGAGGGACTGGCCGAGGAGCGGCTCACCGACCCCATCCAGCAGGTCTACCAGACCATGTGGCAGCCCGAGTACCCCGAGTTCAACGTCATCTGACCGGACCGTTAGGCTCCGCTTCCCGAAAGGGCTCACCCGGTCGCAGCTGGACGGGACGACGAGGCTCTCGTCGGCCGGGCGGGATCCTGCGTCGTGCCTGAAGGATCTAGGCTGACCGGGAGTATTGCCCGGTGCTCAGCCGGCCCCTCACTGCCGCCTCGGGAGGACTTCGCAGCGTGCCGCAGCCACCCGGCTGGCCCCCCTCCGTGGTCCTGGCCTCTGCTTCGCCCCGGCGGCTCGGGCTGCTGAAGGGCATCGGCGTGGACCCCGAGGTGCGGCCGGCGGAGATCGACGAGACGCCGCTGCCCGGGGAGAGCCCCGCCCGCTACGTCGAGCGGCTGGCGGTGGCCAAGGCCGCGGCCGTGGCCCGGGACGGCGAAGTGGTCATCGCGGCGGACACGACGGTCAGCATCGGCGGCCAGATCATCGGCAAGCCGGCCAGCCGCGCCGGGGCCCTGGACATCCTGCGCACGCTTTCCGGCCGGACCCACACCGTCTTCACCGGGCTGGCCGTGCTGTCACCGTCCGGCACGACGTCCGCGATCGTGACGTCCGAGGTGACGTTCATCCCGGCCAGCGAGGACCTGCTGGCCTGGTACGCCGACACCGACGAGCCGTACGATAAGGCGGGCGCCTACGGGCTGCAGGGCGCCGGCTCGATGCTCGTCGCCGGGGTGCGGGGCAGCGTCACCAATGTGGTCGGGCTTCCGCTCGCCCAGCTTCATGAGCTGATGTCCCTCCCGCGCGTCACGCTCACCCGCCGTCCGGAAGGATCCTGATCATGAGCCGTGTCGTTGTCATCGGGGCGACCGGGCACATCGGCAGTTACCTGGTGCCGCGACTGGTGCGCGGCGGGCACGAGGTGATCGCGATGAGCCGCGGCGCCCGCGAGCCCTACCACCCGAGCCCGCAGTGGGGTCGGGTGACCCGCGTAACCGTGGACCGCGACGCAGAGGACGCGGCGGGCACGTTCGGCGAACGGGTGGCGGCGCTGCGGCCCGATGCCGTGATCGACCTGGTCTGCTTCACCGCGGCCTCGGCGCAGCAACTACTCGACGCGCTGCGGCCCTCGCGCCCGCTGCTGGTGCACTGCGGGACGATCTGGGTCCACGGCCCGGCGCTGCGGGTACCGGTCACCGAGGACGAGCCGCGGTCCGCCTACGGCGAGTACGGGACCGGCAAGGCGCAGATCGAGGCGCTGCTGCACCGGGAGACGCTGGCGGGCGGGGTGCCGTCCGTCGTCCTGCACCCCGGCCACATCAGCGGGCCGGGCTGGCCGGTCATCACCCCGGCCGGCAACCTGGACCCGGCCACCTGGACGGCCCTGGCCAGCGGGCAGCCGCTGCCGCTGCCCGACCACGGCCTGGGCGTCCTGCACCACGTGCACGCCGACGACGCCGCCCAGGCCTTCGAGCGCGCACTGTCCCGGCCCGCGGCGATCGGGGGCAGCTTTCACGCGGTGGCCGCCGAAGCGATGACGCTGCGCGGGCTGGCGGCCGGGGTGGCGGCCTGGTTCGGGCGGCAGGCGAAGCTGGACCTCGTCGACTGGGCGGAGTTCGAGCGCCGGGTTGGCGCCGGGCCCGCGGAGACCACCCGCGAGCACACCTTCCGCAGCATCACCGCGAGCATCGAACGGGCCAGGGAAACCCTCGGCTACGCGCCCCGTTTCACCGCGCTGGACGCCCTGCACGAAGCCCTGGCCTGGCTGGTGGCCCACGGCCAAGCCGACGTAGGCGGCCAGCAGTTCTGACCCCGCGGGTTAGTCCGGGCGGCCAGGCCACACCCGCACCGATAGAGCCCAGCCGGACCTCAGGACGTTTCCGCCACGCCGCCTGACGAGAAGGCACGCCGACCTCGTTACTCGGCTCTGATCAGCATCGGCCGCATCGCGTTGAGGGCGGCGGGGTTGTCGATGGTGGACGGAACGGGCTCCTCCTGGCCGTTGGCGATGCCGCGCATGGTCTTGCGCAGGATCTTCCCGGACCGGGTCTTCGGCAGGGCCTCGACGATATCAACCCGGCGGAGCGCGGCCACCGGGCCAATCCGCTCGCGGATGAGCGCGACCATCTCGGCGCTCAGGATCACCGGGTCAGTGTCGACGCCCGCCTTGAGCGTCACGAACCCGCGAGGCACCTCACCCTTGACCGGATCATGCACGCCGATCACGGCACATTCGGCGACGGCGGGATGGCTCGCCAGCACCTCCTCCATCTCCCCGGTCGACAGGCGGTGCCCCGCGACGTTGATGACGTCGTCGATGCGGCCCATCACATACAGATAGCCGTCCTGGTCACGATAGCCGCCGTCGCCGGTGACGTAGGCGCCGTCGTGGCGCAGCAGGTAGGAGTCGATGAAGCGATCGTCGTCGTGCCACAGGGACGGCAGGCACCCGGGCGGCAGCGGCAGCCGCATCACGATCTCACCGGTGACCCCCGGCTCGACCTCGTTGCCCTCGGCGTCCAGGATGTGCACGTCGTAGCCCGGCATCGGGACGGTGGGGGATCCGGGCTTGGTCGGCAGGGCTTCCAGGCCCATGGGATCGCCCGCGATGGCCCAGCCGGTCTCGGTCTGCCACCAGTGGTCGATGACGGGAATGCCGAGCAGTTCCTTGGCCCACCGGTACGTTTCCGGGTCCAGCCGCTCTCCCGCCAGGAAGAGGTACTTCATGCCGGAAAGGTCGTACTTGCGGGACAGCTCGCCGTTAGGGTCCTCCTTCTTGATGACGCGGAACGCGGTCGGCGCGGTGAACAGCGCCTTCACGCCGTACTCCGAGATCACCCGCCAGAAGGCGCCGGCGTCCGGGGTGCCGACCGGCTTGCCCTCGTACAGGATCGTCGTGCACCCGGCCAGCAGCGGGGCGTACACGATGTAGGAGTGCCCGACGACCCATCCGACGTCGGAGGCGGCCCAGAACACCTCACCGGGCCGGATGTCGTAGAGGTACTCCATGGTCCAGCGGAGCGCCACCGCGTGCCCGCCGTTGTCCCGGACCACGCCCTTGGGCTTGGCCGTGGTGCCCGAGGTGTACAGGATGTACAGCGGGTCGGTGGCCTTGACCGGGACGCAGTCGACCGGCTCGGCTCCCTCCACGGCCCGGGCCCAGTCGACATCGCGGCCCTTGACCATCGACGCCTCGGCCTGCGGGCGCTGCAGGATCACGCACCAGTCCGGCTTCCTGGTGGCCAGCTCGATCGCGTTGTCCAGCATCGGCTTGTACTCCACGACCCGGGCACCCTCGATGCCGCACGAGGCCGAGACCACCACCTTGGGCGCCGCGTCGTCGATGCGCGCCGCGAGCTCCGGCGCCGCGAACCCGCCGAACACGACCGAGTGGGCCGCGCCGATCCGCGCGCACGCCAGCATGCTGATGGCGGCCTCGGGGATCATCGGCAGGTAGATGACCACGCGGTCGCCCTTGGTCACCCCGAGGCCCTGCAGCACGCCCGCGAACCGGGCCACCTCGTCTAGCAGTTCCCGGTAGGTGTACCGGCGGGAGGTGCCGGTCACCGGGCTGTCGTAGATCAGTGCCGCCTGGTCGCCGCGGCCGTCGCGCACGTGCCGGTCCAGGGCGTTGTAACAGGTGTTCAGTTCCCCGTCACTGAACCAGCGGTAGAACGGCGGATTCGAGGAATCCAGGATCACCGACGGTTCGCGGTACCAGTCGATGGCTCCGGCGGCATCGCCCCAGAAGGACTCCGGGTCGGCGATGCTGCGGTGAAACTCTTCGGCGTAACGGCCCATAACGGCACTCCATTCAGTGGCGGTGGCTTCGGTCGGGGTGGTTAGGGCTCGGCCAGGGCCAGCCGGGTAGCACCGAGTGGCCGTGGGGGGCCTCGCACGCCTCGGTGCAGGATAGGTAGGCGGCCGGCGCGGCCACGATCAGGCCCAGGTACCCGCCGCCGTGTGCGGCGGTCGTGGTGCCCGCGTGGCACTCGCCGATGGAAGTCATGTGACCTCCCGCACAGAATTTACCGGAAGTGTTAACAGATTAACCGGAAGTGTTAACACCCTTTTTAGGGCGACAAAGCGGCGAAGGTCCCATTCAGCGGCCGCCTAAGGTCCCGCCCCATCGGCCGGCGGACGGCACGCTCCGCGCCGAAGGCGGCCGGCCAACGATGGGGGACCTGGCCAGCACGACCGCCGGCCGACGGTACTGTCCGCCCTCCTGACTGCCCTGCTCCTGCTCCAGACCCCCCGTCAGGGTCGCCTGCACTCCGGCGGAACGCTTTCGCGCTGCGGCCCATGACTCCGCTCTCCTCACTGCCGATTCACTGCCGATTCCGGCGTCCTGCTCTATTCCCCGAGGGATTCACCCGGCACCTTGGCGAGGTGGCCGACCGGAAGATACGCCCGGCCGTATTCCAGCTCGCACACCTCCGCGAGGGCCAGGTAGAAGGCGACTCCCGCCAGCGCGATGCCTACCCACCCGCCGGTCTTGGTCAGCCCGGTGGTCGCCGTGTAGGCCCCGGCGCCCAGGATGAACAAGGCGGCGACCAGGAGCGCGAGCGCCAGGACCGTGCCGATGCTGGTACGGAACGATGCGACGAACATAATCGTGGCGAAGATGCCGAAGGCGTACAGGAACAGGCCGAGCGCGTGGCCCTGCTGAAGCAGGGGCACGTCCTTCACGAAGAACTCGGCGTACGCGTAAAGGGACAGCCAGAACGCGCCGAAGCCGCCGAACAGCACGCCGGCGAAGACGTTCCCGTTGCGCAGGCAGATGATCCCGGCGATGAGCTGGGCCACTCCCCCGAACATGAACGCTACAGCGAAGACCACCGGTAGCGTCCCCGCGGGAACCACGTTCGCGTTGATCAGGCTGAGCATGAACGTCGTCACCGCGAAGCCGGCCAGGGCCAGCGGCGCCGAATTACCCCATCCCGACGCGCTGGCGGTCGCAGCCTGAACCGCGGCGGGCCGGGCTGTCACGGGCTCTTGATTGACGGAAGCCATGTGATCCTCCTCACAGATCCGGTCAGATTGGGAAGAGCATCTGCCCGAAGGGCGCGCCCAAGAAGCGCCATAGGTCCCGAACCTGATCCCGCCGAAGGTCCCGATCGTGCCCGTGCGGATCAACTGCCGGCTACAGGCGTGCGTGGTCCGCCGCCGCATCGTCCATGCCGCCGCCCAGATCACCCACAAAACCCTGACCCCGCTGCGGCAGGGCTCAATGGCCCACGTTTTCGACCAGGACTTCAGCCAGCGGACCGCGTGGCGGTAATCGTGCCGCTCGCGTTGCTGATGTGGCATTTTTGATCGAACGGGACTTCGCAGGCTTAAACAAAGATGCGCCGGGTAGTACATGACCGCTCAGTCAACGGCGACGGGAGATCCCCATGCGGCGTCCGTTCGGTTTGCTTTCTGCCCGGTCACGTGGCGTTCTCGCGGTCGCTACCGCAGTTTCCGTCGGCGGGCTCGCGATCTCGGCGGGGGCCGCCAGTGCCGCGCCCGCCGCCTCGGTCACCGCTCCCCCGTACAACTGCGCGCCGAACGGGCCGGCGGGCAGCCAGACCGTGTACGGCACGTTCGGCGACGCGAGCGTCATCGGCTGGGCCGGCAACAGCCAGGGCGTCGTGGCCTGCCTGGGCGGCAGCTTCTGGGTGGACACCAGCGGCCCGGACGGCGGGCCGGGCAGCGCCAGCACCGCGGCGGTGACCGGCACCACCTACGGGTACGGCATCTACGACGACAGCTCGACCACCTGGACGAACGCTGACGGATACCTGCCCGCCCTGGTGACCGGCTTCCACCGGGACGGCGCCGCGATCTCGATCACGAACTTCGGCGACGACGTCACCGTCGGCGGCCACGCCTACGTGGTCATCTACAGCCGGGTGCAGGTCACCAACCCGACCGGGCAGGCGATCAGCGTCGATCCGCAGCCCTCGGCCGGGCTGGTCCCGCTGAACTCGGCGCCGCTCGCGGTCCCGCCGCATTCGGCCGTGGACCACGACTACGCGGTGGCCTCGGACCGGTTCGGCGCCAGCTACGCATGGCCCTCAGCGGGCGCGCTGGCCGCGGCGGGCGGCTTCGACCAGCACTTCGCGCACATGCGCACGTACTGGAACAGCCAGCTGGCCGGGATCGCCCAGATCCAGACGCTGCCGGATCAGAGCCTGGTCAATGCCTACAAGACCGGCTTCATCTACACCCAGATCATCCGGTCCGGGGACGAGCTGAAGACCGGGGCCAACGGTTACGACAAGGAATTCAGCCACGACGTCATCGGCATCCTGGCCAACCTGTTCACCCAGGGCTACACCAGCGGCGCGCACGGGCTGCTGGACCGGGCCCGGTACGTGATCGGCAGCCAGACCCAGTACGACGACGGGGTCTGGACCTATCCCTGGGTCTGGGCCATCTACCTGCTGAAGAGCGGCGACCTGAGCTTCGTTAAGGCGAACTTCAGTACCGAAGGGCCGACCGGTAAGTCCGAGCCGAGCATCTCCGGCACCGCCCACCTGATCGCCGCCGACCGCACCGGGCCCGGCGGGATCATGGAAGAAACCAACGACATCGACGCAAACGGCTACTGGACCATCGACAACTACGAGGCGCTGATGGGCCTGTGGGCCTACCACTGGCTCGCTCAGCAGGTCGGTAACAGCTCCGAGGCGAGCTGGGCGGCATCGCAGTACAGCAGCCTGCTGGCGGCGACGACCAAGACGCTGAACGCGACGATCTCCGCCAACCACCTGAGCTACCTGCCGTGCTCGATGACCGAGCCGAACACCGACAACCGCTGCGTCAACGCCGAGGACGCCAACTGGGCGGCGCCGTTCCTGTTCGGCCGCTGGGCCTGGGACGGCTACCTGTTCGGTGCGCCGCTGAGCGGGCCCGGGGTGGGCCTGATCGACGCGACCTACTCCTACGGGTTCGCCCGGCTGGCGGGCAAGCTCCCGGCCAATACGTTCGGCGGGTACCCGACGCAGTACTACAGCACGGCGTACAACGCGGGGTACGGCGAATGGGGGCTGGCCAGCAGCGACTACCGGTCCCAGGGGATCCAGTCCTATGAGTTCATGGTCGCTAACGGGCAGAGCGGGCCGTACTCGTGGTGGGAGAGCCAGCAGTTCCCCAACCCGGGCTCGCCCTGGGCCGGCACCCATCCCGAGGCCGGTAACGGCTCGTCGCCGCACGCCTGGGGCATGGCCAACGCGAACATGGTGCTGCTCGACTCGCTGGCCGCCCAGCGCGCCGACGGCAGCCTCGTCGTCGGCCGTGGCGTGCCCTCCTCCTGGGTGTCGGCCGGGAAGCTGATCAGCCTGGTCAACTTCCCCACCGTGGCCGGCCGGCACCTGGGGCTCGCCATCCGGTCCAGCGGACGCTCGGTCACGCTGACGCTCAGTGGGCAGGCCCCCGCCGGGCCGGTCCTGTTCCAGCTGCCGGCGTTCGTCGGCAACATCGCGCACGCCAGCGCGGGGACGGTCGACGAGAAGACCGGGACCGTGACGCTGGCCACCACGGTCCGTACGGTCACGGTTCAGCTGACGCACCCCGAGTCCTAGGATGTCCGTCCGCAGCGGCCGCACCCCGGGTCTCAGGATCTCCGTCCGCAGCGGCCGCACCCAGCGTCTCAGGAGCTGCGTCCGCGGCGGACGGATCCCGAGTCTCAGGAGGTGCGGTCGCCGCGGTCCCAAGGGGCGGGCCAGGCGCGCGGGTCAGACGTGGACCGGGCTGCCGGGGTGCTCCGGATCGATGAGGTCGGCGTACTCGCCGTGCTCGCTTATGAAGTCGGCCACGAACGAGCAGAAGACGGTGATCTTCGTGCCCTTGGCCCGCAGGTCGTCCAGCGTCCCACGGGCCAGCGCGGTGCCGACGCCCTTCTCCCGTTGGGACGGCTCCACCCAGGTGTGGGTGAGGACGATGCGCGGCCCCGCGATCTCGTAGACGAGGCTGGCGACGACGTTATCCCCGGCCCAGGCCTCGTAAGTGCGGCTCTCCGGGTTGTTCCTTACTTCGACCGCTGCAGCGTCGTCCATGGGCACGACCGTACCCGGTGCCGCCGGCTGAACCGTGGGCCGGGCGGGCCAGGCCGGCCAGGCGGCCAGCGGGACGGGAGCCGGGCGCGACACCACGGGCCTGGTCAATGTGGCTTCGCCCGGTTCCGGCGAGCTAGATTTGGGGCTGTGAGTGACAACAAGTCCGCCACGGCGCCGATCCAGGTGTTCCTGCTGGACGATCACGAGATCGTCCGGCGCGGAGTCCGGGAACTGCTGGAGGGCCAGCCAGACATCATCGTGGTCGGCGAGGCCGCCACCGCTGCGGCCGCGCTGGCCCGCATCCCGGCTCTGCGCCCCAACGTGGCCGTCCTGGATGTCCGCCTCCCCGACGGCGACGGGGTATCGGTCTGCCGCGAGATCCGCGCCCAGCTCCCCGAGGTCGCCTGCCTCATGCTCACCTCCTTCGGCGACGACGAAGCCCTCTTCGACGCCGTCATGGCCGGCGCCGCCGGCTACGTCCTCAAGCAGATCCGCGGCACCGACCTCGTAGGCGCGGTCCGCACCGTCGCCTCCGGCCAGTCCATGCTGGACGCCAAAGCCGCCAGCCAGCTCATGGCCCGGCTCCGCGACACCAGCCGCAAACGCGACCCGCTGGAGGGACTGACCGGTCAGGAACGCAAAATCCTGGAACTGATCGGCGAAGGACTCACCAACCGGCAAATAGGCGAGCGCCTCTACCTCGCCGAAAAAACCGTCAAAAACTACGTCTCCGCGCTGTTCCAGAAACTCGGCATGGAACGACGCACCCAGGCCGCCGCCTACGCCGCCCGGGTCTTCAACGAAGAAAGCCCCGGCGGCGACCGACCAGGAGGAAAGCACCTGCCCGCGTAGCCGCCCGGCCGCTAGCACCAGCCGCCCCGCACCAGCCGCCCCGCACCAGCCGCCCGGCACCAGCCGTCTGGCCTTGGCCGGGCGCGGACCACATACGGCGGTGGCCTCCGGGAACGGCATCCCGCCCCGGCTGCGACCGATGGCGAGCACGCCGGCGCTCGGCGGGACGGCAGCAACGGCTCGGCCTGCGTTCAGCCTGCGGGCGCATCGGTACACCACGGGCACCGGCCAGCCTTGACCGCCACCGTTACCGCCACCGTTACCGCCACTCCGCGATGGGCGCCGCGTTGCCCATGAATACCACCGGAAACATGGCCCGAATCCTGGAGAGCGGGCGGGCCGGGTCAGCGGGACATGCAGGGTGTCGACAAGTTGACCAGCTCCGGCATCCGCCACGCCGCGGCCGCTTGGGCCACGAGCTCCGCCGCGTCATTGATAGGCGCCTGGCTGTGGACCGCACCGCCGTCCAGGAAGTTGCGTACCTCCTGCCGAACGCCGGTGTTGCCGAGCAGGCCGCCGTGCAGCGCCGGGACCACGACCATGCCCGCCGGGAGCTGGCAGGCCGGCAGCGTGAGACTGTCCGCCAGCGGGACGACCGCCAGCCACCGGAGCGTGTGCTTGTGGGTCTCCCGGGCGGCCTGCTCGGCGTACGCGGCGCCGCTCCTGTCGACCGAGCTGATCAGTTCCTCGGCCCCGGATGTGCCAAACGGTGACAGGCTGCCAATGAACCAGACGACCGCCTGCAGCGCGTAACCGGGTACCGCCCCGCTCCCGTCGCGGTCGTCCGTGGGGTAACTGACCTGGCCCGGCGCGACGATAGGGCTCAGCAAGACGATCGAGCCGACCGGCTCGTCGGGGTGCCGGGCCAGCATCGCGTAGATGCCGAGCGTGCCCTCGCTCTCCCCCACCAGGTCCACCGGCCGGCCGGTCTCGGCGTGCAGGTGC
>Ga0187871_10002655_pt1 | contig 14366 bp, 8 predicted proteins | sample June2016WEW_16_1_FD_132988 | JGI IMG/M metagenome (GOLD analysis project Ga0187871, IMG submission 132988) | Peatland microbial communities from SPRUCE experiment site at the Marcell Experimental Forest, Minnesota, USA - June2016WEW_16_10 | ecosystem: Environmental > Terrestrial > Soil >... | reverse complement strand
TTCTTCTTCTTAGTGTATTTACACATGGGTAGGGGTTTATATTACGGATCCTATAGATCTCCTAGAACATTAGTGTGAACACTAGGTACAGTTATATTTTTACTGATGATAGTCACAGCATTCCTGGGTTATGTTTTACCTTATGGTCAAATGAGTCTGTGAGGTGCTACAGTTATTACTAACCTTATGAGTGCTATACCTTGAATAGGACAAGATATTGTCGAATTTCTTTGAGGAGGTTTTTCTGTGAATAATGCTACTTTAAACAGATTTTTTGCCTTACATTTTGTACTACCTTTTGTTCTAGCTGCATTAGTTCTAATGCACTTAATTGCTTTACATGATAGCGCAGGATCAGGTAACCCTTTAGGTATCTCAGGTAATTATGATAGATTACCTTTTGCTCCATATTTCTTATTTAAAGATCTTATAACAATATTTATTTTTATCTTTGTCTTAAGTATATTTGTATTCTTTATGCCTAATATATTAGGAGATAGTGAAAATTATGTTGTAGCTAACCCTATGCAAACACCTCCAGCTATAGTTCCTGAATGATATTTATTACCTTTCTATGCTATTTTAAGAAGTATACCTAATAAACTATTAGGTGTTATAGCTATGCTTAGTGCTATATTAGTAATATTAGCTTTACCCTTTACTGATCTAAATAAAAATAGAGGTATACAATTTAGACCTTTAAGTAAAATAGCTTTTTATATATTTATAGGTAATTTTATAATTTTAATGCAATTAGGGGCTAAACATGTTGAATCTCCTTACATAGAATTAGGACAAATAAGCACAGTCATATACTTTGCTCATTTTTTAATTATAGTGCCTATACTTAGTTTATTAGAAAATACTTTTTTTGAATTGGCTACATTAAAGGATATAAGCTTTAAACCTTCTTTTATAGGTAGCATGTTTTTAATAGGGTTAGCCGTTTTTTTTGCTCTCGGCTTAGATGTAGCACTATTAGATTAGATTATATTTATTTCGCCGACCGTGCTCACGGTGTAGATGTATCAACATGTGTATCATGTTCAGACCCCTCTGCTACAGGCACTAGCCCTCATTAATGCAGGAAATGTTTTTCTAATGTTTGTTCTGGTTGTTACACAGGGTAGTTACATTACTTAATAAATAATTTAGGTAGTTTATTTATTTCCTTTCATATTTTATGCCCCCTCCCTCATCCTTCTCCCTCCGCCCTCTCTTTTTGTATAAGGCGTATCTTTATAAATAGGTCTCTCTAGACCTCTATACACCTAAAGGTGTATAAAAGGGTATGTAGAAAACGGTTTTACATTTTAATTTATTAAATATGGGGTTCGACTCCTCCCATATCTTTTTATTCCATTATCTTTATATACTTAAAATGATTTATATACTTTAAAACTATCTATAGCCTATGTTAAGATATGTATATTATAGTAATAGGATATAATAGCGCGTAACAGGGCCCAATAGGGCGTAATTAAAATTGTACGCTTACCTTTGCCAACTATAAGTTCTGTATATTAGAGCGTCATTTAAATAATTAACTCACTTATGCTAATTCTATAAATTCTTCGTAGAATAAAGTGTAAAGTAGTATCTTTAATTTTTGCCAGCTGCCCCTGCTATTTCTTCACATATTTCCCTAAAAAACGGTGTTTCTGGTAAGCAGTCTGAAACACATAAGTCTAATTTATCTATAAAAAAAGCTGGGCTCAGCTTATGAACCGAACGATGATTTCTGTCTTCTAATGCAAAAGATATAGGAACATTATATCTTATATTTGCCTTATTTTCCGGACTATTGGGGACAGCTTTTTCCGTATTAATAAGATTAGAATTAAGTGGACCCGGTGTTCAATATATTGCAGATAATCAGTTATACAATAGTATCATTACTGCTCATGCTATATTAATGATATTCTTTATGGTTATGCCTGCTTTAATCGGAGGATTTGGTAATTTCTTATTACCATTATTAGTAGGGGGTCCAGATATGGCATTCCCTCGACTTAATAACATAAGTTTTTGATTACTACCACCTAGTTTATTATTATTTTTATTTGCAAGTGGTATAGAAAACGGTGCAGGTACTGGTTGAACAGTATACCCTCCTTTAAGTGGAGTACAAAGTCACAGTGGACCTAGTATAGATTTAGCTATCTTTGCTTTACACTTAGCTGGTATAAGTAGCTTATTGGGTGCTATAAACTTTATAACTACTATATTTAATATGAGAAGCCCAGGTATCAGATTACATAAATTAGCTTTATTTGGGTGAGCTGTAGTAGTTACAGCTGTATTACTATTATTATCCTTACCGGTGTTGGCTGGGGCAATTACTATGCTTTTAACGGATAGAAATTTCAATACATCATTCTTTGAAGCGGCAGGAGGAGGTGATCCTATACTTTATCAACATCTTTTCTTAACAATAATTTTCTATTTTGTATTTATTTCTTTATATATAGCATATACTGTACTAACTAAAATACATTTAGACTACTTATCGCTAAAATTTTTTAAAATAACAAGTGTAGCTAATACTTACAATAATTCACCCTTACAAAGTAATATTTTTGCTTCATTAATACTGCTTATCTCTTCATTTTCAGCTTTTATATATTCATTTTCTTTTACATTTAGTTTTGTTTTATTTTATTTAGATGATTTTAGATTATCTAAAAATAATTTCATTAAATGTGTACAGATTCTTTCTTTTATAGGTATACCTTTATATTTAATCTATAGTTTATACAATATATCTACTATGATGGATATAGTAAGTTATATAACGAATAATGATAAGAATATCAGTACAGATGTGGATATAAATGCTACAGTATCTATAGGAAAAGATGCTGCATCAGAACTAGCAAAAGGTATGCATACTATTGGTAGTCAAGTAGGATTAGGTGCTGCCGTGGCTAAAGGAATAGCTAATTCAGCTATGCCTCCATTACAAAAAGCAGGTATTATAGTTGGTTCTAGTTTAATTACAGGGCTAGGCCACTCAATTATTAGTAATATTAATAGAAATAAAGTTTTACATGATAATATCCCTACTGAGGGTACAAATATAGCTAGTTCTAATACTACTAATGGTTTAAACAAATTAATAGACAATACTACACCATCTAGTCCTCTAGAAAATTTATTATTTGATATAGAAGCTTTAAATTATATTTGTTTAAGTTTAGTTATTATATTAGTAATACAAATATTATTTAAATTTTATTTAAAAGATAAGATAAATTTAAATTTATCTTATCTTTTAGGTATTAATATTAATAATAACTTGGAATATTACTTAAATATTGTTATAATGTTAAACAAAAAGATGAGTTTTATATACATTTGATTAATTTTAGTTGCATTAATAGTAGGATTATCCTTTTCAGGTTATGCTTCTGGTGAGCTATATAATAATTTAGATCATTATATATCTGTACACAACTCACTTAGTAAATAACTCTATAATAAAATACAATAAAATGAATAGTAATATGAAAATTAATATGAGAAAAAATTGTAATAATATATATAGAGATATCCGTACATATAGTACGGATACAAAGATGACATTAGAAAAAGCGGAATTAGATTTTAATTTCTCTGCTTTCTTTGAAAAGCATAAAGTTTATTTGCCTAATAATATATCTCCTTCATCTAATTTTTTAAGTTGATTTGTTGGATTTACTGAGGGTGAAGGGTCTTTTATTGTAAATAACAGAGGTGATTTAGCTTTTGTTGTTGTGCAAAGTACAAGTGATATAAATATTTTGTACTATATACAGGAAACTTTAGGTTTTGGTAAAGTAATTTCACAATCAGTAAAAACTAGTAGATATGTTACACAGAGTAAAAGAGAAATAGAAATTATTATTAGTCTTTTTAACGGTAATATTATATTACCTACTAGAAAAATACAATTAAATAAATTTATTAAGGGGTTTAATAGTTGAGTTGTTAAAGGGAATATAAGATTAGAACCAGTAGTCTTTATTGATAATACTATTTTTCCATCATTAAATAATAGTTGATTAGCTGGTTTTACAGATGGAGAAGGATGTTTTACATGTTCTATTGGTGATAAAAAAGGATTTAGTTTTAATTACAGTATAACACAAAAAGGAGAAAGTAATATTATTATATTAAAACATCTTTGTTTAATGTTTAATGGAGGTAAGGTGTCTAATCATTTTGTTAAAAATGTGTATGAGTATCGTATCGCAGGTGTCAAAGCTTGTCCTAATATATTTCCCTATTATGATAAGTATACATTATTAACTAAAAAATCTTTATCTTATACCTTATGAAAACAAGTTCACCAAGAGTTGTGTAATAAAGAACATTTAGATCCGGATAAAAGATTAATTATGATTGAAAAGGCTAGAATGATAAATAAGTCCAATGTATTTTAAAAATAAATACAAAATAGAAAAGAATAGGGAAAAAAAGTCAGGGTTTAACGTATAAAAATTTTAAGTTATGAAGCTATAAAGACAGATGTAAAAAGATATAAGATCTAAAATAGTAAATATTTAAATATACCCTAGACTTAGTTAATGTTTAGTTATTACAACTTGTAACTCTCAAGTATATATACTTATATAATATTTTATAAGTATATTACATATATGTATTAATATATAAGAAAAAGTTTGTATAAACATTAGCGATACTAGTGTTAACGGTTAACAAATTTCTTGTTTAAAGACCGTCGGTTATATGAGTGACCGCTACAGACTGGTTCACTGGTAGGTGTCTGAAATGATGCTTAATGTACAGTCGGATTCTTCCATTATGTAAACTTAGTTTATGTTTTGCACAAGCCCGTAGTTATTAATACTAACGGTACCTGGGTTTAATAAAAGAGTATCACTTTGCGGATAAAAAGTTAAATTTGAAGAATTGGATTCTTCGGTCACCCAGAGGTTTATATATTAATTATACCTGGTTTCGGTATAATAAGTACTACAATATCTGCTAGCTCCAATAAGAGCGTATTTGGGTATTTAGGTATGGTTTATGCTATGATGTCTATTGGAGTATTAGGATTTGTTGTTTGAAGTCATCACATGTTTACAGTCGGTTTAGATGTAGATACAAGAGCTTATTTCACAGCTGCTACTTTAATCATTGCCGTACCTACAGGTATTAAAATATTCTCCTGATTGGCAACATGTTATGGGGGATCTTTACAATTAACACCTTCAATGTTATTTGCTTTAGGTTTTGTATTCATGTTCACAATTGGAGGATTAAGTGGAGTTGTTTTAGCTAACGCTTCTCTTGATGTTGCATTCCACGATACCTATTATGTCGTAGCTCATTTCCACTACGTTTTAAGTATGGGGGCAGTGTTTGCATTATTTAGTGCATGATACTTCTGAATACCTAAAATATTAGGATTAGATTATAATAGAATGTTAGGTAAAGTACATTTCTGATTGTTATTTATAGGGGTTAATGTAACATTCTTTCCTCAACATTTCTTAGGTCTACAAGGAATGCCTAGAAGAATTAGTGATTATCCTGATGCATTTGCAGGATGAAACTTAATTAGTAGTTTAGGAAGTATTATTAGTGTGATAGCTACATTATTATTCTTACAAATAGTTTACTTACAATTAGTAGAAGGTAAAGCTATAAATAGATATCCTTGATTAACTCCTCAGTTTTATAGCGATACTCTGCAAACATTGTTAAATAGAAGTTATAACTCTTTAGAGTGAGCATTAAATAGTCCACCTAAACCTCATGCTTTTGTTAGTTTACCTTTACAAAGTTTTTCCTCTTGTTTATCTTTACGAAGTGTAAAATTTTTATACCCTTTAATATATTTTCTTATATAAATTTAGCAATAATAAGTGTAATTATGTTAGTTGCATTCCTACCTACTGCTATTAGCCAACCATTATTAGTTAACATCGACATAGACTTGGTTTTAGAATACCATTCTTAAGGTATGTTCGTACTTAAGGGGATCCTTTTTTAATTAAAATATAATAACCAATACTTTTAAGTGCAGGGGATAAGTAAAATATTTATAAAAACGAGGTTTTTATACCTATTTTACACATTATATATTAAAGGGTATGTTGTAGATGGTTCTACCTTTTGATTGCAGATCCTAAATAAGGGGTTCGATTCCTCCATACCCTTATGGCATATGATAAGGCTTTAGTTAAATATAAAAAAAAAATTTTTAATACACCTTATATTAGTGAAAACTTATAACTAAATTTTATTATGGTTTACCATAATATACAACAATAATAAGAAAATATGATACAAGCAGCAAAAATTATAGGTACAGGGTTAGCAACAACAGGTTTAATTGGTGCAGGTGTAGGAATTGGTGTGGTTTTCGGTGCACTTATATTAGGTGTAGCTAGAAACCCTTCATTAAGAGGTCAACTATTCGCATATGCTATATTAGGTTTCGCTTTTGCAGAAGCTACGGGTTTATTTGCTCTTATGATGGCATTTTTATTATTATATGTTGCTTAATTGTAAGTTATTATATTTATATAATATAAATTGCCATATTTATCCCTTGATCTTTACTATCCCTCAGCTATATTGTAGGCTATCTTGCCTACTTGGAGAGTAACTACTAAGGGTCAATCTTTAACCTTTAGTACCTGCATAAAATTATCGTCATATAAGCCCGGTTATATGATCTTTATATGTTAAAAAAGCTGATCGGCCTTCCTTCCCTATTTATCTTAAGCTTTATATTTTTTTTATACCAGACATATCGTCATAATAATTATGCTTATAAATTCCTTATTATTTAATTTTGTTATTTTTGTACAAATTAGTGGCTATTATTAGTAACACTATTGTATAGAAATAATACTCTTATTAGCTTAATGGTAGAGCAGGATACTTCTAATATCTAGATCTAAGTTCAAGTCTTGGATAAGAATTCTTATAGTTTGCTAAAAGAAAAATAAATATTAGCCCTATTTTTCTAATTATATAAAAATCAGTAATAAATAACTTAAAGCTCTGAATACTAAGATATTAGTTATTTAATTTCCTTTAAAGTTAAAATTAACCTAAGAATTTATAAAATTAAACCTGAATTTTTTTTTTATAAACTTAATAGATAATCTTTTTTATGTTATATTTACCATCTTTAATTTCTGTTTTAGAAGTCTTGTTAGTGTCTCTTCCTGTTTTATTAACTGTAGCTTATGTAACTGTAGCGGAAAGGAAAACAATGGCTAGTATGCAAAGAAGATTAGGACCTAACATGGTAGGATATTATGGTCTTTTACAAGCCTTTGCGGATGCCTTAAAACTTTTATTAAAAGAATATGTTTCACCTACACAAGCTAATTTAGCTTTATTTTTCCTTGGCCCTATTATAACTTTAATATTTTCGCTTTTAGGTTATCTTGTTGTACCATATGGACCAGGGTTAGCTTTAAATGATCTTAATCTGGGTATACTTTATATGTTAGCAGTTTCTTCTCTATCTACCTATGGGATATTATTAGCAGGTTGAAGTGCTAACAGTAAATATGCTTTTTTGGGTTCACTTAGAAGTACAGCACAATTAATAAGTTACGAACTTATTTTAAGTTCAGCTATATTACTCGTAGTTATGTTAACAGGGAGTTTAAATATTACTGTTAATATAGAAGCTCAAAGGGCTGTATGGTTTATAGTTCCTCTATTTCCTATATTCATTATATTCTTTATAGGATCTATAGCAGAAACTAATAGAGCTCCTTTTGATTTGGCTGAAGCAGAATCAGAGCTTGTTAGTGGTTTTATGACTGAACACGCTGCAGTTATATTTGTTTTTTTCTTTTTGGCGGAATATGCTAGTATAGTTTTAATTTGTATTTTAATTAGTATTTTATTTTTAGGGGGTTATTTATATGACTATTTCCCCTCTTTATCTGCCTTAATGCAATATATTGATATTGATTACTATATAGATAATTTTTATTGTGAAAGTATACTTTCAGATCCCTTAATAGAAGGGTTAGTATACGGTTTAACCTTAGGTGTAAAATCTTGTATTATGATATTTGTCTTTATATGAGCTAGAGCTTCATTCCCTAGAATACGTTTTGATCAATTAATGTCTTTCTGTTGAACTATATTATTACCCATAGTTATTGCTTTTGTTATATTAGTACCTTGTATTTTATATAGTTTTGAAATAATCCCTTCTAATATCGCTTTATTTTAATTTTTTTTTTCTATAGCTATTAAGGTAATAGTAAATCCTCGCTATATTATTCTTTTCACTATTTTTATCTATACTTTATATATTAAAGTATATGGGCTAAACGGTTCTATATTTTTATTATATATCTTTAAGAGGCTTTAATCTCCTCCCACATCCTTAGAGAATATTAATTTATAAGTCTTTATAAAATTAATCTGGGTATATTAAGGATATATTTTTCGTTATAGTACTAAAAATTCAGATTAAACCCTATAGTTGTATAGGGTGTCAATAAAGATTAATATATTAATCTTGAGGGAAATAGTGTTTATCACCCATATTAAAAATATGTTATTGTCTTTATTGTTAATACCTATTTTAGGTATATTTACTCTTTCTGCTACTAAAACTTTTAATTTAAGCAGTACAAATGTAAGACATATGAAGAATATAGCATTATCCGCATCTATAGTTAACCTATTTGTTTCTTTAATAGTATATATTTTATTTGACTCAAGTACTAATCAATTTCAATTTGTTCAAGAAGATTATAATATAAACTATTTTAATTTTTACTTGGGTTTAGATGGATTATCTATATATTTTGTTATATTAACTACTATAATTAGCCCTATCGCTTTATTAAGCAATTGAACATCAATTAATGAAAATGTAAGATCATATCTAATAATAATATTATTACTAGAAACATTATTGTTAGCTGTTTTTTTAGTTTTAGATATATTACTGTTTTATATCTTCTTTGAAAGTATATTGCCCCCTTTATTTATATTAATCGGTTTATTTGGGTCTAGTAATAAAGTAAGAGCTAGTTTCTATTTATTTTTATATACACTATTCGGATCATTGTTTTTATTACTATCTATATTAACTATGTCTTCTATAATGGGGACTACCGATTTTGATGCATTGTATAAAACTAATTTTAATTATTCTACACAGTTGTTTTTATTCTATGGTATCTTTATATCGTTTGCGGTAAAAACCCCTACTATATTTTTAAATACTTGATTATTAAAAGCTCATGTAGAATCGCCTTTGTCGGGTAGTATAATTTTAGCTGCTATTGTTTTAAAGCTAAGCTTGTACGGTATTTTTAGACTTATATTACCTTTATTGCCTAAAGCTTCTTTAGATTATACTTATATGATATATCTTATAGGGGTAATTACAATTATATATGCTAGTTTTAGTACTTTAAGAACGATAGACGTTAAAGAACTTATAGCTTATAGTTCTGTCTCACATGCAGCTGTATATTTAATCGGTGTATTTAGTAACACAATACAAGGAATTGAAGGTGGTATAGCTTTAGGTTTAGCGCACGGATTTGTTTCGAGTGGTTTATTTATTTGTATAGGAGGTGTCTTATATGATAGATCGTCTACTAGATTAATAAGTTTTTATAGAGGTATGGCTCAAATAATGCCTTTATTTTCTATACTATTCTTTATATTATCTTTAGCTAATTGTGGTGTACCTTTAACTTTAAATTTTGTAGGGGAATTTATGTCTCTTTACGGTGTATATGAGAGATTACCTTTACTAGGTGTTTTTGCTAGTTCATCTATTGTATTCTCTGCGGCATACACTATTTATATGTTTAATAGGATAGTTTTTGGAGGATCCTTTACTAAATTTTTCGAGGATAATGTTCCCGATGTTAATAAGCGTGAATTTTTTATTTTATTTACTTTAGCTCTCTTTACCGTCGTACTAGGTATATATCCTGCCCCCCTTTTAGACGGTTTACACTATTCAGTTTCATCCTTAATTTATAATAATATTTGTTAATGTAATAGTATTTCTTTACACTAAAGTATTTATTTATACTATAAGCAGACAGTATATATTACTATAACCTTAAAAAGGTAAAAATAAGATATTAAAAAAAAAGGTTATGCAATAGAATCTCACTTAAAAAAAGGCTAAGAGTAGCTATACCTCCAGTTTAACTTAAAAAAAGTAAGATACTAACTGAGCTAAAGAACTTTATAAACATTAAATTATTTAACTTAGGTATTTATACTAGTCTTTGTATAGCCCTTATTGTAGCCTTTTTAGTCCTATATAATTTTTATCTCTAATTAGATAATAATGAAGAATAATATAAATTTATATCATTTAAAATTTAATAAAAAAAAAATGCCACAATTAGTACCTTTCTATTTTATAAATCAGGTGGTTTTTTCTTTTACATTACTTACAATAATGATATATGTATTCTCAAAGTCCTTATTACCCAGATTTGTTCGTTTATTTATATCTCGTATGTTTATTAGCAAATTATAATAAATATTTTTTACGGCAGAGTTATAAATTATCCCTGAGCTATATAAATAAAAATAATTTAGAGGTGTCTAATAAATGTATAGCCCTATCTTTACTCTTATAACAAATCCTCTAGACCAATTTGAAATAATAAATTTATTAAGCTTAGACGCTCCTATATTAGGAAATTTACATATATCTTTAACTAATATAGGGTTATATTTAACTCTCGCGGCTTTTTTAGTTTTAAGCTTAAATATATTAGCAACGAACTATAATAAAGTAGTAAGTAATAATTGGTCTATATGTCAAGAATCCTTATATGCTACTATACATAGTATAGTAACAAACCAAATAAATCCTTTAAAAGGTCAAATATATTTCCCTTTTATATATACTTTATTTATTTTTATACTAGTAAATAATTTAATAGGGATGGTACCTTATAGTTTTGCTTCAACAAGTCATTTTATATTCACATTTGCTCTTAGTTTCACCGTAGTTTTAGGTGCAACTATATTAGGGTTTCAAAAACATGGTTTAGGGTTTTTTTCGTTATTAGTCCCTGCCGGTTGTCCTTTAGCCTTATTGCCTTTACTGGTTTTAATAGAATTTATATCTTATTTATCTAGAAATGTTTCTTTAGGTCTTAGATTAGGTGCTAATATCTTAAGTGGACATATGCTATTAAACATTTTAGCAGGTTTCACCTATAACATTATGACAAGTGGTATAATATTCTTTTTTTTAGGGCTAGTGCCTTTAGCTTTTATTGTGGCTTTTTCAGGTTTGGAGCTGGGTATTGCCTTCATACAAGCTCAAGTGTTTGTAGTATTAACTAGTAGTTATATTAAAGATGCTTTAGATTTACATTAATTCTTATTCATTACTTTAAACAATATAAAAATTTAATTAATAAAAATTAAATTTTTATAAAACTATTAACTCGTTCTAAAAAAAATACTGTATTAAATTAAAATTTAATAGGGTATAAGCTGTAAACTGGTTTCCATTATTACTTGCAAAATAACACTAGGTTTAATAGATATTATCTATTAACCCCTAATTAATATTAATTGTCCTCTTAATTATGACTAGGTTAATTATAGTTTATTAATATAAATTGTCCTCTTTATTATGCTTAGGTTAAGAATAGTTAATTAATTAGACTAGTTAGATTTAGTTAATAATGGAAAATATTTCTTAAATTAAAAAAATATGTTAAATTTATCTTACTTAAGTTTCTTTAATAATTGTGATACCCCCAGTCCCTGAGGTCTATATTTTCAGGATAGTGCTGCACCCCAAATGGAGGGATTAGTAGAATTACACGACAATATTATGTTCTATTTAGTTATAATTTTATTTGGAGTAGGTTGAATTTTGATTTCTATAATTAGAAACTATACAAATGAAAACTCACCTATTTCTCATAAATACCTGAATCACGGGACATTAATTGAATTAATTTGAACAATAACTCCGGCCTTAATATTAATATTAATAGCTTTCCCTTCGTTTAAATTATTATACTTAATGGATGAGGTTAGTGATCCTGCCATGTCTGTATTAGCAGAAGGTCACCAATGATACTGAAGTTATCAATATCCTGACTTCTTAACTGCGGACGGAGAATTTATAGAATTTGATTCATATATAGTGCCAGAATCCGACCTAGAAAACGGAGCATTAAGAATGTTAGAGGTAGATAATAGAGTTATCCTTCCTGAATTAACACACGTTAGGTTTATTATAACCGCGGCTGATGTTATACATTCTTATGCTTGTCCTGCTTTAGGTATTAAATGTGATGCTTATCCCGGTAGATTAAATCAAGTATCTGTTCTTATTAACAGAGAAGGAACATTTTATGGGCAATGTTCAGAACTATGTGGAATTTTACATAGTTCTATGCCTATTGTTATAGAATCCGTAAGTATCGAAAAATTTTTGTCGTGATTAGAAGAACAATAGTTTTCTAAAATTTATTAAGGGCTAATTACTATTTTTCAGAACTTATCTTAGACCCCTTTTAAAATTTAATTTAATAATTGTCTAATAGTTTAGTTGTCTAATTCGCTGATTTAATAACTATATTATTACCTATAGGTATATTATATAATATACCTATCTAAGTATGAATAGATTAATTATAATTTCAATACATATGATTTAAACTATTTAATATCTAGTAATATATTATAATTATAGTATAAATACTATAATCCTTTATAGCCAAAGCTTTAGAATCAAAGTTTTATAGTCAAAGTTTTATAATCAAAGCTATATAGTATAAACTATATAGCCAAAGTATAAGCTAAGAAAAATCTTAGGGATACTAATAGTACACGTACTAGGTTAAATCATAGTATAGGAAAGTCCAGAGCTTATTTAAGATTAGCACATTTAGAAGAGTGTGAAGTAAAAACTAAGGTATTTAAGAGAAAATATTTACTATCTTTTTATAATAAAGGAATTGTTATGATAATATGTATATATGATAGCCTTCACATATCATACAGTAAAAGAGAGCCCCGAACATACAAGCCTATTCTTAAGTCTTATTTTAGACTAATAACTGATACAGGATCTGGCTTATTAGTATCCTAAGATATATAATAATATATTATTATTTTTTATATTAATATAAATTATAATTTATTATTATTATATAATGATAAAGTTAAATAGTAGTGGTATAGATAGATTGAAGTCCTAAAAAAAAAAAGAATAGATTTAAAAGGGATTTCGGTTTACTATGCCATTTATATAATTTAAAATGAAAAAATTATTTATATAATTGAGTTTGATGATGGCTCTGAATGAACGCTGTCCAAGTGCTTGACACATGCTAATCGTACGTCTGATTTAATAAGTGTTAAAATAATATCATTAATTTTATTAGAAGTGGTGTACAGGTGAGTAAATAACATTTTGGCTGCCTTAAAGTAAGGTTTATAAATACCTTATATAGTATTATAAAAGTAATAATTAAAGGAAGATAACTTTTCCGCTTTAAGAGGACAATAAATGTTTTGGGTAGGTAGTAGTTAAGGTAATGGCTTAACTAGCTTAAAATCCCGTAGTCGAGGCTGAGAGGTCGATCGATCACATTGGGTCTGAAAAAACCCCAATACGTATAGTACAGCAGTGGGGAATATTGGTCAATGGCCTAACGGCTGAACCAGCAACTTGGAGGAATGTATAGCTTAGGCTAACTATATTTGGTTAAATTAATAACTTATAGTAAAATTTTATTGTTATGGTTACCTTAAGACTAAGTATACATTATATCTATAATGGGGTATTATAGTAGCTATGACTATAGAATTGTATTATAGGAGATTAGTTAATTTAACGTCTTAATTAGGTGAAAAACTATCTAATTTTTTAGCTGAATTTATTATTCAGGCGTACGATATAGGAGCGACTTTGTCGATTAAAGTTCTAGGTATTAGACTGATTATGACAGTTTTTTATCTATGTGTCTTGACCAAATTACGTGCCAGCAGTCGCGGTAATACGTAGAAGACTAGTGTTATTCATCTTTAATAGGTTTAAAGGGTACCTAGACGGTAAGATTAGCCCTAACCAGGGTACGGTTTTACTAGAGTTATATATGAGAAGGTGAGTATTTAAGGAGTAGAGTTGAAATTCATTGATACCTTGAGGACTGGTAGAGGCGAAAGCAACCTTTTATCTAATAACTGACGTTGAGGGACGAAGGCTCGGGTAACAAACAGGATTAGATACCCTAGTAGTCCAAGCAGAAAATGATGAATGCCATAGATTAGATATTTTTAGTCTATAAATGAAAGTGTAAGCATTTCACCTCAAGAGTAATGCGGCAACGCAGGAACTGAAATCATTAGACCGT
>Ga0187871_10002654_pt1 | contig 14374 bp, 11 predicted proteins | sample June2016WEW_16_1_FD_132988 | JGI IMG/M metagenome (GOLD analysis project Ga0187871, IMG submission 132988) | Peatland microbial communities from SPRUCE experiment site at the Marcell Experimental Forest, Minnesota, USA - June2016WEW_16_10 | ecosystem: Environmental > Terrestrial > Soil >... | reverse complement strand
GCCTTGGGCGACCTCAGCCGCGATTTTTTCATTCAGTTCATGATTTTCGGATACGCCTTTGCCACCGTAATTTCCATCGGCGCGGTCCTTCAGGAAGAGCTGACCTACAAACGCTATAGCGACTGGCAGGATGTGGCCCGCCTCGTCACGTACTGCTTCTTCGAGCATTTTCCGTACCGACAGTTGCACATGGTGTGGCGGCTTCAAGGCCTGTGGCAATATATGCGCGGCGTCATGTCTTGGAAACCCTTGGAGCGCAAGGGTCTCCGGTCGACAACCGCGCCTTAAGCAAAACCGCAGTAACTGCCCGGCCCCCTTCCTGCCGGGATTACTGCAACGATTGTTGCTTATAGTTTCGCATCAGACGTCAACTCTTTGGACAGTTTCGAACTGGTCAAAACGTCTGAAACCGCACAGTCTAACGACTGTCCTTCGTGCTACTGAATCATGTGGAGGCGACCATGCATACCCGCACTTACCCTTGGCGAACGGATTTTCTGTGCGCAGTCTTTGAAACAGATCACGCCAAAATCCCGGCCCGAATCAGCAAAGCGACAAAAGCGATTGACGCCAGGCTAATCGATCGTGATCGACTCGACGACGTCGAGTCCAGAGCCATTCAAGACGCGCGGACGAGCTTGGCGACGTTGAAGGCTGAGTGGGTTTTAGTTCTTGTTGATCCAAGGAAGTCCCCTTAGCTAAGCGACTGCTACTAGCGTGAGCGAGCATTTGCATAGGAACTCGCCTCTGCCGATTCTGCCCCCTCCGAACGAAATCCAAAAAGGACGTCATAAACCTGTTTGACCATCGCTACAGGTCTGAAAGACTTTCCAGCTGGACCCGCCTGAGCTTTATTCGACCTGGCCACGTTGTGAGGTGCGAAGTCGAGTCACATCAGCTCCGGAATTGCCAAGAAAGCGATACAAACAGATCGCGCAAGACCAAATACTCAGTTTTTCTTTGGCATAATTCTGCGTTGCCAATGCGCGTCTAGATCTAGCCGCAGCGAGTCTTCCGGATTAGTATCGCCGGCCTGCCGGAAGACAACTTTGAATCTAAAGTCTCGGGCCAGCATTTTTTCTAGAGCCTTGAGGATCTCCTTGCCGTCCTTTCTAGTGTCTGGCGCAAAAGTTTCACCCGTAGCCGATTTAACTGCCAGCGGAAGGACACAGTTCGTTGGATACGCAACTTCTTGAAACTGAATGCACCAGGTCATTGCTCCTCGGGTAGGCATTCGCTGTTTTTCGCTCTTTATTTTTTCAATCGCTACGACAATATCTCGGACGCCGACTTTGCTGAGCCAATCTTGCGATGTCACGGTGGATTGCCTCCAATGGTGAACCTGTTTCACTGCGCCAGTGACTCATGGACGGAGAATCAAGATGGCTTCACGATTTGTCAGCTTCGAGGATGCGACTCGAGCCATTCGTGAAAGCCAGAGACGGTACGGAAGGTCTTGGAGTTGACTTGAGCTCCGACCGGCTGCCAATAGATGGTCGCGCTATTTGTTAAGCCGTCGAGACATAGGCGCTTGTGAAAGTTGGTCCCCACATCCGGCAACCTGCTTCTTAGCCACTCGACACTGCCATCTTCAGCTATATTAACGGCGATGAAATCATCGTCGCGGGCGGCAACTCGAAATGCATGTAGTTTTACCATACCTCCAGTATACGCCACTACGCGTAGATGTAATATAATCGAATATTATAATATTATAATTATGATTGGTCGTGGTCTGAGTCCTTCGGTCTGAACACTTGCCATTTCCGATGGCAGAATTCTGCGGGCGCGCCTCAGGTCCTTCAGGTGTGTACTACAGGGCAGTAAGATTGCCAGGGAAGAGTTTGCGTATTGCGATGCAGCGCGGACTTCATCGTGTAGTCGGCTCTCCGTCGCGAACACCGTTCAAACGGCAAAGCGGCAACCGAGGCCCCGCAGAAAACTTACCAAGTATTGTAAGCGGTGCCGTCCGTCAGCGAAGTCTGGTTCGAGGTCGAATGAACGTCGACGACACCGTTGTTGGTCTGGTCCGAACGAAGAGCCAAATCTCCAAAATCCAAGTGCCAATCCTTCGTCCGGGTCATCGGGTCAATAGGAACTTCACGCAAGTATGGGGCCTGCGGATTGGCCAGGTCCTCTAGCGACTGCGGGGCCGATTCCCGGTCTGAGGTGTAATTGTTGATGGCTTGCCGCATCACCGTCAGATCAGTCTTCAGTGTTGCTTCCCTCGCGAGCTGTACCGCACGGTCGTATCGTATGGCGGCCATGCCCACCAAGATGAAAATGATCGTGATCACGATCATCAATTCGATTAGCGTAAACCCCGCGCCAAATTTAACCCAACATCTATAGCCAAATACCATTCCGACGCGCTCCGGCTGATGCCTTGGACCTTAACCACAGAGCTTGTCTGCAAGTTGTTCGCCATTGGAGAGTGCAGGAGCCATTGGGCTCTGTTCGCCCGGGGCCCTCTCTGCGCCAAAGTTCTTCACGCCTGACCGCCTGCAGAAACCGCCACGCGGTGCCGCGTACGATCACGGGTGTCTTGACAATCTCGATATTCGTTCTGCGCCACTTTAGAAGATCGTATCTGCAGCGAGGAACCGAGATTCAAAGATGTGTCGACACGGTAGGTGTGCTGGTTGTACTTCGCCTCCTCACACAGAGTCATTCGCATCCTTGGGCATTCACTGACCTTGGACTTAAGCCTTGAACTCGAGCAGATTCCGTTTTGGAACGGCTGAACCAAGTAGGGAAGGTGAGAGGGCTAGCCCAGTCCTGACAATCCGCTAAGTCCCTTGAACCCGGTGGCCCGATCTTTGGAAGAGCACATGCAAACGATCATTCTCGGCAGTTCTAACGTCGGGGTGACAGTCGCGTGATGTGGCGAGGAATTATTCCTATTTTGATTATATGTTCATGCGTGTCATCTGTTGGTGCAGCTCCTGGAGGGTTGCATCATCACTCGACAACGCCCCCTACTTTGTCGGTTGCAGATGTTGAGGATGTCGAAGTCGTCGTTCCCATCAGCGAGCTGAGCCTCGGCATTGGAATTGAGGTCAAGTTTGGCACGGGCTTTTGCCTAGACCTCGCGTGCCGTTTCATCGGAACTAACTATCATGTCGCTGCGATTGTACAAGCTCATAAAATCAAGGGAGAAAGAGTCATCCAGCGATACCTTGCCAGCGGTCCTGACGACGAAGGCGCAACGCTGAACGACGTTCCGGCTTTCGGTCTCATGAAGTACACTCTGACTCGAGACCTTGCAATCTTTGAGTTGCAGCACGCCTTGCCTCATCATCATGGCGTTACCTTCAGTCTTGCTGACCTACAAGTTGGACAGCAGGTAGACATCTATGCTTACCCCAAAGAGCCTATCAATCCCCGCCGCAAGCTTGTAAGATTTCCGGGAACCTTCAAGGGCCAGACGACGACAGGCCTACTCGCCTTTGACTACGGCATGCCCGCTGGTAAGGCGATTCGCCCAGGTGCGAGCGGTGGCATAGTCGTTGATGACAAAACTCGCCAGATTGTTGGAGTTCTGAATGGGGTGGACAAGGAAGGCCAAGCGATCGCCCTAGCTGTGCCAATTCAGTCCTTGGAAGATTTCGTGAGCAAGGTGCAACCTTTCCTGGCACAGAGCATATTCCCTTCCGCCCGGACAATCTCACCAGTTTCAGAGGACCTCTATCCAAGATTTATACCGCCTTCTGCTGGCTTGGTAGAGCATCGTCCTGACGAACCCTATGGAGTCTCCATGTTAAGGAAAAATGCCCAGACGCTGGCCGATAGTATGCGCAACTTCATCGCCGTACAGAGACTTGCCTGGGGGTCAGGAGACAAGGAGCCGGCTGCTCAAGCGGCATATGAAGTCAGGGTAATCGACGGCTCTCAAATGTTTCGGTCGTTTCCCGACGGCAAGAAAGAGCTAGAAGGAATACCTCCGCCTTCATTAAATCATTCGATAGTTCCTGGTGCCGAGTGGTCAGAGCTACCTGGAATGGTAGGAACAGAACTCCGCTTGAAGGTTCATCAGGTCGCCGACGCGAACGCAAATGACAAGCGAATGATGGTCTTTCAGTACGCTGCCAGCGTCGAGGACGCTATCTGTAGGTTCACATACTTGATGGATTATGTGCTTTTCAAAACCAGCAGGACTTTCACCGTCGCTTGTTACGGCGAAGTCTGGACCGACGAACATATGAACATAATCCGCATATCGGAGCACTATGAGCTTCCCGGAGAACGGAAAATCTATCATGTAGTCGTTATTTACGGTTGGCTTAAGCGAGCCAATGAGCCTGCTCGCTTGATTCCTCTGACTATTTCAGCTAAGACTCAGCACCGGAAGCGAATCGATTGGTGTCGTGGCCAGTTCACGGACTATCAAATATTCGGCAGTCAGGTTAGGATCATCGCGAACAACTAGCCCAAGACCCCTCGAAGCCCGATAGTGGGAAGGTCGATCCCTTCATTTTGAATAGTCTGTCCACTGCATTCCAAAGGCTGGTTCTAATCATTTTCCGCTATTTCTGCATCGAGCAGCAACAACAATACCTACTCCGTCCAGACTGTCGTCCTCTCGCAAAGTCCAGCTGCCTCGCAAAGTTGAGTTCTTATCCTTGCGGATTCGGATTACAGAAAGTGCGCTCGCACAGTCTCCTGCAGCCAAAAGATGAATCTGCTGAATTGTAGGGTCTTGGATGAGCTTCAAGATAGCATCATCGGTTCCAGGACGTCTCGCCCCTTGTTAAAGCGGACTAGACGTATAATACCTACCAGTCGGCAATATGTTCGTGACTTTCCACACAGTTGTGCTTACAATTCTTTGGCAAGGAGGTTGAAATATGAGGCGCGCGCGCAAGTGAGTCAGTGCGGCGACGCGGATTTGTGATACTCGAGATTCGCATATCCCCAAGAGAGCTCCGATCTCGGTCATGGTCAGTTCTTCGAGATAATACAGTCTTAAGACCTCCCCTTCCTTTTTTCCCAGTCCTGATAGGGCCATATCTAGCAGATGATGGATTTCGGCGTGACAAGTCGTTTGAAAAGGATCTTCCTCCAGTCGGGACGCTAAAAGCAAGTTCTCTCCGGTACCCCCCTCGGCCTGAGATTGCAAACTTTCTAGCTGAAGATTTTGCAGTTCATCAACTGATCGCTGAAAGTCTTCATGGTTTGCCCCCAGCTTGGAGGCTAGTTCCGACACCGTTGGACAGCGGCCAAGCTCGCCGGCGAGTTCGTGGCTGGCATCATTGATCCTACGCGCCTGCCGTCTCAAGCTTCGTGGCACCCAATCCACTTGGCGCAGGCTATCTAGGATGGCGCCGCGAATTCAAAATCGCGCGTATGACATGAACCGCACGTCTTTCTGAGGATCGAATCTGTCGACTGCGTTTATCAATCCCAGAGCCCCAGCCTGAAACAGATCGTCGAGTGACACGCGCGATGGTATGTGCAGGTGGATACCTCGCGCGATGTGCCATACCGTGGCTAAATTCTTGAGCACCAGGCGCTCGCGTCCAACGGCGTCGATATGATTTCCTTGCGGCGAAAGCTTTGAGCATATTGTCAGATCTATTTTATCTTCAATACGCCTATCTCGCTGTACCTCGTCCCATCTGTTATCGGGCGACAAGTCGTGCAATGGTAGGTCAAAAGGATTCGGCCAATCACAACTGCGGGGTGCAATTCAAGGGCCGAGCTGTAAAGCAGCTCTTGCGGGCACGGTTTGATCTAGAGTAAGAGCGCTTACGATGCGTAAAGTATCTTAGAGTCATCTAAGCTCGGCGTACCCCACTCGCTTCATGTGCATCGCAGTCAAAGTACCCCGGGGACGCCGAGATGCATCCCTGTACGGCTTGTCCCAAAAGAGAACTCCCGCTTCACATTGACACAGAATCGTGCTGAGCATGTTAAACACTCCAATGGAATAAGCGTTGCATAGATGCCTGGTACTCCATTTTGTTCCGCCGAACGAGTCAGCTGTGCAAAAAGCAAGGTCGGTAGTGGTTGGCTTCGTGCAGGGACTTATTGGAAGGATTCGCGACCAACGGAGGATAATCGCTCTTGCCTTGAGAGTATAGAGCGCTTGAGAACGTGGACGCTGTGGGGTGAGCGATGGGCCTGCGTCGAACAAGAAATGTGAGTGAGTCATCAGTTGTGCTAACCAAGGTTCTTCGCACAAACTTCAGGCGGATTGAACAACGGGAGTGGTGGTTGTGGGCAGGGGCCTTTGTCATTACTTTACTATTGACATTAGGCTTGGCCTCTTTTCTCCTTCCTGAAGTACACGATCTTCATGATTTCCTTTCGCTGAGTCTGTTGCCACAAGCCGTGCGAGGGCTCGTCGGTCTAGTATTCATCTTCGACCTCTATACGATCTACCAACATCTTCTGATTTATCGGATTCGACGCGAGCTCGTAAATCGCGAAGAACTGTTTCACCTGATCAGCGAGAACGCAGCCGACATGATCGCAGTTGTGGATATGGAGGGGAAACGGCTGTTCAACAGTCTTTCCTACCAGCGAGTGCTGGGCTATTCGCCTGAGGAATTGCAATCCTCGTCAACCTCGGAACAGATTCACCCCGACGATCGTGAGCGTGTCAAGAAGGCCGCCGAGGATGCCCGGCTCTCGGGAATCGGAAAAACGCTGGAGTACCGCCTTCGCCACAAGGACGGGACGTGGCTAGTGCTGGAGTCAACCTCGAGCGTCATTCGCAGTGCCAACGGCGCGCCCGAGAAACTTGTAATTGTCAACCGGGACATTACGGAGCGCAAGAGAGCGGAGGAGGCTCTCCGGCGCTCGGAGGCAGATTTTCGCTCGGTCGTGCAGGACGCACCATACGGAATTTATAGCGCGAACGTCGCCGGCCAGTTTCTGAAAGTGAATCCGGCGCTCCAGAAGATGCTGAGTTACGAACTGGAGCACGAACTTATGAGCAAAGATCTAGCAAAGGACATCTTCCAGCACGCCGGTGAATACCGGCGTCTGAACGAGCTCCTCATGCAAGCCGGAGAAATCAAAGACATCGAATTGGTTTGGAAGAGACAAGACGGTACCCCGATAACCGTGCGTTGTTCGGGCCGCTGCATCAACGACGAAAGCGGGGTTCCGTCTCGTTTTGAGGTGTTTGCGGACGACGTGACAGAGAAACGAGTGCTTGAGCGGCAACTGAGGATGGCACAAAAGATGGAAGCAATCGGACGGCTATCGGGGGGAATTGCCCACGACTTCAACAACCACCTGGGCGTAATCATTGGTTACAGCAGGGTTCTTAGGAAGGCACTAGGCGCGAGTGGTGATCTGCGTGAGCATGCCTTGGAAATCGAAAAGGCGGGCGAGCGAGCGGCTTCTTTGACCAAGCAGTTGCTTGCGTTCAGTCGGCAGCAGGTCTTGACCCCCGCTATCCTTAGCCTCAACGCACTCGCCTCCGATATGGAAGGTATGCTTCCCCGGCTGCTGGGTGAAGACATCGCCGTGTCGCTGGCGTTGGATCCTGAACTTGACAGCGTGAAAGCGGACCAAAGTCAGATCGAACAAGTCATCATGAACTTGGCCGTAAACGCCCGTGACGCGATGCCCACGGGCGGAAAACTGAAGATCCAGACCTCCAATGCGACGTTTGACCATGCATATACGCAGACTCACCCAGGTTCCAGGGTCGGGAAGTATGTTCTCCTGACCGTGACCGACACGGGAACCGGCATGGATGCCGGGACACTTACGAATATTTTTGAACCATTCTTCACAACCAAGGAACGGGGCAAGGGTACGGGACTCGGACTTGCCACTGTGTACGGCATCATTAAACAGAGTAATGGATATATCTGGGTGGATAGCACCCCGGGGAAGGGCACCTCCTTTGAGATTTATCTTCCGCGACATGTGGGTGCAGTGTCGGTCAAAGAACAAAAATTCGATCCCCGCGAAGAACTGCGCGGTTCGGAAAACATTCTTCTCGTGGAAGATGCCCAACCCTTGAGAAAGCTTGCACAAACCTTACTCAGAGGCGCCGGATTCTGCGTCTTGTCGGCGGGCAGTGGCGAAGAGGCGCTGGACGTCGCGTCACGCTCCGGAGTTGCTTTTGATCTCCTACTGACCGATGTCGTGATGCCCGGCATGAACGGCCGTGTCTTGGCAGAGCAGTTGCTGCCGAGTCAACCAGGTATGAAGGTGCTGTTCATGTCGGGCTATACCGACAGTTTTATTGCCGGTCACGGAGTTCTGGATCCCGGGACTCATCTCCTGCATAAGCCATTTACCGAAGACGTTCTTATCCGGAAGACCCGAGAGGTGCTTGATGGCGGGAAGAAGCCGTCGTCGTCTACAAGCAATGTGTCCGAACTTGTCGGAAGGCTATCCGGTCCGGACAATCGAAGGAACTAGGAGATGAGAAAGGTGCTGGTTGTCGACGACGATGAAGCGCTACGACGCCTGATACGCCTAGAGCTTTGCGACACCTATCAGGTCATTGAGTCAGGCGAGCCGGAACAGGGCTTGGCGCTTGCTCTCGAACACAGGCCTGATGCCATTTTGCTCGACCTGCGAATGCCGAAATATTCTGGCTATGATCTACTGCAGACGTTTACGTCCTTCAGCCGCACACAGATGATCCCCGTAATTATCGTGAGCGGTGAGGCCGGTGCACAAACAAAAGAATATTGCAAACAGCTCGGCGCTGCCGGGTATTTTGAGAAGCCGATCGATTTCGATATGCTTCGAGCTGGCATCCACGAAATCGCCAAGACACGCCGGCATATTCCACGAAGCGAGGTGCGCGTGCGGTTACGCATTCCCTTGAACCTACGGTGTACGGACAGCCAGGGAAAGAAGTTTGACGAGGTCGCCACGACTGAGAATGTCAGCCTGAGTGGTTTTCGGTGCGGCTGTGCGGCCGACCTGCCGATCAATTCAATTGTGGATGTCTACATGACGAGTTACGGGGAAGACTATGTGGGCCAGGCTAGAATTGTTCATTCGGACGCGAAGAGTGCTTCCCTTCGACACTATGGATGCCGCTTTCTTGAGAAGACTGGTCCGTGGGTGCTGCAGTGAGAATCGCCATGGACGCTTTGTATGACGATGGCTGACCAATTCCTTCCCGCACAAACGAAAGGCCCTCTCGCCGAGGTTTCATCGGATCGTCAACCTGCTATACGCGTTCTAGCGATTGACGATGAATCCTCCGCTCGCAAGCTTCTATCCCTCATCCTGGGCCCGCCTGCTTTCGAGTGCGCCACCGCCCGCGATGGTGAAGAAGCCATCGAGATTCTACGGCACGAGCGATTCGATGTGATCATTTCCGACCTTCACATGCCCGGAATGAGCGGGATGGAGCTCCTCGCCCAAGTTCGCCGTCGCTATCCCCGTATGGCATTCTTGGTCACCACAGGTGTCAATGACGTGGAGGTTGGTGTGCAGGCGATGCGTTCCGGTGCGGATGACTATCTTGTTAAACCTCTTCGAGAGGATGCTGTACTGGTAAGTCTCGAAAGCGCGCTGCACAAACGGAAGCTCGAACAACAGGTCGAAAACTACCGTCAAAACCTCGAAGAAATGATCGCCGAACGAACTGAACAGCTGCAAGCAGCAGTTTGGCAGATTGAGCAGACCTACGAAGACACGTTGCAGGCACTCGGCGCAGCGGTCGATCTCCGCGATAATGAGACTGCAGGTCACTCGCAGCGCGTATGCCGTTACTCGATCGGGATTGCCCTCGCGATGGGCTGGTCGGAGAAACAGTCGGGAAGTCTTGCCAGAGGAGCTTATTTGCATGATATCGGCAAGCTTGGGATCCCTGACAGCATTCTACTTAAGCCGGGACCTCTCACCCCGGAAGAACGGGAGCGCATGCGGCAGCACGTTCAGATCGGATTCGATCTGGTAAAGGACATACCCTTTCTCGCTGACGCAGCCGAAATCGTTCTCACGCACCACGAGCGCTACGATGGAAGGGGCTACCCGGGTGGCCTCAAGGGAGAAGAGATTCCTCTCGGCGCGCGAATCTTCGCCGTAGCGGATACTTTGGATGCAATCACGTCCGACAGGCCGTACCGACTTGCGAGTTCGTTCGCTGCAGCACGCGAGACGATCCGCCATTGTTCCGATAGTCAGTTCGATCCAGCGGTGGTGAGGGTGTTCCTGGGAATCCCTGAAGAAACTTGGACGACCCTTGCAATAAATGAACGGCAAACTGCTAATCATTCAGCGGGGTTTCATCGAATAACTCGCATTCTTCGCCTTGGTCTAGGTGGTTCTTGAAGTCATAAGTTTATCGCTATTTGAACGTCAACGGTCAATTTCTGCTTTGCGCTCTTGAAGCCAAGCACCTCGTGACTTTCAGGATCGTCGCGCGATGAGCAAGAAGGTTGAAGGAAAGCTAATGCAAAGCGGGAACAGGCCGCAAGCAAGCACTATTGGGATCAACCTCATTCCAGAAAAAAAAACCCATCGACGATATTGACTCTGCACGGCAGAGTGACACTGTCAAGATGCTGTTCGGATTCAATTTGATTTGCACTTCCGACAAAGGCTTCCGAGCATGGCGCTTTGTGCCAATTTCGCTTATTCATGCAGGACGGCACTCAGAAGAGAACTGTCGATCTGAAGTCCGCCATTGTAATGAATGAAACCCAGTTTCTTGAATTTATTCATAAAAAAATTCACCCGGGAGCGGGTCGTGCCAATCATTCCAGCGAGCATCTGCTGTGATACGTTAGGAAGCATCCTGCGAGCTTGCGAGTCCTTGCCATAGCGAGCGAGGAGCAAAAGAGTCCGAGCGAGTCGTTTCTCACTGGAGTTAAAAAGCTGATCAATCAAATCCTGCTCGATTCGAATATTTCGTGAAAGCACGTAAGACATAAAACTGTCTGAGAGCGCCTGTTTATCGTGGAGTAAGCGCGTCATCTCGTTTTTTTCAATAACCAGGATTGTAGTGGGTGCGAACGCCCTGGCCGTCCCTACACGAGTATGCTGACCTGCCAGGCACCCCTCACCAAAGAAGTCGCCGCGCCCCAGTATTGCCACGACTGCTTCTTTACCGACTTCGTTAACAACAGACAGTTTTACACCCCCTCTTTGGATGCACATCACACTCTCTGCCGAATCACCTTGAGAGTAAATTTTCTGCGACTCTCGGTACTCCACAACCTTTCTCGCCACTCGAGCTGAATCAAGAAACTGGGCATCGAAAGCAGTCCGTTCCTCTTGTTTTTCTTGAGATTTAATAATATTTAACTTACGTCTTACTTTCATATTTCTACCTTCTAATGTCGATATTAGTAGAAAAACTTCACTTAATACAATAATTTAAATAGCGCATCGTCGCCCTCTGAGTACGACTTGGCGGAAAGCACAGCGACGGGGACTGCATCGGTACGCGAGTACGCTCATCCAAAAAGAGACGGACTCCTTCCGACGTTCCGGTCGTGTTCCTACTCGATCCAATGTATTGCCGGGCAGCACTTCGCGAAATGCGGCTGGCGGCAGCTCGGGCTCATGGCTGGGCATGCATTTGTGTTGCCATCTCTAACGCGGAAATTTGTTCGAGTCTATTACGATCGCTTGAAAAGTTCTGAAGCGACACAAGCCAAGACGGATGCCCAGGATCGCGTTGACTGGGACCGAACGAGCACTGCCGCGGCGAAGTTGGCTGCGGCCGGCGCGCCGAAATGACTGCGTCGGTAAACTCGATAGCGGCGCTGAGAGAGGCCCGGCGATTCCTGCGCAACCTGAAACGGCTTCTTCTCGGAGGGCAAGCGGGAAGGCGATATTGGGCAAATGTCACTCGGTCTTAGCGATTCTCTCAGTTATAAGAATTTGAAGTCCGGCTTCAGCATCCGTCAGTGCAAGATCTTCTTTGCTATCTATTGGGCTTAGCCGTCTTTGTTCAACGGCCGCTATCGCCTCGTAAATTCGGCTGCACGCTTGGGCGTCGTCGGTCTCCAAGATTGCCAACGCGAAGACCGCCTGCCATGGGTAAATCTCTGGGTTGCGCATGAGACCCTCTTTCGGAGGGGGAGCTGTCCGACAACGAACGAGGAATTGATAGACAATCGAACGAAAGAAACATAGCGACGATTTCTGCCAAACAAAGGAGCAGTCATGGCCCGCGTTCGCCGACCGTAACATCAAGAAAATCCGCTACAAACTTGCGGTCAGCAGCGTCGATAGGCAGCAGGTTGAAAACAAAATCTGCTCGCTCTTCCCAAGTGCGCGCGTGCAGAACTCTTCTCGAAGTTGAAGTTCATCCTCCCCAATCCGTGCTGAGCTGAGCAAGTGGGGCAGCTCATGAAGTTCGGGTACTTATCAATGGCTTACTGTCCGTTCTGACCGTTCTGACTGTTCTGACAATTCTGACCGTTCTGACCGTTAAAACTTACAACACGGATCTAACATCACATTGCGATCTGCTTGAAGCATGCCGGCGCGTCGATGTCTGGAAAACCACAAGGGCATCTGTTTCGTTCCTCATCGCTGCACAATCGTTTGCGGGCTTGAATCGAACCATTCTTGCAGTGCAGGGACGCCTCGAAACGTCTTTGAATTTACTTCCCCCAGAACGTTAATCCAAAATACGGTCACATTATTTGTTGAGCTATCGATGCACATAAGCTGATGGGCCTGCCTGGTTGTACCTAGCGCTTTTTTCTTCAGCCACAAGACACCCCTATTTGTTGATTCATTCATCTCGATAAAGCCACCATTCCGAGCGGCAGTTTCAAACGCCTGAAGGTCTTCCATGACGCGGTCCCTTCCTTTATGGACTTCCACCAACCAACCGAATGCTCCCTGCAGGGTTATCACTAGAATGCTCGACGCTGACCCCGAACTTCCGCTCGAACATCTTTCAGTCCGACGTGTGAGGGCCCATCCGATGAACTGTTTCGGTTGGAGCGCCCCTGGAACCATTGTGGCGTCTGCGAAAACTACTCGAACACGCAACCTTACCGATACGCGATGGCTCGTCAGAAAGAAACTCCTCTGGCGATTTGTTTATAGATGTTGCGAGATGACCATTTGCCGATGAAGAGTGCGTCGGCCAAAGCACCAATGGAATATTCAATCGGCGATGTGATGGATAGCGCGGTTCCGATGAGGGCATAGCCTCGTCCTTTTGCTCCTAGATCGATCTTTTGGCTTGTAACGAGAATGTCTCTGCAAGAGATCCATTTATGTCCGGTATCGCACATTAGGTACCAAATAAGTACTTTGCCCAGGGTCATGTGCCGGCGGGTGATCAAGCTGCTACGGAGATAGGATGAAGATCGACAAGGAGCGAGTTCTAGTCGTCAAGACGGCTTCGAGTTTGTATGGACTGCGACAGGCCTGAACACATAGAAGCGATTCAAGACGCTCGGAAGAGGCGATGCGACGCTGGGAGATAACCGAAAGAACCGACAGGTCTGCCTGACGCTCCCACTCACGCGCTGAGCGCGCTCGAGCCTGCGCAGCGTCACCTTTACCTTCCTCGTTTGGATTTGCTCGTAGACCGCAATCTTCACGCCGAACCTCCTGCGGTGGGTTGTGAGGATACCCAACCTGTCCGGCGTGTCCATTAGCAGCTACAGTCGCTGCTTCCCCACTATCGTCAACGTCGAAGAATCGAAGCGGTGGTTAGTTCCCCACTCCGTTCAGGTAATTCTCCAGGTAGGTGTACCCGTTCGGTGCTGTCCGGTTGTACAAGCTTGCATCGGTAGTGCTGAGGCCCTTGAGGGTTTTCCACTGGTCCGGAATCCCATCATGCAGAGATTCCTGACAAACGGTGAAGTTGGTGATCGGATTGTCCTGCCAGCCGCCCGTTGGCGTTGGGAAGGTCGACAGGCCGGTGTAGGTCACGCCGTTCGGCCAGAAGCCGCCGCTCCCGCCGTTCTGATATTGCGTGACGATGCGCTGGTCCGCCGCGTCTCGATGCGCTGCCCAGTTGCCGTTGCAATCGACGTGCTGGGAATTTCCAACCGTCCCCAGCAGCAGGGTATCCAGGATTCCCGTCGGGTCCGGCACGATTGGAAAGGCATTGCTAGCCTCCATCGCGCCAGAGCGTTCCCAACTGCTTGGGATCGAACCGGTTTCGTCGCCATTCTCGCCGGTGATCTGCGCTACCAGCGTGCCGTATTGGTCGGAGGCCACGGTGCTAGAGCCTGCGGCTCCAAAGGTGTTCCCGGCAACGTACACCGAAGGCGCGCCGCTCATTTCCGGACTGTTCGTCGTGAAGTGAATCGGATGCGCTTGCGCTGACGGGTTCAGGTTACCCTGGACAAACTTGTTGTTGATGTCGTCGATGATCTCCGCGCCCAACCACTCGTTCGCATAGTAGCTCCAGTTGTAGACGATGTTGTTGATCCACCGCGTTGAGCCGTTGGAGTTTTCCGGG
>Ga0187871_10002650_pt1 | contig 14379 bp, 8 predicted proteins | sample June2016WEW_16_1_FD_132988 | JGI IMG/M metagenome (GOLD analysis project Ga0187871, IMG submission 132988) | Peatland microbial communities from SPRUCE experiment site at the Marcell Experimental Forest, Minnesota, USA - June2016WEW_16_10 | ecosystem: Environmental > Terrestrial > Soil >... | reverse complement strand
GCGCAGATTCGCCATTGGCATTTCGGGATAATCGCCCTCGCTGCTGGTCTGGAATCCGCGGAGAATCAGCGGCCAGATCACCGCGTCCCTGGTGAAGTTGAATTGCGTGGACTCGTTCTGGATGCGCGCTTCCTTCAGATTCGGCTGTTCGGGCAAAACGTAGCGGAAGGCCACGCCGTCATCGTAAGCGCGGGTTTCGATCACCAGCCGCCGGCCATTGGCGGCGGTCTCCACCGTCTGCACGGTGGCGGCATTGTAATGGTCGCGGATTGATTTCTCCTTGCCATGAACCGCAGTCCAAGTCTCGTCCTGGCTTGAAGCCTGCGATGACTCAATCCGAACGGTTGGACCGAGAGATGGAGAACCATCGAAAACAAGGCCGAGGCTTGACCAGTCAAGCACCGTTTGCCCCCGAAATTCCACGCGATAGGCCAACTGGCCGCCGGCCGCCTGCGGAGACTTATCGCGCAGGGTCGCAATCGAAATCTCAAGCGCCCCGTTCGGCGATTTGAGCAGAACCGGTCCCGTTTGCGCCTCAGTGGCAAAAGCGGCCAACAGAACGAAGGGGACCATTTTGACAAGCTTAAGATAATCAAGCATAGGAGTTATTGGGCTGACAACAGCGTCAGGAATTTCATTTTACGTTGGACGCCAAACGGAGGCGGAAGGCGCCGGTCAGCGCGTTGGTTTGGGACAGGCGGATGTCGTCGCCGACCACGCCCCAACCCGTGGAGGCGATGGCGCTGCTGAGGAAGAGCGTGACGCCGTTGTTGTCAACGAGACCGTGGGTGTGAAGCGGTCGGGTGGTGTTCAGCGCGACGAGGCTGTAAGCGCCCGCGCCGGAAAGGGCCAGCCATCGGACGCCACGCCTGGTGGCGGCAAAGGCGGTGTCATTGCCCAGGGCGGATCCGCTTGGGCTGGCGATGTGGCCGGCCGGGTATTCGGTGTACCGGCTGTCGCGGAACCACGACATGCGATCCGCCGCGGCGGGGAGGACGAACCGGAAGCCAGCTTCGCGTGCGGTGGCGTTGGCAGCTTTCCAGGCAAAATTCCAAGTGACATCAGCCTGGGCGTCGGGGCCTATGTCAAGCGTATAGTAGAGTTGGCCTTTCAGTTCGTCGGAGCCGGCCAGATACACGCCGGTGTTGACTGTGATCCTGGCATTGGGTCCCTCCATTCCGGCCGTGACGACGGGGTTGCGGTACTGGGGTGGCTGAGGGCTGGTGAGTGTGGGAGCCGCGCCGCGGCCGCGAGTGGCCCCCGGCCCGCCGCGGACAATGACGACGGGGTAAGTTTCGCCGAGGTTGAGGATTGGCCCGCCACGAACGACATCCTGGCCGCCGGCGCGCCAGGAGGCGATCTGGCCGGTGCGCTTGTCGAGGACCAATCGGGTTCCGGCGGTCTCGACGACGACGTTCTGTTCGGTGTCGGAGAGGCGGACAGGCCCGCTCGCAGCCAGGGCAGCGGGAGCGGTGAAGCCCTGCCAGCCTTTGACCTGCAAGCGAGCGGCGTAGACGCTGCGGCCATCGGGATGGAAGAACTCCAGGCGAAGCGTGTCCATGCCGGCTGTTGCCGGGAACGAGGCGTTGACTGAGGAACGGGGCTTGGCAGCGATGTGGCTTTCGCCGCTGGCGAGCACCTTCTCACCGGCCAGCGCCTGCCAATGGCAGGTCAATTCGGCAAGATCGGTAAAGGAGTAGCGGTTCTTGAGGGGGACGACGCACCGGCCGGACGCCGGGTCAATTTCGCGCGCCGTAGTGTTGACAGGGCTGTACAGCATTTTGAGGTTCCAGTATTCCTCCGGCTTGGTTTGCCGGTCCGGGGTGATGGGACCGCCGCCGCCTTCGGGCCGCATGCCCGTGGCGGGGTCTTGGGGCTGGGCGCCGGGGCTGGGAATGGACCAGCGCTCGGGGAATTTGTCGGCCATGCCCTGGTCCTGCCATTCCCAGATGAAAACGCCGGTGATGCCATCGCAAGGCCAGATGACATCCCAGTAGTCTTCCAGGGCCTGGCCCCAGACATCATGGACCCCGCGAATCTCGGTTTCGATGACAGGCGCCTTGGCGCGGTCGGGGCTGGTGGTCATCCTCTTGAGTTCCTCGACGGAGGAATAGTGGTAGTCGTCAAAGTCGGTCTTGGGGTTTTTGGCCAAGCCCTGCTGGGAAATGAAGGCCAGCCGCGTGGGGTCGTGGGCTTTCATGTAGTCGAATTCGGCCTGATTATTGATGCCGTAACCGCTTTCGTTGCCGCAACTCCAGGCGACGACGCAGGGGCGGTTCTTGTCGCGGGCGAGGGTTTCCTGGGAGCGGAAAAGGTAGGTCCATGTGCGGGAAGGGTTGTTGACTTCGCCTGCTATCCAGCAGGCGGGAATCTCGTCCAGAACGTAGAAGCCGGCCTCGTCGCACAACTCCAGGAATCTCTCCGCGTGCGGGTAGTGGCTGAGGCGGATGGCGTTGATGTTGGCCGCTTTCATGAGGTTGATATCCGTCTGCCAGCACGACTCGGTGAGCGCGTGGCCCATGGGGGAGTATTCCTCATGGCGGCACATCCCCTCGAATTTGACAGGCACGCCATTGACCATGAAAACGCCCTCCTTCAGCTCGACCTTGCGGAAACCGATCCGGTCCTGGACGCGCTCGACGACCGTCTGGTTGTCGTCCGACAGGCGGTAGAACACATAATATAGATTCGGCTTCTCCGCGTTCCAAAGCTTGGGGCCGGTGACGGGCGCAGACAGGTTGACGGTGGCGGAGCCGTCGGCGCCGATCTCGCCGGCCTGGCTCATGGCAGGCGTCGCAACCTTGGCGCCGTCCAAGGCACAGAGTTCGCCGGTGAGAACGAAATGCGCCCCGGCCGGGCCGGCGACGCGGACGGTGGATTTGAGCGTGGCATCTTTGTATTGGGCATCGAGGTCGGTGACAACGGTGACATCATCCACATGCAATTGCGGAAGGGCCACGAGGCAGGTTTCGCGGTAGATGCCACCAAGACACCAAAAGGTGCCTCTGTCCAGGTTGCTGGTGGAGGTTGTTTTGTACACGCGCACGGCGAAGAGATTGCGTTGGCCGGGCTTGAGGGCTTTGGTGACATCCACATCAAAGGCCGTGAAGCCGCTTTCGTGGTAGCCGCACCGCTGGCCGTTGACGAAGACTTCCGCGCCGTCATAGACGCCGTCGAAATGCCAGAGGACGGTCTTGCCGGCAAAGGATGCGGGGACATCCACCCAGCGGCGGTAAAGGCCGATGTCATCGGACAATTTGCCGGACCGCTCCTGGAAGGTGAGGAGGGAAAAGCCTTCGATTTCCCAATTGGCGGGGACGGGGATGTTCGTCCAGCCGGCGTCCGAGCCATCGAGGGTGGCGAAGGCGGGCACGGCGGCGTCGGCGGGGAGTTCACCCTTGACGGCGGGGCTGATGCCGTGGTCGAGCTTGAAGCGCCATGGGCCGGTCATGGGAAGGACGTTGGGATTGCCGGGACGCAGACGATCAACGGGGACGGGGGCATCGCCTGGGACGGGGACCGGTGTGGCGAAAACAGAGGCCGAGAGGCAAAGGCAGGCCATGGGAACCAGGAGTTGCCGGAGCAGGGTTTTCTCTTTTGCGAGACGGGGATTCGAACCTTCGCTTTCCACATCGGGATTCGAGCGGGAAGGTTCGCCAGCCATTTCAAACGGGTTGAAACAAACACCGGGCAGGCTTCCATCACACTGCTTTCTGATTTCAAGGGGCATGAATTTCCTTTGTGTATTCTGGTTTTTGAATGCGTACATTACACTCTGATTTGGAACGCTGAAAACGGTAATCAAACCTTGTAGTCCCACTCCTTTCGGTAGGGCGTGTCCACCAAGCCGTTGGCCAGTTCGTCGTTGGTGAATCTCATGGCCTTCGCGTCCCATTGGAGAACTTTGGAACTGCGCCAGTACATGGCGTAGGTCTTGTTGTTCGCTTGGGGGCGCTGGTTGGGGACATGGATATGGCCGTCATTCGACGCGGGAATCCAGACGACCGCGGAGTCCGCCCGGCCGGCTTCGATGCGGGACTGGAGGGTGGGCATGACCCCGGGCGAGCTGTACCGGCGCAGCGTCGCGGTCCCGAGCAGGGCGAATTCGGTGAGATCGCAGGCGAACTCAATGGGGGTAATCGTCTTCTTGCCGGCTTTGCACGACCGTATCCACTCGGTGTAATGATCGGGTCTCTCGCACCGCGGCAAGTAGGGTTCGGGCTGCTTGAAGTCCTTGAAACGGCTCTCCGGCAGGAGTTGGCCGCCGGGGAGTCCTCGGAACCGCTGGCCCGGACCGGGTGGAAAATGGTCCGGCAGCCACGGACTCCCGCCATAGAAGGAGGAAATCAGCACCCCGTTGTCGCCGACGAACATAGCGCCCCTGCCCGGCATCCCCATCTCGGCGGGCATGCAGATCGGACGAGGCGGCTGCAGGCCGCCATCGTAGAAGTAAGCCATCATCTCCGGGTGTTTGCCTCGGGCCGGGAAGTGCCATTGAATGTAGTTGGAGTTGCTGGCGCACTCGGTGTTCGAGACCCAGCCTTCCAAGGTGAAGGCCTGGCAGGCGTCGGCCGCGATCCAGTCCGGCGCCCCCATCTCAAGCTCCTCGTGGAACACATGGAGCGCATGGCAACCGGCGTCGCCCAGGTTGCCGGTGCCAAAGTCCCACCAGGGGCGCCAATTGCCGTAATGGTAAATCTCATGGTAGGGCCGCGCGGGAGACGGGCCGCACCACTGATCCCAGTCCATGCCGGCGGGCGGCGTCTGAACCTCCTTTGGCCTGGCCAACCCGCTGGGGCAGTGAGTGCCGCACCAGAAATGCACTTCACGCACCGGCCCGATGGCCCCGCTCAAGAGCAATTCCGTGGTGGCCCGGGCCGGGGAGGTGCGCGAATCCTGAATGCTGGCCTTGGTCGTGACCTTGGAGGCCAGCGCCGCCGCCTTGATCTTGCGCGTCTCGGCGATGGAGTGGGCCATCGGCTTGGCGCAATAAATGTGCTTGTTCATCGCCAGGGCTGCCATCACCAGGTGATAATGCCAGTGGTCCGGCGTGGCGACGATGAGCGCGTCGAAATTCTTCTCCTCCTTGTCGAACATCTGCCGGAAGTCCTTGTAGATCCTGGCTCGTGGATACTGCTGGAACACGGGCGCGGAGAACTCGTGGTCCAGGTCGCAAAACGCGACGATCTCCTCGCTCGCGCAACCGGCCAAATAGTCTTCGCCCACGCCGCCGACGCCCACGCAGGCGATCCTGAGCTTGTCACTGGGGGCCTGGCCGCCGGCGCCGCCCAGCACACTTCGCGGAACCACCAGTGGCGCCGCCAGGCCGGCGGCCACAAAGGCCCGCCGGGACATTCCGCTTTTGGTTGGTTGGTTTGAATTCATAAATACATGCTTGCTGTTCCGTTTAAGGGTAGCGATACAGCGTGAAGTGCTGGATGCCCACGTAGCCGTCCCCAGGAATTCGATCCACCGGATGACTCCGCAAGGACAGATTGCCCCCCTGCCCGGTCTCATCGCCAGCGAGCTGGCGGCTGGGAATCCAGCGCCCATTGACAAATGTTCCTTCTTCCACTGTGCCAACGCCGACATGCGCGGGTCCTGGCGCGCTGGAAGAAAAGGTGACGGTGACGCCATCGCCCACCGCATAGTATTCGTCCGGCCCGACCGCGATGAAAAGTGCCGCCGCATAGGCGGTTTGGATTGGGGCCGAAGGCCGGGCCTTCAAACGGGTGACCTCCATGGTGTAATTGCCCACGGTGACCTTTTGCGGCGGGTCGTTCGTGGTCAACAGGACCGCGGACATCGAGCCGTCGCCCTGGTGTTTTGTAATCAAGGGCGCCAATTGAGTGATCATCTCGCAACCGGTGATGAGTTGGGGATCGGGCGGCACCGCCCTTTCGACGCCCATGAGCGAGACGCCGATGGCATCATGGCGTCCAATGGCGTACAGCAATCTGGAATCCATCTCGTAGCGGGTTTCCGGTATGAACAGCGGGTTGCCGGATCGGGTGTACTCCGCGCAAAATGCCTTGTAGTCGCTGTAGTAAATGTCGGGCGAGAGGAAATCAATTTTCGGCGCGCCGGCTCTCCAGATGTCTATGACGCTGGGTTTGGGAGCGCCATTTGCGCGCTGGTTTCCCTTCGGAAATCCCTCGCCCCAGGTGTTGGCATACATCGGAATCGGGTACTCGGCTTTGCCCGCCTCGGCCACCCGGCCTGTGTACTTTGCATAGTGCCAGGCGGCGAAGATCTCATCCGCGCCGCCGCCCTTGCCGAACACTTGTTCCCAAGTCCCGGAAGTCTTGGAACCGGCGGCCTCCCAGACTTGACGAACCTCCGGAGTCAGCGTGTCTTTGTGGCTCTGAAGGTAATCCATCAACTGCGCGGGCACTTGTCCCTCGCGGGCCTTGGTGGCAAGGGGCGAGTGGTCGAGGCCGTTTATTTCGTTCTCAACCTGGATAAAAATGACGGTGTGCTTGCTGCCGTCCACTTGCTTGACGTGCCGCATCAGGGCCGCAAAGGCGCGCGCATCGGCCTCCCGGTTTGCATCGCTGAAGGAGCTGAGTTGTTCAATGCTCCTGCCCTCAGTGGGCTGGGCGCGGGGGAACCGCTCGAAATCCTTCTTCACCCAGTCGGGCGGGTAAGAGGAGGTGCCGTTCTTCCAGCTTCCGAACCAGAGCAGCACGACGCGGATGCTGTTTTTCCGCGCGCCCTGAATCACGCTGTCCAGCACGGTGAAGTCAAACTTGCCTTCCTGCGGCTCGATCTGGTTCCAGGAAACCCCGGCCAGAACGGTGTTGAGTCCTGTCTGGGCGACGATCTTCGGCCAGACCCGCTTCATGTAATCCACGCCCGTGGCGGAGCTGTTGCTCAATTCGCCGGACAAAGCCAGGTAAGCCTTGCCGTCCACGATCAGTTGGGTGGCCGTGCCCTGCTTGCGCAAACGGGGGATGTCCGAAGCGGAATCATCCGAGGCGGACCGGCTTGTGCCCTGACTCGTGACGAAGGCGAGAGAGCAGATGAATAGGCGGCAAAACAAATCTCGAAGTTTCATGTAGTTGGGTTGTTGATATTGATAAGAATTTGGTCTTTTGCCGCGCCGTCACTTCATTGAGGCTGCGCGAGTGGGGGCGAAAAAACTTGGTTTTCGCTCGCACTTATACTGGCCCTATGCTGATAGACCGGGCAAGAGAATGTCAAGTGTCAAATCTGCGCCGCAAATCTGCGCACGGCGCTGCCTTCCATCCCCGCTACGGCCCGATGGCCCGGTGCTCCAGCGCGCGACTTTCAAATCCCGCCTGGTATTTCCTCTGGATCTCATCGTCCGGACGCCGGAATTCACCGCCCGGCGGCTGCACCGGGCCCATCGCGGACAGGGGCGCTTAGGATCAACTATTTCGGCAGCGCGGGCTTTTTGGCCGCGTTGGAGCAGTAGCAACCGAGGCTGGCTGGCGCACGAAATAGTTCAATAACCCGTTTTTCGGCTAGTATCGGTGACAGTGAATGGGCCGGTCCAAAGCAGAATCAACAAATTTACAATCGTTTGGTGCCAATTCTCCGTCCGCAACTCCACCTCAACGATCTCCGCCAGCTTGGCCTGGGTACAGCCAGCCTGGACCCGCAGCCGGCGCACAAAAATGGGAAGCGGGCGAAATCAACGTGCCGTTGGCGACTCTGGCCCGGATCCTGGAGGTTTTCGGGTGCAAGTGAGAAGGGGTTGTTGGCCCAACCGAAGCCCAAGCGGGTTCGTGCGGGATGATTGCCGCGCTCGTATCTGATTTCTCGGTTGACGTGGCGATTGGAGGCGGCAGTCTTGCTGCCGTCCGCCCTGTCCACTCATACGATGAGAGGCGAAAAGCATATGCCAAACGAAAAAAGACATTCGACGACAAGCGCACCGGCAAAGGCACAAAAGAGTGGTCCGACTTTTCATACAACATCTGCAAAGGCTGTGAGCATGGATGCCCATATTGTTACGCAAGAAGCAATGCCAACCGGTTTGACGAGCAGATCAGAATTCCCGGCAAGTGACGCCAGCAGAAGTTGAACCCAACACGGAGGACGCTGGGTGCCGAGGTGGGGGCCAAAGGGGTCGGGATGTTCCCAACGAGCCACGACATCACACCCCGGTTTCAAAAACGGTCGCTCAAAACGATCCAAAACCTCCTCCGCAACAACCAAGTGTTCATCGTTTCGAAGCCGCATCTGGCGGTCGTGCGGACTCTCTGCCGGGAACTGGCCAGCCGGAAGGACGACATCCTGTTCCGCTTCACCATTGGCTCGTTGAAAAAGTCCACCTGCGCGTTTTGGGAACCGGGAGCACCGCAGCCACGAGAACGCATCGCTGCCCTGCAACACACTTTCAAACAAGGTTTTGCGACCAGCGTGAGCATTGAGCCGATGCTGGAAGATTGGCAAGAAACTTGCGATCTGGCGGCGGAGGTTGAGCCGTACGTGACGGACACCGTCTGGGTGGGCAAAATGCAGCGCATTCCCCGCAAGCTAAACTCTCACGTCAAGGGCTTTGAAAGGGCGGCAGCCAAGATCAAAGCCGATCAAACCGATGACAAAATATTGGAACTCTTCAAGGCACTGCAAGGCCACCACAAAGTGCGATGGAAGGACAGCATCATGCGCGTGATCCGGAAAAACCTGCCGGCGACATGAGCGCGGTCTGATCTGCCCCGGCGTGAGCGGAATCATCCCTCGTCCGTTAAAATCCGCGTTGCTGCTTTGGAGGCTTTTGGGGAGATGACCGGGGCAATCATGCAGGAAGTAGGCCGCGCGGAGGAATTGAGCTGAGGCCAGGGCCCTGATGCGCAGCCTGTCGGCTGAGGGCGCTTCCGCGCTTCACAATGCAGGGTTGACTTTCTTCAACGATTTGAAACAGTGGAATTGATTGGGATGGAAGCGCGGGCCCGTGGCGCGGTTCGCACCCGGCTCCGAAGGTCGGTGGCCAGATGACCAAGTAACGGTGCCACGAAAGAATTGCCGCCGGTGCCGATTGCCGCTGCCAAAAGGCTGGATTTTTTAGTGCCAATTAGTGCCAAAAAACTTGCAACGAGGTGCGCTTTCGTGCAACATCGCCAAAAAAGGGACTTGCGTAAGTTGCACGACGTTGCACGGTTACGCACGGAGCGGAAGACAAGTGGAGGATTCGATTTCCTTCACCCGCTCCACTTGACAGGTTGCGACAGATTCCGCCAAACCACGACACACACCCGTGTCTACAAGAGTTTCTATAGGGTTCGACGCTCCGCTTTTCACGGCATGTTGCGACACGGTTTGACTATTCCCGCTTAAATTCCGTGCGCGTATTTGTGTTCAGCCCGTCACCGCATCCAAGCGCGGCAGATTCTTGATTGCATCGTAAATCGGCAATTGGATTTCATCGGTAACCTGCATGGCGCCTCCACGGGTGACCCCATGTTATCCTTCACAAACTGACCCCAGGCAACCAGTTGATATGCCGTGTTGGGCTGTAATGAACCGACAACCCAGTTTGACGGGCCGGAAACCGTCTGCGGCACATCGTTCGTCAATCCGTTGGTGACGGTGACACCGTCAACTGCAGGAACGCTTGGGTGCTGGTCGCCATGGGCACGCTGAAGGTGTGGACATTGCCGCTGCACGTGTCCGTCAGCGACTGCCAGCTTCCCGTAGTCAGGCTTGGCGTCCACTGCGCACCATAGGTTACACCGCTCACGCCGGCGGTCTGCGTAAAGCTAAAATAGAAATTACCGCCACCTGCCTTGGCCTGCGGCATCTGACTGATCGACGCTTGGGCGGGATTCTGGTTTGGACCAAGAAATGCGAAAACCACAAGGTTCGGAAGACCGGTATTGTAGGGGTCCGCGCCATCAGCGGCTTCGCCCGAGTTGTTCGTGGTGCCAAACCATTCCTGACGCCAGCTTTGGATGGTGCTATAGACCGTGATGTTGACCGAGGCTGTGGTGGACCCGCTGGCGTTGGCCGCACTCACCGTGTAGGTGGCCGTGGCGGCAGGCGTGGTTGGCGTGCCGCTGATTACGCCGTTCGGGTAGAGGGTCAGACCCGCTGGCAGCGCCGGGGAGACGGAGTAGGGACCCACGGCCCCGCCGCTGCTGCTGGGCGTGTTGTCCGGGATCGCCGTGCCTGCGGTGTAAGTCACCGGGTTGGCCGAATAGGTCAGCCCAGTGGGTGGGGCGGCCGCCACCAGCGCCAGGCTGTGGCTGCTCTCCGAACCTTGGAAGAGACCGGTGAAGCGCGATCCCGTAGCGAGCAGGTTGGTGCTAACCGCCACTGGCAAGAGGCTTCCAGTGGTGCTGTTGTTGCCAAGCTCGCCGTAAGTGTTGTCATGGACAAGTCGAGGCTTCGCAATGTCCTTCGCACATTCATCCCGTTGGCGCTTTTCGGGCACGAGCATGACACGCACATGACAGCCGACGCAAAGGAGGTTCATCTTTTCGCCGGCGCGGTGCAGCCTTCCCGGCGCGATCCGGCAGGGTGGCTTCCAACATATCATATCGTGCAGTTGAGCGTTGCGACGACCGGGGGGAAACGCGAGTTGGTTATCCATCTTGCCGTGCGTCCGACATGCGGAGGACGGCGGGTTGATGTGCTACTGAACGATATCTCCGGCGAAACATTTGAGGCGGTGGTAAAGCTACAGTCGGCGTGTGAGAGGTTGGTAATTCTTCCGCGGGCGGATCACCTCGCCGTGCTCGTAGATGGCGCAGCGCTGGCTGATCCGAAGCGTCGCCATGACCAGGAGGAGCAGGTGAACGATTTCCTCGTGCGCGTAATTCAGGGGGGCCACTGCGGATGGCGGACCGCGCTCCATCTCGTAATCGCAAAGCTTGACAAGCTGAGCGGGAACCTGCCTGTCGCAGAAAGACTTGAGAGGGAGATTAGAAATCGCTTTGACGGCAAGTTCGGCAGCATAAAGCCATGGCGAATAGCCGCCCGACCCATGGATAATTCAAATCCAACGGCCGAGGTTATTGGAAAGCTCTTTGCGTCGTGGGTGCAAAGTACGCATCGTTATCTGGTAGAGGGTCCAGTGCCATTTTCACGGAATGAGTGGGAACGTGATTTTTGTCTTTACGGAAGCTATTTGGCTGAAAGACCATGATTACGTGGTGATTCTTGTGCCAAGCCAAAGCCGCCATCCAGCGCGCCGGGGCCGGCCTTGCTGGTATCTGGTAACAGCCTTTTCAGTTGAACATCCAAAAAAACGGGCCGAGTTGGCTGATAAATATCGGCGGCAAGAACCGTAAAGAATGAAGCCTCCGCCGAAACGGAGGCCTAGCTGGTTCGCGCACATGGCGCGTCAGACAATGACAATAGAACACAAAGTCGTTTCAGATGCAAGCCCTGTTTTGCAAAAGAAACGGGCCGCACCTTTGGAACGCGGCCTAATGCACCTGCCACACATGGTGGTTGTGACGCCGTAACTATGTCACTTCCATCGGCGAATGCAAGTCAAAGTTTAGCGAATTTTCCCTTGGCGGTTGGAAAATGGCGCCCCCGCCGAAGCGGGGGCGAAGCTCCTTCAGCACATGGCGAATGAGTTGACAGCAGCAAAACAGACTGAGAACGTGAAGGCAAGCCAACAGTTTTGGCTCGTGAAATTCGCGCCCTTCCGCACGCCCTGGACGGAGATCATCAAACGCGGCACGTTCACGCTGCGCGGCGTCCGCAGTCCCGCAGCCCGGAAACACCTTGCCGGAATGCGGCTGGGCGACCCGGTTCTTTTTTATCACAGCCAGCAGGAAATGGCCGTCGTCGGCGTCATGGAAGTCACGCGCGAAGCGTACCCCGATCCGACAAGCGCCGACCCGCGCTGGCTGACGTGCGATTTCGCTCCGGTGAAGACCTTGATCCATCCCGTGACGCTCCAGGCGATCAAAGCGGATTCGCGCCTATCGGCCCTCCCGCTGGTTCGCCAGCCCCGCCTTGCCGTCATGCCATTGACTGCGGAGCAATTTCAAATAATCGTGGGAGAAAACCGCCAAATGGACGAACGATCCACGCCACAGTTTTGCCTGTGAGGAAAAAGTCAACGAGGCCCGGCGTATGCGTACAAAACGAGATCAAGAAAGGGGTCGGTCAATGCGATTGTAATATAAGGTTCAACGGCCCGCCCGGCACCGGCAAAACCGCCTGAACTCATCATCTGCGCCCATCCGCGTCCATCTGCGGGCAAAGGTCTTTTCTTCCACCCTTGCCAGTTTTCCGCCGCTCGTTGCGATCCTTGCGATCCTTTGCGGCAAATCCCCTCCCATCTGTGAAATCCTGAAATCCGTGTGTCGAACGACAATTAAAAATCACCATGGTGAAGAATAGTTGTCGTTGGGCACAATGATCCCCATATCCTGTTGCATAAGCACTAATCCTGTGCTTTTTCAGCGTCGGGACATTCGGACACCGGGCCTTAAAAAGGCCGCACGGATACAGTCAGATCCAATTCATCCGCACACGACCGCTGCTCGCGGAAACAATTGAAGGTTCGTTTTCGCCAAGAATCGTGTAGTGGAAACAACGTAAGTCGAGCTTAAATCGGATAATCTTGGTAGGGAAGCCGCTGAACCGGCCCTTCCGTTCCAGATGCCAGGCAAGCTCCTCCGCGGGGCGTTGGAGCAGAGCAGCGCTTAGTAGATATGTTCCATTGATCTATTATGAACTCGACTATCGCCCGAATCCTCGCCGCGCTTGCGGCCTTCGCCCTCTGCGCGGCGCACTCCTTCGCCGCAGTGGTAACCGCCACCTACAGCACCGGTGCTGAAGTGCCGGTGACAGCCAACGGCTACACGGCCACGGGCAACACGGTGACCTTCACGCTCAATTACGCCCCGGTCACCGGCACGCAGTTGATGGTGGTGAAGAACACGCGGATGGGATTCATCAACGGGACCTTCAACAACCTGGCGCAGGGGCAGACGGTTGCGCTGACTTAAAACGGGGTGACCTACAATTTCGTGGCCAACTAATACGGCGGCACGGGCAACGACCTGGTGCTGGCGTGGGCGGGCACCAGCGCTTTTGCCTGGGGCGAGCCACTCTGGGGGATGGTGGCACATTACGACGTCCACAACGTTAGTTGTGTGCTGAAAATGGGAAGTCTGAAAATCCGATATCAGCAGTTTCCCAGGCGCGTCCGCTGGGTCCGAAATCAGCACCGAATTGAGGCCGTTCAACCGAACCAGGCTTCCATCTTCCAGAGACTTCTCGAAAATCCGTTGCCACGCAAGCTGAGGAATTTCAGACTCACCAACTTTACGGCTTGGAACCATTCCCGTGAAACATCCGTATCCGAAAGATGTAGCAACGTGATCACAGGACAGCAACCTCCACATCAAGCCGGAAAGAGATTGGCTCTGCCAGCGGACGATTTCGACTTCCCATTTCCATTTGCGGGTCATGGATGCCCGAATTCATCAATGCTTTCATTTCTTGCCCCAATGATGCTCACGATATACCACCTTTTCGCGGCTGATGTAAAGTGCTTTAATTTCAGATTTCACCCGTCGCCATGACTTGGCTCCCCCGTTGACGCTCCCATGCTGAATTTCCAAATCCGCCGCTCCATTCCGCCTTTTTCCCTGGCCGCTCCCCGGACCTTTCCCCACTGCGTGGGGTGAGGAATCCCAAAAAATGAAAGGCTGAAAGGTGAAAGCTGAAATTTTATCTCTCTTCCCTACTGCGTGGGGCGAGGGGACAATACAGTACCCAGAGCCGCTCCCGTATGGCTTTGGGGGGAGGCGGCCACTGCTTCGGGGGTGCCTTGCGCGACGATTTTTCCGCCTTCTTCGCCGCCTTCCGGGCCGAGGTCTATGACCCAATCCGCCGATTTAATCACATCCAGATTGTGCTCGATCACGAGCACCGAATGGCCGGCGCCAACCAGGCGTTGAAAAACCTGGAGCAGCACCCGCACATCATCAAAATGCAATCCCGTCGTCGGCTCGTCGAAGATGAACAACGCCGGTTTGGCGGGCGCAGGACTAATTTCGGGAACCCCTCTCTCCGGCTCTCTCCCCGCAAGCGGGGCGAGAGAGGAGGGCGCGAGGAATTCTGTCCTGCGCCCAGGTTTGGCGGCGTCTTTTGGCGTCTCGGACTGGATCGCGCTGCTTCGCGCCAGATGGCTCACCAACTTCAGCCGCTGGCTTTCGCCGCCGGACAAAGTGTTGATCGGTTGGCCAAGCCGCAAATAACCCAGGCCCAGTTCTTGCAGGAGCTTCAAATTCTCCACCGCCCGCCGCGCGGGCCGCGATTCGGGGAAGCCGCCAAGGAATTGAATCACGTCATCGATAGTCGCTTCCAGCAGGTCGGCGATGTTCCATGCGTGCCTCTTCGGAAACCCGGCGGGCCACGCGAGAGTGACTTCCAGAATGT
>Ga0187871_10002649_pt1 | contig 14390 bp, 20 predicted proteins | sample June2016WEW_16_1_FD_132988 | JGI IMG/M metagenome (GOLD analysis project Ga0187871, IMG submission 132988) | Peatland microbial communities from SPRUCE experiment site at the Marcell Experimental Forest, Minnesota, USA - June2016WEW_16_10 | ecosystem: Environmental > Terrestrial > Soil >... | reverse complement strand
GTCGGACGCTTTTTTTTGGCTTTTGTCTGGTCTGTTGGTTATTCAAAACTGAAGCGCAAAATTAAATAATTTGCTTCATCCCGAAAACGGCAGACTGGATAAAAGCTAAAAAAAGAACAAAAACGGAACTGAATCAATTAGTAATATAGACACAATAGGTATATATTAGTTTTGATCTTTTACAAAAGACTAAGATAATTGCAAACAAAAATGAAAAAATCCCCGTGTGAATTTCATAACCCCAAAATCAAGCACAACTGTACCCATAAAAAGGTACGGCAAAGGCACGATGAATCAGTGTGTCCCTTTACTGATGTTAATCGTTGCCCCTTTCATAATCCAGCTACAACAAAAAAGGGATATTATGCCGGATAAAGACAATAAATAAGGAATTTTGGCCATGCCTGGTAGATCAAAAACTTCCCCTCAAGAAAAAGCCCGTAAACGTGCGCTACTGCGTGAAGCCGAAGCGATACGCTCAAAGGGTAGCCCCTTGCCCGTCGCCGAAATATATAAAGAATTAAAAAAAAATGATAGCCCAAAAGATAACGGATTAAACAAGGATATAAATATAGATAAAGATATATTATGCACAGAGGGGCAAGAAGGGAAAAAAGGGGATGAAGTTTGTCTTCCTGCGGACGGGCAAGCGCAAACAATACAGACGCGGACGCGCGAGGGGAATACAAATAGAAAAAAAATTTTATTATATGAGTTAGAGCGTATAGGCTTTAACGCGGCGGTAGAGATTAAAGGCTCTGACAAGGTGAGAGCCTTAGAGATCATGGCAAAAATTGAAAAGATGATAGGTGACGAGGGCAAGGGCAACACATACGCAGGAATGATAGTGAATATCAATAAAACATATGATAAATCAATGAATTTAGAGAGTGCCAAAATAATAGACGTAATAGCAGTAAAATCTACCAATAATGAAAAGCCCTGATAAATAATGATTATCATATATAGTGTACTTAACATAGTGTATATTATCGGAACTAGCATATATTTTACCGTCGATGATACCAACAACCAACCATTATTAATATGTTAAGTACATAAGGCGTATCACGTTCAACGATTGAACAAAGCTCTAAGGAATAAAATCTTATGAATCATTTTTCTTTTTGCGATCCAGGGAGGGGGAGGGTGACTGTCCAACCCAAAACTGCCATATACCCCCTTTACTATATGGCATCCGCTATTTTTCAGCTATTGAGATTTTAGGAGGAATATGAAAAAATATTTGCCTCATTCCGTGACATTACCACAATGCCCATAATTGTCAAGGAAACGCCCTTTTCAGCGACTTTAATGATAAAGGGCTATAAGGGGAGACCCAGTGGCTGGGGAGATGGTTGCGGGGCCTTATGTATCTCAAGGGGCGGTTAATATGCCGTCATGGGAGGAAATGTGTAATGCCTTCAAAGATTAAAGTAAAGCGCTCCCGCTGGCTCCGGTATATCTGTCCTTCCTGCGAGCATGGAGTAGTTGCTAAAGGCGCCGTGGCGGTGAAGTGTACGAGTTGTGGGAAGCGGTTGGAGGGGGTAGTTGAGGCATTTGAGATAAAAGAAGGGAAGCCGGAGGAAAAGCTATTGACATAATTTTTATATTATGCTATAATGGCATCGCAAAGATAAGAGGTCTGATGGTAAATCAGAAAATAAATCCTACCGATAAAAGAGAAGCCCTTCGGGGAAGCTCTTTTTTTTATTTTGGCATTCAACCATGCAAAGGCGGTAGCTTTTATTGGTCATGCCGAGCGTTCACCATATTGACTACAATAAAGATAACTTGTCGCCGGACAATCTCATTTCATTATGCAAGCATTGTCACGGTAAAACCAATTACCAGCTAGAGAATTGGATAAGTTATTTCCGAGAGGATGTGGTACAGAATGTCCCCCGAAGAGCAGAGTGATAAAAAAAGAGTTTTTGATATAAATTTGTCTTTACGTCAAACGATGGCAATGGATGCTTTGGAAGATCCGAAAGTCACTGAATGCCTTTATGGTGGGGCTAAAAAGGTGGAGGCAAGACCGTCTTTGAGTGTTTCTACGCTTTTGAATACGCCCGATGGGTTATTAATCATTGCAAGATTGTCTCGGCTCCACGGTACCCTTTCGTTATCGGGTGGTTTGGCAGGGTACGGGCAATCGACTTTACGAGCACCACGCTAGTAACGTGGAAAAAGTTTATACCCGAAGAATTTTATAATTACAACGAAAAATATAATTTACTCACGGTCTTTGGCAAAGTTCAATATCAGTGCGGCGGGATGGATAACCAAGAGGATATCCGCAAGTTCAATTCATTTGAAGCCGGTGCGATAATAGTGGATCAGGCTGAAGAAATGAATCGGGATCAAGCCGCAATGCTTAGAGGAACGCAAGGGCGGGCAAAGATTAATGGCGTGACTTTGCCGACGAAGGCTCTCTATAGCGCCAACCCTGCGGAATGCTTTTTAAAAGACGACTTTGGTATCACCCCAGGCTGCGTCTGCCCTCCGTTCCGCAGGTATATACAAGCTCTGCCTTCAGATAATACGTTCATTGATTCGACAGCGTATGTGAAACAGCTTACTGAGGCATGGAAGCATCACCCAGAGATCCTTAAAGCATACGTTGAAGGCGATTGGTCAAGCGTACAAAGCGGCGGATTCCTTATTGATCGTGATACTTGTATGCAGTTGACTTTCTTGAAGCTGGCGGATAGCAGAGAAAAGATTTGGGTTAGCGGCGATCCGGCGTGGCTTGGAGAAAAGACTGACGAGATCGCAGCGTATGTTTTCACTGATAATCGGGTCATTGATAGCTCTTTTAAATACAACCAGGAAACAACCGCAACCGCCGCTGATTGGGTTATGCTCTGCAAACAATATAAGGGCAATGCAATCGGTATAGATTGTATAGGAGTAGGCGCCGGTGTTACGGATAACTGCCGGGCTTTGGTTGACGAAAAAAAGATCAGGGTTCATGCCTTGAATTCAGCCATGTCGTGCGAGATTGACTATGAGCAGTTGGCGAAACAAGATACTAACGAACAGGCGAAGGTTAAGTTTCTCAATATAAGAGCAGAGCAGTATTGGGTAGCAATTCAGGAGCTTAAAGAAAATCGCTGGATGCTCCCCAACGATCCCGAACTGATTTCGCAGCTTTGCTCCGTTAAATATGAAATTCGCAATGGTAAAGTAAGAATAGAACCTAAGAAAGATATCAAGGCAAGGATAAGCAGAAGCCCAGATCGTGCCGATGCTTTTGTGCAAGGGATTTGGATGAAAAAGCTGGTCAAGCCGGTTGAAGCTGAAGAAAAAGAGCTGGTTGTGGTGGGTGAATCGAGAAGTTTTTGCAAACGCCGGAGATAAGTTAATGACAGTCATAGCAATTACGGGAAAAAGCAAAGAGGAAATAGCTTTTTTGAAGTCGAAGGTAAGGATCGAAAGACCGCCTTCAAAATCATTCTGCAAACGGAGAGGGAAAAAATGAATCTGAGGCTTTTAGGTGATCTTGTTTTGATTAATCCGATTGATCCTGGTACGACAAAGGGCGGCCTCATCATATCCGCTGAAAATAAAAGCGATCCCCATCAAAAGGGCGAGATTGTCGGCGTAGGAACGGGCAGGATCACCATTCAAGGCACGGAGATTCCATTAAGAGTTAAAGTAGGCGACATAGTTTTATTCCGCAAAGCGATCATGGATGCCTACTTTGATGAAAATAACAATAAAAGTTTTATTATGCCTGAGAGCAATATAATTGGAGTTGTATCGGAATCTACCGTAGTTGTACCAATGGAGGTGTTACAATAAATGAATCTGACTGGAAGGAATTTGTTTCAAAAAAAGAATACTTAGGAGGTATTTTATGCCAAGTTCAGCCCATTACCGGACGATGACCCAACGCCACGGATTGAAAACGAAAGCCAGCGCAACCGTTCCCATGCTCAACAAAGAGCCGAAAATTGGCGCAGCCCCGCTCGTCGGAGCTAAGCCAAAAGTAGCAAAGAAAGTGCAGAGAACCTATTAATTATGTCCGAAATGGATATGCCCCCTACTGATCCATCAATGCAATCCGCCGGAGCAATGCCGTCTATCGGAATGGGTGGGGGAGTCCCCTCTCCCTCCCCTGCTCCTACCGACGATTCCATATTGGCGGCTCTCGGCAATGACCTTCAGGATGGTCCGCCTGAAGAATCTGACCCGTCATATCTCGACTATATAATCCCCGCAAATTTTACCGAAGAGGAAGAAGCCGAAGAATTGCGGATTGAGAAACAACAGCTTTCTCAGATCAAACAGGAATATGCCAAAGAGAAGTGGCTTGATAGATGCGATGCAAACGATGATGAGTATGAAGGCGTACATGATGAGGACGATGATGATAGCGATATAAAATTGTTATTGGGAACCATTACGATAGATATTATCGCTTCCCGTGCCTACCGCCAAACCTGGACACCAAATCCTTTCATATCAATGGATGCCGAATTCTCCGACAAGAATCTAGCCGACATACTTTCTAAGCGGCAGGACTTGCTTGATTTCATAGCCCGCAATAAATCCGATCATAAAGCCATATCGCTTCCCGTATATAGAGAAACGGGCAAGCATGGCGTAGCGATAGTGGCATCATTTCTTGACCATGACGAGGAGCTTAGAACTACCAATGAAGTTTATCGCCCTGGCAATCAGGATGATATTAAAAAGTTTGCTGACAAAAACAAAGATAAATTGTTAGATCCTGACAGTAAAGAATTCAATCAGCATCAGCAACTAACGGCAAATCAGGGCAAGCCTATCGGCAAAAAAGAAACCAAAAAGGAAGTCATATATCATGGTCCGAAATGCGAACTGGTAAATCCTGAAGATTTCTTTGCCCGCCCCAGCATTAAAGATTTCCGTAAGCATATAATGATCTCACGGATATTTACCTATAACTGGACTGAAATAGAAAATAAGGTATCTACCGGCGTATGGGACATAAAAAAAGCCGTTGATGAGATAAAAGCCGAGAACGGTGACAACTATTGGGAGAAAGATTATAAGTTCTATGTGTCCGTGGTGCAATTTGACCGCAAGAAGAATGGGAAAATCGAGCGATTCCTTGTTACCCGTGAAGCGGTCACTAACAAAATGGTGCGGGCAATCTATTATCCCTATAAGCGGATGTGTTATCATCCATTCAATGTATTTGAAAGACATGATAGCTGGATTGGCTACTCGATTCTTGATCGCATGGAAGACTTAATTGTATCGGCTAACGCTGCAATCACTTCTTTTATGGCAGAACAAGACCTTGCCCATACGCCGATATGGGCAACCAATGGAAAGCGGGCTGGCGATTGGACAATCAAGCTCCAACAGCCAAACTTACTGCAAGTTGATCCCGCCGGAATGAATCAGAACACCGCAATCACTCAATATAGGATGGAAAGTCCATCTACTGATCGCATTCAGTTCTTGGGATGGCTCATGCAGTATTGCATTATGCTTACCGGCGTAGATCCTCAGTTGTTGTCGGGAATGGGAAGCCCCAACGATAAAAGAGCCGCTAAAGAGAAAGTGGCGATGAACTTTCAGGCATCCACCATCCGTATTGAAGACATGATTATTACTCTTCAAAAGGGTGATGCGTCACTGGCGGCTGAAACTGAGGATATGATCTATCGGTTCCCTGAAGATCCCGCTAAAACTGATTTCAGCTACACCAACAAGGGCAATACAGAAACTATAGATCGTGCTTTCTTTGATCGCAAGGTGCAATATACTTGCGCCGGTTCAAGCATGGCATTTGACCGGCAGAAAGATTTGCAGATAATCATGCAAACAATTGATTTCCTTGCTAAATTTGCGCCAGAGATCACGAAAGATCTCGATGCGAAGAAGGCTCTTTTGACGTCCGTTCTCAACAATTCTCAAGGCACCATTGAAAAGATGAAGGATATTCTCTTGGCGCCGATTGAAAAGCTCGTTGAAATGCAGAGAATGCTTGAGGAGCAGGAAAATCAAAAGTTGCAGAAGGTTGTTGCCGAAAAATCGGCGGAACTTAAAGCGCAGGGAATGCCTGACGATCAGATTAAAGAAAAAATGAGGGCATTCCTCATGTTTTTAAGGCAGCAGAATCAAAAGCCCGCTCAACCGCCGCAACCCGCAATGCCTCCGCAGGGAGCCCCGCAGCCACCTCCGCCAGGTGCTAGACCGCAGCCAGTAATGGCAGGGAGACGATGATGAAACCGGCTCTTTTCTTTGATTATCGTGTAAATCTTTATTTTGATGCGGAAACTGGTCAGTATATTTATTATAACCGTGAGGATTTGATAGATATTTTCTCCGCCGATGCGATTAATGTTGTGAGGGGCAGATGAATAAAAATATATTTCTTGATATAGCGCAGGATCTTGAAATGCGGGCAACTAAAATTGCCGATAAGGTAGCCCGCCGCTTTAAAAAGAAGGAAGAAGTTGAAGATCCTTATTGGAAGTCATTGACCATAGCGGCGAACGATATGTCTGCATTAATGCTTGACGAACGCTATCCGGCGATGCGATATCTGGTTACGGAGCTTACGAAAAAACTTTCAATTCAGATAGACTCGATCCTTACGGGTGATATTGCAAATTATTCAAGGGAAAAACGGGCAGATTTGGCGGCAATTCCCGCTGCTCAGTCGCAATTACTGAGATATCTCATGGAATCTCCCGAAAAAGCTGTGCAGCTTGTCAGAGATACGGTAGAGCCGGTGGGTGAAGATGAATAGCGAACAAAAAATAAAAATATCTCAGCTTGAATATGATATCGACAAAGCGGAACGCTATTTATCCCACGATCAGCGAGATTTGGATCGTATTTTAGGTCATATTATTCACATGAGACAAAACATTGCCGACAACGAAAAGCTCTCAAACAAAATGACTATGGAAATGGCTGAGAGCATAAAGATAATCGAAAAAATGATAGCGGATCTCAAAAAACTAAAAGCGGAGGCGGGGGAATGATTAAGCATTCGTTGAACGGTCTTATTGACGAGCAGGAGGTTGTCGGATATGCTCTCAACTATTTCACCAAAGAAAAGCTATGGATCTCCACGATAATGTTTAAAAATGGCGGTTCGGTTCAATGGGGATTCCGTTCTGAGGAAGAGCGCACGTTTACGCTTGATGTCATTGATAAAGAAATCGCCGCACATCGCTCGATAACCAACGGCGATTGCATTATCGGAGAATTACCGACACGATGAAAAATGATTGGCTGGTTCCAGTTATTGAAAACCTTGAAGAAAATAAGTTTTACGGGAAACTGGTGGTTAATTTTTGTCAAGGCGACGTATCAATGATAAATAAAGAGGAAAGCATTCTTAAACCTCAAAAACCAAAGCAGGAAACAGATAGAGAGTTAGTGTAGTTCTTTGACAATTAAATAGAAGTACGGGACAATCAGACAAACTGAAGCCCAGCACCACTCGACGGATAAGGTAAAGCCATAATCGAGTTTAAGAGTGTGCTGGGCTTTTCTTTTTTCTAGGAAGCAAGTTTTACACAGGGAGCAAGCCCTTGTTATCTCGTCCTCGTTCGGGACGTTAAATCGAATGTAAAAAACAACAGGAGCGAGCAATGAATTTTCTCAAAAAGATGTTAGGCAGTTTTGTTTTCGGGTACAAAATGAGTTTTGCCGAAGAAGAGGGCGGCGGTGATATCGAGAATTTAAATGATATTCCCGACGACCAGCTTGATGATGCAGCGTGGCTTGATAAGCGTGGCGGAGCAACGAACGTGAGAGCGGAGCTTAAAAGGCGGCAGGAAGAAACCGCCGAACTTAAAACTCTCCGTGAAGAGAAAGCCGCCCGTGATAAGGCTGCCACAACTACACCGGCACCAGTAGTCCCGAAACCCACAGAAACAACGGGCGGATGGAAAGCGCCGGACGGTGAAACCGTTAAATATCCAATAGCAATCCAGCGGTTCTACGACAAAATGATGGCAAAAGGTTACGACAAGGATTGGATTCAGGGTCAGTGTGATATGTCCTTTTACACAACCAGCGAAGCCATAAATCATTCGTCAAAACTTTTTGACGATCTAAAGCCTGTTCAGCAGGATATGTACGACAGGAAGCTCGATAAGATAACCGCAGGATTTAAGGATTCAAAAGACAAAGATACAAAACTTATAGCAACACGATTTGCCAAAGAGATTGAAGAGGAATTTAAAAAGCTCGATGTCAAAAAGTGGGGCGAAAAAGATGAGCAGGAAACCATTATAGCGAAAATCAGGATTCGCCATAATGCCGAGCTTAACCCTGGCGGGATTGATGATGACATTTCCATCCCTGGTCGCAGAATGCCTTCCGAAACGGGTGGCGCCGGCGGCGGGGCGGGAAGCGGTGCAGCCGGACTTACCGAGGACGATCTTCGGGAAGCCGCACAAGCCGGTCAATACGATCTCAGTGATCCCAAAGAAAGAAAAGCAGCAATCGACTTTGCGAGAGCCCGCAAAGAGAGAGAAAAAGCAAGAGCGCAGTTTATATCATAAAAATCTTACGGAGGTAAACACACAATGGCACAAATTATAGCAACTTCTTTACCGTTCAAATACACATGTATCAATAAAGCCTATGCCCCTGGCATGGTTCCTCAACGTGGCCCGCTTGCAACAAGCACCTATCTTAACCCTCTCAGCGGTCGGTTTGTATTCTTCACTTCCAGCACCTATCGTGTTGCGTTGTCTGGTGATACGACTATAGCCGGATGGGTTGATGAAGTCAATAACAGCAACTCAACGGGAAGCGTTGCTGGTGACGATGCAGCGATTATCGACGATCTCAATGCCGTATTTGAGATTCCATGCACCGGCGCAACATTGACCGCCACGAACTTGCTTTCAACGTATCAACATGCAAGTTTTGATCTTGCAACAGCGGGTTCCGCATTGACTCTTGTTCAGTCTGTCAACCTTGCCGGTACTTCGCAAAAGGTCGTTCGTGTTGTCGGCGGAAACGTAACCCGTCAGACGGTGTTCGTTAAAATTAATCCGGCTAAACTGCAAGCTCAGTAAATGTAGCTTTGCAAATCTAATTAAGGGAGAAAACATATGGCACAACGTAGCGACGTAGCTCTCGTACTAAAAAACGAAGCAATAAAAGTAATACCAGAAATTCAATCCGAGTATTACAAGAAAAAAGCCTACAAGCCGTTCTATACTCAGTTCTGCGCCATCAAAAAGATTACTGACATGGAATGGACGGCGGCAAAAGGCAAAAGGGCGGGTGGATCAGCATACAATATATCTACCAGCTTCATCGGCGTACCTGAGTTTCAGGAAGTCGGCGAAGAGCAGCCCCTTTCCTTCCAAGACCCAACTTTGGGATATCCGATTTATCTCAAGAAAAAGAAATTTGCGCTTGGCGTTGAGTTGACTGTGGAAGTTAATCGTGATTTCAAGGCTCTTCAAAAAGAATTGAAAACATGGATTACCGACATTAATTTTCCCGAATCATTGATGCTGACCAAAGAGCGGCTTGCCGCAGGACTTATCAATACCGGCGGTTTTACCGCAGGATCACCGTATTTTGATAACTCCATTGCTGGCGTTATTTCGCCTTCTTACGGTGCGCTTGTATATGATGCAATTCCTCTGTTCAATCTTTCCACCAATACACGGTTGAATAAGGTAAATACCGCATATTACAACCACGTCGGTTCTCTCGCTCTTACGTTCGACAACCTTGTTACCGCTGACACATTGGTGATGTCCACCAATGCCTACACGGAAAACAACACGCCGTTTAACAACAACCTCGATCCGTTCATCATGTTCAATCCGGCTCAGAGACTTGCTGGCTTCAGAATAATCAATTCAACCTTGATTCCTGAAAACAACAACAATGATGTGAACCCTCTTGCCGGTTCGTATAAGGTAGTGTCAAATCCGTACATCACCAACACGTCGGCATGGTGTATCGGTAACAAGTATGGCATTTACTTCTACGACAATGATGATATTCAGATCAAAACGTGGGAAGTGCCGGAAACCGATCTGCTGAGAATGAAAGCGGTTATCGAACTCGCCGTAGCTGTATATGACTGGCGCCCGTTCGTGGCAGCTGGATTTACGCAGAGCTAAGCCAATGGATAAACAAGCGCCTCTTATCGGCTATTGTGACATTTGTGGGACGGTGACAAAAATCCTTTCCAGCCCCAACGGTATCGGCAATTCTGATGTAAGTTCCGACAACCGAATGGAAGTGTTTGAGGTTAAAACAATACCTGGGGCTGGAACCCGCCGTCTTTGCTGGATGCACATGCGGCAAGAGATCCGCAATGCTCAGCCGATGAATGCCACCCTGAGGGAGTCCACATGGGAACGCTTTCAGGGTGCATTCTTGGCAATTGTCCCTAACAAGCGGTATACCACCACCGTCGATGTTGAAGGGGCGAGTAACGAACCGAACAATTAAAAGAAAAGGAGTTTTGTATGAAAAAATTGTTACTCCTTGCGCTGGCTCTAGTTTCTCTTTCCGCAATCGTATATGCCGAACCGACATATACCGGCGGCAATGGAAACAACGGGTTTGTGATTGGGAGCAAAAATCAGATGAAAGCAACAGCTCTAACGCCGACTGAGGGTCAGTTGATGGTCATTAATCCGACTTTCAATCAGCAAATGGTATTTTCTGCGCCCGAAGCGGCTAGTCAGTCAGCGTACATGACGGTTTCTGTTGCCACCATGACTCTTGTTGCCGGAGCAACCACTTTCCCACTTGCTAACGGTACCTATACAAACACGATCACGCCGAGAAACTTGGTGATTGTGTCCACGGCACCAGCAACGGCGGCGGTAGTTGGTTCAGCATTTGTGCAGGGAGTTGATTGCATGGGTATCGCTCGGTCTGAAACGATCAGCGTATCTACCAATGTGGCTACGGGAGTGTGGGCGTATTCTTCCGTTACTTCGGTCACGTTTACCATTACGTCGATCAACAACCTGCCAGTATCTTTGCAGATAGGGTCGGGTAATGCCATTGGAGTACCGGCAATGCTTGACTCTACGTCAGAGATTTTAAAGGTGATTGAAAACAAAGCATTGTCTACGTCGTACACTTACAGCACGACTTACAATACAATTACTTTTGCTGCCGCTCCCGACGGTACTAAGAATTACATTGTATACGCAATGCCAAAGATGCGATAAAAACAAATCTTCTCTGGGCGGCTTAAAACGCTGTCCAGGGAAGAAACTTTCAGGAGGAATTATTATGGTAGATCAGGCACCCGAAATTTCAGGAGGAATTATTATGGTAGATCAGGCACCCGAAATTGGAATCGGATCAACCCCAGGTTCAGAAACAATTTTGCGCTCAGACTTACAGGCAATAGTTGATGCCGCCGTCAATAAAGCGGTAGCGGCAGCAACCGGCGCACCAGTGCGAGAGAAGAAATCTTACGAGATTCCGCAGCATATTGTGGCTCCTCTTGGTCATTATTTGCATATCGTATTGAATCTTGCCGATGCCGAAAAAATTCAGAAAGCTACTGGACTTATGGCGCACATGAAACAGGCTCATCATGGGAAAACCATTGCTGAATTTATATTTGTGGTTCCCGAAGCCCGTAGATACGAAATAGCCAAGGCGCTTGTGCCTAAAAAAGATCTCATTAAACCACTACAGAGGTAAGTTATGAAACGAATATTGCTGACGGTACTTGCTTTATTTGTGATGTCGGCGGCTTTCGCTTATGATCCTCAGTTGACTCAGAATTCAAATTCGTACACTATGAGCGTATCGTGTTCGTCTACTACGGCAACGAGGGTGTTTACCGATAATGCGGTAACGTCCGTGCAGTATGATAATCAATCGGCATATCCGATAACCATATCAACGTATGCGATCACCAATGCAACGGCACTTCAGGGCGGGTATACGATCCCATCCGGCAGAACGTCTAGCGCATTGTTGACTCTTCCAACATGGAGGTTCCAGTATGCTCTCGCAGGTTCAAGCAATACTGTCCCTTCATCTCAATGGCTGAGCGTGATTATCATTAAATGAGGTTTTGTATGCGAAAACTGTTGATAGGTTTTTGTCTTATGGTAGGAGTAGCGGGGTCATGTTTTGCGACCTCTGCTACTGCTACTCTGGGGGCAATGCGGCTTGATGTAAGGTATTCGATTCTCGATACTTCCGCCACCGCACAGAATTACCGCTATCCCGATGCTTACCTTAATACTCGGATAAATCAGGTGCAGAAAGAAATAGTACGGGCGGTATTTCCGCTGTACAACTATGCGCTGATTACTCCTGTTACGGGGCAGATGTGGTATACGGTGTCTACTGATACGGCGAAGATTGACAAGGTTTCGTATCAAATCAATGTCACAACCAACAACTATCAGCCTTTAGTGTATTCGACTGTTAAATCGCTCGACGTTGATAGGGGAATATCGTGGGAATCTTTGCCGTCAGGCAGACCGCTTAACTACGTTGTAATAAATAGCAATATTGGGCTCGTCCCATCCCCTTCAGGCTCATATTGCTTCCCTGGCGGAATGAAGGTTTATTACTACCAGGATGCCGCCGATATGGTTCTCGATACCGACCTTCCTTTTAATGGAGTAACGCAATATCAGGACTATTCCTCGTTGATCGTGCTTGGCGTTACGATTAAGTGTAAAAAAGAAAAGGGCGTACCTTCTACCGACGAGCAAGGCATGTATGTGGCGATGCTCAATCAATTTAAGCTCGACGTACAGTCTGAGCGACCAGACAACTCGGTCATTAATGTAACTCACTAACAATGCGCTAATGAAAAAACTATTTCTTCTCGCATTACTCCTTGTTGCTCCTCTTATTCAAAAAGCCGATGCCACCTTGTATTCCCAAAGCACTTTTGCGGGGTATATGGACCAGATTTATCCTGACGACCTGAGTCTTACGCAAGCCGCATCGTGCCTTAATGTGTGGTTTGATGAGTATACGGGTCAGGTGACGAAAAGAGAAGGCTGCACGGCGTTTAATACCACGCCCTTAGTCGGCAATTTGTGGGTTCGCAATATGTACGACTATATTCAGTACAACGGCACTGAATACAATGTCGTTCAAACATCGAACAGCATTTTGGTCAACAATGGCGGCGGGTATGTTTCGATACTCAATGGTATTGATCCTTTAGCTCGCATGGATTTCACTACGGCGAAAAACTGTGTTTATGGGTGCAATGGATATACAGTATTCTTTTCCACTGGCGCAGGGTCTACGCAGCTATCAGCGGGCATTACCACCATTTCTACCGGCGTTCCCGTAGGTTGCACGTTGATGAAGTACATGAACAATCGAATGTTCTACTCCGGCATTGCCGCCACGCCATCGATTGTTTGGTATTCAGAGCTTAATGATCCCACTAATGTTGAACCCTTTGATTATATTGATGTAAACGTGAGTGACGGCGACCAAATTACGGGATTGTTTCTCTCCGGCGGTAATCCTTACTGCACAAAGTATTATTCCACATGGACAATCCCCGAAGTGAGCGTAGGCGTTTTTCAGGTCAGACCAGTATCTTTGACTATCGGATGCTTATATGAAAGCACCATGCAAACCTATCTCGGTCAATACCCTATGTGGATGTCAAGTCGTGGCATAGAAATGTACGATGGTCAATTTGAGCTTATTTCTTTGCCGATCAATAACACCATTTTGTCTCTATGGCAAATGACAAAACAGCAATCAATTTTAACTCAGCCGGATTCGTCAAATTGGGGCGATGGAACGAGTGTAAACGTAAGCACTTCGGCATTTCTTGGAAGCATTGCTTTTGCACCATTAACGTGGACGCAAAATGTTTTGCCCAGCGTACAACAAGAATACTCAATTGCAATATCATCGTCAACGCAGATTCAACTTGTGGCTACAGATATCGGAGTTCTTTTGTCAACTAATTATGGCGTCACATGGAGTACGACATCACTGCCAACAACTTACATTCCTGATGCTGTAGCCATGTCCCTTGACGGATCTAAAATGGGAGCCGTAATACCTACCGATTCAGGGGGCGATGGTGCCGTATATCTTTCAACGGGGAATGGGTGGTATCAGGTATCGGGACCCGATGCGAGATATGGCATAGCAATGTCTTCTAATGGTTCAGTAATAACTGCGGGGGATGCAAATTATGGGGTAGATGTTTCAACAAATACGGGAATTAATTGGAGTCATGTTAATTTAGGGCTTGAAAATGGGCAAAAAATTTCAACATCATACAATGGACAAGTGCAGTCTGTTTGTTGCGCCGCTGGAGGCGTAGCGATTACCACTAACACATTTGCTACTTTTTTTATTCCTTCATTTAGTGTTGGTAGTTATCCTTACCAATGCTCAAATTATGTGTCTTCTAGCGGCGT
>Ga0187871_10002648_pt1 | contig 14393 bp, 14 predicted proteins | sample June2016WEW_16_1_FD_132988 | JGI IMG/M metagenome (GOLD analysis project Ga0187871, IMG submission 132988) | Peatland microbial communities from SPRUCE experiment site at the Marcell Experimental Forest, Minnesota, USA - June2016WEW_16_10 | ecosystem: Environmental > Terrestrial > Soil >... | reverse complement strand
GCGATCTGTTTCTCCTCGGCCAGAATGGCGTCGATGAGGAATGCAGGCGAGTCCGGCAACTCGCGCCCGCGCAGATCCTGCTTGGGGATGCCGGGGACCAGCGGGTTTTTCTGGTGAAGCTCGCGCACCGCGCGCAGCAGCTTCTCGCGCGCGGATTGGAACCAGGCGCGATCCACGAACCACGGCTGCGCGAACGTGAAGACCGGCGCAGCCGCCGCGGCCGTCGCGATCTCGCGCTCCGTCAGGCCTGTGCGAGCCACCAGTTCGGCCATCCCCATCCCGTATTTCGATTCGCGCACCAGTAAAGCCACGCGCTCGGCCGCGGGCGCTTCCGCCAGCGTGCGCAGCCGCTCCGCCACCCCTGGTCGATCGCTCTTGCGATACCGCCTGCCCGCAGTGTCCACCACCACCCCGCCGCCAATCGTCACCACCGGAGAAAACATGCGGATGATAAAGCGGTCGCCCGGCAGCAGCAGCGCCGGCTCCCGCAGCACGATGCGCGCCCAGCAGCGCTGGCCCGGTTGCAGCACCGTTACGCCTTCCAGCAGCCGCACCTGAGCTTCGATCTCCGCCGTACCCGCATGGAAATGCACCGGCGCGCGGTGCTTCAGCGGCTTGGCCGACGGCAAAAGATCCAGCGCACAATCCAATTGTGTGACCGCCCGGAACATCCCCGGCGCCGCCAGCACCATGCCGCGCGCCAGTTCCGCCGGTTCGATGTCGGCCAGGTTGAGCGCGGTGCGTTGCCCGGCCAGCGCCTGTCCGGCAGGCTCGCCGTAGACCTGCACGCCGCGCACGCGCAGCCGCCGGCCTGTCGGGTACAATTCGACCTCCTGCTCCTTGCGCACCGCACCCGAGATCAACGTTCCGGTCACCACGGTGCCGAAGCCCTTCACGGTGAAGGCGCGATCCAGGGGCAGGCGGAAAAGTCCCGCCGCGCTCTTCTCCGCCACGGCGGAAGCCACGCGCTGCAACTCGCCGCGCAGGTTGTCGAGCCCGGCGCCCGTAATGGAGCTGACCGCCACCACCGGCGCGTCCTCCAGAAACGATCCCGCCACGAACTCCTCCACCTCCATCCGCACCAGTTCCAGGATGTCCGGCTCCACCAGGTCGGCCTTGGTCAGCGCCACCACGCCCTGCGGAATTCCCAGCAGGCGGCAAATGTCGAAGTGCTCGCGTGTTTGCGGCTTGATCGATTCGTCGGCCGCGATGACGAATAGCACCAGGTCGATGCCGCCCACGCCCGCCAGCATGTTCTTGACGAACCGTTCGTGACCGGGCACGTCCACGAAGCCCAGCCGCAGCGCGGGCGTCAATTGCAGGTGCGCGAAACCGATATCGATGGTGATGCCGCGCCGCTTCTCCTCTTCCAGGCGGTCCGCGTCGATGCCGGTGAGCGCTTTCACCAGCGCGGTCTTGCCGTGATCGATGTGGCCGGCCGTGCCGACGATGATGTTCTTCATCCGCTGATGTTCATCGTACTACCGGATGGCGGCGCGGGGCGGCCGCTCGCGGTGCCGTAGACGCGGGCCCGTATCGCGGCTGCGGCGCGAGGAGTTCGAATCCTACCTGGGGAGCCAAAATATCAATTCCCGCACCTCGCGCTATCTGATTGATTTCATTACGTGCCTTTTGAAGGTTTCCCTCAAATTATTCCGGTAGATCGACTACCACAGCGTGGACTCGAACTAGTACGGACCCATCGCTTGAGCCCGAACCTGCCGATGAGGCGCTGCTCGCCTGATAAGACGATGGACCTCTGGATTCCGTAGAAGCGGAGCGCGAACCATCATGGATTGCGTCAACGACAACTGTCTCAATTCGTTTGGTTACCGGGCAACTTCCGAGTAGCCATCCGCTCAGAGCACGGACGACGCTTCCCCCAAGGCCGTACCCCTCCAAGCTGTCGTGGCTCCTGGTTATTCAGACCCTCAAGCAGAAAAAACGGCAAGGAGGTGGGCTTTACGGGAACGCGGGCTATCGGCCTGGGAGCGATGGCGGCAGCCCGAACCATGGGAGCACGCTGCTTTCGAAGCGGATCAGGGCGCTGACGCGGTCGCCGCTCAGGGCAATGACATAGAGTCCGACACCGTGACGCGTGCCATCGGGGACGCGCAGGTAGACTCCAAACGCGGGCTGACCGTTGGCGCGCGTCCGCACGAGGTCGAACCTCGGGCCCTTGTCGAAGAACCAGGCGCAGAAGCGGGCCACGGCGTCTCGGCCCTCGTATTCGAAGGGCACCGGTGGCATCGAGATGAAGACATCGTCCGTCAGAAGGGCCACTATCCCGTCGAGATCGGCGGACTCCCACACGCTGACGAATCTCGCCACCATCGCATTCTCGGAGGCCGAACCAGCGGCCGGTGGCGGTTCGCGATCTGCGGGCGGCCGCTGGCGCTCGATGCTCGCCCGCGCCCGCTTGAGCGCGCTGTTGACCGATTGGACGGTAGAGTCGAGCATGTTGGCCACCTCGTCCGCATGGAATCCGAGCACGTCGCGCAAAATAAGGACGGCGAGCTGGCGAGGCGGCAAAACCTGAAGGGCGGTCACGAAGGCCAGGGAGATGGATTCGGTCTGCTGGTAGCGGGCCTCCGGGCCAGGCGGCACATCAATCCCACCCTCGAAAAGGGAGTCGGGAAAAGGCTCCAGCCATACAACCTCGCCGAGCCGAGTAGGCTCCGGTGGTACAACTCCGGGAAAGTCCCACTCCCTGGCGGGTCGTCGGCCAGCCGAGCGGCGCGCATTGAGGCACCGGTTAGTGGCGATCCGATAGAGCCAGGTGCGGAGCGAGGCGCGTTCCTCAAACTCACCAAGGCCTCTCCAGGCGGCCAGCAGCGTCTCTTGCAGGGCGTCCTCGGCATCCTGGAGGGAACCTAACATGCGGTAGCAGTGTACCTGTAGCTCTCGGCGGTGCGGCTCGGTAAGCTCTCGGAACGCATTGCCGTCCCCGGCCCGCGCCTTTGAGATCAGGTCATCTATTCCTTGGATCGCCATCGCGTCACTTTTTTTTGGCACTTTGTTGAACGAGCGCCCAGTTTCCAGAGGCACAGGTGTCTGTATCAATAGCAAACGGGCCCGAGGAAGGAGCTGAGCAGTTGATAAACGCCCCTTTTCCAGAGACCCCGGTGCCTACATTAGCACGACCCATAGAAAAAGGAGACAACACGATGCGATTCTTTCTAAAGATCTCAATTCCAGTCGAGGCTGGCAACGCCGCGGCAAAAAAGGACAGGTTCAAATCGATCCAGCTGATACTCGAAGAGCAGAAGCCTGAAGCGGCCTACTTCCTGCAAGACGGTGGAAAGCGGACGGCTATCCTGATCGTAAACATGGAGGATGCTTCGCAACTCGCCGAAGTCGTCGAGCCATGGTTTCTGGCGCTCAACGCGAGCGTTGAATGTAAACCAGTCATGGTCGCCTGCGATCTCCAGAAGGCGTTCCCAGCTCTCGAGCGAGCCGTGAAAACCTTCAGCTGATGCCTTCGTCCGCTTGGGCGGCCCACACTTCTGTCTGTCCGGCGCGCCGCGTGTGTCACGAACGTGCGGGGTGCAAGGCGCGCTGTTCAGCGCTTCTTGCTCGTGTCTTACACATAAGGACCCCTTTCGGGACAGCAGTCCCGTTCGAGGAAGTGTGGGGCCGCGGCTCCGGGCATATCGCGGCGCATCCGGAAGATATCCTTGGTTCCGTGGCCAGTTCGAGACGTGTCCGAAGTGGGTGCCCGCCATGGGCTCCTGCCAGCAGTTCGCACGGATCACTCTGAAAACAATGCCCGTCCACGGGTTCGATCACAGTCCTGTTTGGCCCGCATAAGTTCGAAACGTATCCAGACTGGGGAGCCAAATATCAAAACTGCAGTCGGGATTCGAACTCGATCCTACTCCGCGCATCTTCCGGCTACCGGCAACCGCAACTCAACGCTCGCACTGGCTTTAGATCCTAATTCTGTGGCCCACTTTCGGATGGCGACGATTCGGGGACGACACAGAAACGTGGCAGCAAGATCGCATTCAGCGCTCGGCGAGGAGCGCGTTGATGTTTGCTTCAATGTTGGTGCGGTCCACTATGCCCACGTATGTCGCAGCGATACGGCCGCGGCGGTCGATGAGGTACGTGACCGGGAGTGCGTTGACCGAATAGTGCTTCGTGATCCCGTCGTCGCCCATCAGTATCGGATAATCAACTTTGGAGGCTTCAACGAAGGGATTGACAAGACTCCAGGCCTCAGCAGGCCCTTTCAAATCTTCGTAGAGAATGTCCATCGAAATTCCGACGACGGCAAGGCCTTTGTTCCTGTAGGCGCGGTGAATTTCGATGAACGATGGAATTTCTATGATGCAGCCTCCGCATTTGGTGGCCCAAAGGTCTAGCAAAAGAGCCTTGCCCTTGAAGCTTGACAGCGGGACCGATTTGCCGGCGGCGTCAAGCAACACAAAGTCTGGAGCCGGTTTGCGGGCTGACTGCGGTTCGATAGCGACGCGAATATCAGCGGCACGGGCGAGCGACAATGCAGCGAGGCAAATGATTACAGTGCGCATAGGTCTTTACATTTTACGCTGTTCACGATCTCTTGCAACGGATCGTGTCCGGATTGCTCCTGCATTACGCACGATCCGGAAAATACCTTGGGTCCCCTGGCGAGTTCGAGACGTGTCAAGACTGGGTGCCCAGTGTGGAAGGGCGGGCCAATAGTGCCTGCATCTCATTGGCCTGAAGGAAATTCGACGGTTCGATTGGACCCGTCTTACGCCGCAAAAGTTCGAAACGTGTCCAGACTGGGAGCCATACTCCCGGTCGTTTCTCCAGAGGCTTCGCGCGCGCCAGCGTACACCGGCTCCAGCCCGAGGCGCAAATCCTCAAAGTGCGTTGGCTCCAACAGCGTGAAATCAATGTCTTCCGAGAAACGATAGTCGCCGAAGTAGCAGCGTTTGAGCGCCGTGCCTCCCTTGAAGGCGAGCCTGCCTCGGAGATTGCCTTCCGCCAGAGAACTGAGCAGCCAAGCGAGACAGTAATCACGTTCGAGGACACTTTCCGGGATACGGCGGCCGCCCGTTCTGGCGAGCCGATTTGCCAATAGGGAAAGATTCCGTTGTGGAATCAATCAGGCGCTCCGGATTGCATCGAGTTCTTCGGCATCCACGTTCAGGCGAAGCCGCCATCTCGCTATGTGTTGACCCTCTTTCGGCATGACCGGGTCGAGAAGCGAATAGGTCGCGGTCAGAGCGGACCGCAGCCTCTGCAATTCCGGCTCGGGCGCGAGATGGTAGAGTTCGAGCAGGTATCCAAGCCGTCTGATGACCGATCCCACCCGCAGCCGGAGGGCGTAATCGATCGCAAGGCTCGTTCTCAGATCCTCGCGTAGCAGCCACAAACCCTTGGCAACTTCCGCGATGCCTCCGCAGTACTCGGGTTGGCGCAAGCCGTCGATCAGCGTACGCTCAAGGTCGCTGATCCGAACCGAATCCTGCTTGGTGATCCAGTGCGTACCCACACCGTACATGTGCTCCGCTTTCACGAACACAAACCGGAACTCCGTCCCGAGGATAGTCCGGGACCGGAGCCTCTTCGGCGTGCTCGTGAAAACGGTAAATTGCGGCTGCGTGACCATTCTATGCAACTCCATGGCGGAGGAGTGCGAGATGTAGTATTCGGCGCCGCCGGCCATGGCTCGCGCGGTCAGATACGGGTTTCCCGAAAACTCGGCGGCGCTCCCAAGTTCAGGGGGAACCAGCACGAACAGGCCGGGCTTGAGGCGAGTGACCAGACCGCGCACCTCGGCCTTGCGAACCAGGCTACGGGCGGAATTCGCTTCGAGCCCAGTAATGGCCGCGACGTCCGAATTCGTAAAGGTAGTCTGGACGCGGTCGTAGAGTCCGGCGATCAGGCGCGCCGTTTGCGGCCCCACGGTCTTCAATTGCGGATTCTTTTTCATGTGCCAACCGTGCCCTGGAAAGGCACGTATTGCACATATAATATCACGCTCGCGGCCGGAGGGTTGAGGCAAACATCAACGCATCAAGTATGCTATGATTTGATGTATGCGGACAACACTCAGCCTCGATGACGATGTGGCAGCACTGCTGGAACAAATGCGCAAATCGAGAGATGCCACCTTCAAACAGGTCGTGAACGCCGCCCTTCGGGAAGGTCTGGCACGCTTGAGTTCGCCCGCTGAACCCCACCCATTTCGGACCCGGCCGGTCGATTTGGGGAACTGCTATTATCCCAATCTGGACAATGTCTGGGACGTTCTAGATGAGGTGGAACACAGTGGGTCGGGAAGATGATTCTGGTAGACGTCAACCTGCTGGTCTATGCCTGGGACCGCAGTGCTCCTTTGCACGAAGCGGCCGTTCGCTGGCTGGATCGAAAGCTGAGCGAATCCGCCCGCGTCGGGCTTCCCTGGGAGTGCCTGCTCGGCTTTATGCGGGTGGTTACTAATCCCCGCATCTTCGAGAGACCCGCGCCGGTGAACCTGGCGTGGGGGCAGGTGGAGCATTGGCTGAGCGCCCGCAATGCCTGGGTCCCGCTGCCGGGTAATCGCCACCAGGAAATACTGGGGCGTCTTGTGATCCGCCTCGGCGGTGGGGCGAAACTGATTCCCGACGCTCATCTGGCAGCCCTTGCGATCGAACACGGACTGGACCTCTGCTCGACCGACGGCGATTTTGCGCGCTTCGACGGTCTACGATGGGTAAATCCGTTGGGCCCATAGTTCGCCTCGCGCCGACGCGAATTCCCGTCGGATGCCGGGATACTTTGCGGTGTTGAGCGCGGCTAAGGTACTCATGGTCATCAACTTGCGATTGAATCGGCGGTCGACCCTCACGCTATGTCATCGGAATGCTTGACATCAAACCGTCTGTCCATGATCATCGAATCAAGATGCGTACGACGCTTGATGTGGAAAATGATGTTCTGGATGCGGCTAGGGCCTTAGCCGCTGCCCGCGGCGTTTCGGTGGGAGCGGCTTTTGTCGGAACTGGCGCGGCGTGGTGTCGCGGCCCGCACGCCGTTGAGCGCACGCAACGGCTTTCCGGTATTTCAAGTACCGGCTGGAACGCCGGGTTTCGGTCCGGATGAGGTTGACGGCGACCAGGAGGGACGACCTTGAGGCGGCACGGGAATTCCTGCAGCCGGGACGGTGATGGTGTCGGTCTCCTTGCTTGATGTCAATGTTCTGCTGGCTTTGGCTTGGCCGACCCATGTCCACCATTCCGACCGACAGAGACGGTCAATCGAGATCCATCGCGGCCTTCAGCGCTCCTCGACTTCGCGCCACGGCCCAGACGGGAGGCTGCCGAGCCCCTTGGCCAGTTTGCGCGGTCCAGCGTGGTCGCCTGATGGCACACGGCAAATCTCGTCTTCCGCAGGCCAGGCAGTCCCGCCCGAAAACTCAATGACCCTAGGCCCCCCCTCGCCGTGCAATGAGGACGCGGAAATCGGGGCCACGAGGATAGACTTCCATTCGGGAGCTTAGTCGAAACCGTCGTGAGACACCACGATTACGGGATGCCGCCCCCGTCTGCTCTGACCCCCATCGCGGGACAAGATCGGCCCTGCAAACATCGCCTCGCTTCATCTTGCCGCCTTTGACCAGGTGCTCGATCACGGCCGATTCCAAATCGGAGTCGAGATCGAGACGCGTTCCGGCCATTTCCGTGGCGTAGCCCTCGATCGCTTCGGAACTGCTGCCGCAGCCACCCATCGACGGCCTCGCGCGCCAAGGTGGTCGCGGGTACCTGCATTCGTTCGGCCTCAGTTCTGAGATGGGCATAGGTCTCTTCCGGCAGTGGCAGGTGAAAGTTCCGCATCGCTCGACTCCTCGTCATACTATGCCGTGCATCGACGCCAGCGGATAATGACAAGCAGATGACAGAAGAGGGGCCACCTGCCGGTGTTATCCTTAGGGTGCCAGGCATAAACGAGCCGCCAAGCCGAAGCGCCTCGTTCAGGCCAGCCAACAATCGGATGCTCCCCTTGCTACGAGCCGCTTGGATTTGGACCGCCAGTGCCATGCTCATTCTGCTTTGGACTCCGCTGCTCGGAGTGGTCTGGCTCTTCGACCGCGAGCCGCGCCGGCTGCGCACCGGACGCTGGTTTCGCAGGCTGGGACGTGCCCTCGCGGTACTCAACCCCTGGCGGATCCACATTTCCGGCCGCGAGAATCTGGACTCCGGCCAGGTGTATGTCGTCGTCAGCAATCATCAGTCGCTGGCTGACATCCCCGTGATTTCGCACTTAAAGCTCGATACCAAATGGCTCGCCAAGGCGTCGTTGTTCCGCCTGCCGTTTGTGGGTTGGATGCTCCGCATGGCGGGCGATGTGCCGGTCGAGCGATCCGACCGGCGCAAGCGTGCCCAAGCGTCGTTGCAGTGCGCGCGATACCTCCGCCAGCGTTGCTCGGTGGTCTTCTTTCCCGAAGGAACCCGGTCGCACGACACGCAGGTCCAGCCGTTCAATGAAGGTCCATTCCGCCTCGCAATTCGTGAGGGGGTGCCGATATTGCCCCTGGTAGTGGACGGTTCCGCGGCGGCTCTGCCGCGCCACTCATGGATCTTCGGAAAGACCCAGGATATCTATCTCCGAATCCTGGAGTCCGTGTCCGTCGATGGGTGGGACATCAAACAGGTGGCCGGGCTGCGCGATGCCGTTCGTCAAAGAATTGTGGACGAATTGGACCGCCTGCGCGCGCCCAACCAGGCCTCTTGACATAACGCTAGGTACTGGGCCGATTTGGCCAGGATCAAGTGAACCTTTTGGGCCACTCCATCGTCTAATTAATGTAACGATTCGATTGGCTCAATGCACTACCAGACGGAGCATGAGCTGGCGGAGTGTGTATGCGTTTGGAATCTCAAATTCGCGACGGCGTTTGTATTCTGCGTCTCCAGGGCCGGTTCGTAACCGGCTCCGACGCCGCGCTTGTGTCTGCGCAGAAATCCCTGGAGGAAGTCGGCATCGCCAAGGCAGTCGTCGACTTGAGCGCTGTTCCCTATGTCGATTCGACGGGCCTGGCTTTTATGGTGGAACTCCACAAATCGCTCGCCAGCCGCGGGGGACAACTGTTCCTGGCGGGTGCTAATGCACGTGTCCGTGAAATCCTGGAGATGACCCGGATCGGCGAAATCATCCCGCTGTTCCAGGATGTAGAGGACGCGGAAGCCGCACTCCGCGGGGAGGTGCTGTGCTGACGTTTCTGGTGTGGTGCATGGTGTTGTTCTTCTGTTGGCCGTTGGCCCTGGTCGCACTGATCCTGTATCCGTTGGTCTGGCTGCTGCTGGTGCCTTTCCGGATCGTGGGCATCGCGGTAGGAGGGGTGCTGGAATTGGTGTGGGCGATCGTCACTTTGCCAGCGCGGGCGTTGCGGCGGGTTTAGGCACCCAGCGCGACGGATTTCGCCGCGACCCTATGGTATGCGATGGGGCCGCCCTGTTCTATCACTTGTTCGCGGTTTCTTACGAGGAGCCCACGTACATCGGATTGCGGCCGAACGTAGTAAAATCCCACTGACACCACAGAATCGCGGCAACGCCAATGGCCGCGGGTACGATCCCCAGCAACCCGAGCGCGGAGATGGCGTGCGCACCGGGTCGGTAGCTTACCATAAGCTTGTAATAAGGAACACGCGGTCCCTTGTTCGCGTATGCTTCTGATTGGAGGACATCTGTGAACCGAACCAAGTTCCAAACTATCGCGCTCGCGGCGGGAACGGCCATGCTGGCGATGCTGTCCCCGGCATGCTACGTCAGTACCGAAGGCTCCGGGGTTGTCGAGCGAGACTCCCGGACCGTCGATTTGAAGGGCGCCAAGTCCGTCCAGGTGGAGATCGAGATGGGCGCGGGTGAGTTGATCATGCGCGGCGGCGCGGCTCAACTTGTGGATGCCGACTTCCGCTATCGCGCGCGCGATGGCAAGCCAGAGGTGCAATACGATGTGAGCGGCGCGCGCGGCACGCTCACCGTGCGGCAACCCAGCCACCACACTATTGGGAACAACGACAAGAATCAGTGGGAGCTACGGCTGAACGAAGACGTGCCCATGGATATCCATGTGAAGATGGGCGCCGGCGAAGGCCGCCTCGAATTGGGCAATACGGCGCTGCACAGTCTGGATGTGGAGATTGGCGCGGGCGAGATGAAGGTGGACTTGACCGGTCATCCGCGCGGCGATATCGATGTGCGGGTGCATGGCGGTGTGGGCGAGGCCACCATCCGTTTGCCGCGGCGCGCGCGACTGGATGTCGAAGCGCATGGCGGTATCGGCGAGATCTCGGCGCGCGGGCTCGACAAGCGTGGCGACCGCTGGGTAAACGAGCCCTCCGGAGCGACGGATGCCACTATACACGTGAGCGTGAACGGCGGAATCGGGCAGATTAATCTGGTTTGCGAATAGGTCCCCACAACCCGGAGTTACCATGTTCCTGGACAATTCCTCATGTCGAAATGGACCAGGCGCGAATTCGCCAAACTAGCACCGGCCGTGCTCACCGCCGCCGTTCTCCAGCGCTCGCCCGCGCAACCCGCCGCACAGCAGACGGTGCTGTGGTTCAACAAGCCCGCCGGCAAATGGACTGACGCCTTGCCGATCGGCAACGGACGCCTGGGCGCCATGGTGTTCGGCGGCGTGCCCGCCGAGCGCCTCCAGCTCAACGAAGATTCGCTGTGGTCCGGCGCCCCGCGGCAATGGAACAACCCCACGGCGAAGCAGCACCTCCCAGAGGTCAGGCGCCTGGTGCTCGAACAGGCCGATTACGTGGGCGCCGACCGCGTGTGCCGCCAGATGCAGGGTATTTACAACGAGTCGTACCTGGTGCTCGGCAACCTGCACATCCGCGTGGATCACCCCGCGGACGTCGTAGAGTACCGCCGCGAGTTGGATCTCGATACGGCGCTGGCGCGCGTCGCTTACCGCATCGGCTCCGCCACTTATTTGCGGGAAGCGTTCGCCTCCGCGCCGGATCAGGTGATCGTCGTCCGCCTCAATACCACAGCGCCGAGCGGCATGGGCCTCGCGCTCTCGTTCGACAGCCCCATTCATTCCACGTCGCAGGCGGGCGACGGCGGCACGCTGCGGCTCACCGGCAAGGCACCGTCGCATGTCGAGCCGGACTATACCGGCTCCGCCAATCCCGTGCTCTACGACGATGCCGAAGGCAAAGGCATGCGCTTCGAAGCGGCGCTCCAGGCCGTCGCGGAAGGCGGCCAGGTGCGGGGGGAAGGCGGCTCCTTGCGCATCGAAGGCGCCCGCGCAGTCACATTGTTCATTGCCGCGGCGACCGGCTACCGCGGCTATGATCGCGACCCGGCCGGCGCTGCCGCCGAAATCGCCGCCGCGTGCCGCAACCGCATAGAGGCGGCGCGCAAGAAATCCTACGAGTCCCTGCGCGCGGCCCACATCGCCGATCACTAGAGGCTATTCCGCCGCGTCTCCTTGACGCTGCCCAGGACCGAGGCCGCCAATCTGCCCACCGATGAGCGCCTGCGCGCGTTTGTGGACAAGCCGGATCCCGACTTGGCCGCACTCTACTTCCAGTACGGCCGCTATCTGCTGATCGCCAGTTCGCGGCCCGGCACCCAGCCCGCCAACCTGCAAGGCATCTGGAACGAGCTGATCCAGCCGCCATGGAGTTCCAACTGGACTGCCAACATCAATGTGCAGATGAACTACTGGCCCGCGGAAACCTGCAACCTCGCCGAATTGCACGAGCCGCTGTTCGAATTGATCGCGGGCCTTAGCAAAACCGGCGCAAAGACCGCCGAAGTGAATTACGGCTGCCATGGCTGGGTCTCGCACCATAACGTAGATATCTGGCGGCAATCGGCGCCGGTGGGCGACTTCGGCCATGGCTCACCTACCTGGGCCAACTGGGGCATGAGCGGGCCGTGGCTCTGCGCGCACCTTTGGGAGCATTACGCATTCTCGGGCGACAAAGAGTTCCTCCGCACCAAAGGCTATCCGCCGATGAAGTCCTGCGCCGAATTCTGCCTCGACTGGCTGATCGAACGCAAAGACGGGCGCCTGACCACCTGCCCTTCCTTATCGACGGAGAACAACTTCATCGCGCCCGATGGCCGGACCGCGGAGACCAGCGACGGCTGCACCATGGACATGGCGCTCATCGCCGAGCTCTTCTCCCACTGCATGGAAGCCGCGCGAATCCTGAACGTGGATGCCGATTTCGCGCAGAAGCTCAAGGAGGCGCGCGAACGCCTCATTCCGTACTAGATCGGCAAGCACGGGCAGCTTCAGGAATGGTCGCACGATTTCGACGAGAGCACGCCTGGCCAGCGCCACATGTCCCACATGTATCCGCTCTATCCCGGCGCCGAATTCACCTCGCGCCGCAATCGCCAATTCTGGCAGGGGGCGCGCGTCTCTCTCGATCGCCGGCTGGCCGCGGGCGGCGCTTATACCGGCTGGAGCCGCGCCTGGGCCATCAACTTCTGGGCGCGCCTTCTGGATGGCGAGAAGGCGTGGGAATCCGTACGCATGCTGCTTGAGCACTCGACCGGCCCCAACCTGTTCGACACCCACCCCGCCGGCAAATCATGGATCTTTCAGATCGACGGGAACTTCGGAGGCGCCGCGGCCGTGGCCGAGATGCTGCTGCAGAGCCACGATGGAATCGATTTTCTGCCGGCGCTGCCGGCCGCATGGTCCGCGGGGAGCGTCGCCGGATTGCGCGCGCGCGGCGGCTTAACGGTCGATATCCAGTGGTCCGGAGGCAAGCCGGCCGAAGCCACACTGCGCCCCGCTTTGTCCGGGGAACACGTCCTGCGCCCCGCGCCCGGCTCGCGCATCCGCGAGATTCGACATCGGGGCGGCACGCTGGCGCTGAAGCCGGATGCCGACGGCTCGGTTCGCGCGCGCCTGGATTCCGGGCGCGTCTACCGCGTCGCTTTCGCCTGATGACCGGGTAGAGCCATATGACCTCGCGGGAACGAGTCCTTGCATCCTTGAATCACCAGCAGCCGGATCGGGTGGTGGTGGACCTGTCGGGTCACCGCTCGTCGGGCATCTCCGCGATCGCTTATCCGAAACTGAGAGCCGCGCTGGGCCTGGAGCCGCGCCGCGTGGATGTCTACGATCCGGTGCAGCAATTGGCGATCGTCCACGACGATGTGCTGGATCGTTTTGGCGTAGACACCCTCGAGATGGGCCGCGGTTTCTGCCACGAAGACAAGTGGTGGGTGGATTGGACCCTGCCGGACGGCACGCCCTGCCGGATGCCCGTGTGGGCGCAGCCGGAACAAGCCGGCCCGGAGTGGGTCTTGAGGGCGCCGAGCGGCCGCGTCATGGCGCGCATGCCGGAAGGTTCGCTGCACTTCGACCAGGTTTATTGGCCGTTTCTCAATGGCGAGGAGGATCTTTCGCAGATTGAGGCGCTGTATCCCGAGCACATGTGGACCGGGGCCGCGGCGCCGCCTGGGCCTTCAGTTTCCGGTCCGGCCGAGTTGGCCGCAGGCGCGCGGGCGCTGCGCGCCAGGACTGATCGCGCGATCATCGGGTTGTTCGGCGGAAATCTGCTCGAGCTGGGGCAGATGTTCTACCGCATGGATAACTTCCTGATGATGCTGGACGCCGAGCCGGCGCGGGTTCACCGGTTTCTGGATGCCTTGGTGGAAGTCCACATGAAGAACCTGGACCGGTTTCTGGGCGCGGTGGGTCCGTCCATCGATATCGTCCTGTTCGGCGACGACCTGGGCGCGCAGACTGGCCCGCAGATCTCGCCCCGGATGTACCGCGAGTTCTTCAAACCGCGGCACGCCGCCATGTGGGCGCGCGCCAAGAAGCTGGCAAACGCCAAGGTCATGCTGCACTGCTGCGGGGCCGTCCGGCAACTGTTGCCGGACCTGATCGACGCGGGCCTGGATGCCATCAACCCGGTGCAGATCAGTTGCCGGGGGATGGATGCCGGGGGACTGAAGCGCGATTTCGGCGCGGACCTGACGTTCTGGGGCGGCGGATGCGACACGCAGCAGATTCTGCCGTGCGGTACGCCGGCCGAAGTCCGCGCGCATGTTTTGCATCAGTGCGAAACGATGGCGCCGGGAGGCGGGTTTGTCTTCCAGCAGGTGCACAATATCCTGGCCAACGTGCCCCCGGAGAACATCATTGCCATGTACGATGCCGTGCGGGAGTACGACGCGCGAGTGAGGCGCTAGAGCATGTCGACGGCGGTGTTGGGCGGTCTCGGGCTGACCCTGGGGGCCGGGCTGCTGTCGGGCAACTGCATGCTGCCGATGAAGTTCGCCAGGCGCTGGCAGTGGGAGAATGTCTGGCTGGTTTTTAGCATGGTCTCGCTGGTGATTCTGCCGTGGACGCTGGCGTTGACGCTGGCCGGCCATCTTGGCGAGATTTACGGCGGACTGGAATCGCGGCAGTTGGCGCTG
>Ga0187871_10002647_pt1 | contig 14394 bp, 17 predicted proteins | sample June2016WEW_16_1_FD_132988 | JGI IMG/M metagenome (GOLD analysis project Ga0187871, IMG submission 132988) | Peatland microbial communities from SPRUCE experiment site at the Marcell Experimental Forest, Minnesota, USA - June2016WEW_16_10 | ecosystem: Environmental > Terrestrial > Soil >... | reverse complement strand
CGGCCAGAGACTTATCCTGCGCGATCATGTCGGTGACCTTTTGCACGTCGAGCTGCTCGACCGGCTGTTGCAGGTAGCTCAACAGGGGCGCCAGCACTGCGGGGATGGTGGGAATGTGCTGGAGTCCTTCCATCCGGCTGAGCAAGGTTGCTTTGGTCGCTGCCGTCGTCATATGCGCCTACTTTCCCGCCTGTGTGCGTTCGCCTTTGATGTACGCGGTGGCTCCCGGCAGGTGGACCAGCCGGAATTCGTCCGATACTCCGTAGAGCGACTCGGAATGCCCCAGGAAGAGATATCCGTGGGGTAGAAGGTTGTTGTAGAAGTGCTGAATGACCCGCCGCTTGGAAATCAGGTCGAAATAGATGAGCACGTTGCAACAGAAAATCACGTCCATGCTTTTCATGAAGGTCATGCGAGCGTCATCGGAAAGATTCAGACGGCTGAAGGTGATCCGGCTGCGAACTGCAGGCTGGACCTGCAACTGGTCCCCCGCCACGGTGAAATATCTCTGTCGGTAATGGGGAGTCAGATTGCGGGTGCTATAGGTGCCATAGATTGCATTGGTGGCATGCGCGAGGGAACGCTCATTGAGGTCGGTGGCAAGAATCTCGACCGTCCAGTCCTTGAGCCGGCCCTGCGCTTCCTCGAGCAGCAGCATGCTGAGGGTGTAGGGCTCTTCGCCAGTGGAGCAGCCGGCGCTCCAGATGCGCAGCCGCCGGAGCGGGAAACCCGACTTCGCTTCCAGGACTTTGGGGATGACAATCTGGCGCAGCGCGTCCAGTTGGAGCTGACTGCGAAAGAAGCAGGTTTCGCCAATGGTGATTTCATTCAGCAGCGCGACCAGCTCGGACTGCCGGGTGGCCTTGATGGTGAGACATTCGAAATACTCGCGCAGACTTTCTGTCTTGAGTTCTTTCATGCGCCGGCTACAGCGGTCGAGCAGCAGGCGCAATTTGTTGTCGGGGTGGAAGATGCCGGCTACCTGATAAACGACGTCACGGATGCGCACCAAGTCAGGGTCGGGTGGGCCGTCGAGAGCCATGGCGGGTTGCGCTACAGCCGTTATCATGCCGAGACCTTTCGCGGTGGGTTTGTGGGTAGACCGAATTGCACTTCAAATTGCGCTTCGAATTGCACTTCAAATTGCACTTCGAATTGCGCGTCCAATTGCGCTGGCGAAATGGCTTGACTCAAGTCGTGTGCTCTCAGTGAAAACAAGCTTGGTGAAACAAGGCTCCGCTCGGCTCGCAGCGGTACCTAATATTTCATCGGCCTGCGCGAGGGGCGACTTTAGGGGATCGTTCGTACGGGATTGTCTGGCGAAGGCTTGGACGGGTTGGCATCGGCCAGAGCGTTGGTGCTGCCGGTGTGTTGGCTGAGGATCACCACATCGACGCGCCGGTTCTGGGCTCGGCCTTGAGCGCTGTCATTGCTGGCGATGGGGTGGAATTCGGCGTATCCGGCGGCCGCCAGGCGCGTCGGAGAGAAGCGGTAACGCAGGATCAAGAGACGGACCAGCTCGGTGGAACGGGCGGTCGAGAGTTCCCAGTTCGACGCCATTTGTGGAGTATGGATGGGAATGTTGTCGGTGTGACCTTCGATTCGCAGACGGCAGTTGCGCACGGAGAGGATGGAGGCAATGCGATCGAGCGCGGGAAGAGCGGAGGGCTTTAAAGCGGCGGAGCCGCTGTCAAAGAATCCGAACTCACGCAGGCTGATCACCAGACCTTCGGTCTCGCGATGCAGGGCGACGGTATGCAGAGCGATCTCGTGCTGCAAGGACTGCTGCAGTTCGGCCTGCAAGGCCGAGAGATTGGCTTCTTCCGAAGCTGCGCCGAGGGCGTCTTCGGGGGGAGAGGAGACGCGGCTTAGATCAGTATTATGCTTCACGCTCGCGATGGCTTGTACGGTGCTGAACGGCATAGGCTCGTTCATGTCGATGGGCACCTGGGTAGTGGAGGCGGGAAAAACCCCGAGTTCCTGGAAGGCAACCTGAATGGCGAGCGAGAGCCGTCCCACTTTGCGCTGGTCGACTTGCGAGGACGCATACAAAACGACAAAGAAGGCAAATAACAGAGTGATGAAGTCGGCGTAGGAAACCAGCCAGCGTTCGTGGTTGGCGTGCGGGCGGGGACGTTTGCGGCGGCTCAGAGCGTGTCCTCCGCGGTTCTGGCAGACTCGCCCGCCTCAACCAGAAAGCCCAGAAGTTTGGTTTCGAGCATGCGGGGGTTCATGCCTTCGAGAATCGAGGCCACGCCTTCGAGCGTCATCTCGCGCGCGATTTGCTCGTCACGAATGCGGAGCTTCATTTTTCCCGCCACGGGCAAATAGAGCAGGTTGGCGGAACCGACTCCGTAGATAGTGGCCACGAAGGCGACGGCGATGCCGCGGCCAACTTCATCGATCTTGTCGAGGTGCTGCATCACCTGGATGAGTCCGAGCACCGCGCCGATAATGCCGATGGTGGGTGCAAAACCGCCGGCAGACTCGAAGACCTGCGGAACCTGCTCTTCATACTCTGCCTGGTTGTCGAGTTCGAGTTCCATGATCTTGCGCAATTCCTCGGGTTCGGTGCCGTCGACCGCCAGCATGAGAGTTTTCTTGAGGAAGGGATCTTCAATCTGGGGGAGCTCGGCGTCGAGCGAGACGATGCCTTCCTTGCGGGCTTTCTGGGCGTACCGAACCAGGCGGCGAATCATCTCCTGCGGATTTTGCTGCGGACTGACGAAGACCGAACCAAACCGCCGCATGGCCTGCAGGACGACGGGCAGAGGAAACTGCAGCATGACCGCGCCCAGAGTGCCGCCGAACACGATCATGGCGGCAGTCGGCTGCACGATCTGGCGAAGGTTTCCGCCTTCGAGCAAAAGCCCCAGGAGGATGCCGCCAAGAGCGAGGATGATCCCACCGAAACTGGACTTATCCACGCTTTACCTCTCCGGCTCGCGGCCTCCCGGATTGGGAGACCGGGCGATCAGAGCGTGCGCCGAAGATGGATCCCAGGTAAGGGAGAGCCCCCGCAGCACCGAGCGCCGGAAGTCGATAATCCGCGCGACGATTTCACCAGCATTCTCGAGGACCACAAGTTTTTCGCCGGTGATCAGAGTGACCAGGGTATCGGGGGACTGCTCGACGAACTTGATCAGGTCGGAATTGACGGTGAGGGCTTTGTTATTGAGACGTGTGAGCTGAATCATGTTGTCCCGCCCTTTCCTGAGACTGTGGCGCGCGAGGCAGATAGACGACCCCTGAGGGGAAACATCGGCGTAGGGGAAGGATGGTTTAGCGAAAGAGACGTCGATCATGATTACGTTGGAGCGGCTGCCAGGAGCGTGAGCGGAAGGGTGCGCTAAAGCGGTTCGGGAAGTTGCCGATGGAAAGGAAAAGAAATTCGGGGTTCCGCGAGCGGCAACGAATAGAAAAGCTCGGCAGAACTTCCTGAGAAAACACTCAGGAGAACCGAACAAACTCAACGGAGAAGGAGTTTCACAATGCCCATTGGAATCCTGAACAACATCGCATCACTGGCGGCTGAGAACCAGTTGACAATCACCAATAACAACCTGCAGAACGTGTTGTTGGAGCTCTCTTCGGGCTCCCGCATCAACAGCGGCGCCGACGATGCCGCTGGACTGGCCATCGCCAACGGATTGCAGGCCAACATTTCGGCTTTGACCCAGTCAGCCGCCAACACCAATGACGGTATCGGTGCACTGCAAGTGGCCGATGGCGCACTTTCCCAGGTGACCACACTTCTGAATCGCGCCGTCACGCTGGCTACTGAGTCCGCCACCGGAACGGTGTCGAACACGCAGCGCCAGGCGCTGGACGCGGAATATCAGCAGATCCAGACAGAAATCAACCAGATCGGCTCGAATACCAACTTCAACGGTACGGCCGTTTTTACTGCGAATCCGACGTCGATTTACATCAGTGACGGTACGGGCAACACCTCGCAGGCCAGCGACTTCATCACCGCCAACGTCGGAACGCTAACCTCTGCCCAGCTGTTGGGATCGCAATCGGGAGCGACGCTGGCCGCGAACGGGGCGATCAGTGTCGGTGACAATATTACGATTGGAGGCACCAAGTATACGTTCGAGACCGCGGCCACTCTTGCCGCCACGCCCACGGGTGCGACTCCAGGCGCAGTCGCCGTGGCAATCGATGGGAGTACCAACCCGGTCACGGCTCTGCAAAATACACTGGCCAACCTGGCCGCAGCGGTCAACGGCGGAACTGGCGCGGGCACTCTCTATCAGGCTGATGCAACTCTGGTTGGCCCCAACGCCAATACGCTGGCGTCCGCATCTGCTGCGGGCGACACAGTCACGTTCGCTGCAACCGCCGCTGGACAGGCCGCGGGCGGTGCCAACATCGCCACTAAGGTTGGGGCCGGAGCTGAATTCGGCTTCGTACAGACGGGTGGCACGACCTTCACGGCGGGCTCAACCTCGGACTTGCTGACTGCCACGGATGCTCAAACCGCCCTGGCCGCGATCGACTCCGCCATTTCGCAGGTGGCAGCCACCCGCGGTCAGATTGGAGCCGTCAGCAATCGACTGTCGGCGGCTTCCAACGTCATCGACAACCAGGTGACGAATCTGACGTCGGCGGAAAACACCATTACGGCGGCTGACATTCCGACCGCCGTGGCTCAGCTGACGAGCTACTCCATTCTGGAACAGACCGGCATCTCCGCTCTGGCCCAGGCGAACCAGCAGCAGCAGCTGGTTCTGAAGCTGTTGCAATAGTCGTAACGTACAAAAGTAAAAAGCGCAAAGGAGGCGGGCAACCGCCTCCTTTGCCCTACTTCCGGAGGCAGCTCGCCATGAGCATCAATCCGGTACCAGCCATCGGGCCAGTCAGCGACGGGCAATCTGCGGATGCACGAAGCGATCCGCGGCAACAACCAGCTTCGGCCGCGTCGGGCACAGAAATTGCCCAGCCCGATCCGGGAACTCAACCAAACCAGGAAACCCGAATTCCTCAGAATGTTTCCGAATCCAACGACCTGCCGCAAGATGAAGTCCAAGTGCAGAGAGACACGGAGACGACGGAAATCGTCATCAAGTACCTGGACCGGTCGGGGAGTGTGATTCTGCAAGTGCCGAGTTCTCAAGTGTTGGCCCTGGCGCACGCAATTGCTCAGGACTTTCACCAGGCGGCCACAGAACAACGAGCGGCCCAGGGCGAACGCGCCACCGAGGCGGACGGCGAAGGAGGCAAAGTTCATGGGCATTAGTCTGAATCCATCCACACTGTTAAACGGGCAGGGGATCGATGTCACCACCCTGGTGCAGCAGATTCTGAGCGAAAGCGACGGTCAGCTTACCCAGTGGCAAGATCAACAGTCGACTCTGCAGACCCAGGCTGGAGATCTGACCAGCATCGGTACCGATTTAAGCAGTCTGGCCTCGACGGTGCAGGCACTGGCCGATCCGCTGGGCGCACTCGCGGCCCAGAGCGCGACTTCGTCCGATGATAACGTCTTGACGGCGAGCGCCAGCGCTGGCGCCCCGGCGGGCACCTCCCAGATTGTGGTCAGCACGCTGGCCACCACGGGCACGCTTTACACGGAAGACGCCGCCGGCGGGCCTGACGCATCGATTCTGTCCAACGGCGCCACCACGGGAGAAATCGACTTGCAGGTGGGAGGCCTGGGCGGAACGATCCAGCCCATCACCATCACGGCGGGCAGCAACGACACGCTGACCACGCTGGCCAGCTACATCAACGGCCAGAACTATGGGGTCACGGCGAGCGTGGTGACCGATGCGACTGGATCCCGGCTCGCCCTGATCAGCCAGTCGACCGGCACGCCGGGTGCGCTGAGCATCACCGGCAACAACACCGACTTGACGTTCGAAACGCCTGCCGGCGGCACCAATGCGAACCTGACCGTTGACGGAATTCCCTACAGCAGCACCAGCAATACGATTACCGGAGCGGTTTCCGGAGTCACGCTGAACCTGGCCAGTGCCTCTCCCAATGAAACGGTCACGCTCTCGGTCAGCCTTGACACCACGCAGGTCACCGACGCCATCAATAGTTTTGTGGCGGCTTACAACCAGGTGATCGGCGACATCAATGCGCAGTTCACCGTCGACCCCACCAACAACCTCGAAGGCCCCCTGGGCGGGGACGCCTCGCTCGAGGACCTGCAGTCCAGCCTGCTCTCAGACGCCGCCTATTCCATCTCCGGCAACAGCGGCGACGTCAACCTGGCGTCGCTCGGCATCAACACGAACAATGACGGCACGCTGACTGTCGACTCCGCTCAACTGGCCAGCGCGCTTTCCTCCAATCCGACGGCGGTGCAGAGCTTCTTCCAGAACGCAACCTCCACGGGGTTTGCCAACAGCTTTAATACTGACCTGACCAATCTGACCAACCCCACCACCGGTCCCCTGAACACTGATCTTACGCAGAACAACGCAGAACAGCTGGATCTGACCAACAGCATCACTAACTTTGAAACCCAACTGACGGCGGAACAAACCCAACTCACCAGTCAATACGATGCGGTCAACGCATCGCTGCAGGCTTATCCGCTGCTGCTGCAGGAAATGACTGAAACCCTGGCCACGCTTTCGACCAACAGCAGCGGCACGACGAGCACAGCATCTCCAACTCTGACTACCGGTCTTTAATCCGGTGATCTTTAACCGGCGATCTTAACCGGCGGTCTGGAAGCACAAGGCACTGACACATGAATGCACGATTGTCTTATCGGGAAGCGGCAGTGCCGGGCGCCAGCCCTTTACGGCTGGTGATTCTGCTGTATGAGCAGGCGGTCGAAGACCTGGGGAGCGCGCGCGAAGCGCATCGCCGCAACGACATTGAGGGGCGCACTCGCCACATCAACCACGCCCTCCTGGTAATTGGCCACCTGCAGGCCTCGCTGGACAAGGATCAGGGCGGGCAGGTGGCGGAGAATCTGGAGCGTTTCTACGGTCAGCTGCGCTCCGGACTGGTCGAAGCGCAGTGCAAACAATCGGCAGTTGGGCTGGAACAACAGATTTCCCGGCTTGTGCTGGTCCATCAAGCCTGGTGCAAGGTGGAATGGAGCGAGACGGAAAGGCGTGAGGCGGAGCGGGGCCACGAGGCTCCCGCCAATGCAACCTCGGCGCTGTCGGGCAGGGCACGATCCCGGCAAGGGCAAGAAGAGCGCGAAGAACCGCAACCCCGCTCTTCCGCAGACTGGAACGCCTGATGCCTGCGCTTGCGCCCGCCGAGCTTTCCTCAACCCTGCATGAAACCAATGCCCGGCTGCGTGTCTGGCTGGACAGTCTCGTTCCCGCGGCCACGACGCCTGACAGGTCCTCCGACTTGCCGCCCCGCGCGGCGACTCCGCAACAGATGGCGGGATTACTGTCGGAGCTGATGCGTGCTGGCCAGTGTCTGCGCACCTTGCCCGGCGAGGGCGAGAAGGATGCGGCGCTCGATCGGGAACTGAGCGAATATCGCGCCAACGTCGAACGTCTGCGCACGCTGATGCCGTCGATTCACGGCATGCTGCTCGCCGAGCGCGCCCGCCTGGAACAGGAACGGGCGCGCGTGCAATCGGCCGCGGATTGGGCCTCCCGTTCGCGCCAGACGCTGTGAAGCTGCACCGGACCCCTCCCGGCAACGAGCGCCTGCGATCGTTATCCGAACGACTTACCCCGCGACTTACCCCTTGAGATAGCTGAATAGATTGTTTTGAGTGACCCCGGCGATGGATTCGAGCGTGGCTTGGTGGGCAGTTTCCACAGTGGTAAGGTTGGAGATGACGGCGGGCAGGTCGGCGGCTCCGAGAGTATTCTGCTGCTGCGCCAGCTCGGTGGTGTCGCTGTTGAGGTACGTCTGCTGTGAGTTGAGCGTGGTTTCCGCGTTGCCGTAAAAGACCCGCTGCGTGTCGAGGTAGTTGGCGGCGCTGGTGACTTCCCCGACTGCGGCGCTGATGCTGGTGGTATCGCCGCTCTGTAAGCCGGAAATCAAGTCTTGCAGCGCCTGAAACACGTCGGTGCCCGACGCGGAGAACAGCTCGGAACCGGGCAGGTTGGTTTGCAGCGAGAATTGATTGCCCAGGGTCACGCTGTTGGTATTGGAGTTTCCCACGTAGGACACGCCGGACGGGGAGGTGGGATCGAGCACGTAGGGCGCGGTCTGATTCGCGGTTCCGGCAAAGACATAAGTGCCCTGGTAGGAAAGATTGGCCAGGCTGAGCACTTGCGTCTGGATGCCTTGAACTTCGGTTGCGATCGCCGCGCGGTCAGCATCGTTAAGCGTCCCGGTGGCGCCTTCGACTCCCAGGCTGATCGCGCTCTGCAATGCCGTGGTCACCGAGTTCAGGGTGGAGTCGGCGTTCTGCACTTCGCCCTGAATGCTCCCAATGCTGCGCAGAAACTGGTCGGCGGCGGAGGTTTGGGAGGCGTTCTGCACCAGTTCCGCCGCCGCGGCTGGGTTGTCGGAAGGCACGCTGACGCTCTGGCCGGAACTGATCTGGGCCAGATCGGTGTTGATCTGCTGCTGGGTCTGGTCAAGAGCGGCGAGCAGATCGGGTAACGGATTGGGATTTACGCGCATACTGTTTTCAACCCCTGGTTTGCACCCTGGACTATTTAGCCGGTCAACGTCGTCATCTGGATGACGTCATACATCATATTGTTGATGGCGGTAATGACCTGCGCCGAGGCCGCGTAGGCGTTCTGGTACTGCACCATGTTGGCGGCCTCCTCATCGAGCGACACTCCGGAGACCGACGCCCGCTGATCGTTCAGCTGGGCCAGCACTTGAGTGGAAGCGGTCTGTTCCGCCGTGGCGTTGGACACGTCGTTGCCCACATTGAAGACAACGCCAGAGTAGTAATCCGTAGGCGTCTGGCCGGCAATGATGGACTGGTTGCTGAGTGCGTACATTGCTTGGGCATTGCCGTTGCTGCCCGAAGTTCCGTCCGAACTGGCGGCGATCAGGGAAGGGTTGGTGATGGCGACCGAAAGGTTGGCGGCTGCCCCGGTTCCGGAGGCCGGCGGCGGGTTAAAAAGGTTGGTGCCCAGGTTGCCGTTCAAGTCATAACCGGCGGTCTGCACCCCGTTCACGGCATTGGCCAAGCCGGCCGCCAGGGTGTCGAGTTGGGTTTGAAGGGCCGGAATCTGCTGGTCCCGGACTTGGAGTGTTCCGCCCAGCTGGCCCGAAGTGATCGCGCTGGTGATGTCGACTCCCCCGGAATAAACATCGTGCAAGCCGTTGGTGTTGAGCTGCGTCTGCAGATTGAAACTCTGCTGGCCAAGCACCAGCGGCGTGCCGTTGGCCGTGGTCAGGGTGAGCGTGTTGTTGGCGGGGATGACGGAAACGTCGACCAGCGACGACAGCTGGTCAATGGCCAGCTGGCGCTGGTCGACGAAGCTCCCGGCACTCTCGCCCGCGTTTTCGAGGTTGCTGACCTGCTCATTGAGCTGCGCGATCTGCTGGGTGAGCTGGTTGATCTGGCCGACGGTCTGAACCACGCTCTGGTCGAGGCTGCCCTGCTGCTGGGTCAGGTTGTTGGCCGTGCTGTTGAAGCTGGTAGCCAGGTTGTCGGCCGCAGTCAGCACTCCCTGCCGCACCGACAAGTCGGCAGGGCTGGTGGAAAGCTGGTTGATGCTGTTGAAAAAGTTGGTGATCTCGGTCCCAATATCGCTGGTGCTGGTGACGAAGTTGACCTGGGTTTGCTGCAAGGCGGCAACCTGCGCGTTCAGCTGGCCTTGAGTCTGACTTTCCTGCTGAATGCTGGATTCGAGAATCGGATCGCGAATACTCTCGATACTCGAGAGTGTGACTCCGGTGCCCAGGGTGAGCGGATCGACCACGATGGGATTGCTCGTAACCAGCACCGGCACCTGGCGCGAATAGCCGGGCGTGTTCACATTGGCGACGTTGTTGGTGGTCGCCGCCAGCGCTCCTTGTTCAGCGCTCAGCCCGCTCAACGCGGTCGCGAGGCTGGCATTCAGACTCGACATGGATCGCGTTCCTCGGTTGTTTCTGGGTTGGCTGCTTCTGCTGATGGTGGGTAAGAGTTTTCTGGTCGAGGTTTTTCTTGGCCGCGTCTTTGTTGGCGCGCCATGGCACCGCCTCCGCCGGTGGAGGGCCACGCGGGGTGCAGCACGGTCGAGTCGCCGGCGGGGGCAGCGTAACCGGCTCCGGGTCCGGCGAGCACGTGGGAGAGCATGCGCGACCAGCGCTGGGCCCGCCGCAGCAGCGCCGCCTGCACGCGGCCGAGCTGCAGCACACGCAGCTCGGCCGCGCCGAACTCGGCGGCCCCGGCGCGAACCGATAGCATGGGATGGATTGGCACTCGATCGCTGCCCTCGAGCGAGTTCTGTGACCAAAGAATTTCGAGCGCGCGGCGCAAACGAACCTGCTCGCCGGTGTGCCGCTCGATACCAGCAAGATCGCGCGCCAGCAAGGCGTGCTGGCTGGCCTCGAGGCTGCTCTCCAGTTCACCGAGAAGCGCCACACTGGCTTCGGCGAAGGCTTTGCCGCTGCTGCGTCCGACAGATTCGACCGGCTCCGGTTCTGACGGCCGCGGTTCGGCGGCGAGCGGCGCGGTAGGCCGCGGGCCCGGGGATCGAACGGCAGCGTCGGTGTAGGGTTGCTCAGTCATAAGCTCAATCCAAGTTCGAGCTGAGGTTCAAGCCAAGTTCAAGCCAAGGTTCAGGCCAGGCGGTCGAACTGGTGTGCGGGCGGACCGATCGAAACCGGTTCGGAAACAAGGTTTTGGCCAGCAAAATTCTCTTCCCGGTTCTCCTCGTCAGCCTGCTTCTCGACATCATTCTTCTCGTCACCACTGGCACTCTCTTCCGTACTGCTAGTAAGCTCTTCGGCTCTAGGCGCTCCCTCCGGCTTCGTCCGGAGACGGCGACGGGCGGAAGCAGCCTCCTGATTCGCTCCCTGAGCCTCCAGGGCGCCTAAGGGAGAAGCGGGAGCGAGATCATCGAGACTCAGGGGGTCGAACGTCAAGTTGGTCGACAGATCGCCGCTACCCATAGGTCTGTTTCCGCTTTCCGCCGGACTGCTTTCTGCCGGATGGTGGTTGCCAGCGCGGGAAACTCGCTCCGGCCGCCGCCGCCGTTAAGCCGCCGGCACGGCAGTCATGTGCGCGAACACGGCTCCGGCTACCTCATCCGGATGGGACTGATAGCGTCCGCTCTGAATCGCCTGGCGCAGGGCCTGGACGCGTTCCTGGCGGACTTCCGGGAGCTGCGACGCCTGTGCCACCAGCGCTTGCACCTGGGCATGGGCTCCGGAAAGTAGGGCCTGATCCGCTCCGCCGGTCGCGTTGCTGGGAGAAGAGTTGCCCGCTGCCGCTTCGCTGGCAGCGCTGCTGCGGCTGCTTTCAGGCAACGGTTGGGGTGCTGAGTTGAGATCGATTCTCATGGCTGGTTTCTCCTTGCCTCGGTTCCTCGCCTTGAATTCTTGCCTTGAATTTTCCCTTGCAATTCAAGTATCGACCGCGGATTAAAAGACTTTAATCCTGAAATTGTGCGGGGCACCGATTTGCCCATCGGAAGGCTTTCGGTCGCCTTCATCTTGTTCTATCGGCAAGGGTTGCGAAAACTTTAGGCGATTGCTGCTGTCCCCGATACCCAAACCTTACCCGTTACCTTCGTGCGCCTGCGGTGGCGACGCCTGATCTGTCGTCTGATTTTTGGTCTGACCCTTGGTCTGATCCTTCGTCTCATTCCTCGTCTCATCAAGGTGCCGCGTAATCATGGCCGCGATGCCGAAGCCACCGCGGGCGGCCATGCCTCCGGCGAGGGCCTGAATGCCGAGATAGTTGTAATTGTCGGCGCCGGGGAGGGTGCCATCTCCGGGTAGACTGGCGAAGGTTTTCTCCATCGACTCCAGCAGGGATGCGATCAGGCTGGCCTCAAACTCGCGCGCGGCCTTGGCGCCCCGGCCCAGCTGCGGCAGGGCAGTGGCCAGCCCGGGAGAAACGGTTGCTAGCGAGGAATCGGGAAGGGAATTCATCAGATGACCTCCAGTTCAGCCTCGAGTGCGCCCGCCGCCTTGATGGCCTCGAGGATCGACACCACATCGCGGGCAGTCGCGCCGATGGCCTGCAGCCGGGTGACCAGCTGCTCGACGCTGGCGCCTTCGCTGAGTTCGACATTGCGGGCGGGAGCGTCAGTGGCTTTCAGCCGGGTTTCGGGCACGACCTCGGTCTGGCCGCCAGCCAGCGGATTGGGTTGCGATACCCTATATGCGGTTGTGACCTCAATCGAGAAGTTGCCGTGCAGAATGGAAACCGCTCCCAGGTGCACGTCCTTGCCCAGGACGACCGTGCCGGTGCGCTCGTTGACCACCACCTTCGCACGCCGCCGCACTTCGACTTCGAGGTTCTCGATGCGGGCCAGCAGCGCGGGAACCGCCGGCGTGCCCGAGTTCATAGCGACCGAGCGAGTAGCCGAGCTAGTCCCCGAGGTAGCGCCCAAGCTGGTGCCCGGCGGCGTGCCCGCGGCCGGCATCTGGATGTCCACCCGGCGGCTGTCGATGACCGTGGCCACGGGCGCTGCCCATTCCTGATTGATGACCGCCGCCACCGCTTCGGCAGTCGAGAAGCTGGCATCATTCAGCAGCAGCGACAAGTGCTCCAGGCGCGCCAGATCGAGCGCGCTCGCCCGTTCGACCAGCGCTCCCGCGGGGATGCGGCCCACGGTCGGATGGTTCAATATCTTAGAATTCGTCGCTGAGCCGGCCGCGTATCCGCCCAGCACCAGCGGTCCCTGGGCCGAGGCATAGACCTGGCCATCGGCGGCGTAGAGAGGCGTCAGCAGCAGCAATCCACCTTCAAGCGAGCGCGCGTCGCCGGCGGAAGACACGATGACATCGAGCGGCACGCCGGGCCGCGAAAACGGCGGCAGGCTGGCGGTCACAAACACAGCAGCCACATTCTTGACCTGCACCGTGGTCTGAATCACTGCCTGCGGAATCTCGACGCCCATGCGCTGCAGAATGCTGGCCAGAGTCTGAATGGTGAAGTAGGTCTGCTGCTTGTCCCCGGTGCCCCTCAGCCCGACCACCAGTCCGTAGCCTACCAGCGAGTTGCTCCGTATGCCTTCCACGCTGGCCACGTCGCGAATCAGCACTTTGTGGGCTTCGCCGTCGGCTGCCGCCGGCGAGATTGGCAGGAGGGCCAAAAGCAGAAGTGCCAGAATCGTCAGCACCGGCACCCGCGGCGCACTCCAGAGTCGGATCATTTGTTGCTCTCCTTGAAACGCTTCAAACTCTATCGAAGATCTTGAACCACGAAGGACACGAAGTCGCACGAAGGGAACCTTTGCCTGCGAAGTCCTTCGTGATACTTCGTGCCCTTCGTGGGGATGCCTTTGCCTTTCTAGAAACCCACCTAGAAACCGACTATGCGCAGAATCCATTTCACCAGCGGGTTGGGCGGCCGTACGCCTTCGCTGATCACGCCCTTGCCTTTCACTTCCACTTCCAGGTTGCCGACGCTGTTGGAAGTCACGGTGTTGGTGGCATCGAGATCGCCGGGCCGTACCAGGCCACGTAAAATGACGGTTTCATGTTCGTTGTTCATGGTGATCTGGCGCTCGGCTTCAACCACCAGGGTTCCGGTCGGCAACACCGCCGCCACCCTCCCGGTCAGAATCGTGCTCAACGAAGTCACCGACGTAGCCGCGCTTTTTCCGGTCAGCGCCTGGGCCGAGGTGGGCGAGAACAGATTGGCGACTCCGGCGGTCTTCAGCTGTCCGGGCAGCGCGGTGATGCCGGAACTGGCCGTGAAGGTGCGATTGGTGCCCACATTGCCCGCGTTCGAGGCCGACAGATTCTGCGCCACGCTGATGGTGACCAGATCGCCCACGCGCGAAGCTTTGTAATCGGCCACCATGTTGGCCAGCCGTCCGGTATCGATCCACAGGCTGCCGGGTGTGGTGGGCCCAGGGTCGGACGTCTTGGCCGACACGCGTTGCAGGTAATCCGCCAGAGCGTCGCGCTTGGCGGCGGTTTTCTTGGTCTTGCCCTGCGCGCCGGCGGGCAATAGGCAGGCGGACAAGAGCAGGGCCGCGATCACGGCCATCCCCGCCAGAACTCGAATCTTCGCCATTCGTGGCTTCGCCATCGCGCAACCTTTCTCTAACGCTTCTCATGTCCCGCTATCATGCCCCGCTCTCATGTCCCAAACGGTTCTCATGGCCATGCCCAGACCTCAAGTAGCAGCCTGCAGCAGGCCCGCGCTGATTACGATGGCGGGCACCAGTGCCCCGCCCCGCACGATTCGGGCCCGCACCTTGTCGCCCGCCGCGCCCGCATCGAGCGCAACTGCCGGGACCACCAGGCGAATTCCGTCCTGTTCCCAGACCAGGGTGACGGTCTGCCCTGGCCGCACCCGCGCCGGGTCCGCGCCTG
>Ga0187871_10002646_pt1 | contig 14398 bp, 11 predicted proteins | sample June2016WEW_16_1_FD_132988 | JGI IMG/M metagenome (GOLD analysis project Ga0187871, IMG submission 132988) | Peatland microbial communities from SPRUCE experiment site at the Marcell Experimental Forest, Minnesota, USA - June2016WEW_16_10 | ecosystem: Environmental > Terrestrial > Soil >... | reverse complement strand
CCGTTGTATCTCTCCGACAAGGCCCGCTATGTCGCTGAGCACATGATGCCGCAGTTCAAGGACGTGGTGACGCGCTATAAGCCGTCCATCATTTTCAGCGACGGCGAATGGGATCTGCCTTCGAGCGAGTGGCGTAGTCCCGAGTTGCTGGCGTGGCTGTTCAACGATTCACCGGTGAAGGAAGAGGTCGTCATCGACGACCGCTGGGGAAAAGACACCGGCCACAAGCACGGCGGCTACTGGACAACGGAATACACGCCGGGCATGAGTGCCATGGACCACCCCTGGGAAGAGAGCCGTGGGATGGGCTTCTCCTATGGCTATAATCGAGCCGAACGTCTGGAGCACTATCACAGCGGGCGCGAACTGGTGATTCTGCTGGCGGATATGGTGAGCCGTGGCGGCAACCTGCTATTGGACATCGGTCCGGCCGCCGACGGAACCATTCCAGTGGTCATGGAAGAGCGCCTGCTTCAAATCGGTTCCTGGCTGAAAGTGAACGGCGAGGCGATCTACCGCACGACGCCGTGGAAGGCCACCCGCCAATGGAGTGTGGGCGAGGTGCCGAAGATCGGCTACAACGCGGCGTTCAACGCCGACTACGACGTGGCGAAACTCGCCGGCAAGCCGGAGGGCGGCAAGGCTTCCATCGAGGCGTTTTTCACTTCCAGGGGCGGCGACCTATACGCCATCCTGCCGCGCTGGCCAGGGCGGCAATTCACGGTGAAAGAGTACGAAGGTGCAAAACCGAAGTCCGTGACCCTGCTCGGGGTCTCGGCTCCGTTGCGGTTCAAAACCGGCGCCAGTGCGGTAACAGTCGAGTTGCCGGAACTGCCCGAGGAATTGCTTGCACAGCCCGCCTGGGTGCTGAAGCTGAGCCGCTGATGCGAACTAACGTGCGACTGATGGTGTTTGCGCTGTTCGCCGCCGCTTCCGGGCTGGCCCAGAACGCCGTGACCATCCGCGTCAAGGCCTCCGAGACGGTTGGGCCGTTCAAGCCGGTCTACGCCTATTTCGGTTACGACGAGGCGAACTACACCTACATGCGGAACGGCCGCAAGCTCGTGGGCGAGTTAGCGGCGATGAGCGCAGCGCCGGTGTACATTCGTACCCACTTCATGCTGGCCACGGGAGACGGAACGCCGGGGCTGAAGTGGGGGTCCACGAATGCCTACACGGAAGACGCGTCGGGAAGGCCGGTGTACGACTGGAAGCTCACGGACCGCATTTTCGATACGTATTTGCAGGCGGGCGCTAAGCCATTCGTCGAGATTGGCTTCATGCCGCAGGCGCTCTCGTCGAAGCCGGAGCCGTATCACCCGACCTGGATTCCGGGCGCCGAGAACCGGGAGTACTCCGTCGGATGGTCTTTCCCTCCCAAGGATTACGGCAAATGGGGCGAGTTGGTTTACCAGTGGGTGAAGCACAGCGTGGAGAAGTACGGGAAGGGCCAAGTGGAATCATGGTATTGGGAGGTCTGGAACGAGCCGGATATCTCGTATTGGCACGGAACTCCCGAAGAATACGACAAGCTGTACGACTACGCTGCTGCGGCGGTGAAGCGCGCCCTTCCGTCTGGGAGGGTCGGCGGACCGGCCACCACGGGTCCTTCGGGAGCGAAGGCTGCGGCGTTCCTGCGCCAGTTCCTGGAGCACTGCGATCGCGGCAGCAACACCGCAACCGGCGGGACGGGCGCTCCGCTCGACTTCATCACTTATCACGCCAAAGGCCGGCCTGCCGTGGTGGATGGTCATGTCCGCATGGGTATCGCCAACAATGCCGAGGACGTGGACAAGGGATATGCCATCGTCCGGGCATTTCCGAAGTTCGCGGCTCTGCCGATCGTTCTGAGCGAGTCCGACCCGGAAGGCTGCGCGGCGTGCTCGGCTCGCGTGTATCCCCAAAATGCCTACCGCAATGGCGCACTGTATGCCTGTTATACCGCAGTGATGATGAAGAACATTTTAGAGTTGGCGGACCGGCGCCAGGCGAACATCGAAGGCATGCTGACCTGGGCCTTCGAGTTCGAGGATCAGCCGTACTTCGATGGCTTCCGGACACTGGCGACGAATGGTATCGACAAGCCGGTGCTGAACGTGTTCCGCATGGCTGCCTTGATGCGCGGCGGCCGCGTGAGAACGGAAAGCAGTGGCCGCACGCCCCTCGACGCGATACTCGCGGAGGGCGTCCGCGGCAAGCCGGACGTTGACGCGCTCGCCGTTCGTTCGGACCGGGGGGTCTCCGTCCTTACGTGGAATTACCACGACGACGATGTTCCAGCCCAGGAGGCTAACGTCCGGTTGGAGATAACGGGCGTCCCCAGTACGGCCACGCGAGTGCTGGTCCGCCATTATCGAATCGACCAAACCCACAGCAATGCCTGGACCGCGTGGAAGGATATGGGATCTCCGCAGCACCCGACGCCTGCGCAGTATGTCAGGCTGGAAGCGGCCGGGCAGTTGCAGCTCGCGGACTCTCCGCGATGGGTGGATGTGCGAGACAGCGCGACGAAGCTGGAGTTTCCGCTCCCGCGCCAGGGGGTCTCTTTGATGGAACTGAACTGGTAAATTGAGAATCGTACAGTTAACAGGGCCGGGCGGGCCGCCGCGTGGCTCTCCCCGCCGCCGGCATCTTCCGTTACTAGCCGGATTCCGGCATTGTTCCGGTCACATCCATTCTGCCGGCCCTCGCTGCGACAGCATGGTTAAGGGGAAAAGGAACCATCCATGCCATCGGCTAAACTTACGAGGACCATCATTGAAGCCGCCATTGACGGCTTTGAAGCCCAGAAGCAACGCATCGATGCCCAAATCGCCGAATTGCGCGCCGTGCTCACCGGCGCACCGGAAGGGTCTGCCAAAGAGGCGCCAGCAGAACGAAAGAGGCGCAAGTTCAGTGCCGCTGCCCGAAAGAGAATGAGGGAAGCCCAAAAGCTGCGGTGGGCGAAGATCGGGGGCGAATCCCGAACCGCTCCCGAGGCGAAGCCCGCCAAAAAGACGGCCAGGCCCAAACCGCGCTTCAGTGCCGCCGCCCGTAAGGCACTCTCCGACGCTATGAAGAAAAGATGGGCGGCCAAGAGGGCGCGGAGCGGACAATCCGAGCCAGTGGCAAAGAAGGCCGCTCGCAAGCAGGCGGCCTAGCCCGGTGCTGCGGAGTGGCCCTGAGCGTGACCGTGGTCTCGGGCCGGCGCCTTTAGCCGACAATCGCGTGCAAGAATTTCTTTGGGATAATGTTCCAAAGGCGATAGGTTTCTGCGAATCCCTTGAGGGCCAACAAACTGACCGAACCGTGGAACAATGTCCAAAACGAAGCTCTATGACGCACTCGTAGTAGGTTCCGGCGCCAGCGGCGGCTGGGTCGCTAAGGCCCTCACGGAGCAAGGTATGCAAGTGCTGGTCCTCGAAGCCGGACCGCCGCGGAGTCCGGCGCGCGATTTCACTGAGCATGTCTGGCCGTATCGTATGCGTTACCGCGGCTTCGCGGATCAGAAGGCGCTCCTGCGGGATCAGCCCGTACAGCGGCTTTGCTACGCCTGCGACGAATATAGTCGCCAGTTTTTCATCAACGACCGGGAACTTCCGTACACCTTTCCCGAAGACAAGCCTTTCATGTGGATTCGCGGACGGCAGGTGGGCGGCAAGACCTTCTGCTGGGCGCGCGTAAGCTATCGATACAGCGACTTCGAATTCCAGGCAGCCGCATTCGACGGTTATGGTCAGAACTGGCCGATCGACTACCAAGACCTTGAACCCTACTACGACAAGGTCGAACGGTACATTGGCGTAAGCGGGTCGGCGGAAGGACTGCCGCAGTTTCCGGACGGCAAGTTTCTGCCCCCCATGCGTCTTTCCTGCGGCGAGATTCATGCCGGCGGAATCGTGGAAAAACAGCTCGGCTGGCGGATTATCCCGGATCGCACTGCGAATCTCACGGTGCCGCACAATGGCCGGCCCGCCTGCCACTATTGCGATCAATGCCAGCGAGGCTGCTACACGGCCTCTTACTTCAACAGTCCTTCGACGACTCTCCCCGATGCCGCGCGCACTGGACGGCTTACCCTGGTGAGCGACGCGATTGTGAGCCATCTGGTCATGAACGATAGCGGCAAGGCCACCGGCGTGGTCTTCCTCGACCGGGAGAGTCGTGCCGAGCGGGAAGCGCGCGCGCGCGTTATCGTGCTGGCGGCGGGCGCCCTCGAATCCACGCGCATCCTGCTCCACTCTCGTTCACCACGCTACCCGGAGGGGGTAGGAGCGTCTTCTGGAGCGCTCGGCCACTACCTGATGGACCATTTCACGTTGGAAGATGGCGGCGGCATTCTTCCCGCGCTAAAGTCGTCGCGGCGCGAGCCGGTCGGCCGCCCTGCGGGCTACATCATTCCGAAATACGTCAATGCCGATCCGCATTTCCGCAACAAGAGTTTTCTCCGCGGTTACTATCTGGCCGGTGACAGCCACCAGGAACTGTACGGACACGGCTTCGGTATCGAGGGGTTCGGCCGCGAATTCCGCCGCAAGGTAAGCCAGGAAATTCCTTATCGCTTCGGCATCTACGCGCAAGGAGAGTGTCTGCCGCGTTACGACAATTTTGTGAAACTCGATCCTTCCAAGTCGGACGCGTGGGGTATTCCCGTGTTGCACATCAATGCCAGCTACGGCGAAAATGAGAACGCCATGGCGCGGGCCATGCATGAGCGGTTGAACGAGATTCTGAACGCCATCAAAGTAGACGAGCTGCAACCCCCATCGGAGAAGCTGAGCGTCTTCGGAAAGAACATTCACGAGTGTGGCACCGCCCGGATGGGCAACGACCCGAAGACGAGCGTCGTCAATCGTTTCAACCAAGTCCACGATGCCCGCAACGTGTTCGTTACGGACGGCGCCTGCTTCGTCACGCAGGGCTGCTATGAGCCGACCTTGACCATCATGGCAATCTCCGCCCGCGCCGCGGACTACATTGCCGCCGAATCGAGGAAGGGGAACCTGTGATGGAGCCGGAGGAACTCACCAGGCGTCTCTGGCTGCTCCGGTTGGGCGGCGGCGTTGTACTGACCGGGTGCAGCGGCTTGGATCTGGATGCCACTGAACAGTCGCCGTTGCCACCCGGACTGTATCGGCCTTCCATCGATCGCCTGGCGCACGTTTTGAAGCCCGCGGACCGCGCAGAAGTACCGTCCGCGCCGCTCTTCTTCACCGCCGCGGAATATCGACAAATCACAGGGCTCGCCGGGAGGATGCTTGGCGAAGACTCCGGAACACCGCCCTTGCCGGAAATTGCAGCGTGGATCGACTTGCTGGTGCACGATGCAGACGCGGTCCGCAAGGCCGCGCAATCCCTTTCTCCGGCCCACCGCGCGCTGGCGACCGCCTTTTACGGCGAGGCGGCAGTCCATGAATTGGAGACGTTCGACGCCCAACAGGTCTGTCGCGCCGGCCTCGCCCGATTGAGTGCGGAGCCGTCGCGTACGCTCGAATCGTGGGAGGCTGGCGGCGATCCGTTTATCGCGTGGCTCAAGCGCCGCGTAATTGAGGGGTTTTATACATCTGAGGCGGGCCTGAAAGAGTTGGGGTACACGGGCAACTCGTTTTACAGTGTATCTCCAGGCTGCGATCGATAACCGCTCGCTTTAAGTGCATGCTGTCGGTTGATCTCAGCGACGCGCAGATTTTGACGATTCCCGGAGAGGCATTGCCGAATAACGGCTTTTGCTTGAAGCGCACCCGCGAGATGTATTTGCAGAAAGGAAAGCTGTCGAAATCGACCTTGTTCATCATATACCCAAAGGCGTCGTTGGTGAGCCCGAAGAGGAAATGTGGCCCCGTGGAGGGTCCTCGTGCCGCTCCCGGAGGGGAGTGGGCGCTATTTGAACCGTGCCGCCTTCAGCGTCCAGCCTTGCGGCTTTCTCAACTCCAGCAACCCGCACCGAAACGTTCCGGGCGAACCGGCCAATCAAACGCCTTGCGAGTCTCGTTCGACAGGTACTTGCCATAGCCAGTAATACATAGGTTCCAATAGCATCGTTTCTTTCAATCTTCCTCTTGACAGATTTGGGTGGTTAGTGTATGATTTAATTTCGATGAAGCGGACAACCCATTTCGGGATAAGGCCACAAGGCGCGGAACCCAATTGCGCCAAGTGCGTCGATCCGTAGGGCTGTTCTGGACTCATAGACTTCTTACGAAGTAACAGCGGCGGATCGGAAACGGTCCGCCGCTTTCGTTTCTTCTGGGCATAGCTGGAAGGTCTAGCTTCGGTCTTGGGAACCGACGATCTGTGTTCGATTCACAGTGCCCAGACCATCGGGGGCTGTGGGAAATGGCTAACCTCCCTGCGTCGGAAGCAGCAGATTCCCGGTTCGAGTCCGGGGTCCCCGGCCATGTTCTTTGACAATTGAAGTCGCGGCAAAATAAGCGGGTGTGGCTCATTGGTTGAGTCCCAGCCTTCCAAGCTGGTCAACAGAGTTCGATTCTCTGCGCCCGCTCCAGTGCTGGGTTCGTCTAGCGGCTAGGATGTTGCCTTGCCATGGCATCGACACGGGTTCGAGTCCCGTACCCCGCACCAACGTTTCAAGTCGAGTAAGCATTGATGGCGATGCGCCGGTCCTGTAAATCGGTGAAGTCAGTTCGATTCTGACACTCGGCTCCAGTCGTTGTAGCTCAGTGGCAGAGCAGTCGCTTGGTAAGCGGCCGGCCTGGGTTCGATTCCCAGATTCGGCTCCATGCGCCCTTCGTACAGCGGCCAGTACACTCGCCCGATTAGCGAGGAACCACCGTTCGAGTCGGTGAGGACGCACCAGTTTATTGCCGGCTGGACTAGCGGCCAAGCCGGGAGTCTCATAAGCTCCATAGATCGGTTCAACTCCGATGCCCGCTACCATGGGGAAGTCGTTCAACGGGAGGATCACTGGCCTGCACCCAGTAGATGAGGGTTCGATTCCCTCCTTTTCCACCAAAGCCGTTGTGGCCGAAAGGTTAGGCACCGGGTTGAAGCCCCGGCAATCTACGTTCGATTCGTAGCGGCGGCGCCAAGTTTTATGCCGGAGGTCGTCTAGCGGCCAGGACGGGAGATTGTGGCTCTCCAGACGTGGGTTCGACTCCCATCCACCGGACCAATCTTTCCCACCGTGCGACAGGGGAAGGGAAGCATTAGAGCGGAGTAGTATCGTCCGCGAACTGTCGCCTCGATTTTGCAGGGAGTTGGCCGAATGGATTAGGCGCTGGCCTTTGGACCCAGCCACCCAGGTTCAATTCCTGGACTCCCTGCCATTGGCCGCTGGCGCAATCACGCAGCGCGCTGCGCTCTGAACGCAGAGGTTTCAGGTTCGATCCCTGAGCGGCCAGCCAGGTTCTTATGCGCCCGTAGTCTGATTGGACGGGCACTGCACTGCGAATGCGGCAGATGAGGTTCGAGTCCGCTCGGGCGTACCAAGATTACCGGCCATCGTCCAATTGGACAGGGCGCGGCCCCCCGCAGACCGGGATTCCGGTTCGACCCCGGATGGTTGGACCAAGTTTCATGAGTTGCCCGGAACAGCGATGTCGGGTGATGCAGCAGCGGGTGCGATTGATTCCCCGACGACTCATGAATGTATTTTGCGGTGGTGACCGGCTGGCAAGGTACCCGGCTGTCTACCGGGACTATGCGGGTTCAATTCCCGTCCGTCGCGCCATGGGGCTGTCTTCTAGCGGACAGGATCGCTGGTTCTCATCCAGCAGACGGGAGTTCGATTCTCCCCGGCCCTGCCAAGTTTTCGCGGGTGTCGTCTAACGGTCAGGATGGGAGGCTTTCAATCTCTCGATGGGAGTTCGATTCTCCTCGCCCGTACCACGCGCCGGTAGCTAAATTGGATTAAAGCACCCGACTCTTAATCGGGGGATTGAGGGTTCGACCCCCTCCCGGCGCACCAAGTTTATTCCGGGGTAGCCAAGCTGGGAAGGCAGCACGCTGTTACCGTGCCCACGCGCAGGTTCGATTCCTGCCCCCGGAGCCATTTCGTATCCCTCTCGGGAGGCCGGTGCCTCAAGCCGCCTTATAAGCGGTCGCGCCAGATTAGCGCCTGGATCTTGGATCGACACCAAGGGGAGGGACCATGCCGGGTAACTCCGCTGGTCGCGGAGACCTCTCTTACAAAGAGGCAGAGTGGAGTTCGATTCTCCGGCCCGGTACCAGTTTTGAGAGCGATGCCGAATAGGCGAGGCCCCTGACTTTTAATCGGGACCGGGCGGGTTCGCTCCCCACAGGTTCCACCAAGGAGACGAGCGATGCAGATCATCGACAACATTCCGGTATGGGGAGCGCCGGTCGACGACGGGGCGCTCCGGCAGATCAAGACCTGCTACTGCATCTTCGGCCAAGCCGCGATGATGGCCGACCACCACAAGGGCTACGGTGTCCCTATTGGCGGTGTCATCGCTCACGAGACGCTGGTAAGTCCGTCAGGCGTCGGTTATGACATCGGCTGCGGCAACAAGGCCGTCCTCACCGACGCCGATGCGGCCGACGTACGCGCCAACATCGCGCGGATCATGGATGACGTCTGGTCCACCATCAGCTTCGGCCTGGCTCGCAAGAACAAGGAGCGGGTCGACCACGAGCTCTTCGACGATAACGAGGACGACGCGTGGCAGATCACGCAGGGCGCGAACAGCGCGTCGTGGAAGCTCACCTCACTGCGCGACATGGCCCGGGCACAGCTCGGAACGGTCGGCAGCGGCAACCACTACGTGGATGTTTTCGAAGACGAGGAAGACCGCATTTGGGTGGGCGTCCATTTCGGCTCCCGTGGATTCGGCCACAAGATCGCCACTCGATTTCTGAATCGCGCTGGCGCCAAGGACGACATGGACTCGGCCCCGGTGGCGCTCGACTCGCGGACTCAGGAAGGACAGGACTACATCGCCGCCATGAAGCTCGCCGGCCGCTACGCGTATGCCGGCCGGGACTGGGTGTGCAATCGCGTGGTGAAGATGCTTGGCGCGCGGGTGCTCGATTCGGTCCATAATCATCACAACTTCGCGTGGCGGGAGACCCACAACGGCCACGGCCTGTGGGTGGTGCGTAAGGGCGCGACGCCGGCCTTCCCCGGCCAAAGGGGGTTCGTGGGCGGAACCATGGGTGAGACCTCCGTCATCCTGGAGGGCATCGAGAATCGGCAGGCCTCCCTGTCACTCTACTCGACCATCCACGGCGCCGGTCGCGTGATGGGCCGGATGGAAGCGAAGGGCAAGCGCGACAAAAGCGGCGAATGGTCGCGGCAGCCGAAGGTCACCCAGGAAATGATGGGCCAGTGGGTGAGTGAGGCCCGGGTGGAACTGCGCGGGGGCGGCGTGGATGAGTCGCCCCACTGTTACAAGCGGCTGCCGAAGGTTCTGGCCGAGCATGCGGAGTCCGTTCGCGTACTCCATACGCTGAAGCCGTTGGGAGTCGCGATGGCCGGCAAAGATGTGTACGACCCGTTTAAGGATTAAGGTCCCATCGTCTTACAGGAGAAGGTACGGGTCCCCTAAACCTGAAGTCCCCGTTCGAGCCGGGGTGGGGCTAACACGGGCGCGTCGTCCAACGGAAAGGGCCTGCTCGCTTCAGACCGCGTGTTTGCGCTCACGCGCCTGCATTCTTTAAAGCGAGAATTGACCTCCGGATCTCGTCATCGCACCGTCGCGAATTTTCGGATGTTTGTATATTAAGAGCGCGTGCGCTGGCGCGGCTGGGGTTGAAGGCGCTCAGCCCACGATCTGGCCAGACTTTATTCGAATGGATCGAGCATGTGTATATCCGCATTGGATAATCGCTCGATTCCGTAGAGCATCCGGCGGCCATCGGGCGATACGCAAAAGTCCGGCAGGTCCGGGAAAACTTCGCCCTCAATCGAAGCGACCCGCTTGATGCGGTGCGCTTCAAAACTGTAGAAGTTGACCGGCTTGGCCGCCTCCGGGCCGTAGCCCTCGCTCAGATCGGCAAAATAGACCCCTTGTGACGTTACGGTCCACCAGCCATGCCACACCCCATCGAGGACGTGTTCGGCCTCGCCGCCGGACACGGGCTGACGCCGCAGTTCACGCTCGCGGTTGAAATACAGCCAGGCGCCATCGGGCGATTCGTAAGCTTCAACACCGCCATCGGCCGTCACCGGCAATGGCTGCGAAAGCCGTCCCAGCGGCTCGGACGCCGAGACCTTCCAAACCTGCTTGCTGCCCGAGCGTGTCGAGAAGAAGTAAATCCAATGGCCGTCGCGCGAGAAACTCGGGCGGCCGAGTTCGCCCCAAGCAGTCCAGCGAACCGGCGAACCGCCATTGACGTCCACTATATAAAGCGCCCGCTGGCCGGACATCAAGTAGTCGAACACGATTCGCCGGCCGTCGGGAGACCAGCGCGGGGAGCCCACCACGCCTTCGCGAAAATAGGTCAATTGCATCGGGTCCTGGCCCTCGCCGCTACTCAGCCACAGTTCATCGAAGCCCGTGCGAGCCGAGACGAAAACCACGCGGCGGCCGTCCGGGGAGAACTGCGGGCTGGACTCCGCGCTGGTGGAGGCGCTGAAGGGATGGGGCGGCCCGCTGCCGCCCGGAAGCGCCTGCCGCCAAATTTCTAGCCGTTGCTCCTCGCCTACATACGCCAGCCGCATGCCGGCGCCAGGTCCCACTCCCACTCGTCCGATGGCCGGCTCTACGGCTTCCGCCACAAACGTCGGCACCACAACGGGGTTGCGCGGAGAGGACACCTGGAGCCGGAACAGCTTCGCGGAACCGAGCCGGCCGCTGCTATAAACGAGCTCTCTTCCGTCCAGCGTCCAAGTCAACCCGTAAATGCTTTCGCCCTGTTTCAACAGCGAAACCAGCGCGCCATTCCAGAGCGATAGCAGCAATAGTTCTTCGCCTTCCATGGCGCGGGAAAAGGCCAGCCTCTTTCCATCGGGAGAATACGCCATATGGAAGTCGCCCCCGTCTAGCCTCTTTGAGGGCGGCGAAGTCAAGCGTCGCCTCTCGCCGCTAGCCACCGATACTTCGAAGATGCTGAACGCCTCTTTTGCCAGTTTGTCCACGATGGCCAGCGATCGGCTGTCGGGCGACCATGCCAGCGACCGATAGCTCGCTTCTGTCAGTTTTCGCTCCGTCCCACCCAACGGCGAGATCAACATCACGTCCCGGGAATCCCGAAGGAAGGCGATCGAACTCCCGTCCGGGGACCAAACCGGCGCTTCATCGTATCCCGAGGGGGTGGTCAAGCGGCGTGGCGATCCGCCCTCGGCCATAACCACATAAATGGAGCCGCGGCCGGCCTTCTCCGGAGCCCACGAGAATGTCGACTGGCTCCCATCCGGTGAAAAACTCGGCGACCTCTCCCACCCGGGATAGCTGGTTACCTTGATGTCCACGGGCAGGCTGGCCCGATGCGGCGGGCTGTGCAATTTCTCCCACGCTACAACGCCCAGCGCGAGCAAGGCCGCAGTCGAGAGAATCGCGATGCGCTCGCGCCAGCCGAGCCTCGGGGCATGCCTATAGGCGCGCGCCCACACGCTCGCGGCTTTGTGCGCGCGTGGCCGCGAGGGAGCTGCCGGGTGAGTCGCCCCAACGCAGGTGCGCATATCGCTTTCCAACTCGGTAACTGATCCGTATCTGGCGGCGGGGTCTTTTCGCATCGCCCTGAAGACAATCGCGTCGAGCGTATTCTTCAATGCGCGCACATCCGCGGGCGCGCGTCCAGGAGCGCCAAAATCGAGATCCGTGGCTGTCTGGGTGGGCCGTTGCGGCTCCTTTTCGCAAATCGCCCGCTCCATCGCAAACGGTGCTCCCCGGTCCGTCTCGAAAGGATGCCGCCCGGCAATCAATTCATATAGAATCACGCCCAGCGAATAAATATCGGAAGCCTGCCCCACGGGACGATTCAGAATCTGTTCCGGACTCGCGTAAGCGGGTGTGAGCCTGCGCTCTTGCGTCAGCGTATGATATGCCGGCTCGCCTTCCATCAGCTTGGCTGTGCCGAAGTCCAAGAGCTTCACTATGCCATCGGCGTCTACCAGAATGTTGCCCGGTTTCAAATCGCGATGCACAACATGATGTCGATGCGCGTACGCCACGGCCTCGCAAACTTGCAGGAAAAGCGGCAGGCGCTCCAGCGCCGCGAGGTTCCTCGTGCGGCAGAACCCGTCCAGCGTTTCGCCGGCCACGTACTCCATCACCAGGTACGGCTGGCCGGACGGAAGAGTGCCTCCATCGAGCAGCCGCGCGATGTTGGGGTGGTCGAGATTGGCGAGGATCTGACGCTCGGCGCGGAATCGCGCTGCCAGGTCTTCGCTCGCGTAGCTCAGGCGCACCACCTTGATGGCGACATGCTTTCGATACTCCCCGTCGGCGCGCTCCGCCAGATATACGACGCCCATGCCGCCCCGTCCGGCTTCGCGGAGAATCTCATAAGGACCGATGCGGGCGCCGGCGCCCGGTGCGCCCACATCCCGGGATGCCTCGGCAATAACGCGCTCCAGGGAGACGCCGCTCCCGTCGGCGCCCAGCAAGGACAGCAATTCGGCGATAAGCGTCGGCTCAGCCTCGCACGTGTGGCGTACGAAAGCCTCCCGCTCGGCTTCCGGCAACGCCGTCGCCGCATGGAAAAGGTCCTGAATCCGCGTCCAGTCTTCGCGCTTCACAAGTTGAAAGAACCAAGTTCCCGCGCCAGCCACGCCTTGGCGAAACTGAGATCTCGAAAGACCGTAGCGGGCGAGATATCCAGCGCCGCGGCAGTCTCTTCCTGGCTGAGTCCGGCAAAGAAAATCAGATCGATGATTCTACTCTTGCGCTGGTCGACAGCTTCCAACCGCACGAGCGCATCATCGAGTTGCACAATTTGGGCCGGCGGCTGCTCGCTGACCACCGCGATCTCTTCGATCGGCAAATGGGGATTCACGCCGCCTCGCCGGGCGGAACGCCGGGACTTGGCGCGATCGACGAGGATACGCCGCATCGTTTTGGCGGCAACCGCGAAAAAGTGGCCACGATCCTGCCATGCAATATCCGCGCCTACCAGCTTGAGGTATGCTTCGTGAACCAGCGCGGTGGCGGGAAGGGTATACCCCGGCCGCTCGCCGCTCAAGTGATGGCGCGCCAGCGCCTGAAGCTGCTCGTAGACCAAAGGCATCAATTGATCGAGAGCAGCCTTATCACCTTCGCGCCACGCGACCAAGAGTTGGGTTACGTTCCGGTCACTCGGAGACATCGGAGTTTTCCATGCATTATATCGCGTTTGGCGTTGAAACGCGCGGCGCCATCATGGCGCCATCATGGCCGCGCCGGCTGCGGCGCTCAGTTTGTGCCAACGGGCCAACGGTCGCGCGCATTTTGGCCCACGTCGCGCCCGGCGCCGCTCGAACGGCCCGTTCTGCCAGTCCGGCGTGCTGGCGCAACGGGGCGCCCGTTCCCGCCCGCCGTTTCTTCGAATCACTGGGGGAAAACTGGGGGGACCCCGGTGTCCATGGAATAGGAAATTTGGGCAAATTTGGGTAATAGATCTTTCAGGCCGCCGTTCAGGCACGCTCTGCCCACCGGCGTGTTATGCAACAGATATATTGAAAGGGAAGGACTTTGATTGGCTCCCCAGTCTGGATACGTTTCGAACTTTCGCGGCTCAGTTGGCCCGCTGATCGAACCTGCAGATGTCCGTTCGTTATCAGAGCGATTCGAGCGCACCGCCGACGCTAGTCCAGAGTGGGCACCCAGTGTGGACACGTCTCGAACTTGCGAAGGGAGCCCAAGGTATTTTCCGGATCGTGCGTGATGCGGGAGCAATCCGGACACGATCCCTTGCCAGAGATCGTGAACAGCGTAAAATGTAAAGACCTATGCGCACCGCAATCATTTGCCTCGCTGCATTGTCGCTCGCCCGTGCCGCTGAGATTCGCGTCGCTCTCGAACCGCAGTCAGCCCGCAAACCGGCTCCGGACTTTGTGTTGCTTGACGCCGCCGGTAAATCGGTCCCGCTGTCGAGCTTCAAGGGCAAGAATCTTTTGCTAGACCTTTGGGCCACCAAGTGCGGAGGCTGCATCAAAGAAATTCCATCGTTCATCGAAATTCACCACGCCTACCGGGACAAAGGCCTTGCCGTCGTCGGAATTTCGATGGACATTCTCTACGAAGATTTGAAAGGGCCTGCTGAGGCCTGGAGTCTTGTCAAACCCTTCGTTGCAGCCAACAAAGTTGATTACCCGATACTGATGGGCGACGACGGGATCACGAAGCGCTATGCTGTCAACGCACTCCCGGTCACGTACCTCATCGACCGTCGCGGCCGTATCGCTGCGACATACGTGGGCATAGTGGACCGCACCAACATTGAAGCAAACATCAAAGCGCTCCTCGCCGAGCGTTGAATGCAATCTTGCTGCCACGTTTCTGAGTCGCCCCCGAATCGT
>Ga0187871_10002643_pt1 | contig 14414 bp, 19 predicted proteins | sample June2016WEW_16_1_FD_132988 | JGI IMG/M metagenome (GOLD analysis project Ga0187871, IMG submission 132988) | Peatland microbial communities from SPRUCE experiment site at the Marcell Experimental Forest, Minnesota, USA - June2016WEW_16_10 | ecosystem: Environmental > Terrestrial > Soil >... | reverse complement strand
GCAGGTTCAGGTCCGAAAAAACAGCGACTTCGTTGTCGCCGGATCGGTACCGTTTGCTCAGGCCAACGGTCCGAATGGCCGGACCCGGTTCGGGTTCAGGGCTGGTCTCCACCTTTTCTATCTCTAAGCTAACACGCGGGCACAGGAGGGCATGGACTAAGGTGCGTGAAGCGACGAGCGGGAAGGGGATACGCGAACCGCGGTCCGCGCGCGCCCGTTATACGTGCGGCTCAGTGCTTATCGCCCGTACTGGCCGCGCTGGAGGCCGCCTGCGCAGTAGGACTCAAATGAACGGTGTCTTCCTGACTACTCGTTGCTTGCGGTTTTGTTTTAGGTGCGGTCTGGCTTTGCTGCGTCGGGGCTTGCGCGTCCGGACTTGAAGTGGAACTACAGGCGGAAATCATCGGATGGGGCTCCTATGCCGTGTCATATCGGTTCGGGTACCAGGAGCTTTAGGATTATTTCCGAAATGTGCGGATTGATTCGCCGATCATGCCAAGGCGGCTGGGTACTGCGCGTATGTACAGGAATTGTATATACTAGGACTGGTGCTGGACGGCATCGCGGGTTACGACTGGGATGATCACAACGTTTCCCATGTGGCTCGTCATGGAGTTCGGCCCGAGGAAGTCGAGGAAGCGGTACGACGGCCACATGTAATCGCCGCCGCAAGAGATATGTCAGGCGAAAAACGGTGGAAGCTGTTCGGCATATCCTCGTTGGGACGTTATCTGGTCGTGGTGTTTACGATTCGCAATGAACGATTGCGGCCTGTTACAGCTCACACGATGAATCAGCGGGAGAGAAAGATCTATGGCCCGGAAATCGACAAAGCTCAATGAACCGGCCTCTGAGGCCGAGGAAGCGGATTGGTATGCGAGTCCGGAAGGACGCCGCCAGACGCAACGGGAATTCGAACGCGCGCTGAAAGATGGCACTCTGGTTCGCTCGTCGGGCTCGCGCATACCGCGAACGAACGCCGAAGTTCTGGAGAAGCTGATGGAACAGGCGAAGGCACGCGCCACTCGCCCGGTGTCAATACGGTTGTCCGTGGCCGATGTCGAACTCGCGAGAAACATCGCGTCGAAGCGAGGCACGGGTTATCAGACCGTGTTAAAGGAAGCGATTCGCATTGGGTTAAGACGCGGCGGTTTGTAGGGCTGCCGCCGGGATTAGTCGCCCGTTTGTGCTGTCGGGATCGGCGCCCAATCCTCCGGCACCTGACCTTCCGGCAGAAGTTGCCCCTTCTCCAGATGACGAATCCGCGTGGCGAACCTGGCGGCGTGCGGGTCATGCGTCACCATCACGATGGTTTTGCCGAACTCCTTGTTCAGCCGCGACAGCAGCGTGAGCACGTCCGTTGCTGACGCCGCGTCGAGGTTGCCTGTTGGCTCGTCGGCCAGGATGAAATCCGGGTCGGTGACGATAGCCCGCGCGATCGCTACGCGTTGTTCCTGCCCGCCCGAGAGCTGCTTCGGCAAATGGCCCAGACGGTCGCCCAACCCCACAAGCTGCAGCGCCGTGGTGGCGTGATCTATGCGCGCCTTCTTCTTCAGGTTGGTCAGCTTCAGGGGCAGTTCCACGTTCTCGAGAGCGGTGAGCACCGGAATCAGATTGAACGACTGAAAAACGAAACCGATGTGGATGTTCCGCCAGTGCGCGATCTGCCGGTCGTTAAGCGCGCGCAGATCCTGGCCCAGCACGCGAATCTCGCCACCGGTGGGCCGGTCCATGGCCGCGATCAAGTGAAGCAGCGTGGATTTGCCCGAGCCCGACGGCCCCATGAGCGCCACGAAATCGCCTTTGTGAATGTCGATGTCCACATTCTCCAGCGCGATCACGCGAAATTCGTCGCGGATGTATTCCTTGGTCAGTTGCCGTGTCTGAATGACTGTTTCGCTCATGATTGTCACGCCTTCACTTTCACTTTTTGCCCGTCTTTCAGGTCCGCCGGCGGGTTCACCACAATATCCTCTCCGCCAATCAGCCCGCCTTCCACGATCACGCCCTGCGCGTTGGTCCCGCCCAGTTTCACCGGACGCTTCACCGCCCGGTCGTCCGTGATCACAAACACTGCGTTGTCGCGTACGGCCGTCGCCGGAATCACTACCATGGTCTGCGTGGGAGCGCTCTCGCCGGCCTTCACGTCGCCGAGAAAAGCCACTGTCGCGTTCATCTCCGGCCGCAGATAAGAATCGGGATGCAGCACCTGCACTTTCACCTGAACCGTCGCCTTCTGGCGGTTGGCTTCCGGGGAAATCTGTTCGATCTCGCCGTCGTAGCGCCGGTCGGGATAGGCGTCGGTGGTGACGATGCCGCGCGTCTTCGAGCCCAGCTTCGAGAAATCGTTCTGATTAATGTCCAGTTCCACCTGCAGGTCGTTCAGATCGGCCAGTGACACAACGTATCCTTTGGCGCCCTTGTCGCCGACGAAACCAGTGGTCACAAACTCGCCCTTCTCCACGTTGCGATCCAGAATGGTTCCCGTCACCGGTGCCGTGATGATGGTGTCATCGAGCTGGGTTCTCGCATAGTCCAGCGTGCCCTGCGCCTGTTTCACCTGCGCGCGAGCCGCTTCAATCTCTTCGCGCCGCGGGCCGAGCTTCGACAAATCGTAAGTCCGTTGCAGCGAGTTTACGCGGGCTGCGGCATCGTCGTACTTGGCCTGCGCGTCATCGAGCTGTTGCCGGGGAAACACGCCCTCTCTTACCAGTTGCTGGGTGCGCTTCAGCGTCACCAGCGCGTCATCCTGATCGGCCTTCGCCTGTTCCACGTCGGCTTTCGCCTTCGAGATCTCCTCCGGGCGCGATCCATTCTCCAGCTCCGAAAGATGCGCCTTCAGATTGTCCAGCGCTCCCTGGGCCTCCAACACGCGTGCGCGATACTCGTCGTCCTCCAGGCGAACCAGCACCTGCCCCAGCTTTACGTGATCGCCCTTGTCCACGCCGATCCACAGCACCTTGCCGTCCACCTTGGCCGCGACATCGATGGTATGCGCGGCAATGATGTAACCGGTGGCATTGAGAATCACCGGGTCGGATGCGCCTGCGCCGGACGTCATCGCGTGCACACGCGCGGTCTCCACTTCCATGGCGGGCGAGCTAAGCTTGTTCCACGCGAGCGCGGCTGCGCCCACCAGCACGAAGAACGCGATGCCGGCGATGATGAAGCGCGTGGCCCAGGGCGAGGGTTCCGCGGAACGCTTCTCCGAACGGTCGATCTTGAGATTGCCAAGCTGTGGTTCCATCGTCAATGTTCGTTACCGAGCCGCGCGCGTAAGCAAGCGGTGTTGGAATTATGTCTCCCGCAACGCAATCAGAATCTCCTTCTTTGCCGCCATCCTCGCCGGCAGTAGGCCTCCCAAAGCACCCATCATCAGCGCGAACACCACTCCCACAATCATGATCGGAATGGTTACCCGAAAATTGAATGCGATTTCGCTGAAGGTCATGAAATTGCCGATCCCGGTCTCCACGTTGTTCAACGGCAGCGCCAGCAGGCAGCCAATCACCCCGCCCAATATCGATAGCAACAGCGATTCCAGGAAAAAGCTGAACAAAATGCTCGACCGCGAAAAGCCCAGCACGCGCAACGTCCCAATCTCCGTGGACCGGCGAGCCACCGCCGCGTACATCGTGTTCATCGCCGCGAAGCTGCTTCCCACGGCCATGATGATGGAGACGAAAATCCCCAGGGCCTGCAGCGGCGCTCCGGAGATGGTCTGCCGATCGTAGTATTCCTGTTCGGTGATGGCCTTCACGTTGAGCCGCTGATCGTCATTCATCGAGTTGATCAGCACGGGCACCGTCGCTTGGTCCGCCGCCTGCACCAGCACCGAGCTCAGCCCGTCCTGCCGGTTAAAGTCGGAACTGACTTGTCCGAGATCGCCCCAGATCTCGCTGTTCAGGGCCGATTGCCCTCCGTCCATCACGCCCACCACCGTCCACAATCCCTTGCCGAAGCGAAGCTGCTTGCCCAGATGAGCTGCGGGATAGCGTTTTGCGGTGGATTTCCCCACCACAACCTCGCGCTGGCCCGGCTGAAACCATCGCCCGTCCGCCAGCTTCAAATCGCGCATACCCACGCCGAGCGTGGTCAGGCCGCGCAACGTAACATTCATGCCGGTGGGGCTGTCGATACTGGGCAGATTGATCACTTCCACAATCTCCAGCGAAGCCATCGGCTCGCCGGATGGCGACACCGCAATGCCTGGTTTCACCTTCAAATCCTGATATACGTCGCGAGTAATCGCGCTGTTCAATTCCGATGTACCGCCCACTCTCAATACCAGGACGTGCAGCGGATTCGCGCTGCTGCGGAATGCCGTCCGCAAACCGGCCACCAGCGCCATCACCGACAAAAGAACCGCCACGGTAAGCGCAATTCCCAGGGCCGTCATCAGCGTGGTTGTGCGCCTCACCACCAGGTTTCGGAGATTGTATGCAAGGGGGATAGCCATGGTTGTCTCCTAACCCGTGTAGCGGAGCGAATCGAGGATAGACGTCTTCGCCGCGCCCCATGCCGGCACCAGCGAGCTCACCAGGCCGATGAACAGCGCCACGCCGAATGCTGCCGCCGCCACACCGGAGGTGAACGACAAATCGTGGAAGAACCCGGCCATCATGGGGGCTCGCTTCACGCTGTCGCACAGGAACGCCGCGAACAGCGAACCCAGCAGTCCGCCCACGCCTGCAATGAATACCGCCTCCCCGACGATGATGCTCAGAATGTTGCCGGTGGTGAATCCCAGCGTTTTGAGAATACCCACCTCGCGAACGCGCTCGCGCACGGACATGGAGATCGTATTTGCGGAGACCAACAGAATAGTGAACGTCACCGCTCCGCAGATGGCCGCCAGAAAGAGCTTCAGATTGCCCAGAAAAGAGATAAAGCTCAGTGCAAAGGCTTTCTCGGATTCCGATTTGGTGGGATACGGCGAGTTCGCGAACTCATCGTCGATCTCTTTGGATACGCGCGGAACGTCGGCCGCCGTGTCCGCCTGCACCCAGAACGCGCCGATTTGATCCTCCCGATCCGTGCTGTGCATCGACTGGCGAATGTACTCGTTGTTGAAGTACAGAGTGTCGGTGTCTTCCGGGTCGTTGTAAATTCCAACCAGCGTCAGCTCCGCGTTGAACGGAAAGATATCGCCGACGATGGTGATGCGATCCCCCAGCTTCCACCCATACTTTTTCGCCAGGGTGACGCCCGCGATGCAGCCCGTACGCAGATGCAGAAAGGCCTGTTTCTGCTCGTCCGGCATTTGCAGCTCCGGCTTAAGCTGGAAGAACTGATCCGGATCCACCGCCAGGCGCGCGAAGAAATTCTTCGGATCCTTGTAGGTTCCGCCGAACCACTGGTAGGCGGAAATCGCTCTTACTCCAGGCATCTGCCGGATGCGCGGCTCGAACGCGGTGATCAGCGGTACGGTCAGCGAAACTTTGTGATGCACGATCAGCCGCAGCGCCTGGGCAGGGCTGGGCTCGTCGGAGAGGAACAGCGCGCGGTACATGGCCATCAACACGCCTAGCAGGCACAAGGAGACTGCGATGCTGACGATGGTCAACAGGCTCCTGCGCCGGTTGCGCAAGCCGCTCTTGACGATGAATGAGAGATGTCGGAACATGCCTGACAGGTATCCTCTTTGCAACGGAACGCGCTAACCGGTTCTGCTTATTCTAGTCTAGTCAACGATCTCCCGCGTGCTATGGGGCATCGGCCAATGGCAGAGGATCGCCGGTGAGCGCCGACGCCGAATTCATGAGTGCCGCTTTGGAGTTGGCTCGGCGCGCCCGCGAGGCCGGGGAGGTACCAGTGGGCGCGGTGGCTGTGCGCGATGGGCAGATCGTTGGCCGCGGGGCCAATTCACCAATCAGTACGAACGACCCTACCGCTCACGCCGAGATGATTGCTTTGCGCGAAGCCGCGCGGACGGTGGGCAACTATCGTTTAGTAGATGTCGACCTCTATGTAACGCTTGAGCCCTGCGTCATGTGTGCGGGGGCGCTGGTGCACGCGCGCATTCGGCGGCTGGTGTTCGGTGCTCGCGACCTCCGGTTCGGCGGCGTGCGCAGCAAATTCCGCATTGCCGATTCGGACCTGCTCAACCACCGTGTGGAGATTGTGGAGGGCGTACTCGCCGCCGAGTGCACGGAGTTGCTGCGGGAGTTCTTCCGCGACAGACGCTAGCGGCCAACTGAACTCCCGCACTCGTTCGCTCATGCAGCCATGGGCGGGCGAACCGGAACCGGACTGGCCATTTCGACGCGCGCCCTGGTCTCCGCCTCGCGGGTGGCGCCGCCGAAATACTCATCCAGAGGATAAAGCCCGTATGGCTGAAGCTCGCGAAACACGCGGCCCAGACGCTGCTCAATGCGATAGACCTCGTGGAAGAAGTTCCCGCGATCCATCCCCAGCTTGCGGCAACATAGCCGCCAATCGGCCCCGAGTAAGAAATGGAATTTGAAGATGCGGTGTTCAAAGTCGTTGAGAACGCGCCGGCTCACCAAAGTAAAGTCTGCAATAAACTCCTCATTCTTGCGGCTCCAGATGGTTTTCTGCTGGCCTCCGTGGTTTCCTTCAATGGAGATGCGGCTCATGGATCGCTCCCTGGTGGAGCAATAACGAAACCGGGCGTAGCACGCGCGAAAGACCGCTCGCAGAACACAATTGCACGGCGCTTCGTCTTTCAGGCTGCGAAATCCCAATCCCCGGCATTGGGCGCAAGTGGGCGCCGCAAGGGGGAGCGCGTCGGTTCTTGTCCATTTCACGTTGTTAGATTTCCTTCCTGGAGAATTTCAGCCGGCCGGTTGGCCCGGTCCGGTGTGAGTCAACTCTACGCGCCGCGCGCGCTCCGTCAATTGACCACCTGTTAAAAGTGCTAGCGAGGTACTGAGTACTTATGGTACCGTTTTACTAAGTAAAAGATACTAGGTATTTTATGGCTTCCGCGAAGATCGAAAAAAGATTACGGACGCGAGAGGTAAATCTGCCCGGAATGATCGTTTCCGGCTCGACCTATTTCAGGATGAAATAGCCGGGCGAGAATAAAATGTCGTTTGAACGGATGAGCTCGAGTTTGCTGGAAGTCGCGCGCCAGCGAATCCACAACGGCGATTTCAGCGAGCGAAGTCTGGCCCGTTTTCTCGGCATTTCGCAGCCGCATACGCACAATGTACTGAAGGGCGTCCGGCCCATGACGGCGGAGCTCTTTGACATCATGCTGAAGAGGCTGGGGCTGGATGTTCTGGATCTCTACCCGACAGCGGAGATTGACCTTCATCTGGCGCGCCGTGCGGCGAGCCGGGGCGTTCGCGGATCCCTTTAAGGCAGTGCGTTTAGAACAACGTTCAGGGCAACCGGCGAGACAAGGACCGTTCCGGTTTGCCACTCGACATCGCCGGCCAACTCGGCATCGGCTGCGTTCTGTACGAATGCGTGCACGACGACACCGGCAGCCATGCGCACGAGGGCGGCGCCGGCGCACGAATGATCTCCAAAGCCGAGCGAAACGTGACCGCCGGGAAGGCGGGCCGTGTCGAGAAGATCGGGCGCCGCGAACACGTCGGGGTCGCGGTTGGCCGAAGCAGGTCTCAGAATGACACGTCCACCCCTGGCGATGGTGACTCCGCCCAGTTCGACATCGTTGGTCGCTTCCCGGCACAACGTGTGAACGAGGCCTCCATAGCGCAGCAGTTCCTCGACAGCCCGCGGTATCGATTCCGGGCGTGCCCGGAGGCGCGCCATCTCGGCCGGGCTCCGAAGCAGCGCAAGCAGTGCATTCGCCAGGAAGCGGGGTAGCGTGTCGGAAATCCCGAGGAAGAGGGCCTCACCGCCAGGGGGACCGGCTACCCGGAAGAACCGCATCAGCTCGGCCTTGGCGTTGCGGCGGCGAGATTTGATCCGCCCATGTTGCCACCACGCACGCAGCTTTCCTGGCGTCCGCTCCGAGTCTGGACGAACCGGGACACGGGCAAAGAGACTGCGGTGAAGATCGGTAAGGTGGTCGCGGTGAGCAGGGGCAGGATCGAGGACGATCAGGGCAAGCGCAAGAGAAAGAGGTTGCACAAAGTCGGCGAGGAGGTCCACCGGGCGATCTCTCGGCAGCCCGGCAATGCGCTGCTGCGCGAGCGGAGTGATGCGCTCCCGCCACTCCGCAAGCTTCGAATGAGTGATGGCGGCGGCAACTTCGTCGCGCACCTGAAGCCGCCGGACCCGTTCACGCGGGGTTGAATCGACGCGCCCTTGCGGGGCCACCTGATACAAATCTGATGCACGGAGCGCGGCAAGCACATCGGAGTAGCGGCTCAGCACCCAGGCGCCGGCCTGATCGCGATAGGGACATTCCGGCGGCGGTGGTGACAAGGGATCCGTCGGACGCTGGCGCGGGCCGGTGGGGTAGGCGGATGGCGGCATTGGTCAGTCCGGGACGGTTTACAACTCCTTCAGGTCCTCCCAATCAATATAGGACAACTAAACGCCGGAAACCTGCCGGTAGGTCTCGAGCACCGGTGAGGCGGTATTCCCAACTGAACTCCTGCGATTGCTGGAATCCTTGCTCTACGGCCCGCTTTCGCAGATCCGCGTCCGTTCTCCGGTTTTCCATTCCCGTCGACTGAGGTTTTCCGGTGACCGCAGTCTTATAAATCTTCCCGCCTGGCGTAGATGGCATCGAATTCGGCCTTAAGCATGGGATTGGGAGCAGTGAAGCCGTCTACGACCTGTTTCGCCCAGTCAAAGTACTCCTGCCTCCGCTGCAAGCTCCAGTCGGCGGGCGGACTGGTCAGGATTGAGCGCAGGTTTGAAATCTTGTCGGCCACTTTAATGACTTGCGCCCGAACCGAAGTCTGTGGTGCGTGGACAATCTGAAGCCGCTTTCGCTCCGCCTTTTCGAGCGATTTGTCATCGGTCACTTCCACCACGAGGGCGGCGACGTCGAAACCGAAGCGGGTGGCGAGCTGTTCCCTGGTGACGCCCACATCTTCGATGGTGTCGTGAAGAAGCGCGGCGATCACAAGGTTCGTGTCGGCTTGCGCCAGCGCGCTCGACACCAATCCGGCAACTTCGAGCAGATGATTTACGTAGGGCTCGGCCGTGGCGCCCTTTCTCCTTTGCGCCGCGTGTCTCTCAGCGGCAAAACAGGCCGCTTTCAGAACATCCTGAACGGCGGTCAACGCCGGATCTGGTGGTTTAGTCATTGGGTGGAAATCCTCGTTAGTGGCCGGCAACCTGCCGGTAGGTCTCGAGCACCTGTGACGCCGTATTCAGCCAACTGAACCGGTGCGACTGTTGGTATCCCCGCTCCACGGCCCGCTTTCGCAGATCCGTGTCCAGCAAAATATCGCGGATGCCCCGGGCGATGTCGAAAACGTTCTCCGGGTTGACAATCACCGCCGCGTCGCCAATCACCTCCGGAAGCGCGCTGACATTGGAAGCAACCACGGGCGCGCCGCAGGACATGGCCTCCAGCGGCGGCAATCCGAAGCCTTCATAGAGCGACGGAAACACGAACGCCTGCGCCGTTTGGTAAAAACAGCGCAGCGTTTCAATCGGGACAAAGCCGAGGAACCGTACCACGTCTTCCGCTCTGGCCTTGATTACCGCGTGACGAAGGGCGGGGAAGTGTGAGATTTCGTCGCCAATAATGATCAAATGCAAATTGTGGAACCGCGGGTGATCCTTCAATTCGCCGCGCACCACCGCGAATGCCTCCACCAGCCGGGGAATGTTCTTCTGGGGACGAATATTGCCCGCATACAGAAGAAATGGATAATCGATCTGATAGCGGTCCAGCACATTCTGCATTTGCGGCTCGTACGGGTGGGCGGGATCGCCGGGGCAGGGCGGCACGGGCTGCGACGCACCCAGAAAGGCCGGATCGGGCGCGTTGTAGATGGTGCGTATGTGCTCGGTTGGAATCCCCAGCACGCTTTCAACGTCACGCCGGGTGGCGTTCGACACGGTCATGAGCTTCGCGGCGCGCAGCAGACCACGCCGGGAGCGCAGCAGGCGCAGATGATTGCGCAGGCCCGGCGCAAGATCGTAAAGCAGGGTGCTCATGTCGTGCACGGTGACCACGTATGGCCGCGGCATCAGCAGAGGAACCGAGTTCAGAGGGATGTGGTAAAGATTGGCGCTCAAACCGCGCAGGAAGAGCGAGTACGACAAACCGATGGTATTCTTGCCGGCCTTCTTGTAGACGGCGTAGCCGAAGTTGGGCGGAAGCTTCGCCAGCTCCGGCGGCTCTGCTTCGGTGGCGATCAGCGTGTAGCGGTTGTCGTGATCGATGCCGCCGAGCGCCTGCACCAGATTCCGGATATAAGTGCCAATGCCGAAATCGCGCAGACGGCGGATGTCGATCGCGATGTGCAGCGGCATTCAGCGAACGGCCGCGCCGGACAGCTTCCAGCCATAAAGCGGGAAAGCTTCGGTGAGCGTTCCCACGCGCCGCCGGACCGAAGCGAGCGTGGATTCCGATGACGGATCCGAGAGCACCTCGCAGATGAGTGCGCCCACTTCGCGCATTTCCTTTTCCCCGAAGCCGCGCGTGGTGACGGCGGGACTGCCCAGACGAATGCCGCTGGGATTCAGCGGCGGATTTGTATCAAAGGGGATGGCGTTCTTGTTCGCGGTGATGTAGGCGCGGTCGAGCGCCGCCTCCGCTTCCTTGCCACGCACGCCTTTTGCGAAAACATCAACCAGCAGCAGATGGCTGTCGGTTCCACCGGAGACCACGCGGAAGCCGCCACCTTCAACGCTGGCCGCGAGCGCTTTCGCATTGACGATCACTCGCATCTGGTAGTCGACGAATTCCGGAGCCATCGCTTCCCTGAAGCAAACCGCCTTGGCTGCCATAACATGCACCAGCGGCCCTCCCTGCACGCCCGGGAAAACCACTTTATCGATAGCGCCGGCGTACTCGGCGCGGCTCAGGATCAAGCCGGAACGCGGCCCGCGCAGCGTCTTGTGCGTGGTGGAGGTGACGATATCGGCGTATTCGCATGGGTTCGGATACACACCCGCCGCGACCAGCCCGGAGAAATGCGCCATGTCGACCAGCAGCTTCGCGCCAACGCTGTCGGCAATCTCGCGGAATCGCTTGAAATCGATGATGCGCGGGTAAGCGCTGCCGCCGGCGATGATCATCTTCGGCTTGTTCTCTTCGGCGAGACGCGCCAGCTCGTCGAAATCGATCTGCTCGGTGTCGCGGCGCACGCCGTAGGGCACCACGTGATAGCTCTTGCCCGAGAAATTCAGCGGATGGCCGTGCGTGAGGTGTCCGCCGTGCGCGAGGTTCAGGCCCATGATGGTGTCGCCCGGCTGCACGATGGCGGAATAAGCGGCCTGGTTTGCCTGCGAACCGGAGTGCGGCTGTACGTTGGCGTGCTCCGCGCCGAACAACTGCTTCGCCCGGTCGCGCGCCAGAGTCTCCACGATGTCCGTGAATTCGCAACCGCCGTAGTAGCGCTTGCCGGGGTAGCCTTCGGCGTACTTGTTGGTGAAGATGCTGCCGGTGGCTTCGAGAATGGCTTCCGACGTGAAGTTCTCGCTGGCAATCAGTTCGAGCCGCGTGTGCTGCCGCTCGGTTTCGTGCTGGATCGCATCATAGACTTCCGGATCGACCTCGGAAAGGGGCCTGGCCATGCGCTGCTGTTCGGTCATGGGTATTAGTTTATCGCGAGGATCAGCGGGACACATCCACAGCGTCGGAACGGGTCAGCCAATAAACTCCACAGTTGACGAGTTTCTACCGCCTGTCACCGCAGCCACGCCACGGTCCAGCGTGGCGAGCACGCCGTCATGAAGAACTGCCAGCGAGACGAGATAGGCATCTGTTACCTGACGGTGCCCGGTTAGCATCGTGGAGATCGGCGCTTCGGCCAGGGAAAGATCGTCCGGCCAAAACTCGTGTCCCGCGAGGCCGCAGATCCTCTTCAACAGCCGCAGCGCCTCCCGTGGACTCGCCGCCTCCCGCGTGAATGCCGAATTCGACGAGACACGCACAAACCCTGTCTGAGTCAAAGGGCACGTGCGGAAGCGTTTTGCGCCTTTGTCGCCGAACCACGTCAATGCGGCAGCGTGATGCACGTGGTTTGGCCATGCCAGCGCCAGTAGCACGTTGACATCCAGCAGGTACGGCTTCACAACTGGTCTTCCGCATTCAGACTCTGTTCGAGTGTGATGGGAGGCGCGCGGCGGGTCACCTGGAAACAAGGGAATCCCGAATCGTCGCGGACTCGCGACTCGCGATGGAGTCCCTGACGAATAAGCTCCGCCAGAGCCTGGCCGAGTGTCACTCGCCTGGCCGTGGCGACCGATCGGGCGATTTCATAGATGTCTTCCGGCAGGTTCACCGTGGTACGCATCATGATGATCATAGCATCACGATGCGCCAGAGCACTTGCCCCCGACCCCGATAGCACGGCTTTATGCCTGCACATCATGCTATCATGCAGGCATGAAACGGCAGGCACCGGTCCAATATACTATTCGCGGGGTTCCGCCGGAGGTCGACGATGCCCTTCGACAGAAAGCGGCTCGGCGGAAGCTCAGCCTGAATCAGATCGTTGTGGACGAGCTGACCACGGCCGCAATCGGCGTCCAACGGCGCGCCGACTTCTCCGATTTGGTGGGGCGTTGGAAGTCCGATCCGGCATTCGATCAGATCATGGCCGCGCAACGCACGATTGACTGGGACAAGTGGAAGTGAGGGTCGCGCTGGATACGAACCGGCTCACCGATCTCTTTCAAGGCGACGCTGAGCTTGCCGAATTCCTGGCGACCTGCGATGAGGTTTGGATTCCTCTGATTGTGCTCGCGGAAATCAAAGCCGGCTTCTACGGGGGAACGCAGCACCACCGGAACGAAGTTCTTCTGCGCAAGCTCATGGCAAAGCCTACCGTTGAGGTGTTGCTCCCCGGCCGCGAAACCGCGGAACAGTATGCGCGCCTGTTCGTTCAGCTCAAGCGTGCCGGAACTCCGGTGCCGGACAACGACCTGTGGATCGCGGCGCTCGCTCTTGAAAACGATCTCACGCTGATTACGCGCGACCGGCATTTCGATAACATCCCGCAACTGCTGACGGTGCGTGTCCCCTTCGCGCGCTGATGATGCGAGCGGCCCCACCTCTTTCAGCGTACATGGATCTGCCAGTACTATCAGGCACGCTACCGCTCGAGAATCATTAAACGCTCCTGCGAGCCGATCAACTCGGCAATACGGATCGCATTGCGTCGAAGCACCTCGGCAGCGATATGGGTTGGATAATCGCAGGTACGGAGAATGACGACCCTGGCTTCCGGCGTTTGCCGGACCAGGCGTTCGAAGTCACTATCTGTCGAGACGAGAATGAAGTTGTGCGCGACCACGTAATCCAGAATCCTGCGATCACCGGCACAAGCGAGGCCGTTTCGAAGCGCACTTTCGGATTCCGGGAAGAGATCGCGTAACAGGTGGACCAGCTTCGGCGACAGGCTTTCGTCGAAGAGGAGCTTCATCCCCCGGAGGCTTTTCGTCCCCCTGCCAATTCGGCCGCGTAAGCGTAGACGGCAAGGAAGTCATCCGGTTCGAGTTGCGGATAATCGGCCATGATCTGCTGCTGGGACGCTCCGCCGGAGAGCCACTCCAGGATCTCCTGAACTGTGATACGGTGCCCGCGAATGCACGGTTTCCCGAATCGCACATCGGGATCGATGGTGACTCGCTCAAGGAGTGATTCGTGGGTTGCAGACATTCGTGCGCCTTAGACTATTCTATATTGATGCCGACTTGGGCGGTTGACGACAATCTAACAGGCTATTGTTGACGAGGAGCTTCATCCGACGTGCTTTCCGACGCCGGAGACGGAGCCGCTTCACGCTCCGAAACACGCTTTCCGGCAGACTCAAGCACCACGCCGAGCGCCGCAAAGACGACCGCGAGCCCGATCCCCTCGGCCTCTGCCAGCATCCGCTCTGTCCCGGCGAACTCGTTGATTGCCCGTCCTCCGGCGGCAATGACAAATAGAAGCCACGCGATCCCTCGCAGCACGGACCCGCGGGTCGATTTTGTCGCAGCTGTCATGAATGTCACGCGAGGGCACTAGGGCGTTGCTGGCTTATCAAACCCACCACGCCGCGCCCGCCTGCTCGCGAATGACGATGCCGTTCAAAAACTCGGCCGCCTTCGCCAGGCCTTCGTCGCCGGACATCAGGCTGTCCTCGTGCTCAATCGACAGCACGCCGTCGTACCCGAACATGCGCAGCGTGGAGACGAACTCGCGCCACCACCCTGCGTCGTGGCCGTAGCCGACCGTGCGGAAAATCCACCCGCGGTTGCGCTCGTCGGTATATTTCTTGGTGTCGAGCACGCCCGTGAGCGGAAGATTGGCATCGTAAATTTGCGTGTCCTTGGCATGCACGTGGTAAATTGCGTCG
>Ga0187871_10002642_pt1 | contig 14416 bp, 10 predicted proteins | sample June2016WEW_16_1_FD_132988 | JGI IMG/M metagenome (GOLD analysis project Ga0187871, IMG submission 132988) | Peatland microbial communities from SPRUCE experiment site at the Marcell Experimental Forest, Minnesota, USA - June2016WEW_16_10 | ecosystem: Environmental > Terrestrial > Soil >... | reverse complement strand
GTGGCGATTTATCCCATCGACGTGCGCGGTCTGGCGACGGGCATTTCGGCGGGACCCACCGGCGCAAGCCTGTGGTCCCCCTCGAGTCCGCAACTCGTCCAGCTCGTTCCGGCTTCCTACAACCCGGCCAATGCGCTGGGCTTGGCTTTCTTCCAGCATCCCGGAGGCGGCGGTGGCGGCACCGGCGGCGGCACGGGAGGTGGTACGGGAGGTGGTACGGGCGGCGGTACGGGAAGCGGCGGCGGCAAGAGTGGCGGCGGAAGCACCGGCGGCGGCACGGGAAGCGGCGGCGGCAAAGGAGGCAACACGGGTTCGGGCGGCGGCAAGAACGGCGGCGGCGGCCCCACCACCACCAACAACCCCATGCTCAACCAAAACACCCTCAATCCGTACAATCAATCCCGCAACCTGATTCCGCCGTTCATGCAGAGCGTCGCCGATAATCAGCAGGTCCTTTTCGCGCTGGCCACTGGGACCGGCGGTTTCCCCATCGTCAACACCAACGACCTTTTGGGGGGATTGGACAAGATCGCTAAAGAGCAAGACCAGTTCTACTTGCTCGGCTACACACCGCCTGAGACCGAAGAGGGGAGCTGCCATTTCATAAAGGTGAAACTCGACCGCGCAGGAACCTCGGTCAGGTTCCGTACCGGCTATTGCAACGTGAAACCCGCGGACGTCCTGGCCGGTAATCCGGTCGAAAAAGATTTGGAAAACCGGGTGGCCGGATCGGCGCCCGGAGTCTCCGGCACCAGCATGCAAACGGCTTTCTTCTATTCGGCGAGCAATACAGCCCGCGTCGATGTAGCGCTCTCTATTCCAGCCGAGAGCATCAAGTTCGAGAAGGCCCATGGAAAATTCCATGCGGAAGTGAATATCCTGGCCATCGCCTATCGCCCCGACGGCACGGTGGCTGCGCGCTTCAGCGACAACAAGAAAATCGAGGTGGAGAACAAGAAAGAAGTGCAGGCGTTTGCCGACCGTCCGTACTATTATGACGGCCAGTTCGACATCGCTTCCGGCCAATACACTCTGAAAACGGCCTTCAGCGCCGGCGGATCCGGCTTCGGCAAAATAGAGACGCCTCTGGCCATCGATCCCTACGACAGCAAGCAATTCGGGCTGAGCGCCCTGGCCCTCAGCAAAGATCTGCACAAGGCCGCCGACGCCGGCGCGGAACTCGACGCGGTCTTACTGGAAGGGCGCACACCCTTGGTCGCGCAAGGCTATCAGTTCACGCCCGCCGCCGCCTACCGTTTCAAGACCACGGATCACGCGGCGGTGTACGCCGAGATCTACGAACCGCATGTGGCAGATAAGACCCCGCCTATCGTGGCGTTGCAGGTCCGCTTGCTCGATCGCAAGACGCAGGAAGCCAAGGAGGATTCCGGACTGGTGGGTGTGAATCAAGCGATTCGCGCCGGTAATCCGGTAATCCCGGTGGGCGTCCCCATACACGTCGCGAAGCTCGCTCCGGGCGCTTATCGCCTCGAGGTGACGGCCAAGGATGCGCTCAACAATTCCAAGACCCGCACGGCCGACTTCGACGTAGAGTAGCAGGGTGCAAAATGGAGGGCGGCCAATTGCAGCTATGGGGGTGACATCAGGAAAGAGATGTCATCCACCTTGTACATAACTTTGCCGGGCGATACGGCGGTCGCGACGACCTTGCCGGCGCGCACAGCCTCGAAGGCGGATACCAGGCGGGGAAGTACCGACGGCGGCGCAATGGGAACGTTGTGTGCGCCCAGAACCGCCTTAACCTGCGGCGCCAGTGCCGCAAGCCGCCGGATGGAGGCGTCGTAGGCCGCCAGATTCGTTTCCGGACGGTAGAGCCAGATGACGCCGGGATAGTAAGTGTCGCCGGTGAAGAGCAGCCCATGCTCGCGATCGAAAAGACAGATGGCGTCCGGCGTGTGGCCTGGAGTGGCGACGATCTCCACCGACCGGCCTCCCAAATCGATGCGATCACCGTCGTGCCGGTATGCCGTGATCTTCCAAGGCCGGGTCGCATACGCCTTCCTGTCGAAGCCCATCGGCAACTCGCCACAGATTTCGCCTGGGGCGACTTCGGATTGCGCAGCCTCGCGCGAACCCCGCGCATTCGCCCGGGTGAAATCGGTATCCATGCCGTAGATCGTATCGAACTGCCAATTGCCGCCCACATGATCGTTGTGCGTGTGCGAGTTCAGCACGACGACCGGCAGTCTGGTCAACTCCGACGTAACTTTCTTAATGTCGCCGATTCCCATGCCGGTATCGAACAGCAGAGCCTGCTTCTGGCCGGCGATGAGATAGCCGATAGTCTCTTCCGACTGATGCGGCTCATAGATGGCGAAAACGCCGGGTGCGGCGACGTAGACTTCGAACCAGGCGCCGGCAACCGGGACGCGCTGCAGGCTTTTGTATTGCGGCCGCGGAAGCGCCCGGCACCACGCGGGGAGTTCGCTCTGTGCAGCCAGGGAGGCTGTGAACAGCGCGATACAAACGGCCTCCGCGGCGAATGTCACGCCGCCGCCGCGCGGCGCTCGGCCAGTTCCCGCTGCACGGCGTTTACCGTACGGCGGTTCAGGCGGTAAGGCACGATGATGACCAACGACACCAACATCAACACCGCCGGGACCGCGCCATACAGAATGCCTAAGTAAGGGGTAGCGGCCGGAGCGCCCTTGGCAACGCCGTGCGACAGCTTCCCGAATAAAGTCAGCAACGTGCCGGACAAAAGCAGCCCGCCGCCGCCCGCGATCTTCTCCCCTAAATTCGAGATGCCGAAGTAGATGCCTTCCCGCCGCAGGCCGGTTCTCAGTTCGTCCGTGTCGGCCACGTCCGCCACCATGGACGGTCCGATCACCCACACGGCGCTGGCGAATATGCCTCCGAACACGCCCCCCACCAGCAGCGGCAGCGCATGGCCGGTGCCGAAGAGCCGCCCCGGTCCTACCAGCAGCGTGGCCAGAAGCAACAGCGTCGCCGTCGCCGCCAGGGCCACTATTTTCAAGGTGCGCTTTTCCACGCGCCGGGCCAGGGCGATCCACTGGAAGACGCCCGCCAGCGCCCCTACATAAAAGCAGGCTTGAAACGCGCTGATGGCCCCGCCGCCGCCGACCCGCGCATACCACGTGAAGTAATGGATGGCCACACTGGCGTTCAGCACCGCTGCCAGAAAGAACATGGTCGACGATCCCCACAGCCTGCGGTAGTCCGCGTTCTGCAACAGAATCCGGAGGGCGAATAAGAACGGCGGCGCGGTGGACGACTTGCCAACTCCCGTCGTGCGATGCTGTAGCGTGCCGAAGAAGCAGATCAGGGCGCTAATGGTCATCAGCGCCCCGAAGGCCAGTCCGATGCGCGGATAGCCCTGGTAATGCAGTTTGGGTTCGGAGCCGTCCGCGGTAGCCGGGAAGAATAGCAGGAAGGAAAGTCCCGCCGCCGCCAGGGTGCCGACCAGGCCGAAGAGGGCGCGTACCGCCACGATCCGGGTACGGTCGTCATAGTCCCGGCTCAATTCGGCTCCCAGGCCCAGATACGGGACCCTGTATATCGCGCTGGCGGCGCGTAGCGCGGTCATGCATCCCAAGAGCCAGAGAAACAGTCCGGTATGGCCCAGCGTGCGCGGCGGGCTGAACAGCAAATAGAAGCACGGCCCAATGGCCAAAGCGCCCGGCAGCATAAAGGCGTGCCGCCGGCCCAGGCGATGGCGGCTGCGGTCCGAAAGGTGGCCAATCAATGGATCGATCACGGCATCCACAGTCAGGCTGGCAAACATGCCGATGCCCACGAGAGTGGCCGGCAGGCCCATCACCGAGTTATAGAAGAACAGAATGAAGAGTCCGGACAGGACCATCAAGACCGTGATCGGCATTTCTCCCACGCCGTATAGCAGCTTGGCTGAAATCGGCAAGGCGCGCGGTTCCGCGTCGGAGGTCGAGGGAGGGGAAAGCGCCGTGGTACTCAATTCCTTTCATTTAATCAAAGGGTTTGCCCTTACTTCAAGCAAAGTCAAGCAACTACGGTACTGGCTTCTCCGCGGATCCCGCCGTCAGTTCCTTCAGATAACGGTAATAGAATTCCACGCCATCGTAGAAGGCCTCCGTGCGCACCCGCTCGTCCCGGCCATGCGCGCGTACATCGTCCTGATCGATGGCCACGCCGTTCACGCCGTAGGTCGGAATGCCCGCCGCGATGGTGTAGATGCTGTCGGAGGCCCCCGTTTCCATGTCCGGAATCACCGGCGCTCCCGGCCACATTTGCGCGGCTAGGCGTTCCAGCGGACGCAGGATCTCGGGCTTGGGCAGGATGGGCGGAAACGCCTTCTTGTCGGGCGCGCTGTCGGTCACGTTGTAAGCGTTGTCTACGAAACGGACAGTCACTTGCGGGTCGGCGAAGATGGCGAGCAGCCGCTGGCGAATCTCCTCCGCCGAATGCCCCGGCAGGATGCGGCAGTTGACGTTGGCCTGCGCCAGTTGCGGCAAAGCATTGTTGGCGTGGCCCGCGTTCAGCCGGGTGGCCACACAGGTGGTACGCATGGTGGAGTTGAAGCGCGCATCCCGCGAAAGGCGCGCGATAGCCGCTTCGTCCGGGGGCGTGTGGAAGATGGCCCGCATGTCTTCCGCCGTTTGTCCGCTTTCCAGATTGGCCCGGCGTTCGAAATAAGTGCGCGTCACCTCGTTCAGTTCGAATGGAAACGGCGAACGCTCCAGGCGGGCGAGCGCGTCCGCAATGTGGTAGATGGCATTGTCGGGCACCGGCAGCGAGCTATGGCCTCCCGGATTGGTCGCAGTCAACTGGAAGTCCGCGTATAGCTTCTCGCTGGCCTCGATGTCCACGTTCACCGCTTTGCCGTTAACCGAGGTTACGCCGCCGGCATCCGGATTGAGTGCGAACTCCGCATCCACCAGCTCGCGATGGTTGCGCAACAGCCAATCGACGCCATTCGACTTGCCGCCTTCCTCATCGGCCGTCAGGGCCAGGACGATATCGCGATCGGGCCGGAACCCTTCCCGCTTGAAGCGGACGAACGCGGTGACCACGGCGGCGTCGTCAACCTTCATATCCTGCGTGCCGCGTCCATAGAAGTAGCCGTCTTTTTCCACGAACTCGAACGGGTTGGTGGTCCAATCTTCGCGGCGGGCTTCCACTACATCCAGGTGGCCTATGATCAGGAGCGGCCGGTGTGCGCCGTTGCCGTGCAGCCGCGCCACCAGGTTCCCCTTGCGCTGGTTCGGGCCGAGCACCTGGGCGTCCGCGGCGTTGAACCCGGCATCCAGCAACCGCTGCCGCATGGCTTCGGCGGCGACGGTGGTGCTGCCTACCGAATCCGTGGTGTCGATTTCAACCAACTGGCGAAAGATGTCGCGAGAGAGGGTGCGGGTCGCCTCGTCAAGCGACGCCCCCGCCGCAATGGATACGAATAGGAACGTGGCGCACGCACTCATGCGTGCCACGTCGGCACTCGTGCCGACGCACTTTTTCAGCAACATCAGCCCATATTCTCAAATCGGCGCCGGATGTGGCAACATGAAAGTGGTTCCATGCTTCGCGCCATAGCCTGTTTTTGCGCCATATTGTCGACTACTTCCCTCGCCTTCCCGGAGGTCCGCGGCCAGAAAGAGTTCGTCCAATCCTGCGGCTTTTGCCATGCCGAGGATGCCACCGGAGCGCGCGCGCCCGACCTGGTGCGCTCGCCGTTGGTCAACAAGGATGTGGGTGGCGACCTGATCGCCCCCGTCATTCGCGACGGCCGTCCCGATAAAGGCATGCCCGGCCTGCCGTTGCCCGACGGCGCAGTCCAGGACATCGTGGCCTTCCTGCACACGCGCGTCAACGAGGCCGCACGCAGTTCGCACGTAGGCAGCGATTATCCGCTGGCGCGCCTGCTTACCGGCAATGCGGACGCCGGCCGCGCTTACTTCAACGGCCCAGGCAAGTGCGCGGCGTGCCATTCCCCCACAGGCGATCTGAAGGGCATCGCGAAGCAGTTTGCGCCCATCGGCTTGGTAGAACGCATGCTCTCCCCGCGCGGCGCAACCGCAACGGTCACCGTCACCATGCCTTCCGGCGAAGAAGTCACCGGCAAACTCGACCATCTGGATGAATTCTCCGTCTCGCTGCGCGACGCTTCCGGCTGGTATCGCTCCTGGCCCCGCGGCCAGGTCAAGGTGAGCGTACACGATCCCTTGCAGGCCCACCGCGAGTTGCTGGCGAAATATACCGACGACGACATCCATAATCTGTTCGCCTATCTGGAGACTCTACAATGAATGCGCGTCTGATCGGATGCACCGCGCTGTGCGCTGTGAGCTTCACGGCGCTGGCGCAAGGACTGGACCCCGCCACGCTGCTGAAGCCTCCCACGGATACCTGGCCGACTTACAACGGCGACTACACCGGCCGCCGCTATAGCCCGCTTGCGCAAATCAATGCGTCAAACGTCAAGTCGTTGACTCTGGCCTGGGCGTTCCAGGCTAACTCGCAAGCCATCAAATCGACGCCGCTAGAGGTCAATGGCATCCTATACCTCACCGTGCCGGAACAGGTTTGGGCGGTCGACGCCCGCACCGGGCGCGAGGTCTGGCACTACCGCTACAAAGCGTCCGACGGCGACCACATCGGGCATCGCGGCGTGGCCATGTGGGGTAACTGGCTGTTTTTCGAAACTCCCGACGCACACCTGGTCTCGCTCGACGCCAGGAACGGCCACACGCGCTGGGATGTCGAGTTGGCCGACGTGAAGCTCGGATACTTCGCCACCATGGCGCCGCTCGTGGTGGGCAATCACGTGATCGCGGGCGTCTCCGGAGACGCCACCGATATCCCCGGATTTCTGGAGTCCGTGGACCCCGAAACCGGCAGGCAGCAATGGCGCTGGTACACCGAACCGCAGCCCGGCGAGCCCGGCTCGGAAACGTGGCCCCAGTCGAGCGATGCCATCGCCCACGGCGGCGGCATGACCTGGATGACCGGCACTTACGATCCCGCGCTCCATCTGCTTTACTGGGGCACAGGCAATCCGAATCCGGTGCTGGCCGGCGATGCGCGTCCCGGCGATAATTTGTATACCTGCTCCATCGTGGCGCTGAATCCCGACACCGGAAAACTCGCGTGGTACTTCCAGCCCTCGCCGCACGACACGCACGATTGGGACGCGGTGGAGACGCCCGTGCTGTTCGACGCGGATTTCGGCGGCCAGCCGCGCAAGCTGCTGGCGCAGGCCAGCCGCAACGGCTTCTTCTTCGTGCTCGACCGCACCAACGGCCAGCATCTGCTGACTGCGCCCTTCATCGAAACCAACTGGACTTCCGAAATCGACGCGCGCGGCCGTCCCGTGGCGCTGAAGGAGAAAGAGCCGCATCCCGATGGACGCTTGGTCTTGCCCGGCTCCGACGGCGCCACCAATTGGATGGCGCCGAGCTTCGACCCGCCGCTGGGCTTGTTCTACGTGGTGGCACGGCGCGTGTGGAGCATCTTCTATTACACCGCCACCGGAAAACCCGAGGGATGGGCGGGCCGCGATAACGATCTGGAGGAAGAGTCCACGCTGCGCGCCATCGACTACCACACCGGCGAAATCCGTTGGAACCACGAGCTCGGCCGGGGCGAAAGCACCGCCGGAATTCTGACCACCGCCGGTAACCTGCTGTTCACCGGCGATGCGCTAGGCAATCTGCTGGTGCTCGATCCGGCCACCGGTAAGACTCTGTGGCACGTCAACGCGGGTGGCTCCATGGTCAGCTCGCCCATGACTTATGAGCTTTATGGCCGGCAATACGTGGTCGAGGGCGTGCAGGGTGTGCTGTACGCCTGGGCCTTGCCCGAGTGAACCGGGCCATGACCATTCCGGATCTTGCCCAACTTCAACGGATGGAGGCGCGCTTCGCGCCCGTTGGACTGCAAGTCGATACTTCCGGCCTGTCGCCCGGCGACCGGCACGCGCTCGCCAAGCTGCTGGAAGCCGCGAGCCTGATCGACGATCTCTTTCTGACCCAATTGTGGAGCGGCAATCCGGCCATGTATGCGCGCTTGCAGGAGGATGCCACGCCGCTGGGCAGAGCCCGCCTGGATCATTTCCGGCTCAACAAGGGTCCCTGGTCGGACCTGGACGATTATGCCGCCTTCCTGCCCGGCGCGCCGCCGCGCAAGCTGCCGGGTGCGAACTTCTACCCGGAAGACATGCGCCGCGAGGAGTTCGAGGCTTGGGTCGAGACCCTGTCAGCCGGCCAGCGCCAAGAGGCCGAAGGCTTCTTTACCGTGATTCGCCGGGATGCGGCGGGGCATTTGACCATGGTTCCGTACAGCCGGGAATACAGCCGCGATCTGACGCGCGCGGCGGCCTTGCTGCATGAAGCGGCGGGCCTGACGGACAACGCATCGCTCCGCCGGTTCTTGGATCTGCGCGCCGATGCATTTCTATCCGACGATTACTACGCGAGCGACGTGGCCTGGCTGGATTTGGACGCCCCGCTCGAGATCACCATAGGACCGTACGAAACCTACAATGACGAACTGTTCGGCTACAAAGCTTCCTTCGAAGCTTACGTAAATCTGCGCGACAGCCGCGAGACGGAACGCTTGCAGTCCTTCGCCGATCATTTGCAGGAGATCGAAGATAACTTGCCGATCGAGCCGCGGTACCGGAATCCCAAGCTGGGAGCGCTGGCGCCGATCGCGGTGGTGAATGAAATCGTGTCGGCGGGCGATGGCTCGCACGGCGTCCGCACGGCCGCCTATAACCTGCCGAACGACGCGCGCGTAGTGCAGGAAAAGGGCTGTAAGCGCGTGATGCTGAAGAACGTGCAGCAGGCCAAGTTCGACGCCATTCTGGAGCCCATCGCCAAGCGCGTGCTGCCCGCCGGGGCCCAGGCCGATTTGAGCTTCGATTCGTTTTTCGAACACATCCTGGCGCACGAGCTGAGCCATGGCATCGGGCCGCAGGCGCGCCAGGCGTTGAAGGAACTCTACAGCCCCATCGAGGAGGCCAAAGCGGACATCACCGGGCTGTTCATGCTGCAATACTTGTTCGACCATGCCAGGGGCGGCTCGGGCGGAAACGCGGCGGCGGAGCGTCGGCTGTACACCACGTTCCTCGCGTCCGCGTTCCGGTCGCTGCGCTTCGGGCTGACCGATGCGCACGGCAAAGGCATGGCGGTGCAGTTCAACTATCTCTCCGATAAGGGCGCGTTCGTGGCGCATCCCGACGGCGCCTTCGCCGTGGATTACTCGAAGATCAAGCCGGCCGTGCGCGACCTCACGCACGAGATCCTAACGATTGAGGCGGAAGGCAACTACGCCGGCGCGCGCCAGATGCTGGATAGCCTTGGCGTGGTGCGGCCAGCCATGCAAAAAGCGCTCGATTCGTTAAAGGATATCCCGACCGACATCCGTCCGGTGCGCTAGGCAGCTCTTGTGGCGCACGCCCTCGGCGTGCCGTGGCGGCACTCATGCCGCCACAGGCGAGCGAAGCTCGACCATCTACTCCAAAACAAAAATGTTCTTGCGCGCGCACATCTCCTTCAAGACTTTCGGCCACACGGTGACGCTGACCTCGCCCAGGTGCGCCTTCCGCAGCAGCAACATCAGCGTGCGCGACTGGCCGATGCCGCCGCCGATCGACAGCGGCAGTTCGTGATTCAAGATCGCGCGATGGTACGGATAGCTCAGAAAATCGAGCTGGCCGGTCATCTCCAGTTGTTGGCGCAACGTCTGGTCGTTGACCCGTATACCCATCGACGTGAGCTCGTGGCGGCGCTGGGTGACATGGTTCCACACCAGGATGTCGCCATTCAGGCCGTGCACCTGCCTTCCATCCGCGGACACGGTAGGCGTAACCCAGTCGTCGTAATCCGCCGCGCGCATTTCGTGCGGATACCCGTCGCTCAGCGTCCAGCCAATGCCGATGATGAATAGGGCGGGGCACTCCTGCAGGATGGCCGTCTCGCGCTGCTTGCGCGGCAAGTCCGGATACATGTCCAGTAGATCTTCGGCGTGCAGGAAGGTCAGCTTCTCGGGAAGATTCGGATACTTCGTCTTCAGTTGCGGAAAAAGATCCTGCACGTAGCGCTCTGTCTCCACCAGGACCTTCCAGATCTTGCCCACCACTTCTTTCAGAAAATCGAGATTGCGCTGGTCCGCGGTGATGGCGCGTTCCCAGTCCCACTGGTCCACGTAGGCGCTGTGATCGTGGTCCAGGAAGTAGTCCTTGCGCACCGCGCGCATGTCCGTCGAGAGGCCTTCGCCCGGCTGCATGCCGAAGCGCCGCAGCGCGACGCGCTTCCACTTGGTGGCTGCCTGCACCACCTGCGCATCGATGGGATGCTGGTTGTGGTCGTTCGCGATGTGGAACTGAACGGGGGTGCGGGAGCCATCCCGGTCCAGGTAGTCGTTGACGCCGCTCTCGACGTCCACGATCAACGGCACTGTCACCATCATCAGGTTCAGCGCCTTGCACAGATTTTCTTCGATGTAGTTCTTGGCCGCGAATATGGCCTTTTGAGTCTCCTTGGGGGTCAGAAGGGAAGTGTAGTTCTGGGGAAGGACCTTCTCCAGTTCCTCGTAGTCACCGATGCCAGGTCCCGCGAGGTCCGCGCGCTTGTCGACGATCATGGTCGCTCCAGGCATATGGTACAGCACGGCGCGGCGGTTCGCTCACCTGCATGGCGGACGGCGTGTTCAACGGCCCTCCGCGCGCCACACGAAGTCGGCGATACGCGCTGCGAGTTGCAACCGCAAACCGGGTGGCAGGTCATGTCCCATCGCCTCGATCAGGACGAGTTCTGCGCCGGCAATGGCTTCCGCCGTCGCTCGTCCGCCGCTCACGTCGCACATCCGGTCGGCGAGGCCGTGGATCACGAGGGTGGGGACCTCGATATGCCGTAGCCGTTCGGTGCGATCGCCGGAGGCGACCGACGCGACCGCCTGACGAGCGGCGCCGATCGGATCGTAGCAGCGGTCGTAGGCGCGGCCTGCTCCCGCGGCGGCTTCCTTCTCGTCCGCCGGATATCCAGGCGAGCCGAGGGCGCGGACAGCCCGGAGCCTCTGCTGAATGACTTCGTCGCGGGTGACTGCGCGTGGGCCGGCGAACACTTCGCGGAGCGCTTCCGGCCAGGGCTGTCCGACTGACATGTTGCCCGTCGTCGACATCATCGAGGTGAGAGAGCGGACCCGGTCCGGATGCTCGATGGCCATGGTTTGCGCAATGGCGCCGCCCATGGACGCGCCCACGACATGTGCCTTCTCGCAGCCGAGCGCGTCCAACAACCCCACCGCGTCGGCAGCCATATCCGACAGCGTGTACGACACCGACGACAGGTCGCCGGCGAGCACCGCGGGCAGGTCCGGAGGCGGTGCATCGGTCATGTGCGTGGAGAGCCCGGCGTCACGGTTGTCGAAGCGGATGACTTGCAGGCCGCGGTCGACGAGCGCATCGCAAAACGCGTCCGGCCACGCAATGGATTGCGCGGCGATTCCCATGATCGGCAGCACTACCGGCGCATCGGGGTTACCGGCGCGCTGGTAAGCGATGTCGATCCCGGCAGGCCCGGCGTTCGACGCCTTCTCGTCCAGGATGGAAGCACCGAACCCTTTCATCGGAGAATCTTGGGAAAATGCCATCAATTCGCCGCCGGTACGCGCATCCCCAGCGCCCTCAAATACCCCTCGTTAACCCGGCAATTCGCCAGCTTGATCTTCTCCAGCAAATCCGCCATCGCCGCGCGCGAATGCTCCATCGGCGGACGCTTCTTCATCTTCTCCTCCGCCGCGCCAATGCCGCCGGGCAGCGCCGCATACGCCACGATCTCGTCCCAATGCACCGGCCGCGCGAAGCTCACCGGCGACGAGGGCGCATCCATCTTCTTATACGGCCAGAAAGCCCAGCCAACCTCATTGGACTCCAGCATCGTGCGGAATTGCGCGACCCAGCCATCCTGGTTTTCGCCCGATTCGCCCATCCAAATAGGCGCTTGGTAGCGCTCCCGGAAATCCAGGTAGGGCTGGATCACATCCTTGGTGGGCGCGGTCCAGTATTTGTGGAACGTGTAAATGGCGTTGCGGTCGAATGGCGGGCCGAACACATCGAAGTTGCTATCCCACTGCGCGCCGCCCAGGATCACGGCGTGGTTGGAATCCACCTGCCGAATGGCTTCCGTGATCTTGCGGTAAACCGGCTCCAGGCGGGGATTCAAATGCGCCACTGGAGGCGGTATCGGCTCGTTCAGCAGGTCGTACCCGAGCACCGTGGGGTCGTCCGCATAGCGTTGCGCGATGCTGCGCCAGAATCCCACCGCCAACTGTTGTTCCTCCTCGCTTTCGAAGAGCCACGGATACCCCCAGCTATCGTCGATATTTGTGCCGGTCTGGCCGCCGGGCGCGCAGTGCATATCCAGGATCACCCAGATGTGCCGGTCGCGGCACCACCCGATGACGCGGTCCAGCAGCGGGAACGCCGTGCCGTCGTCGATCAGTTTGGAATGAAACGGAATGCGAACGCAGTTGAAGCCGGCGTCGTGGATGAACCGGATGTCCCATTCGGTGATGTAGGCGTCGCGATACTGCTTCCAGAAGCGCGCAGCGGCGTCCGGGCCGATCAGGTCGTTGAACAGGGCCGAGATCTCGCGGTAGGATGCCGGCCCTTTATCGAAGTGGAACATGTAGCCTTCAGGTACCAGCCAGTTGCCCAGGTTGGTGCCGCGCAGCAGCAATTTTTCGCCGTTGGGCGCCACGATGTGTTTGCCGTCGGTATGCACGAAACGGCCGGCTGCGGCGGACACGCCGGCAGCCATCAGACTGGACATGATCAAGATTCTCAGAAAGATGCGCATCATCCGCTATCTTACAACCCGGCTATCTGGCGAGAGGGCGATCACACTTTTCGGCGCTTCCCCGAGCGGCTGAAAACAAACATCCAGCCCCAATTGGTAAGCCTGTTTCCCGTCGCCGCCGTGCTATCCTCACATGGGGTAAGAAAGCCCTCCGATCCAGGCGCGGCCCGCGTCCGGATCGAGGACTTCTTGGGACGAACCCAATAAAAAATTGCGGAACGAAGCCAATTCGCCCGTTTGTTTTCAACAAAAGTCCAAAGTGAAAGCCAATATACTAGCCTTCCACCATGCATAGAACCTATCACAGCAGGCGCTCTTTCCTGACCGGGGCCGTGGCTGCGGCCGCCGCATCCGGAATCCTGGCCCCCCAAACGGCGCGCGCGCAGCGCGATTGGAGCGGCAAAGATCCGGTGCGCTATCCCGATCCCGACGTGGTGGCGCTCGACAAACGCTTCGCCAAATACAAGGTCAACAATACGCCGCTCCGGCGGCTGCGCACGGGTATGTTGTGGGCTGAAGGTCCGGCATGGTCGGGCGCCGGCCGCTACCTGGTCTGGAGCGACATCCCCAATAACGCGCAGATGCGCTGGCTCGAAGAGGATGGCCACATCAGCGTCTACCGCAGTCCCAGCGCCAACAGCAATGGCAACACCTTCGACTATCAGGGGCGCGAGCTTTCCTGCGAGCATCTGAACCGGCGCGTGGTGCGCTATGAGCCCGATGGCGCGGTGACCGTGCTGGCCGACAAGCGGAACGGCAAGCCGCTCAACGCGCCCAACGATCTCGTGGTCCATCCGGATGGCGCGATCTGGTTCACCGATCCGGGCTATGGCATCCTGGCCGCGTACGAAGGTGCGCGCGCGGAGATGCAGTTGAAAGAGGCTGTATACCGCATCGACGGCCAGACCGGCAAGATGGAGATGGTGCTCGACGAAATGTACAAACCCAACGGCCTGTGCTTTTCGCCCGACTACATGAAGCTCTACATCGTCGATACCGGTTCCACGCACTATCCCGCCGCGCCGCGCAATATTCGCGTTTACGACGTGGCCGATGCGCGCAGCCTGCGCAACGGGCGCGAGTTCGTGGACACGAAACCAGGCATGTCCGATGGCATCCGCGCGGATGTGGATGGCAACATCTGGGCGGGCTGCGGCTGGGTGGGCGCGGGCTACGATGGCGTACAAGTCTTCACGCCCGCCGGGGAGCGCATCGGCCAGATCCTGCTGCCGGAGCCGTGCGCCAATCTGTGCTTCGGCGGCAGCAAGCGCAACCTGCTGTTCATGACGGCCGCCCAGTCGCTGTATGCCCTGTACGTGGAGACGCGCGGCGCGCACATTTGTTGATCCCGCGCGCCCCTGACAGAAACCTGACACAGTCCTGATTCGCCCCTGACTGTTTGCGGCGTATAACAAGATCACGGATGCGAGCGCCTTCCGCTCCAGGCCGCTCGCCACGATTCTCTTCGCGTTGCTGCCACCCCATTACGGGCTATTCTGGAAGTAGCATTTGCGCATATTCATTCCAGATTCCGAACTTACAATGACCTTTGTTCGCGCTTCCGGTCCTGGCGGCCAGAACGTCAACAAAGTTTCCACTGC
>Ga0187871_10002641_pt1 | contig 14420 bp, 12 predicted proteins | sample June2016WEW_16_1_FD_132988 | JGI IMG/M metagenome (GOLD analysis project Ga0187871, IMG submission 132988) | Peatland microbial communities from SPRUCE experiment site at the Marcell Experimental Forest, Minnesota, USA - June2016WEW_16_10 | ecosystem: Environmental > Terrestrial > Soil >... | reverse complement strand
CCGTCCGGATCGCTGAAACTCAGGTATTTCCCCAAGGCGCCGTCTGCACCGCCGACGTTTCCAATCCACGCCCCGCAGCGTCTCGAACGTCCCATCGATATTTCCGCTCCGCAGCACGAGACCCGTCAAACCGCTTGCCTGCATCCTCTCGAACCATGTCACCAACGCGATGTTCGTCTGCGTCCCCGGGACGCTCAACTCGATCCACCGCGCCCCGGGCCGGAAATCGGCTTCCCGCGCGATGGGAAGCCCAGCACCTCGTGATAGAAACGCTTCGATTTCTCCTGATCCCTCACCGGAATGGATACCAGCGCCAGACCATTGCTCACCGCTTCGTTATTCGTGTCCATGAAGTGTATTCTCTGATGGGGTCAGTTGCCCTTCCGCTCCGTAAGGCTGAACCAATTCCCCGAGTTGTCTTTCATCACCGCTTCGATGCCATAAAAGCGCTCCACCGGCGGCGAACTGAACTCCACTCCATTGGCTTTAAGATCTTCGTAGTCCTGCCGGCAATCGCTCGTCTCGAGCACCCCGCCGCACAAAACTCCCTTCTCCAGTAGCCCGCGCAAAGTGCCAGCCGTGTCCGAATCCAGATTCGGGCCGTCGATCTTCATCAAAATGATTTGTAAATCGGGCTGGCTCTTGGGACCCACCGTAAGCCATCGGAAGCCGTTCTCCATCCGGGCATCCGTGCGCACCTCGAATCCCAGCTTCTCGACATAAAAATCGCGCGACGCATCCTGGTCGACGACATAAAGCTGCATGTAACTGAGTTTTTGAATCATCGCTGTATTCCTCGCAGTTCCCAGAATACAAAGTGCGGCCAGCGGCACGCTTCTCGATTCTTGCGGTTTCGCCGCGGCAGCCGCTACGGTTCTGCCAGGAAAAAACGCTGGAAGCAGCCGGGAATGTAGTACAGTGGCCAGCGTGCGCCGAATCCGCCGAACGTGCGGCGTGCCTCGCCCCGGAACGCCGCCGGCGACAAACCCGTCAACGAGTGGAACCGCGTGCTGAACGAACCCACGCTCTCGTATCCCACTTCGAAACAGATCTCGGTGACGCTATGGTTGCCGGCCAGCAGCAGCTTCTTGGCGTGCTCGATGCGCCGGCGCGTGATGAATTCGTGCGGCGTCTCGCTAAACGCCTGCGTGAATAGGCGGTTGAAATAAAAGGGCGAAAGACAGGCCTGCCGCGCGGCATCCTCCAGAAACACCGGACGTCCATAGTGCGCGGCCAGGTAGTCGCGCGCCCGGCAAAGGCGGGCGAATGTACCTGCATCGAATGGCTGCCCTCCAGCCCCTCGAGTGGCTTGTGTTAAGCGGCGGGATCGCATGGCAACCTATCAATTCTCACATGAAAACCGCGCCCGGCCGCACCTAAGCATGATAAAATTCGAAGCACTGTTACTCGCTGGAGAAACCTCGCATGTCCTCCCTTAAAATAAATATCTTTTTCGCTTTGGCTACGTTCCCTGCTGCTTGGGCGCAAGTGAGCGTCACTACCTATCACAACGATAATGCGCGTACCGGCCAGAATCTGCATGAAACCATCCTCACGCCCGCCAACGTCAACGCCAACGATTTCGGGCGCTTGTTCGTGCAGCCCGTCGACGGATACATTTACGCGCAGCCTCTCTACATCCCCGGTGTTTCAATCGGCGGCCAGAGCCACAACGTGGTGTACGTGGCCACCGAAAACGACAGCGTATACGCCTTCGACGCGGATAGCCCGGCGGGCGCCAACGCCAGCCCCCTATGGCACGTCAGCTTCATTAATCCGCCGTCCGTGACAACTGTAAACAGCTCCACCGACGCGCAATGCGGTGACCTGGTGCCGCAGATCGGCATCTCCGGCACGCCGGTCATCGACACCAGCACCGGCACGCTGTACGTAGTGGCCAATACCCAAGAGAACGGCGCTTTCTTCCAGCGGCTGCATGCCCTCGACATCACCACGGGTAACGAGAAGTTCGGCGGCCCGGTGGCCCTCGAGGCCACGGTGGCCGGTACGGGCGACGGCAGTTCCGGTGGCAAAGTCTCCTTCGATCCCTTGAAACAGAACCAGCGGCCCGGGCTGCTGCTGCGGGGCGGAGCCGTCTACATCACTTCCGCGTCGCATTGCGATATCGGTCCCTATCACGCATGGGTCTTCGCCTATGACGCTGCCACCCTACGCCTGCTGGCCGTCTGGAACTCCACGCCCAACGGCAGCGACGGCGGGATCTGGCAGGGAGGCGGCGGACCGGCGGCGGATTCGTCCGGAGTCTTTTTCGCAACCGGAAATGGCACCTTCGACGTGAATACCGGCGGCGTGGATATGGGCGACACGATTCTGAAAATGGGCGGCCCTTCCGGCGGAAAGCTCTCCGTGCTCACTTACTTCACGCCCTTCAACCAGGACATGCTGTCCAACGACGATATCGATCTGGGCTCCGGTGGCGTGGTGCTGCTGCCGGATCTGCCGGCGGGGTCGGCGCACCAGCATCTATTGGTGGAATGCGGGAAGGAAGGCAGTGTCTACCTGGTAGACCGGGACAACATGGGCGGCTACAACTCCACTACCGACCAGGTCGTGCAAGAACTGGCGGGCGCCACGGGCGGCATCTGGGGGATGCCGGCCTATTGGAATAACACAGTCTATTTCGGCGCGCAGTACGATAATCTCAAAGCGTTTTCCTTTAACGCCAACGGCAGCGGCCTCCTCTCGGATTCGGCGGTTTCCTATTCGCCGGAAAGCTTTGCGTTTCCCGGACCGACCCCTTCGATTTCGGCGAACGGGACCGCCAACGGCATCCTGTGGGCCATCCAGACGGATGCCTATGGCTCCGGTGGGTCCGCCGTGCTGCACGCCTACGACGCCACCAACCTGGCGAACGAATTGTACAACAGCACCCAAAATGGAACCCGCGACACGCCTGGGCCTGCGGTGAAGTTCGCCGCGGCAACCGTGGCGCACGGAAAGGTCTACGTCGGCACAGCCACCCAACTGGCGGTCTTCGGGCTGAAGAAACCGTCCGCCGCGATCCCGTCGTTCAGCCCCCCGGGTGGAGTTTACACCTCGGCGCAAAGCGTCACCATCGCGAGTTCGCCCGGGGCCACGATCTACTATACGACCGACGCCACCCCTCCCAGCATCCACTCGCTGCATTACACCGCGCCCGTCGCCGTCGGCAAAACCGGAACGCTCAGAGCCATCGCAGTCGCGGCCGGAATGTCGCAGAGCCTGGTGAGCACCGCACTCTACACCATCCCCTCGGCGTCCAGCACCGGACCCGCCTATCCGAACGGCTTCACCGGGACGGATCTGACCTTCAACGGCACTACCACCCTGAACGGTACGCGCCTGCGTCTCACCGATGGCAACGGCGGCGAGGCCGGCAGCGCTTTCTTTACTGCGCCGGTCAACGCGCAGTTCTTCACCAGCGACTTCACCTTCCAACTGACGGATCCCGCGGCCGACGGCATCACCATTTGCATTCAAAACCAGGGCCCCACCGCCTTGGGATCCACCGGCGGAGACTTGGGCTACGGCGGGTCGCCCGGAATCGGCAACAGTGTGGCCATCAAGTTCGATCTCTACGACAATGCCGGCGAGGGCGACAACTCGACCGGCATCTACACAGGCGGCGAGGATCCCTTCGTTCCGGCCATCGACTTGACGCCTTCCGGTATCAACCTGCATAGCGGCGATATTCTGCGCGCTCGGCTCATCTATTACAATCCCAACCTGACATTGCAGATTGTGGATACCGCGAACAGCACGGAGTACTTTTCCACGGAGTTCACTATCGACATCCCCGCCACTACCGGCGGCGATACGGCGTACGTCGGCTTTACCGGCGGCACCGGAGGCCTGGCGGCCATCCAGGAGATTCTGGCTTGGGACCATGTCTCGTCCCCGGGCAATGTGGCGGCCCTGCCGTTGTTCAGTCTGCCTGCGGGAACCTACACCGGTCCGCAACCGGTGACCATCACGGACTCGACACCCCAGGCTGCCATTTACTACACCACGGATGGCTCCACGCCCACCAAAGCCTCCACGCTTTATAAGCAGGCCATCACGATTTCCGCCACCAGCACGCTGAAGGCGGTGGCCATAGCCCCTGGCTATCTGAACAGCAGTGTGGCCAGCGCCATCTACACCATCCAATAGCCGGTGGAAAAGCCCGTGGCGCACGCTTCAGCGACCCGGCGGGACTTTTAAGTCCCGCTGCCGTCTACGATGGTAGAATATCTACCATCGATGCCCTGGAACCGCCCAAACCGCGACGACGACCTCGAGCGGGAGTTGCGCGCCCACCTGGCCCTCGAAGCCGAAGAGCGCGGCGATCCGCACGCGGCCCGGCGTTCCTTCGGCAACGTCACGGTGGTCAAGGAGGCTATACACGAAATGTCCAACTGGAAGACGGTCGAACAACTCAGCCAGGATCTGCGATACGGCGCGCGCCTGCTGCGCCGCAGCCCCGGCTTCACCCTCGTCGCGGTGCTTACGCTGGCCCTGGGAATCGGGGCGAATACGGCCATTTTCAGCGTCGTCAATGCCGTCTTGCTGCGCCCGCTTCCCTTTCCCGAACCCGGCCGCCTGGTGCGCATCTGGGAGTCCAGCCCCACGGGCAACGACCGCAACGTGGTCGATCCCTTCAACTTCCTCACCTGGCGCGAACGTACCCGCAGCTTTGAGCAGATCGCCTGCATCCACAATTGGACTTCGAATATCACCGGTGGCGGCGAACCTCTGGCGGTGCAAGGGCTGCGTGTCTCTCCCGAGTTCTTTTCCATCCTGCGGGTTTCCCCGTTGATGGGCCGCGCGTTCATTCCGGATGAAGCCATCCCCGGCCGTGATCGCAGCGTCGTCTTCAGCTATGCCTTCTGGCAAAGCCACTACGGCGGCGACCGGAACATTCTCGGCCGCAAGATCGTGCTGAACGGCGATCCCTCAACCGTGGTCGGTATTCTGGCGCCCGATTTTCGCTTTCCCGGTTCGCATGCGGACCTTTTTGTCCCCATGGCTCTCGATCGCGAGGAGGCCCGCAAGGGCGGCCGATGGCTTACCACGATCGCGCGTCTCAAGCCGGGCATCACCCTGGCGCAAGCCCAGCAGGACATCGCCTCGGTCGCGTTGCAGTTAGCGCATGAGCGCCCCGGCATGGATAAGGGCTGGAGCGCCGCCGTAGTTCCTTTCCTGGAAGATTTGACGGAGAACATCCGGCTGCCTCTGTTGATCCTGCTCGCTGCAGTGGGTCTGGTGCTGCTGATCGCCTGCGCCAACGTGGCGAACTTGCTGCTGATGCGCGCCACCGGCAGGTCGCGCGAGATCGCCTTGCGCGCGGCGTTGGGCGCGGGGCGGCGGCGCATCTTGCAACAACTGCTCTCCGAGAGCCTGCTCCTGGCGCTGGCCGGTTGCGCCGGCGGCCTGGCGGTGGGCTACGCCGGCTTACAAGGCCTGCGCGCGCTCATCCCCACCAGCGTGGCGCTGCCTCGCATGGAATCCGTTCGCCTCGATTCCGGCGTCTTTCTCTTTGCCCTTGGCATTTCGCTCGCGACAGCCATTTTGTTTGGACTGGTGCCTGCCATCCAGATCTCGCGCCCCCAGCTTCAAAACGCGCTGCGGCAAGGCTCGCAGCGTACCGGCGTCGGAGCCGGCCGCGTCTTCCGTCGCACATTTGTCGTCGCCGAGATTGCCTTGGCGCTGCTCTTGCTGGTAGGCGCCGGTCTGCTGCTGCGCAGCTTCGCGCGTCTGACCTCGGTCAACCCCGGCTTCCAGGCCGAACACTTGCTGACCATGCAGATGTTCACGTCGCCCGCCAGGTACTTTGACGACCAAAAACGCTCGCAATATATGGAGCGCGTGCTCGATGAAGTGCGCCGCGTGCCCGGCGTGGCCGCCGCCGGCTCCATTCATTTCTTGCCCCTCACCGGATCCGTTTCGGGTTCCTGCTTTGCGCCCGCTCCCGGCCCGCAGCCGGATACTTCATCGCCCAACTCCGATTTTCTGGTGGTCAGTCCGGGCTACTTCCAAACGATGCGCACCCCCATGCTCAGCGGCCGCGATTTCAGCCCACAGGATCGCTTTGGCACGCCCAGCGTGCTGGTCGTCAACCGCGCATTTGCCGACCGATTCCTCGCGGGACGAAATCCAATCGGCCAGAAGCTGAATGTCTGCTGGACGGTTCCGAACCCGGTTGAAATCGTAGGCATCGTCGCGGATGCCCGGCAAACCGAGCTCAAGTCCGCGCCCAATCCCACCATCTTCCTGGCGAATACGCAGGCCCCCATGTATTTTGCCCACCTGGTGGTGCGCACGCGCAACGATCCGCGCCGCATGGCCCGCGCAGTCGAGGCGGCCATTCACCGCGTGGATCCCGATCAGGCCATGTCGGACGTCAAAACCATGGACGATGTCTTTTCCGATTCCGTGTCCCGGCCCAGATTTCAAATGGCGCTGCTCTTGGTGTTTGCGGGTATCGCGGTGCTGTTGGCCACCATCGGCGTATATGGCGTGGTGTCGTATGCCGTGAGCCAGCGCACTCAAGAGATCGGCATTCGCATGGCGATCGGCGCGCGATCCGCGGATGTTTCGCAGTTGGTGCTCCGTGAGGGGCTATGGGTCGGTGGACTGGGCGTCGCCGTAGGGTTACTCGCTGCGGTCGCCTCCACGCGCGTGCTGCGCAGCTTGTTGTTCGAAGTCGAACCCACCGACGCGGTCACGCTCTGCGCGGTGGCAGGCTTGCTGCTGGTTGTGGCGCTGGCGGCCACCGTATTCCCGGCGCGCCGCGCCAGTAAAGTGGATCCCATGGTAGCCCTGCGCTACGAATAGCCGTGGCGCACGCTTCAGCGTGCCGGCGGGACTTTTAAGTCCCGCTGCCCTCCCAATCGTTCTGCTAAGTTGGGATGCATGTCATCCACCTTGCGTGCCTTCATCCTGTTCGCCTTCGCTCTGCCGGCGGCCGCCCAGTTGCCGCCCGCAACCACCGCCAAAATCGACGCCATCGCAGACCAGGAACTGGCCGCGAGCGGCGCGCCCAGTGTTTCCATCGCCGTGGTCGCGGATGGCCGCATCGCCTACGTAAAAGCCTATGGAAAGGGCCGCTTGCAACCCGCCGTGGCCGCGGCTCCGGAAATGCGCTACAGCATCGGTTCGGTGAGCAAGCAGTTCATGGCGGCCGCCATCCTGATGCTGGCCCAGGACGGCAAACTTTCGCTCGACGATAAGGTGGGCCGCTTCCTCCCGGACCTCACCCGAGCCAACGAAATCACCATTCGGCAGCTCCTCACGCACACGTCCGGATACCAGGATTACTATCCGCTCGACTATGTGGCTCCGTTCATGCAAAAGCCCGTGACCGCCGCGGAAATCCTGAAGACCTTCGCCGGCAAGCCGCTGGATTTCGACCCGGGCACCCGCTGGCAGTACAGCAATACGAACTATGTGGCGGCCGGCCGCATCCTGGAGCGCGTCACGGGCCAGCCCCTCGCGGCTTTTCTCGAAGCGCGCGTTTTCCGCCCTCTCGGCATGGCCACCGTCATCGATCTCGACAAGCAGTCTCTTACCCATGCCGACGCGGCAGGCTACACCCGCTTCGGGCTGGCCGCGCCGCGTCCGGTTGCACCCGAAGGCCGCGGCTGGCTCTTCGCCGCAGGCGAACTGGCCATGACCGCGCAGGATCTGGCCCGCTGGGATATCTCGTTGATCGAGCGCAAGCTGCTCGACGCGCGCTCGTTCGATGCCATGATCACACCCGTCCGCCTGCGCAATGGCACGCCTACGGGCTACGCGCTTGGAGTGGGCGTATCCGACGCCAATGGCCATCCCATGCTGCGCCATGGCGGGGCGGTATCCGGCTTCGTCAGTTTGAATACGGTGTGGCCGGATGCCCGGGCCGCGGTGGTGGTGTTTGCGAACATGGATGGATCGCGCGCGCCCGGCTCCATCACCGGCCAGATCGCGCCGCTGCTGCTGGCCGAAGCGGAAGATCCGCAAGCGGCCCAGCGGCTCGAACAGGCCCGCCGCATCTTCGCTTCGCTACAGGAAGGCCGCATCGACCGTTCGCTGCTCACTTCGGATGCCGATGCCTATTTCACGCCCCAAGTCCTAACCGACGCGGCGGCGAGCCTCGGCCCTTTGGGCTCTCCGGAGAGCTTCAAACAGGTTTCGGCCGGGCTGCGCGGCGGCATGCAGTCCCGCAGCTTCCTGGTCGAATTCAAAGGCAAGTCGCTGCATTTGAGCACATTTGCAGCCGCGGATGGAAAACTGGCGCAGTACCTGATTCAGTAGAGGCTACCGCGCGCAGCAAATCTGCGTGGAAATCAGCGCCGGGGGCGTCAGTGTGTGCTTACTGGCGAAGTAGTTCTTCTGCGCCAGGCCACGATAGACTTCCCCGGCCACGCCCGCCGCCAGGGGTCCGATCGCGGGCCGTCCGCCGGTTAGCAGAACCACCACCACCAGCTTATTGTCGCCGACTTCGTTAAATGAGCCGAACCAACCCAAATGCGTGTGGCCGTCGGTGCAGGTACCGGTCTTTCCGGCGATCGGCCCATCCTGCTGCGCGCGATGCGCCGTCCCGTATTCGACGGCCCCCCGCATGCCGGGCTTCACTTCCGGTATCACGCTCCCGATTTCCAGTTGGCGCTTCACGCGCGGTACGATCTGGCCGGCTTCCTGCGCCGTGCGCGGGTATTGCAGATAGTAAAGCGTCCCTCCGTTAGCCAGCGCGGACATCAACGCGGCAAGCTGCAGCGGCGTCTGCGAGATTTCCTCGCCAAAGCTGGAGAGCATGCCCACGCCGCCGTTCCTGGGCGGTTCGGCGGGGAACCGGCCGGCGCTTTCACCCTCGATGTTCAGGCCGGCCTTCTCGCCGTAGCCGAACAGGTGCGCGTAGTAGCTGACCTTATCGAAGCCCAGTTTGGTGCCCAGCGTCGCAAAGTAGTAGTTATTCGAATGCGCCAACGCCTGCGTCAAATTGTAGCCGCCGCGGCGGAAGAGCTTTCCGTCGCCCCCTACTATCTTTTCACTAAGGGCCGCCAGCGCTACCGAAACCTTGATCGTGGAGCAAGGCTGAAAGCCGCCGCCCAACGCCAGTTTCTGGTTGACGATCGTCAAAATGCGGCCGGTACTCGGATCCACAACCACGATCGATCCGTTGTACCCGCCGAGCGCGTCGACTGCCGCGCGGCGTACCGCCAGGTCTTCCCCGTCGGCGTTGTCGCCCATCGTGGAATCGGCATAAGTCGGCTCAGTCCAGGGTCCCCCCCGCACCACCACGGGAGGCGGCCCGGGCACGTGGTAAGAAGCCCGCCGCACTACCGCGTGCGTAGCAGTTGCGGCGTGATGTACCGCCCGCTTGCGCCGGTGAACGGGCGCGGCTGACATGGTTTGCGATATCAGGGTAAAAACGATGACAAACTGCAGAAGCCGGGGGAGGCTGAATGAAAACTTCATCATACGTCCAGACACGAGCGCGTCAGAGCCCTACGGAGAGAACGCCGGCCGGAGCAACCGGATACTTTGATTGTGAATGGTAAAGACCATTCCCGTCAAGTTCTAATCCAATTAAATCAAATTAAACTTTTATACCCCAGCCCGTGCCGCACCGTTTTCATCGCATTTGGTGGCCCGCAGGGCCATCCTGACACGCTTCAGCGTGCCGGCGGGACTCAAGTCCCGCTGCTTCTTCACGCCGCCGTCCATCCGCCGTCAATCGTCACCACCGATCCCGTCACGAATTCGGCCTCCGGTGAACAAAGATACACCACCAGGTTCGCGACTTCCTCCGGCCGCCCGAGCCGCCCCACCGGTTGCCGCTGGTTCAACTCCGCGCGGATCTTTTCTTTCTCGTGCCGGTGGTATTTCTCCAGATAAGCCTCCACAAACGGCGTATCCACCGTGCCTGGACAAATACAGTTCGCGCGCAACTCCGTGGGATAATCCACCGCCAGTTGCCGCGTCATGGCGACCACCGCGCCCTTTGTGGCGCAATAAGCAAAGCGCTTCTTGATCCCCACCAGCCCCGCCACCGATCCGATATTCACGATCGCGCCGCGCGCCGCCAGCAGCAGGGGCATCGCCGCCCTCGTCACCAGAAACATGCCGCTCACGTTCACCCGGAACAGCCGCTCGAAATCCGCCAGAGCGGTTTGTTGTACGCCGCCCACCATGCCGATGCCGGCGTTATTCACCAGAATATCCAGCGCCGCCATCCGCGCGAAGGCAGACTCGACGGCCTTTTCATCGGTAATATCAAGTATGAGCACCGACGCGCCGTCTAATTCCCGCGCCAGAGCCTCGGCCCCCGGCTGGTCGACGTCGGCGATGGTAACCTGCGCCCCTGCCCCGGTCAGCGCCCGGCAGGTGGCCGCGCCGATCCCGCTGGCGCCGCCCGTGACCAGGGCTTTGCGCCCGTCCACTCGAAAAGGAAGATGCATCGTTTGAATTCTAACGCCTTGCAGGTTCTGCGGGACGAAATCGTCCAATGCGGCCGCTGCCCCCGCCTGATCGCGCATTGCCGGGAAATCGCGCGCGTGAAGCGCCGCGCCTATCGCGACTGCGATTACTGGGGCAAGCCGGTTCCGTCGTTCGGCGATCCGCGCGCCGGTCTCTTGATTATCGGCCTGGCCCCCGGCGCGCATGGCTCCAACCGCACCGGCCGCATGTTCACCGGCGACATGTCCGGCCACGTGCTGTATCGCGTGCTCCACCAGACCGGCTTCGCCAGCCGGCCGGACAGCGTCTCGCCGGACGACGGCCAGCGCTTGATCGACGCTTATATCACCGCCATCGCGCACTGCGCGCCGCCCGGCAACAAGCCCTCGCGCGAAGAGATCGCCAACTGCCGGCCCTACCTCGAGCGCGAGCTGGATTTACTGCCGAACGTGAAGGCCGTAGTGGCGCTGGGGCGCCTGGCTTTCGATAATTACCTGGGCATCTTGCAGCGCCGCGGCCTGATCCGCAGCCGCGCGCCTTTCGTCTTCTCGCACAATTGCGCCTTCGAAACCGCGCCCGGCCAACCCATATTGATCGGCTCTTACCATCCCAGCCAGCAGAATACCTCCACCGGCAAGTTGACCGAAGAGATGCTCGCCGCCGTGTTCCGCCGCGCGCGGAAGATCGTGCAGGGAAAGTGAGAATGCGCGCCTAATGGCGGCCGCCGTTGCCCTGATCGCCGCCCGACGATGGACTCTGCCCGTCCGCGGCCGCCGTCAGCACGCTGTTCGACGTGGACCAGATTTGCGCCACGCTGGCCCCGCTGCTCAGAAACAGGCCCACGCTGCTCAGGGCCACGAACGCCACCAGCAGCGTGTATTCGATCAGGTCCTGCCCGCTGTCCTCGCTTGCAAAGAGCCTCAACCAGCGCCGCATATCCGCCTCGTCAAGGCGCATGACGCCTCAACCGGATGTTGGCACACTTTAGACAACCACACTATACTGGCTTTGGTTAGTTCGGGCTGTAAAGGCTGGGCATGCGCCAGCCGCGGTATCCTTCCGGACCCTGCACTTCGCTGCCGTTGATTTCGATCGCATACCCCGCCGCGCCGTTATCCAGAGTCAACACCAGCGGCGCCTGAAAAAAATAATTGCCGTTCGAAAGCGTTTGGGCGCTGCCGTCCGAACCGGAGTAGACGCCCAGATTCGCGCTGAGCTGCGGCGTCACCGTCATGCTAGTTTCGCTGAACGCGAGAGCCATGCCGCGGCTGTTGCAGTCGTTGGGCTGGCAGCCCGTTCCCAGGCCCAGCGGCGGCGCGGAAACCCGCGTATCCCCATTGTCGAAGACCAGCACCACGCCGGCATTGTCGATGAGCGACACATCGTGCTGGTGCGAGAACCACGGCCATGGATCGAACGGGACATTATTGAAAGCGAAATCGCCTTCGTTGCCCATCCGCCACAGTATGTTCCCGCTCCCCGACCCGTTGCCGTAGGCCACCTTCATCACCCAATCCTGATCCTTGGAAGACCAGAGCAAATCGCCGGTTTGCTGCCAGTAATAAATGCTGTTGGCGTGCAGCCAGTCCTTCGCCAGCGGCGCGATACCCGGCCCCAGAAGCAGGATCGGCGGGCAGCCTGGCTCGGCCACGCCGCAGGTTTCTCCCAACACCGCCGGCCGGGTAATATCGAGCTGCGGCGCGCCGCCCGCGTGCTCGAAGGCGTCGAAGTACCACGCCACCTGCCAATCCGCATTCAGCACGACGATCATGTCGCCCACGATATCGACCGGAAGTCCGCTGGTATCGCCCTGTGTGCCCGGCTCGAAGATCCGCTCGATGTCGGCCAACAGGGCCACTCCGCCACTGGACATCGCCCGGGCTTCGTGATGAAAGCCGCCCAGGCAGGCCGCGCCAACCGGCGCCGGGCTGGCGATCGCGTTGCAAGGCCCGCCTTCGAGCGCGCCCATGGCCAGCAGTTGCTGCTGGATTACACCGGTGTTGGTCTCGCGCGTCACATTCCCAGCCAGGTCGATCTGGCGCAGAAGCTGGCCATCCTGCGTCGCGGGATTCCAGGCGGCCGCATCTTGTATGGTCAGCATCCCCCCGCCCGTCAGCGGCCGCGTCAGAAGATCGGGATTCTGTGTCGGCGTGGCATAGTACCAGATGATGTTGCCGTTCAGGTCCGTAGCTACGTCCCGCCACTTGGTTTGCATCCCGAGCTGGCTCAGCCCCCAGAGAATCACCGGCTCCGCCGTGTCCGTTTGATTCGGTGGCGCCACCACGGTGAACGTGGGGAAAGGAATGCTGCTGGGCAGCGGACCGGTGGTGAAGGTAACGCTGGGGCCGTTGGTCGCCTTCCCGTTCGTCTCAGTCTGGGCGTGCATCGTGTAGGCCGTGCTGGGGTACATGCCGGCTACTTCGAACGTCATGGTGGTGGCCGCGTTGCACGCGCTCCATCCGGTAGTGGTTGCCGTGCTGTTCGCTTTCTGCTGCACGAAGGAGACCCGCATCGAGCTCCCCACGGCGCAGGCCGGCGCGCTGAACAGCGCCACCAGCGCGTTCGCCGTGGCTTTTACCACGGGACTGCTGCCCGTGACTAAAGGGGTCAGCGTGAATTGGACCGTTCCGGTGGCGGTCATGCCGGTGCTGAAATCCTTGGCCACCACCTGGATCTGATAGGTGCCCTCGGGACCGCTCGGGACCCACACGAAAGGCTGCGACGTCCACGTGCCGCCGCTCAGCGTGCCGGCGTTGAAATCCCTTACCAGGGCCGGCGCGTGGTTGGGCGCGGCGACATTGAACTGAAACGTCAGCGGTCCCGATGCGCTGTCGGTAGCGGTTGCGGTGAACGTCACCGGCGTGCCGATGGGTTGCGGCGTCTGCCGCGACGGCTTCAGCGCGGTCACCCGCACCGAGGCGAAAGCCGGACTGGCCAGCGCCGCCAGCAGCAGCCCCCAGCCCGCCCAATTCCTCGATGGCGCATTCATACAATTCCCCCCCGATTGGATTCGTTTGATGCCCGGCTGCGAACCAGTGTACCTCAGCGCCGGCGCTCCAGTACTTAACATCGCTCCAATGAAGACCTATACTGGAGAAAAGATGAATATAGACGAACGCCTCGAACGGCTCGCCGAGCGGCATGAAGCCCTCGCGGAAAGCCTGGAACTGATGCGCGCTGAGAGCGAGCGCACCGGCGAGAAGATCCGCGCTCTGGCCATCGTCGCCGAACAGAACGAGGTCCGTGCCGCGCAGATGATGCAAGCCGTAACCAGCCTGGCCAGAACCGTCGAAGAGCATCAGCGGCGCCTCGATCAAGCTAGCTAGCTAGCTAATCTCAAGAGAGGGATCCCGAAAAGGACACTCCCGCCCCGCAAAGCAAGACACCGGCCCGAGCGCGCGCTCGCGGAAATGGATGTCGCCCAGGCGTAGCCAGCAGGCGGGACTCGCTTCAATGAGGCCGCGAGCGCGCGCTCGCGGAAATGCAGCTTCCTCACCACGGGCCCGCAGCAGCGCGCCCGCTTCAATGAGGCCGCGAGCGCGCGCTCGCGGAAATCCGGCGGTACGCGCGTTGCGATGACCGCGCACGAGCCAGCTTCAATGAGGCCGCGAGCGCGCGCTCGCGGAAATGGTCCAGGCATTGTTCCAGGAACTCGGGTGTCGTCGGGCTTCAATGAGGCCGCGAGCGCGCGCTCGCGGAAATACGAGAGCATACGGCGACCCCGAAGCGACCGTGTTAGCTTCAATGAGGCCGCGAGCGCGCGCTCGCGGAAATGTGTCTAACCCCCTGCCGAACGGTTGCCTTCTTTTTGCTTCAATGAGGCCGCGAGCGCGCGCTCGCGGAAATGTCTTCGCGCGGAGAGGAACAACCATCATCTGCTAGCTTCAATGAGGCCGCGAGCGCGCGCTCGCGGAAATTCGCCGACTTCACTGGCGACGACGCGGAGTCTGTTGCTTCAATGAGGCCGCGAGCGCGCGCTCGCGGAAATTGTGATGATCGGG
>Ga0187871_10002639_pt1 | contig 14422 bp, 14 predicted proteins | sample June2016WEW_16_1_FD_132988 | JGI IMG/M metagenome (GOLD analysis project Ga0187871, IMG submission 132988) | Peatland microbial communities from SPRUCE experiment site at the Marcell Experimental Forest, Minnesota, USA - June2016WEW_16_10 | ecosystem: Environmental > Terrestrial > Soil >... | reverse complement strand
TGCTCGATCGCGTTGTCGATCCTCGATGCTGACGTGGTTGCCGAGGGTGTGGCTGAGCGGGAGACCGACCCGGCCACACTGAAGCGCCTCGCCAAGGCCTGGGCGGACCAGGGGTGGCCCGCGGAGCTGGATCAGTCCGGGGTCGGTATCACCGCGCCGTTCAATGCGCCGTCGCAGGGACCACCACCGTGGAACGTATTCCGCGTAAAGCCGATCTCAGTGACCGTGACACTGGGAACTGAACCGGGTGGACTGACTCGCTTCAGGTTCTAACAAATCTTGTTCTCTCCGTTACGCAAGTCCGAGGTCGCAGATTTGTCACGTCGGACCTCCGACATCAGCGACCTCTGGTGGCGTCTGTATATCACTTAAGTTCTTACTTGACAATACAACTCTGAGCGTCCATACTTAAGTACATGCTTAACCACGACAGCCAGTTGGACCTGATGTTTCACGCTCTCGCTGATTCAGGTCGCCGATCCATGCTGCAACGGCTTGGATCCGGGCCCTGTTCGGTCAGCGAACTAGCTCGACCTCTTTCGATGTCGCTCGCCGGCGTCGTTCAACACGTTCAGATCCTCGAGACCAGTGGTCTGATCTCGTCCAAGAAGATTGGCCGAACACGTATGTGCCACCTCAATCATGTGGCGCTGAGCTCCGTTGAGAAGTGGATCGCGGAACGTCAAAGGAATGTCGAAGACCAAGTCGATCGACTTGGCGAGATATTGAACAGCAACATCAAACAACAACACAGGAGAGAGAAATGACAGAACCGACAGTCACGTGCAGCACATTCACCATCAATCGAACCTTGGCCGCGTTGCCCGATCAAGTATTCGCGGCGTTCGCCGACGTAAACCTTAAGACTCGAATGCTGGCACCTTCAGAAGATGAAGGTATTGGTGAATCTTCCGCACACGCTGAGTTTGACTTCCGGATCGGTGGTCGAGAGCGCTTCGAATTTGTCGAAGAGGACGGCCGAAAAATGTTATATGACGCCTTGTACTACGACATCGTGCCGAATAGACGAATTGTGTACAGCTACGAGATGTACGCCGACGGATCGCGCATATCTGTTTCGGTCGCGTCGATCGAAATGCTCGAGGCTGCGGCCGCAACGACGTTGATCTGGACTGAGCAAGGCGCGTTTCTCGATGGCCTCGATACATCTGAACTGAGAGAAGGCGGTACGTCCTGGATGATCGACAATATGGCGGAATACTTTGACGCCAGGAGTTCGTGAGATTCGAAGTGAACCGATAGTGATGTGCGAATGCATGGTGGCACTTCTGTAACTCCGTGAAATTCAATGCGTCTTTGTGGCCGGAACGTCGAGCCGACGTTCTCGGGGGAGCGGGTGGCTTACTGGGCCAGAAGGATCGCCAATTCGACGGTCCACCTCGTCTTGCGTGGTTCGACCGCCGGGTCGGTCCAGAAGGCCTCGTAGCGACACGCAAACTCATCACCCTCGGGGACGGTCCGGCGGTCGAGAGCCAAGCCGTTGTCGCGCACCCAATCCTGCAACGCCTGATTCGCTCTACGGGCGTGGTCTTGGTACTTCATCGTCGCGTAACTTCCCGCGGCCATCGAGCCAGGCCGGAGACTCGGGTGTGCGATGTGCACGGGTCCAACCGTGAGGTACCCCGCCTCTAGGTCCATTGGGCCGTCCATGTCGATGACGTTCAGGCGGAGAAAGCCGTGGCCGACGGTCTCGATCCCGGCCTCTTTGATCCCGGCGCGCGCCTCTGCCAAGAGACGGTCTCGGACTGACAACATGCCCCGAAAGGGCGTTACGACGCGAATCCCCACGTAGGGAATGGCGGGCCGTACCTCCACTCTGGCCGGCTCGACAATCTCCATCCGGACGACCGTAGACGACCGGATGGGTCTAAGGAAAGCAGAAAGGAGCGCACCTGGGCCCCCGCAACCAACGCTACGCAACAATCGGCGTCTAATCCCCAGCCGTCGATGCGATCTCGATGCACTTTGGTATCGGTCATAACGGTCGACCATCGACCTCGGTTGTGGACTTGAACCGCGATTAGTGCGCCCGCATCCCTGGGACCATTCGCCACTATTGCCGGCGTCGTTTAGGAGACCAGTTCGGCGCGTGGTACGTTGACCACATGTTGCGTCGAACGCGACGGCGACCGTCAATGAACGTGGTAATTGTGGGTGGCGGCGTCGCAGCTCTGGAGACGGCACTTGGCGTGCGCGCGCTGGCGGGTCGTCGTGCGAAAATCACTCTCCTAGCCGCAAACAACGACTTCATCTACCCGCCCATGGCGGTCTTCGAACCGTTCTTCACCCTTCCAACTGGGCCTCGCCAGCTGTCCCTCGCCGAGTTCGCCCGCGACGTCGGTGCGACGCTCGTGCACGAGAGCGTGGCATCGGTCGATTGCGAGCAACGAACGGTCCGGACCAGTTCGCAGCGCGAATTGGCGTACGACGTCCTTGTGATCGCGATCGGCGCAAGAACGAGCGCTGTGCTGCCGTCGGCGCTCGCGATGGACGGGCATGACCTCGGCGAGAACCTGCGAGATGTCATTCAGGACATCGACAGCGGCTCCGTTCACAGCGTTGCGTTCGTTCTGCCTTCGCGGACGACCTGGCCCCTGCCCATCTACGAGGTTGCTCTCCTTACCCAGGAGCACGCGCGTGAGAAGGACATTCAGCTTCAAGTCACTATTGTCACCGCGGAGGATGGTCCGTTAGCCGTCTTTGGTGGTGACGCCAGCGCGGCTGTTGCTGAGGTCCTGTCGGGAGCCGGAATAAAGGTTCTCGCCGGTGCAACCGCAGAAATGCGGCGGCCAGGCGAGCTCGCCGTCAGTCCGGGCGGACACGAGTTGCGCTTCGACCGCGTGGCGGCGGTCCCCGAGTTGCAGGGGATTGCGATCGACGGGCTTCCGTCGAACGCCGCTGGCTTCTTGCCGATCACGCCTCAGGCCCAAGTGATCGGGGTCGATCACGTGTATGCCGCAGGAGATGTCACCGACTTCCCGATCAAGCACGGCGGCATCGCCGCAGCACAGGCCGACGCCGCCGCCGAGTCGATCGCGGCGCTGGCCGGATCGCCGGTACAGCCGAAACCGTTCGACTCGCTCGTTCGAGGAATGCTGCTGACCAGCCGCCGGGGGAGGTACCTCTACCTCAGCACTCGCATCGAAGGTGGTGTCGCACGAGACTCGCAGACCAGCGAGACCCCGATCTTGGCGCCGAAGGCGAAGATCATGGCACGCTTCTTGGGACCATACCTGGACGAGCGTTGGCCAGGTTCGTTTCGAGAGTAAGTGTTGAACACTGAGGAGACGAGCCACCGGTGCGAGGACTTCCGGCAGGGCCGGCTACGAGTCGTTCGAGAAGTGTGCGTGGCGCGAACGCTGCGAGACCGCGTCGACGGCCGCCGCGGCGGCGTGCTCGGCAGCCAGTTTGGCGTCCTTGGACATGCGAACTAGAGCCGGCAAGCGACCTGGATGCCGCAAACAGAAGGCGCCGATCCTTTTGAAGTTCAAGGTGCCGTCCCAGTTAATGAGATGGAACACCTCGTCGTCGAGGTCGGCACCGGTCGCTCGGTCGCTGATCGCTCGAAAGACCGACCAGGGGATGTTGTGGCGTTGACAGATCTCAGCGATGGTTGCCGTTTCCATGTCCAATGAGTTCACGCCGTCGGCCCGCAATCGGGCGATGACGTCCAGGTCGGTGATGAGCTCGTCGGAGGTCCACATCTTGCCCGTCGGATGGCCCCCGCCGAGTCGATGGGGCCGATACTCGGCGCCGGTGGCGCCGTTGACTACCACCGCCGGTCGAACCAGTGCGCCAATCGGCGTGTCGTTGTCGACGGCCCCGGTGATGCCGACTACGACGACGTGCTCGATGTCGATTGCAAGCGCAAGGCGCTCAACCCCTTCTCCAGCGAGGTGGCTCCCGATGCCCGTGACGATTGCCACGACCTCGCGGTCGACGAGCGTGCCGGCGTAGACCTTACGAGATCCGATAACCGTCTTCTTGAGAGACAGTTTCCGCTTGAGTGGCTTGAGCTCCAATGGCATGGCGCACACGAAGACGACGCGTTTCACCATAGGAGTCTGGACATTAACCGCAACTGTGCGAAGTTGCTCACCTCGTCGGGACCATTAGGCATGAGTTCACACCGCCAACTGAAACTCGTCGACTCGCTCGACGACCTGGAATCCGAGGTGTTCGTTGATTTCAATCATCCGAAAGTTCTCGTTCGCGTTCCACGTCTGGAGTCGAAGCGCTCCGGCGATCTCTCGACGCAGGTGTCGGAGATTGGCGATCTTCACCGCGAGGCCAAGGCGGTGACCGCGATGATTCGGATCGACAATGGTGTTCCACTGTTCCGCAACGCTTGGCATCTGCCTCCAGACTCCGATGTCGGTGAAGGCGACCAGGTTGCCGCCTCGATCGACAGCGCCCGCAGCAAGACGACTTCGTCCCGAATGGAAGGCGTCATCCTCCTTCTCGCGCCATCGCGAGGTGTCCCACACTTCTGATTCCCACGACAGACCACCGCGCGGGGTGTCCGTCGACATACGACCGACCAGACGCGCGACGCCTTCGACGACGTGGTCGGGTGCTCGGTCAAGCCAGGTGACGATCTCATAGTCGCGAGCTCGATCGTCGATCTTGGATTTCATCAAGGTGTCGAGGTCTCTCTTGTCGACCCTCGTGAGATCGAGCTCCCGGCGTAGCCTCGTGAGCACCATTCTCGCGCCCAACGCGCGCGAGAACGCCACTCCTGGCGCCTCGCCATCCAGAGGTGAGCCGACCGTCCAGACAGCGTTCGTCCGGTCCTCACTGCGTACGAAGGCGAGCAAGTCTTTCGCGAACGTGGAGCCAATGCCACGACGTCTCCGGGATGGGAGTACCGACAACGAGACGGTGGCATTGGATCGGTTGTCTCGCAGCGGCAGTCGTACCGTGCCGTAAGCGACATCGACGCCACCGTCGACTGCCAAGAAGTGTGCGTAGCGGGCAGAACGCTGCGTGGCGCGGAGTTGATGAACAAGCTCTTCGAGCGAACCGGCCGCAAGTCCGGGGTGATCGACCGGCACACACACCGAAGCGAGCGCGATCCATCGCTGCGCCCCGGCCGCGTCTTCGATCCGCTCCGTTCCTGTCACGTGGGGACGTTATCGGGCGACATTCGTGGCGAAGGTCCTGACCGTCAGTGTCCTGACGGTTGCGCTGTCGCAATGCCACCATACGAACGCGCAAGTGCGCGAGCAACGACGAAGGCATCTGCGTCTCGTACGTCTCTGGGTGTCGGAGGAAGTAGGTCGTCCCAGATCGCGAAACATGTGCCACGGAGTTGCACGAACCCTTCCGGTCGAGCGAAGAAGAAGACATGGAGGTGGGCGCCCCCGTCACCCCATCTCGAGACGTGTGCCCGCGCGATATGGGGCAGAGATTCCACTGCCCGCGCGGTATGTACGACCAGCCGCCCCAGTTCACGCGCAAGGTCATCGGACAGCTCTGGGAGGTCTACGTGTTGCTTCGGTAACAACATCAGGACGAGTGGCGCTCCCGACGGCTCCGAAAACGTGACGAGCCGCCACCGGTCGTCCTGCCACACGTCACCTTGACCCACCGCCGCACAGGAGTCACACGAGACGCCGTCCTCGCCTCGTCGTGACGGCTCGGGCAGTTGCGGCGGCTTGAGCGGAACGACCCGAAGGCCGTCGGGTTCAAACGGGAAGATCTCCCACGCCGTGAGGCGCGACAAGGGCATCCGTCCTTCCGCGTCCGCGGCTGCGAGTGCATTTGCGTGAAAGTCGTCCGGCGCAAGTGGCATTGACAGATGGTACGTGCGTCGTGCCGCCATTGACCCTCGCAATGCAAGTCGCCGGTGCCTTTCGCCTATCGCGTGTGGTCGGCTAACGGCGTCGGCGGTAGTGCAGGACCACAACGCCATTCGTGCCCGGATGGCACGATACGAGCTCCAGCGGCTTGAACTCCCCGACAACGTCGAGGTCAAACTCCCGCGTTCCGTGACCCAACAACATCGGGAACACCGTGATCCGGAACTCGTCGATGAGATCGTGATGTAGCAAGGTCCGAGTGATGCCACTGCGACCGGTCACGATCATGTAGCCGTCGCCTTCACTCTTCAGCTTCTCGACTTCGGTGATGAGGTCGCCTCGGTTGATCGTCGTTCGCTCCCAGTCGGCCGACGCGAGAGTGCGCGAGAAGACGACCTTGTCCGTCGCGGCGTAAATGGGGGCGAATGGGTGATCGACCGCTGTCTTGCCCTGGAAGTGCGATGCAAACTCTTCGTAGAGGACACGGCCCATGATGTACTTGTCGGCCCCGGCCAGGAACGTGAGTATGCGCTCCTCCTCGACGGGGTCCTCTGGGAGTTCGGCGATGAAGCGGAACTCTTCGGTGTCGTCCTTCGTGGACACGGCGTTCACCGAGTACACGTAGGTCATCGAGATTAGCGTGCGCACGTATTCGCTCCTGGACTAATCCGCCGACTGGTGGTCGGACGTGAATTGTCAATGTACGGTGTCGTAGGACAGCTCGTCGAGGATAGCGTTCACGTCAGAGCGTTCGCGTCAATCAGTTTTTTGCCAGACGGAGATGTGTTTGTCACTGCTGGAGGTGAACGGACGACGATCCCAGTCGCCGTAGCGCGCCTCGAGCGTGAGTCCCGCGATTTGCGCCATGAGGTCACACTCGCTCGGCCAGGCGTACCGGAAATGTCCGATGTCGCTCCGGTAACGTCCGTCGGCGTCACGAGTGAAATGGTGCGACGCGCATCGCTGGGTGGCGGTCTCGTAGGTGTCGAACCCGACGTGGTCCTGGGATGCGTCAAATAGTGCGGCGGTCTCGCCGGGCGCCATTCGCTGCAGAGCCGGTACCCAAAGTTCGACCACGAACCGGCCACCCGGTGCTAAGTGCCTAGCGGCGTTTACGAAGCACTCGACCTGCTCGGGCTGGGTCTGCAGGTTCGAGAGAGAATTGAAGACGAGGTACACGAGAGTGAACGAGCCCGGGAATCTCGTCGTCGCCATGTCGCCGACCAACACAGGCAGCTCCTCTTCCGTGACCTTCCGGCGAAGTTGGCGGACCATCGGTTCGGAGAGATCGATCCCCGAAACCGGCACGCCACGTGCCTGTAGATTCACCGCGACGCGACCGGTGCCGATGGCGAACTCCAGCGCCGGACCGCCGCACGCGAGCTCGTCGAGGAGGTTGACCGTTGGGTCGAGAACTTCGGGTGCGAACATATCGGCGGACGTTTCGTCGTAGCGCGACGCTTCCGACTCGTCCCAGATTTCACTGGTACCCATCGGCCAATGTTGCCAGATTGGGGGCGAAGTCGATGGGCCCGGCAAGTCGATCCCGTGGGGCTTCGGTGTCGCCGCCCCGCGTAGCGAGAGTGAGCACCTGTCGGCACGAACGCGCCTGCCTACGAATCGGTTCGCGTTGTCCAACGGCGACGAGCCCAAAACGCCGCACCACCGAAGACCAGGTAGATACCGGGCAGAATCAGATTTGGCAGGGTCTGATCGTCAACCGGCCAGTTCGAACCAAGGTGAAGATGTTGGAAGAGGTCGATCACGTTATAGAGGCACGACAACAGAGCCAGGCCCAGGAAACCGGCGACGTACAGAGAAAAGGCCCAAGAACGGTCAACGACCGCATTCGCGATCAACCCGAGCGCGATTATGAGCAACGCCTGCATGCCCCGAATCGAGAATGCAATCGGGACCAGTGAGAACCACTCTCTGCTCACCACAGCGAGCACGAGCGCACCGAGAAGGACCGCGATGATCGGTCCGACGGGTCGAACGGCTCCGAACTTGCGCGACCGAATCCAGAAGAACCCAACCACCAAACACACGCTCAGGAAGATGCCGATCACCCAGTACGTGGTCGCCCTCGGACTGGCATATCCGAAAGCTCCGGGTACCGACGACCCGAGTCCCATGCCGAAGAATCCGTTCGAAAACCACTGAGTCTCGCATACGAACCCACTTGGAAACGATGTGCATCCCGTTGAGCTCGATATGCCCGAGTAGACGTAGAAGGGTGTGGCCCCGAGCACCACGATGCCAGCGACGAGCAGAGTGAACCAACGTCCTTCACGGGCTACGGCAGTCCAGGGGCGCAACGCAGTGTCGGAATCACGAGCGCTCGCAGAACGAGGACTGGACGACGTCACGGCTTCGAGCCTCCCACAACACCTAGGACGTGAACCATCTAGCGGGTCTTTTGGAAGAGGGTTTGTGTAAGTCCCGGGAGTTGTCCGTGGTGGATCCGATCGCGACGCGGTCCGCGGTACTTTGGACATCACCGCGAGGCATACGAGTCCGACCTCCGCCGTCTCCTGGAGCGTTCACCGACTGGCCTCTTCTGGCCTTAGCCCGCCGACACAGAGATCGTCATAGCCACGAAGCCCGAATGACCCGTTGGCCTATGGTCGCGTGTCTCTCACTTCGTGGAGCATCCACACGTTGGGTTCCCAGTAGGAACCGACGGCTCCGGTGACGTAAAGAGGAGAGAGTCCGAAGGGAAAGACGTACTCGCCATCTTCGGGAAACTTCATTCCCGTCCACTGTTCCCACTCATCCACCGGTGCGTCGATCCGCATCGACTTCGGCTCCGGTCGCACAATGGTCGCACCCAACCGCGCGTGCACTCGTAGCCAGGGATCAAAGGGAAGGCCGTCGTCTCGCTTCCAATACGCGTAGCGATCGATCGGTGTGAGTGGATAACGATCCTTCCAACTCGGTCGAACGGGGGCCAAGAGCGGCGCGAGCCCGGCCTGGCGAGCCGCCTCTGCCATCGCCTGAATCACCAGCGGGCTCAGACCTTCCCCTTGACGGTCGAGGACTACTTCTCCCGCCAACGCGCAGAGGGCAGTGGGCGAACGAGAGTCTCCGACGGCTCGCAGCCCCACCGCGTCGATGCCGGTCGGCAGATCATCGAGGGATCCGTCCCACCGAAACGGGATTGTCCTCCCTCTCGCCACGATCTGCTCCGACGCCTGGTCGAACAGCAGGATCTGGAGGTGCGAGTGCAGTGGGAACAGAGTGCTGAAGTACGTCGAACTGTCGTTGGCGTGAAGGTTGTATTCCGGCCACACCCCGGAGAATCGTGATCGCGCCTCTTCCCAGAGGTCAGGTCGTTCCTGCGCGGTGTAGGCGACGATCGAACTGTGTTCGTGGAAAACGAGACCGTTCACGTATTTATCTTGTCGTACACGGAACGGACAAGATGCGACCGACTCGCAGACGCTCGACTCCGTCCTCGCACAATCGACAGACGCACGGCGGTTCGAGCCGTCCGTTAAGGCTTCTTTGTGGTGAACCTTCGCGAGGCGTGGACGTCGTAATCCATTTCGTAGACCCGCTTGAGATCGTTGATCGCGTTGAGGGCTCGTATGCCGTGCGGGCTCGCACACGATTCACCTTCGTCGCCCTTTATCGGATCGAAGGAGTGGAGGACTATCTTCTCGAGCAGCTCGCCCAACGTGACGCCGTTGAACTCGGCCAGGCCTTTCAGTACCTTCACTAGACGTTTCTCCATGCGGACGCCCAACTGGACCCGTTCGATGTGTACTGGTTCGCTATCCAACGTCATGCGGTACTCCCTCTCGGCCTGTTATGCAGGGACCATGGTCCCACGGTAACAGACTCAGTACTCGAGCCACCTCCGTTGAGACTCGCACGAGATCTCCTCGGTGACGGAGTTACGACCTTCGGTCCGCGAGTGCGTTCGCGTCGCGACTGCACCGAGTCGTGCCCGGTGTACATCGTCAAGTAACTTTCACGCCCCAGACGGGCACAAAAGTCGTTTGGAAGCAAACAATGCGGCCATGAAGTGACTTTGGACCCCGATAATCAAAGGGTTTTGGGGGAAGTCCATTTTTAAGATGGACGTAAGACGAGTCGCTAATTGGAAGGAAAATTATGAGAATTCGACAGAGTTCACAAGGAGTCCGCACAGGCGTGTCCACTGGCCGAAAGGTCTTCGCAATGGGGGCCATCGCCCTGGTCACAACGCTCGGCATGGCCATTCCCGCCGGTGCCGTCAACAGCAACACGGTTAGTCACGTGGGACGTGTCTCGCTCACGGGCCACGCGGCGACGACGAAGAAGGTCGTCAAGACCACGCACGTCGCCTTCAAGGGCACCTATTCCGGCACGATGGCACTGCTCTGGAGCAGTACCGGCGTCACCGCGACATCGGTGACGGGTCACGGTACGGGAACCGACGGTGCCAACACGATGAAGGGCTCGGGCGGGGGAACCGCGGCGAACACCTGTGACCCCTTCTCGGGAGCCGGCAGCGTCGTGGGTCCGAGTGGTCTGAAGTTGAGCATCGTCTCGTCGAGTAAGACGCAGGCCTGCGCCGTCAACAGCGCGGCGCCAACACCGGTCACCGTCACTGGCGTGGCGAAGATCGTGAGTGGCACCGGGAAGTTCAAGGGCGCCACGGGCACGCTGAGCTTCAAGGGCGAGTTCTCGATCCAAAACACCACGGCTGGCTCGACGGAGAACGATTCGTTCAGCGCCACACTCACCGGAACGCTCACGATCAAGACGGTCACCACCGTCAAGAAGTAGTCAACACCAAAGCAAGAGGAGAGACATTATGAAGAGAATCATGTCAATGCTGGCCATAGGGTCCTTAGCCCTGGGCAGCGTCGTAGTGTTCGGTGTGGGCTCGGCTTCGGCCACCACCACGACACCAACAATCGTTTTGAGCGGCGCCAAAGGGACGTTCCCTGGTTCGACGCCACCCATCGTGGCCACGACCAGCGTCGCCGGTGCGGTTACATTCACGCTGGGCGGCACGGCCATTGCCGGTTGCTCGTCGGTAGCGACATCCACCGTGACCCCCTTTATCGCGTCGTGCACGTGGACACCCACCGCGGCCGGACCGGTCGTGTTAGGTGCCTCGTTCGTACCAACTGACACGACCGACTACGCCGACGCCACAGCCGCCGCGTACGACGTCACTATCGCCCCACCGATTCAAGGCACCACGGGTGGCCCGATCTACTTCACCGTCGACACGGTGGGTACCGCGAACAGCTGCGGGATCCAGTCAGAGTACGTCGTCGGTGACGGCATCGTCTTTCGCGTCACGGCCGATGACGCTGACTTGGGTGGCGCCGCACTGACGTCAGCGAACGTCAGCAGTGCGACCCTCACGGTCAATGGATTCTCTACGTCGATCCCTCTGGCCTACGGCAACCACGGCGGTCTTGGCATGTGGACCGGTGTCTTGCAGACGGGTACCGCGGCGGGTGACTACAGCCCCACGGGACCGATCCCGTACACCATCACCATGAACACGATCGCCGTTCCGGCAACGACCAAGAAGGTCACCGTCGTCACGCACAAGCGCGTCAAGGTCCGGGGCAAGTTCGTAACCCGTACCTTCCACACGGTGAAGACCGTCGTCGTGACGCCGGCAGTTCCCGGTGCCACTGGGACGTTCAGCCCCGTCGGCACGATTCAGGTCATCACGCTGCTCGCAGCTCCCGTCACCCTGAAGTAATCAGCGTCACGTAGTACCGCAGTACGAAGTCTCCTCGTAGTCCCGAGTGAACGAATTGATTTTCCAGTTCACTCGGGACTCGTGGCATCACAGCAGAAACCAAGGTCCAAGGACACTCACCAAGGTCCCATCAATGGGGAACCGGAGTGGAAAAGAGAGGAAACAATGAAAGCGTTCCAACAGAAGAGGGCCCGCGGTTCGTTCGCCGCAAAGCTCGCGGCGGCGGTCTTGATGCCGGTTGCATTGCTGGCTACGACGAGTGGCGCCGCTACGGCGCCGTCGCTCAACCCAATCCAATTGGCTGCACCGAGCGGACTTCCCGGAACGGCGCTCCCTTTTAGCGGTGTCACCGCGACGACGTTCACGGCGTCAGCCAACTACCTGAAGCTCACGACCAATCCGGACGCCGGCGTCGCTGGAACGCCCTTCACCCTGAGCGGCACCGGGCTGGCGGCCAATACAACGCTGCAACTCGTGTGGGGCACCAATACCGCTACGTGGAGCGTGGACGCGGAGCCCAACACCGTTAACTACCTCGGTTCGGTCTATTCACCGATCTCGGCCGGCTCACTGCTCAACAGCAGTAACTCGATGTACGTGAACATGGCCACCGTGACCACGGACGGCAGTGGCAACTTCAGCCTCAAGACGACGGCGCCCACGGACTTCGGTGGCAACCACGACATCTGGGCGGTCGCCGGTGGCGTCGGCGTTGCCAATGGCTCCTTCGACCAACTGCGCACCGTCACGATCTCGCCGAAGAGCGGACCGATCGGCACGCCGATCACGGTCACCTACACGTCCATGGACGCGAACGCGTACGGCGGCGGGGGATCGGTCCTCTGGGACAACCACTACGTGGGTGAGATCATGGGCAACTGGACTCGCGGCACCGCGAGCGTCACCATTCGCGCGGCGGGTGCCGTGGGCCGACACTTCGTCCAGGTCGGCGACGCGATCAGCTTCCAGTACATGAATCCCATCCAGTCACCGATCACCGATGACAACGGCGCCGTGCGCGCGTTCACGATCACCAAGGGCAACGTGATGCCGAAGCCGTCAATGACGTGGCCGACCAGTGTCACGCCGAACGTGAGTTCGACGGACTTGACGACGATGTACAACAGCGCGCTCGGCGCGAAGGCCGACCAGCCGACCGCTATCGACCCCGCGAGTTCTGCAACCGGTTCCCTCTCACCGAGCAGTGGACCAGTAGGGACGAAGACCACGCTCAACGTGACGAATCTGCCCGCCACATCGAACGGCACCGTCGAGGTCGACCTGGTCTCGGTCACCGGCAGCCGTGTCAATTGCACCGGCACCTGCTGGGGCTATACGTACACCTCCCTGGGCAGCGGCGTGGTGGCCAACGGATCGTTGAACCAGAGCGTCACTATTCCGAACAACCCCGGTGTTGGCACCCTCGGTGGCTGGCACGCCATCGTGGTCATCAAGGGCACTATGGGCACCGACGGCGCCGGCAACCGCGTACCCGGCGTCGGCAGCCTCGTTGAGGTGCAGGTCCCCTTCTACGTGAAGGAGAGCATCATGCCCTTCTACAACAAGGCGGGCAAGTTGGTCTCGATGGGCACCGCGAACGCGAAGGACACGGTGGCGCTCGCCACCGAAGTCGGTGGTCAGGTCGGAACCGGTGCCTACACCTTCAAGGAGGGCCAGGAGTTCACCGTGAACATCCTGGGCGTCGGTTGGACGCAGCTCGACAACACACTGGCGGTCGACTACGACAACAGCTACATCGGCTACGGTTGCGGATTCCACTCCAACGGCTACATGGCCGTCCACCTGACGGCGACCGGTGGCCCCGGCATCCACCTCATCGACCTGTACCCGCTGCTGTACTCGGTGTCGCCCAACGAGGGCACCTACTACGGCATGGTGCCGCTGCTCTCGGCCAACCACGACGACCCGGCGTTGGCCCTCGGATACCAGGTTCCGGTTATCCACCTGGCGATTCGCGTCGTGAAGTAAGGACTCCAACGGAGCGTCACGGCCCCGTCTCTCGGTTCACGAGGGGCGGGGCCGTGACGCGTAGGGCCTTCGCCGCCCAATCCGGGAACCACCAGTTACGAGGACCGAGCAGGGTCATGATGCTCGGCAGTAGGAGCGCGCGCACGATCGCCGCGTCGATCAAGACACCGAGCGCCAGTCCGACGCCGAGCTCTTGGAGTCCCGCGATACGACCGAACACCAATCCACTGAGCGCGACGACCATGATCATCGCCGCGCTGGTGACCACGCCGCCGGTCTCGGACAGACCTTCGACGATCGCGTCGGAGTTCGTCGATCCGTTCAACCACGACTCGCGGATTCGCGACACGATGAAGACCTCGTAGTCCATCGAGAGTCCGAACAACATCGCGAAGAGGAAGACCGGTACCCAGCCTTCGATCTGACTGACGTGATAGGTACCCAACAGTCGCGCGCCGACGCCGAAGCGAAAGACCACGACGAGCAGGCCGTCGGCCACGCCGACCGTGACGAGGTCCAGCACTATCGCCAGGAGCGGCAGCACCAGTGATCGGAACGCTCGGGCCAAGACGAGATACGCCAGTAACAGTCCCAGGGCCACGATCCAGGGAAAGACGCCGTAGACCACGTTGAGGAAGTCCACGCCCTGGGCCGGTGCGCCACCGACGTACACCTTCGTCCCCGCCGGGAAGCTCACGGAGGGAATGATCCGATCGCGAAGAACGGCGACGAGATGTTGCGTCTCAGCGCTGCCGAAATAGTCGCGGCTGATGACGAGGATCTGTTCGTAACGACGCGTCGCGTCGACGAACGGCAATGTATGGCCGATGGCGACTATCTCGACCTCGGGGTCTTTCAATATCGCGCGGGCCAAGGTCAATCGGGCTCGAGACTC
>Ga0187871_10002635_pt1 | contig 14440 bp, 12 predicted proteins | sample June2016WEW_16_1_FD_132988 | JGI IMG/M metagenome (GOLD analysis project Ga0187871, IMG submission 132988) | Peatland microbial communities from SPRUCE experiment site at the Marcell Experimental Forest, Minnesota, USA - June2016WEW_16_10 | ecosystem: Environmental > Terrestrial > Soil >... | reverse complement strand
CCCCGCGGATGCGGGTGAAACAGCGGCGAGACCCGCGCTGGGCAACGTCGAAAGCGCTTCGCCTTGTGGGGCGGGCATCCTGCCCGCAGCCGCCTTTTCAGGCGGCTAAGCCGGCTGGAAAGCCGGCTGCGGCCAAGATTGACCGCCCCACTATTCTTGGTTCTCATCGTCTTTGCGGCTCCGAAAAACAACCGCTAACTTATTGAGCGCCAATGGGGTCTCAGGGTAGCGTGCTGCGGCGGACTTAATTCAGTCCGCCGTGAAGCGGGACTTGAAAGTCCCGCCGGTGCGCTAAAAGCGTGCGCCACGTAACGCGGCGGCGGGGCAGCGCGCCTATAATGAATTAACGCTTCAGGTGCCGTGCGACTCGCAATTCTACTACTAACGTTGGTGTGTCCGCTCATCGAGGGTGCGGAGCCCGCGCTGCAGCCGGTGACGGTGTGCGAAGTGCTGCAGGATCTCCAGGCTTACGATGGCAAGGTGGTCGCGGTGGTCGGGCGTTTCTCGTCGCGGCAGACCGGCCGCTGGTTGGGCGAACAGAAGTGCGGGCACAAGTTTGTCACGGGCGATCAGGAGTGGCCCAACGCTTTTTGGGTGACTTACGATCCGGCCACGGCTCCCAAGCCTCCGGCCGTGCTGGCCGTGAATGCGCCGCTCCTCGCCGAGAAGGTGCGTGAAGTGAAGATGGGCACGTCGCTGACAAAACTCCCCTTTGGCAGCGCGGACTACGACAGTTGGGCCGTCGTATACGGACGCGTGGAAACCCGTAAGGACCTGGTCACCGCCACAGCCGACGGCGCGCGGAAGAACGGGTTCGGATATGGAGAGTCGTCCCCCGCGCGGCTGGTTTGTCACGGCGATGCCGTGGTTATATTTCTAAACAACGACGAAGTTACGACGCCCGTTTCGCGGTGAATGTCTGGGGCTCTCCCTCGCCGCCGTCACGCTGCCTGGAGAACTTGATTTCATCGCCGGAAACAGTTCCCTTGTACACGAACTTCATCGAGTTCCCGTTAAACTCCATGGTCTGCGTGAAGGAAACCTGATCGCCATCGATCTTCCCGTCGGCAATCGGCATCTCGCCCATACGACCGCTTACGGTGCCCGTAAGGGTGCTGCCATCGACTTTGAAATTGAAGGTTTGTTCGCGGGTCTGCCCGTTACGGCCGGGCACTTGCGCGGTCCATTTGCCGCCGATATCCGCTGCCAGAGCCGTCAGAGAGAGCAGGCCCAGAAGAAAGCCTGTGGTCATTAATTTACGCATGCAGAAAAGGCGCTTCCAAAACGACGAATGTTACGCGCTGACAATGGTTTACAATGTCTTAACAGGGTAACTCCCGACGCCCTGCGCTCGTCGTCTCAGTTTGAGGCATTTACAAATCTTGCCGAAGCATCCTCTCTTTTTTTTAGCTCTCTTCGCTGCCGGCGGAGGGCTGTATGCCCAACGCGGCACCGTCAAGTCGGCGAATCAGCCTATTCCCGGCGCGACGGTCACGGCCACGATCGGCGGCCAGAAACTCGTCACCATTACGGACCCGAACGGACATTATGCGTTCTCCGCGGCGCCTGCGGGGGCTTGTTCCGTAGAAGTGCGCATGTTCGGTTTTGAGCCGGCTACCAAGCAAGAGACGTGCGGGGAGGCCGCGAAGATCGATTTTGCCTTGCAATTACAGGAGTCGCCGATGGCGCAGCGCATGGCCCGGATGGGCGCCGCGCAGGGCGGCGCGAATCAGCTTGAATCGCAATTGCAGAGCGAGATGGCTGCGCCCGAAGCGGCGGCGCCCGCCGCGCCGCAGGCGGATGGCCAAAACAGCAGCGAGGCCTTTCAGGTTTCGGGCAGTTTGAGTCAGGGTCTGGCGCAGAACGCGCCGTCGGATTTCGGCATGATTATGGGTGGACCGGGAGGGCCTGGAGGACCGGGCGGCGGACAATTCGGGGGACAGAGTGGTCCGGGCGCCGGGCCGGGCGGTGGCGGTCCGGGCGGTGGCGGCCCGGGTGGTGGCGGGTTCGGTGGTCCGGGCGGCGGCGGCTTCGGAGGCCGGGGCGGCGGCGGGTTCGGGGGGCAAGGGGGGCAACGAAGGCAAGGCCAAGGTCCGGGGGCGCAGTTTGGAAATCGCCGGGCTCCCAGCCAGATCCATGGCATGGTGTTCATGACCCTGGCGAATTCGGCAGTCAATGCGAGGCCGTTTTCGATCAGCGGGGCGGAAGTGCCGCAACCCGCCTATGCCAGCAGCAGGTTCGGATTCCTCGTGGGCGGTCCACTGGTGATCCCCAAGATCGTCAAGGATACCTCCACGTTCTTTTACTTGAACTACACGGGTACGCGCTCGCGGCAGTCGTATTCCGCGGTGGAATCGGTGCCCACCGCCCAGGAGCGGATGGGGGATTTCTCGCAATTGCTACAGACGTCCGCGCCGGCGCAGATCTTCGACCCGGGGACTGCTTCGCCTTTTCCGAACAATACGATTCCGCAGAATCTGCTGAACCCGATCGCGCAGAAGTTGCTCGATTACATCCCTCTGCCGACGCAGCCAGGCCTGGTGAATAACTATGAGTACCTGGCTTCGCCGCCGAATAATACGGACAACCTGAACGGACGGGTGATGCGGAATATAAGCAAGAACGATCGCCTGGCATACCATTTGTCCTTTCAGCGCCGCGATGGCGACAACGCGCAGCCATTCGCTTTCTTCGATACGATCAGCGGCTACGGCATACAGACGGACCTGACATGGACGCATAACTTCTCGCCCACCACCATTCTCAGTTCAGAGGTGACGTTCAACCGCAATCGGAACGAAACGACCCCATTTTTTGCGTACGGCACGGACATCGCGGCGGAACTAGGGATCGCCGGTACCTCGACAAACCCGGTCGACTATGGTCCCCCTAATCTGAATTTCACGAACTTCGGCCCTCTGAGCGATGGCAATCCGGTGCTCACCCGGAACCAAAGTCAAGGGCTGAACGAGAGCGTTATCCTTTCGCGGGGCAAGCATACCTTCACGTTGGGCGGCCTGTATAGCCGGAACGACACCAGCACCAGCACGCAGCAAAACGGCCGGGGCACCTTCAATTTTACCGGCCAGGCCACTAGCGAGTTAGGCGCCAATGGGCTGCCCCTGCAGGGTACCGGCTCCGATTTCGCCGATTTTCTGCTCGGCATGCCGCAATCCGCGTCGATTCAATACAGCCCGGCCATGTACTTTACGCAGAATAACTGGACCGGCTATGTGCTCGACGATTGGAAAGTGAACGCGAACCTGACCCTGAACCTGGGCCTGCGCTACGAGTTCTTTGCGCCCTTGCAGGAGAAGTACGGCGAGATGGCCAACCTGGATATCGCTCCCGGCTTCAGCAGCGTGGCGGTGGTGGCGCCTTCCGTGGCGGGGCCATACTCGGGCGCGTTCCCGGCGGGCCTGATCAATCCCGACTACCGGAATTTTTCGCCGCGGGTGGGCCTTGCGTGGAAGGCGCCATTCATCAAGCGTTCGACGATCGTGCGCGCGGGCTACGGGATCTATCGCAATGGGCAAGTCTATATTCCATTCGGATTGAAGCTGGCACAGCAGCCGCAACCGCCGGGCTTGCCGCCCTTCGCGGTATCGGAGAGCGTGAACACCAGCCCGGAGGTTCCGCTGACGCTGGCGGATGGCCTGATCGCGGTATCTCCGGAGGCCATCACCAATACTTTCGCCGTGGACCGTTACTATCGCACGCCGTACGCGCAGACGTGGAACCTTACGATCCAGCATGATCTTGGAAAAGGATTTTTCATGGAAGTGGGGTATCTGGGCACCAAGGGTACGCGCCTGGATGTGCTGACGCTGCCGAACGAGGGCCCCCCGGGCAGCACCTTCCATTCCGGCAGCCAGCTTGGAAACGCGACCGGATTCACTTACGACGCGCCCATCGGCGACTCGTCTTACAACGCACTGCAGACGCACCTGATGCGGCGTTTCCGCGGAGGGATTTCGATGAATGCGCGTTACACTTTCTCGAAATCCATCGACGATGCATCGAGTTTCGGCGGAGTGGGCGGTACGGTCGCCCAGAATTGGCTGGATCTGGCCGCGGAGCGCGGGCTCTCGAGCTTCAACCGGACCCACGTGTTCACCATGAATTGGGTCTACACATCGCCGTTCGGCAACCCCAATTCGCGCTTCGCCTCCAGCGGCTGGGCAGGACGCCTGCTGCGGAACTGGTCTCTCAGCGGCGGCGTCACGGCGGAGACCGGTATCCCGCTAACGGCGCGCGTTCTGGGAAACCAGGTCTCGCTGGCGCAGACCGGCGGCGTGGGCAGCGAACGTGCCGACGCGACGGGGCTCCCGGTGGAGTCGGGTTCCGGCTTCTTCAATACGGCGGCATTTATTGTGCCTCCGTCGGGCCAGTTTGGGAATGCCGGCCGCAATACGATTCCGGGGCCGGGCCTGGTGTCGGTGAACGCGGCGTTCGGGCGATCGTTCCAGTTTGGAGACACGCGCCGGCGGCTCGAATTCCGCGCGGAAGCGAATAACATTTTGAATCAGGTCAGCTACACGAATTACGGCACGGTGGTGAATGCCACGAATTATGGCCTCCCGACCGCGGCGTCCGCCATGCGCACGCTGGATATCGTGATGAGGTTCCGGTTTTGAAACACACGGCAATCGTAGTGACGGCAGCCCTGCTGGCGAGCCAGTTGAGCTCGCAGCAAATGGCGACATTCTCCACCACGGCAAATGTAGTGGTGGTTGACCTGACGGTGACCAGCCGCGACGGCAAGGCCATCGGAAATCTGACCGCCGGCGACTTCCTGGTGTATGAAGACGGCAAGCTGCAAACTTTGCAGAGCTGCGAGCTGCAGAAACTGGAGAGCAAGCCGCTCGCACCGATTCTGCCGGCTAAAACACTGCAAACCCGCGAGGCGCCCAAACCCGCCGCACCGGCCCCGGCCCCGGAGACAGCCCCCGCGAAGCCGGACCTGCGCGACCACCGGTTGATCGTCATGTTGTTCGATGCCTCGTCGATGCAGCCGCAGGAACAGATCCGTTCGGTGGACGCTGCCATCAAATTCCTGGGGACCCAGATGACCACCAGCGACATGGTCTCCATCATGACCTTTGGAACCGAGCTCAAGACCGTTCTGGACTTCACCGCGGACCGCGATCAGCTCATCTCCACGCTGCATGCCTTCCATGTGGGTGACTCGAGCGAGTTGTCCACGCAGGCGGATACGGGCGCCGATACCCAGGACATCAGCGGGTCGTTCGTGGCGGACGAGACCGAGTTCAACATTTTCAATTCCGACCGCAAGCTGGCGGCCCTGGAAGACGCCGCGCGCCGGCTCGCGCACTATCCGGAAAAGAAGGCGCTGGTGTATATCTCGAGCGGCATCCAGAAGACCGGCGTGGACAATCAGTCGCAGCTTCAGGCCACGGTGAACGCGGCCATCCGGGCCAATGTGGCATTTTATCCGATCGACGCGCGGGGCTTGATGGCGACGCCTCCGGGTGGAGACGCGAGCACGGCCGCTTCGGTGGGATCGAACCTGTACAGCGGATCGGCGCAAACCTCGCTGATGGACAATTTCCATAATACGCAGGAAACCCTGGACACGCTGGCCGCCGACACGGGCGGCAAAGCCCTGCTCGATTCCAACGACCTGACGCTGGGCATGACCCAGGTGCAGAAAGATATCAACAGCTATTACATCCTGACCTATGCCAGCACCAACGCCGCCGAGGATGGCAAGTACCGCCGCATCCAGGTGAAACTGGCTCCCAAGCTGGGGGATTTGAGGGCCAAGCTCGATTACCGGCAGGGCTACTTCGCTCCCACCACTTTCGCCAAGATGACCGGGACCAACAAAGAAGCGCAGTTGCAGGAAGCGCTCGAAAGCGATAATCCGCTGACCGATCTTCCGATCGCGGTGGAGGTGGATTACTTCCGCCTGGCGCGGAGCAAATACTTCGTGCCGATCTCGGTGCGGATTCCCGGTTCGGCATTGTCGTTCAGGAACAAAGGCGGGAAGGCGGCCACGGAGCTGGATTTCATCGGGGAGATTCGCGACGCAAAAGGGCGGCAGGCTTCGGCGGTGCGCGACACGATTCCCTTGAAGGTGGCTTCGAACACCGCCGGGGCAGTCACGCGCAAGCAGATTCAATACGACACCGGATTTACGCTGGGGCCCGGTAAGTACAGCTTGAAGTTCGTGGCGCGCGAGAACGGCGAGGGCAAGACCGGCACGTTTGAAGCGCCGTTTGTGGTTCCGGACCTGGGCTCGGGGAGCGCGCTGCGCCTGAGTTCCGTGATCCTGAGCAATCAGGTGCAGGCGGTGAAGGAGCAGATCGCGGGCGCCAAGAACAGCAAGAAGCTGGTGGCGGAGGATCCGCTGATCGACGATTCGGGCGAGAAGATCATGCCCAACGTGACGCACGTCTTCCGGCCCGCGCAGAAGCTGTCGGTGTACCTGGAGCTCTACGATCCCGGCCTGATGCAGTTTCCGGCGCAGGGGCAAGGGCAGGCGCAGAGCCAGGGGCAAAGCGCGGGCATCGCCAGCGTGACGGCCAGCGTGGCATTTTACCAGGGAGACAAGAAAGTTCTGGAGACGCCGGCCGTGCGGGTGAATCGCACCAATGCCAAACGGCAAGGGGTGGTGCCGCTGCGGCTGCAAACCCAGTTGAAGGGCCTGCCCGCCGGCCAATATGATTGCCAGGTGAACGTGATCGATCAACTGGGGCATAAATTCGCGTTCCCGAGAAGTTCGATCGTGGTGCTGGCGGATGAGGCGGCTCCGAAGACGGATTGAACGGGTCTGGAGACCCTCCGCGGGCGTAGACGCCTGCCCCACACAGTATAGGACAATGATGTTTATGAGGTTTTGCCGCATCGCTGCTATTTATGTGATGTGCTTGGGCGTCCTGGCTGGTTCCGGCTACACGGTTGAGCAGATCAAGCAGTTCATCCAATCCGCCATCCAGCTCAAGAATCCCGACAAGGAAGTCGCCGAAACGCTGCGCAAGATGAAGCTGTCGGAGCGCCTGGATCTGGATACCGTGGAAACGTTGCAAGGCGAAGGCGCGGGTCCGAAGACCATAGCGGTGCTGAAGGAACTGGCGACCGAGTCGGCCAGCCTGCCGGTGGCCAAGCCGCCTGCCCCGAAGCCCGCCCCGGTTCTCCCGCCGCCGCCCTCTTCCGAAGAACAAGCCAAGCTGATTGCCGAGGTGCGCGATTATGCGATCAACTATTCGAAGCGGCTGCCCGACTTTATCTGCCTGGAGCAGACCCGCCGCTACGTGGATACGACCGGCCGCGAAGCCTGGCGGCAGGCGGACGTGCTGACGGCCAAGCTGAGCTATTTTAACCAGAAGGAAGACTACAAGCTGCTTTCCCAGAACGACCGCGTGATCACCAACGAGTCATACGCCTCGGTGGGCGGCGCCTTGTCGATGGGGGACTTTGGCACGACCATGCGGGATATTTTCGACCCGCAAAGCCATGCGAGTCTTGAATGGGAGCGATGGACCACCCTGCGCCAGCGCCGGACGCACGTTTTCTCTTTCCGCGTGCCGCTCGAATTCAGCCGGTATACCATCGAGTACCAGGGCGAAGACAAGAACGACACGCGCAGAATCACGGTGGGCTATCACGGGTCGGTCTTCGTCGATCGGGACCTGAGCACCATCGTTCGCATCACGCAGGAGGCGGACAACATTCCTCCCACGTTCCCGGTGAAAGAAGCCAAGGAAACGCTGGACTACGACTTCACCAAGATCGGCGACAGCGAGTTCTTTCTGCCGCTGGTGGCCACCGTTCGCATGCAAAGCGACCGGGTCTGGACGAAGAACGAGAAGGAATTCCGGCTGTACCGTAAGTTCTCGGCCGACGCTGTGATTAAATTCGATGGACAGGATCTGCCGCCGCTTCCCGACGAGAAGACCAAGGAACAGCCGCCGCAGCCGCAGCCCCCGAAGTGAGCCTGTGGCAGCGGGTCTTTCAATTTCAGAAAGAAAAGATCGCGCCGTGGATCGGCCTGCGGAACACACTGGGCTTCGCCCTGATTCTGGCGGCGGGCATCGCGCTGGGCCACATTCCAGCCGCGTTGATCGCCGGTATCGGGGCGCTGAACGTATCTTATTCCGATAGCCACGATCCTTACCTGCAGCGCGCGCGGCGCATGCTGGCAGCCTGCGCGCTAGTGGGTTTGGCCGTTCTTGCGGGTGCGATTTGCGGTAACCATCACCTGCTCGCGGTGCCGGTGGCCGGCGCCTGGGCTTTCGCGGCAGGCATGCTGGTGGCGCTGAGCACCACGGCGGCGGATCTGGGCATCATGAGCCTGGTGACGCTGGTGGTGTTCGCCGCCAAGCCGCTGCCGCCGGAATCGGCCGCGCTTTCCGGTCTGCTGGCGGCCGCTGGAGGACTCCTCGAAACGGCGCTGGCGTTGGCCTTCTGGCCGACGCGGCGGTACACGCCCGAGCGGCGCGCGTTGTCCGCGCTATATGCCGAGTTAGCGCGCGTGGCAACCGCCGCTCCGGATGTCCGGGAGGCTCCGCCGGCGAGCGCCCAAAGCGTGCAGGCGCAGAGTGCGCTGGCATCGCTCGGAGGCGACCATACCATCGACGGCGAGCGCTACCGGATGATGTTGAGCCAGGCGGAACGTACGCGCCTCGGCCTCTTCGCCCTGGGCCGCCTGCGGGTGCGGATCGCGCGCGAGAATCCGGATGGCGCCGCCGGCCCGCTGCTGGAGCACTATCTGGACATTGCCGCGCGCGTGATGCAGGCGATAGGAGACGCTTTGCTGGCGCCGCAAGCGCCGGAGGCGCCGGAGTCGGCGGCCACGCAACTGGAGGTGTTGGAGTCACTGGCCGAGGAACTGCGCACTCTCCCGGAAGAAGCGCCGTCGATGGCGGGCATGCTGCAGGACGCGCGCTTGCAAATGGACGCGGTCATTGGCCAGCTTCGTTCGGCGTGGGAACTGGCGGCCGCGGCGACCGTGGCAGGGCTCAATGCCTTCGCCCGCCAGGAAGTCCGCAAGCCGTGGCGCCTGCGGCTGGGCGGGACACTGGCCACGTTGCGCGCCAATCTCAGCTTGCGATCGGCAGCCTGCCGGCACGCCATCCGCCTGGCGGTTTGCGTAGCGGCCGGGGATGCCATCGGACGCGAATTCGAATTGCAACGGTCCTACTGGCTGCCCATGACGATTGCCATCGTCCTGAAGCCGGATTTCGCCTCCACGTTCAGCCGCGGTCTCCTGCGGTTGGGCGGCACTTTCGTAGGGCTGGGCTTTGCCACGGTGCTATTCCACCGGCTGCCGGCGTCGCCCACGGCGCAGGCTACGGCGATCGCGGCGCTCATGTTCGTGTTGCGCTGCTGGGGCCCCGCGAACTACGGGATCTTTGTCACGGCGGTCACGGGCATGATCGTGCTGCTGATCGGCATGGCGGGCGTGCCTCCCACGGAGGTGATCGCGGCGCGCGGGCTGAACACGGCGATCGGTGGGGCGATCGCGCTGGCAGCTTACTGGTTGTGGCCCACATGGGAACGCACGCGGGTACAAGACGCGCTGGCGCAAATGCTGGACGCTTACCGTGAATACTTCCGCGTGATTCGCGAAAGCTACAGCCGGCTCCAGGAATCGTTCGAAGACGCCCTAGACAGCGCGCGCCTGGCGGCCCGGCGGGCCCGCTCGAACCTGGAGGCTTCCTTCGACCGCTTGCGCGCCGAACCTGGAACCACGCCGCAAAGCGTGGCCGCGCTCAGCGGCATGCTGGCCAGTTCGCACCGCCTGATCCACGCCATCATGGCGCTTGAGGCCGTGCTGCACAGCAGCCGTCCGGCGCCCGCGCGCGGGGCGTTCCAGCGCTTCGCCAACGACGTGGAGATCACGCTGCACTCCCTGACGGCGGCGCTGCGCGGATCGCCTCTGGCGGCCGGCGACTTGCCCGATCTGCGCGAAGACCATCACGCGCTGGCGCATTCCGGAGACGCGGCCATGGAGCGCTACGCCTTGGTGAACGTGGAAACGGACAGAGTGACCAACAGTTTGAATACGCTATCCGAACAGATACGGCGGTGGCTCGGCTGAATCGGCGCGCAGCTACTTGGGATGCGCCGCCATCTTCTTTTCGAGGGCGTCTAGAAGGCGGGACTCGATTTCGGGCGAAATCGGGTGCGTCTCCATGCCTTTGTAGATGCGGATGGTTCTCTTGGTGGTGTCGCAGACCACCCAGCAGTTGGGGCACTCCGTAATGTGCTGCTCCAACTTGGCCCGAATCTCCGCGTCGACGTTCTCGTCCAGGTAGTCGCTGAGTTCCTGCAAGAATTCTTTACATGTAAGCAAAGGCGTCATCCTCCTTATGCTTGAAGAAACGCGTTAACTTATCGCGGAGCTGCAAGCGCGCGCGCAGCAACCTGCTCTTGACCGCCGGGATGGACAAATCCAGCGCCTCGGCGGTTTCTTCCGTGGACATCTCTTCGATATCCCGCAACACGAAGACGGCGCGATAGGGCGGCGCCAGGCTATCCACGGCGGAGTTGAGAATCTGGTTGATCTCTTCGCGGGAGTAGCGCTGTTCGGGGTTTTCGTCCCAGGCGGCGATTTCGCGCGCCACGGTATCCTCGCCCGTATCGATGGTTTCGTCCATGGAGACGGTTTTGTCCGTTTTGCGCTTGCGCAATTTCATAAGCGCCTGGTTAACGGCGATGCGGACAATCCAGGTATAGAATTTCGAATTGCCCTGGAACTGGTCGAGATGTTCATACGCCTTGAGGAAGGTTTCCTGCAACACGTCCTCGGCGTCCTCGCGGTTCTGGGTGATGTGCATCGCAAGGCGGAAGATCTTATTTTCGTAACGGCGCACCAATTCCGAGAAGGCCTTGGTATCGCCTTCGCGAGCCTGCAGGACGACCGCGGTTTCATCCGGGATCTGAGTAGTAGCTGGCATGCGCTATTTTTAGTATCGCATGCGAAGGCCGGACGAAGCCTGCCCGTAGCCCGCGGATCAGGCGCTGGCGAGCAGTTCGTCCCAGGTGACTTCGCGCCGGCTCTCGTATGCCAGACGCCCCAGCAGGCTGGTGAACGTGCTGTCGGCGGCGATGGCGGCCATGCTGTAAGGCTTGCGCTCCACGATACTCGAGAAAAACGATTTGACCGCGTCGATGGTGATCTCGCGTTTCGATTCGGCCTTTTCGATCAGGCTGCGGTCGCGCAGATCGTCCGCGTTTTTGAGCGGCGAATTCGTGATGGGCCCGTGCCAGCGGTAATAAGTGCGCGCCGTTTCGAGCATGCCCTCCGGGCCGAAGAACTGCTCTTTTACATCTCGATACCCGGCCGTGTTCTTGATGCTCAGCAGCCAGCCTTCATTGCCGTTGGGATATTGATAAACGATGTCGTGGTGGTCGGAATTCCAGTCGCCGTAGAGGACCTTGTAGCGCAAGCCACCGCGCCCCGCAGCCTTCACCGGGTGGGCGCCCGCAAACCAATTCAATACGTCCACGCCGTGGCAATCCTGTTCCACGATGCAGCCGCCGGAGTAGTCCATCCAGTAGTTCCAGAGCCGCAGTTTCGCGTCTTCGGGGGGATACGGCGAATGGAAACCGGTCATGGGACGGTCGCCCAGGACCCAATAGCTGGTCATCTGGGTGAGGGTTCCAACCTTGCCCGCGCGCAGGATCTTTTCCGCGGCGAGGTATTCGGGGCTGAAGCGCTGCTGGAATCCGAACTGGATGGTCTTCGCCGGATCGGCGGCGGCGGCGGCGCGCAGCATCCGCTTGACGCCCGCCACATCCGCGCCCGCCGGCTTCTCGCAATAGATGTGCTTGCGGGCGCGGGCGGCGGCTTCGAAATGTTCCGGATGCAGGAACACAGGCGTCGCGATCAGCACGGCGTCGATATCCGGTTGGCCGAGCAATTCCTCGTAACGGCGGTAAACGCGCGCGGCGGCCGCGCCGGGAATGTCGGTCTTGGCCTTATCGATGCGATCCGCATACAGGTCGCAGACGGCCGTCAGCCGCGCTCGCGGATCGCGCGCCATGTGGGAGCCGACGTACCGTCCGCGTCCGCCGGTGCCTATAATGCCGAATGACACGGCGGAGTTGGCCTGGGAACCGAATGCGATCCCGGGCTTGAGGATCATGAGATTGGCGGCCGCTCCCGCAAGAGCCTGGCGCCTGGTGAGTTGTGCCACGAAGTCCTCCTTGGAAAACTCACTGTATGTCGATGCAGGCCGGAACACAAACCCGTTCACAAACCCGGAAAAAGCGTGTACGTTAGGTTACAATCTGGTAATGCGCGGTAACGAAGAAGTCTTACGGTTGCTGAATGAAGTGCTGAAGGCGGAACTGACGGCGATCAACCAGTATTTTCTGCACGCCAAAATGTGCGAGAACTGGGGATATCAGAGGCTGGCGGCACTGGACCGCCAGGAATCCATCGAAGAGATGCATCACGCCGATATCCTGATGCAGCGTATCCTTTTCCTGGAAGGCATACCGAACATGACGGAATTGTTTCCGATCAAGGTCGGGCCGGACGTGAAAACCCAACTGGAGAACGACCTGGCGCTGGAACTGGACGCGGTGCCGCGGTTGAACGAAGCCATCAAGGTGGCTACGCACGTGGGCGACAACGGATCGCGCGAACTGTTCAAGCAGATTCTGCTGGACGAAGAGCATCACATCGACTACCTGGAAGGGCAACTGCACATCGTGGAGGAGATCGGCATCGACAATTACCTGGCGCAGCAGATTCATCCGGGCGGCAAAGCTTGATCCGGGCGCGATTGTTGTAGAATAAAGATTCACCGGGAGGTGAGTCTTCTCGAGTAGCAGGTTTGCTTTATCGCTCTCCGAGTTTTTTCCTCCGTTCTTCGGTAAGGTTTCGCACGGCCTTTTTTCCCTTCTCTTCCCCGACAACTGCCGCGTCTGTGAGCGGCCTTTGGGCGGATTCACGCGCGTGCCGGTTTGCGCGGACTGCCTGAAAGAGCCCGCGCCGTTGAGCGCCGAGTTCTTCTGTCTGAATTGCCGAACGCCTTTCCTGAACAGCTTCCCGCTGGATTCCGAGGGCCGCTGCATGCTATGCCGGCACGGAAGGCGCGGATTCGACGAAGCCTTTTGTTACGGCGCTTATGAGGGCACGCTGCGCAAGCTGATCCATCTCTTCAAATACGGCGGCATGCGGCGGTTGGCGCAACCATTAGGCGCGCTGCTGGCCGATGCCCTGCCGCGCGACAGGCAATTCGACCTGGTAACGGCGGTGCCGCTGCATTGGCGGAGACGGTGGCAGCGTGGCTTCAACCAGGCCGCGTTGTTGGGCAAGGCGATCGCGCATGCCCGTGGCATTCGCGCGGGAAATGTGTTGCGGCGGGGATGGGCCACGCGGGCGCAGGCGGGGCTGAGCAATGCGCAGCGGCGCGAAAACGTAGCGGGCGCTTTCCAGGCGCGGCGCAGGGTGGCGGGATTGCGGATCCTGCTGGTCGACGACGTGATGACCACGGGCGCAACCGCGGGGGCCTGCGCGCGCGCATTAAAGAAGGCCGGCGCGAAATCGGTTTCGGTGCTGGCCCTGGCGCGCGTAGACCGGAGATTTACGGATCAGGCGGACTTAGCCAAACGAAAGGGACCTGTTTAGATGACCAGCTTGAACAGACTGCAGAAACCGGTTCTGGTTTTGAATGCGAGTTACGAGCCGATCAACATTTGCGCGGCGCGGCGCGCGTTGGTGTTGGTATTGAAGGGCGTGGCGTCGGCGGAGGAGGAATCCACGCAGCATATCCACTCGGCGCGCGCCGCGGTGCGGCTGCCGAGCGTGATTCGCCTGCTCGAATACCGGCGCATCCCGCACCAGACGCGGGCGCTGTCGCGCAAGAACATCCTGATGCGGGACCGCTACACGTGCCAATACTGCCACCGGACGCTGCCGTCCTCGGAACTGACGCTTGACCATGTGGTGCCGCGCTCGCGCGCCGGCGAATCCAACTGGGAGAACCTGGTGGCGTGCTGCAATCCCTGCAACAACCGGAAAGGCAACCGCACGCCGGAAGAATCCGGGATGAAACTGGCGCGTCCGCCCAAGCCGTTCAGTTTGCACACCAGCCGGCACCTGATGCGGCTGCTGGGCAAGAGCGACGAGCAGTGGCGGAAGTACTTGTTCTATTAGCCGCCTGAAAAGCTAGTGCGGCTCGTCGATTTTCAAAAACTGGTCGGCGGCGACATCCTTCAACACTTGCAGAATCCCGCTGGGCCAGCGAATTTCGATGGATGCGACCTTGGTTTCCTCGCCCAGGCCGAAGTGCACGCGCTTATCGCTCGAAGACATGAAGCCCACGCTGATGGCGACGTGATTGTAGAGTACGCGGCCTGAAGCGGTAGTCGCTTTCACTTTCGCACCCACCGCGTCGCGCGCGCTCTTGTGGCCGGTCAGGCTCAGCATCAGCCAGTGATTGCCGCTGTCGGCGGTGTT
>Ga0187871_10002632_pt1 | contig 14449 bp, 13 predicted proteins | sample June2016WEW_16_1_FD_132988 | JGI IMG/M metagenome (GOLD analysis project Ga0187871, IMG submission 132988) | Peatland microbial communities from SPRUCE experiment site at the Marcell Experimental Forest, Minnesota, USA - June2016WEW_16_10 | ecosystem: Environmental > Terrestrial > Soil >... | reverse complement strand
CAGAATCCGGCATAAAACAAGCCAAGAAGATCTTAATCAACCGCTTTATTGGGCGCTTCCGGGCGAACGACTTACTTTTTCACCAACGTCTTCAGCGTGCCGGCGGGACTTTTAAGTCCCGCTAAGCCCGGTAGCGCGCGCATTAGCCGCATGCCGGAATGCCGGCGCGGATCATTCACGCCTGCCGCAGCAGCGGTTCCGCCCCGTGCGGATCGTTTTGAAACCCGGTCCTCGGCGATATCGGCCAGGTCGGTGGCCACGTCGGCGCTATCGCTGCCCCACCAGTTTGGCGCTCAAGTCACCGAATCCCAGCGTGACCCGCGCCGCGTACCAACTCTCACCTGTTTCATCGCCAGCGTCCAGGACGGCAATATCTCCATGCCTGCCTATGGCTCGTGCTTCGGCGCACAGTCGCTAAGCCTCTGCGCCGACAGGACCCCAAGAATTGCCTCCGCCGCGCGGTTGGGGCCGCTATGATTCTGGCCGGAAATCACTCGTTTGGGAAGCCGGCTTTTGGCGCGGGCGCGAATGCGCGGTTGCGTTTCTTTATGCCGCCGTCAGGGTTCGGGGCCGCGGCACCAGCCGCGCTCCCTGGGCGGTAACCACCAGCCTGTGCGTCTCGTGCAGGGACGCTAGGGATCGCAGATGCGCCAATTCCTCCGGCAACACCACATTGTGGACCTTCTGCCCCGCGCCCACGCGCATGTGCACGTCGGTCGGACCCCTGCCCGCGTCTTCGGCCGGCCGCAGAGTGGCGACAATCCTCCCGCTTTCATCCGCGAGTACCGAGATTCTCATGGGTTTGACCTTCGTAGCTTGTCTGATGGGTAGTGACGCGAGCCGCGAAAACGTTTCACCGGCCCGTTCTACGCCCGCCAACCCAAGCGACAGCCGCTATGTGAATAGCCGTGCGAAGCGCGAACCCGGCTTCACAATGGTCTGGTTCCGTTCCGGCCCGGTGGAGATGCAGCCCACTTCCACGCCGCTTTTACTCTCCAGGAAATCGAGGTAATCGCGCGCCCGGGCGGGCAGCTCTGCGTACTCCGAAACACCAAACGTGGAAGTCCGCCAGCCCGGCAGGCACTCATAGACCGGCTCCAATGCGACCATCCCTTTCACCGTGGCGGGCATCTCCGCCACCTCCTGCCCGCCCGACCTGTAAGCCACGCAAACCGGGATCTTCTCCATCTCGTCCAGCACATCGAGCTTGGTTACTACCAGGCTATCGAAGCCGTTGATCATCACCGCGTACCGCATCAGCGGGATGTCGTACCATCCGCACCGCCGCGGGCGTCCGGTCACCGAGCCGAACTCGTTGCCGCGATTGCGGATCTGGTCGCCCCAGGAATCCAGCGCCTCCGTGGGAAACGGCCCGCCGCCCACCCGCGTGATGTACGCCTTTGCCACTCCGATCACGCTGTGGATGCGCGTGGGAGGCACGCCCGTGCCCGTACACGCGCCGCCCGCCGATGCGCTCGACGACGTCACGAACGGGTACGTGCCGTGATCGATATCCAGCATGGTGCCCTGCGCGCCTTCGAACATTACGCTCTGGCCCGCGGCAATCGCATCGTGCAGCAGCCGCGCCGTATCGCAGACCATGGGCCGGATGCGCTCCGCCAATAGCTCGTATTCGGCGCGAATGCTCTTGGGGTCCAGCCCGTCCTCGATCCCTAGTGCGTGCGCGGCCGCCCGATGCTCGGCCACCAGCGTGTCGAATAGGGGTTCGAACACTTCGCGATCCATCAGGTCGCCCATGCGCATGCCCCGCCGCGCGATCTTGTCTTCATAGCAGGGGCCGATGCCGCGCGAGGTGGTGCCGATCGAAACCCGGCCCGGCCGCGCGTCGCCTAGCCTCTCCATCAAACGGTGCGTGGGCAGCAGCACTTGCGCGCGATTGCTGATGAACAGATTGCCGTCCACCTGCAAGCCCGCCGCTTCCAGCATCTGGATTTCTTCGAGCAGCGCCACCGGATCCACCACCAGGCCGTTGCCGATCACCGCTTTCTTGCCGGGCCGCAGGATACCGCTCGGAATCAGCTTCAGCACGAACTTCAGGTCGCCGATGCGCACGGTGTGTCCGGCGTTGTGTCCGCCCTGATAACGGGCCACTACATCGAAGCGCTCCGAGAAAAGATCGACGACTTTTCCCTTGCCTTCATCGCCCCACTGCGCGCCTAATATGATTACGTTGCTTCGATTGCTCATGATGGCCAAACGCATTCATTCTACCGCATGTGATAACCTGACCTTAAATGCAGCTTTCGGAAGTCTACCTGAAGCTCGGCGAAACCGGCTTTGGACAATTGATTCGATCCATCTCCATTGGCAAGCTCAAAACCTACCAGCTCTATGACGCGTTCAAGGCCAGCGCGCATCTGACCAAGCTCAATACGGAGTCCCTGCACAAGCACGTTCCGCAGTTCTGGGCGCGCCTTGCCGGGCATGACGAGGAGTTTGCCAAAGATCTCGCCCAGACTGTGTTAGTATCACACCTGGATATGATCGTCGCGGTCCTCGATTTCCTCGGCGTACCCCACGAGAGCGGTTTCTTCAACAAGGACCTCAACGCCAAGAGCTACTTGACCGAGGGCTGGGCGGAACGGGTGTTCGAGAAATTTCAGGCCGTTTATTCCGAGCCGGTTCTGCTATTTTATATAAATCACCTGTCATGGGAATTAACCGATCGGGCCGAGCCGTTTGCGCCGGCTTCCGCGGCATGACGCACCGGAAAAATTTTTCGGTTGCAAGAGTGCATGAGAAACTGTACAATCATGAGTCCGTCAGGAGCTTGAACGAGTGGGTCCCGAGCAATGCCGTTGCGTCGAGGAACTCGTGGGGAGAGGCTCGCGGAAGACGGAGTGACAGCAACTCCTTGCGGTACAACTATATGGGCCCAGTCTCCGGCTCCACCGGAGGCCCTCGGAAGGTCAAAAGTTGCACGGCTTGAATGCGGCTTGGATGAAAGCGGACTTTCGGGTCTGCGTAAAGTTGGGTGCGTGATTTCGCCCAGTGCGGCACTGGGATAGGGTGCTTGCTTATGAGTCATTGCGAATTTCATTATTCTTATTTACTGCCTCAAAAACCGGGAATCCTTCCGTTCGATGAGACGATCACGAAGGCCTGCCGGCGATGCGGGGCGACGTTTACCACGAAATCGCGCATCCGGAAGCGCTGCGACGCCTGCCAGGAGGTCGTAGCCTACGAGAAACAGCAGAAGGCCAATGCCCGCCTCAAGGCGCGGCGCGCGGCCAAGCGAGCCCTGTTGCGCGGGTGATCGACCCGTGCGGCTTCGACCGCCACGAGCTCGCCATCCTGCGTCGTCTCAAGACGCCCGAGAGGGTCCAGCACTTCCTCGATAGCGAGATCGGCTACAACAAGGAACCCCAGGGCGCTACGTGTCGCTCACCACGCGGCGTTCTGAGGGACCGGCGTGCGCATTGTATGGAAGGCGCACTTTTCGGGGCCGCCGCTCTATGCGTGCATGGCTTGCCTCCCTTGTTGCTGGATTTGGAGGCGGTTCGCGACGACGATCACGTGCTGGCGATCTTCCGGCAGCGCGGGCACTGGGGCGCGATCGCCAAATCCAACTATTCGGGTCTGCGTTTCCGCGAACCCGTTTATCGCACCCTCCGCGAACTGGCGTTATCGTATTTTGAGCACTACTTCAACCTGGCCGGCGAAAAGACCCTCCGCGCTTATTCGCGCCCGGTCGACTTGCGCCGATTCGATGCGTCCGGCTGGATGACCGCCGAAACCGATGTGTGGCCCATCCCGGAATACCTCACCCGCATTTCCCATACTCCTTTATTACATCCGGACCTAACGCGCGGGCTGAATCGCGTGGACGCGCGCCTACAAGCCGCCGGACGCCTGTGGCGCACGCTTTAGCGACCCGGCGGGACTTTTAAGTCCCGCTTCAGGGTCCGCCGGTACTCGCCGCTCTTGCCGCCCGTTTTCTCCAGCAAATATAAATCCTGAATCTCGATCGATTTGTCCAGCGCCTTAGTCATGTCGTAGACCGTTAGCGCCGCCACGGCGGCGGCCGTGAGCGCCTCCATCTCCACGCCGGTTTGCGCCGTCGTAGCCGCGCAGGCCACGATGCGCACGCCCGCTCTTTCCACCCGCACTTCTACATCCGCGTGCGTCAGCATCAGGGGATGGCACAGCGGGATCAGGTCCGCGCATTTCTTGGCGGCCGAAATGCCCGCAATGCGCGCGATCTCCAAAGGGTTCCCCTTGGGATTCCCGGGCAGGCTCCGCAACACCGCGGGCCGCATGCGCACAAAAGCATGGGCGCGCGCCGTGCGGCGGGTTTCCGGCTTGCCGGAAACGTCCACCATTTGCGGGCTGCCCGCGTCGTCGAAATGCGAGAGTTTCTTCATCCGGCTCACTTGCGCAGTACCCTGATCCAATCTCCCGCCTGCCATTCGGGTCGATCCGCATCCACCACCATATAGGCATTCGCGCGCGTAAGCGCCGGCACATCGCTCGATCCGCGCCAGGCCAGGGGCGTCACCGCCGCACCGTCCGGGCTCAGTCGCGCCGGCAGGAACCGCGTCAGCCCCGCGCGGTGGTGAAAACCCTCCGTCAGTCGCGCAAACGGCATGTGCAGCGCCACCTCTTCCTCGCCGCCCAACAATTCAACCGCCGCGCGCGCGAAGATCTCGAACGTCACCATAGTGGACGACGGATTACCCGGCAAACCGAAGAAGAATTTGCCGCGCGCCCGGCCGAAAACCAGCGGCTGGCCCGGTTGAATCAGGACCCGGTCGAAGAAGAATTCCGCGCCCAACTCCGCCAGCACACGCTCCACGATATCGTACTTACCCGCCGACACGCCGCCCGAAAGAAGCAGCAAATCGGCCGCCAGTCCGCGCTCGATCGACGCGCGTGTGTGCGCCATCTCGTCGCGTGCCACGGGCAGAATCTGCGGCGCCCCGCCGGCCCGTGCCACCTGTGCGGCCAGCGAGTATACGTTCGAATTGCGGATCTGGAAATCGCGCGGCGTCGCGGACACCGGCACAATCTCATCGCCCGTCGCGATAATCGCCACGCGCGGCGCGGCGTATACCGGCACGTTTTCCCGTCCGGCGGCCGCCAGCATGGCCACATCGGTATAGTCCAGACGCTTCCCGGCGTGCAGCAGCACCTCGCCCGCGCGCGCCTCCGCTCCCCGCGGATTGATGAACTGTCCGGCCGCCGCGCCGTCGTCGATCCTCACGCGCCCGCCCTCGCGGTGGACGTATTCGACCATCACCACCGCATCCGCGCCGCGCGGCACCGGCGCCCCGGTCATGATCTCGACCGCCTGCCGCGCCCCTACCTCGCCGCCAAAACTCTCGCCGGCGCGCACCTCGCCCGCGACCTCCAGTTCGCCCGGCAAATCCATCGCGCGGACGGCATATCCATCCCGCACCGAGCGTGCCACGGCTGGATAGTCGCGATCCGCCGCCACAGGCTCGGCCAGCACACGCCCCGCGGCCGCTTCCAGCGCTACGCTCTCCTGCGGCGGAGTCGTGCGCGCGCTCCGCACCCTGTCCAAGACACAACGCCGGGCTTCCTCGAATGTGAATGCGGGCACAGGTTTATTCTATTATCTTGACGTGGGGCACCGGTAGAAAACGCACCGTGGGGCGGGCAATCATGCCCGCAGCCGGCTTTCAGCCGGCTCGGCCGCCTAAAAAGGGGGCTGCCGCCAAGATTGGCCGCCCTCCGATTGTGTTTTCATCATATTTGGTGGCCCCTAGGGCCAGGAGGACAGGCTCGCAGCCGGGGTGCCCTCCCAGCCCCGGCCTCGTAGGCCGCCCATTTCAAAATCGTCAGCGCAGGGGTTTGTCCAGATGCCAATTATTTCAGCCGAAGACCTCACGTCCTGGGCGGCCGGCCTGCTCGAAGCCGCCGCCTTCCCGCGCCCCATCGCCCACCTGGTTTCGGAATCGCTCGTCTCCGCCAACCTGCGCGGCGTCGATTCGCACGGCGTGCAATTGCTGCCCTATTACGTAGAACAGGTGGAACGCGGCGATCTGGATGCTTCCGCGGAAGGCCGCGTCGTTTCGGAATCCGGAGCCTGCCTTCTCTACGATGGAAACAACGGCGCCGGTCAGCAGATTGCGAACCTGTGCTGCACGCATGCCGTGCGCCTGGCGCATAAGCACGGCGTCGCCATGGTCGTCGCGCGCGAATCCAACCACTTCGGCGCCGCGGCCTATTGGGGCCAAAAGATCTCCGCGGCCGGCATGATTGGCATCGTCATGTGCAATGCCTCGCCCATCGTCGCGCCCTGGCAGGGTCGTCAGCCGCGCCTCGGCACCAATCCCATCTGTATGTCCGTGCCGGGCCCCTGGCTGCTCGACATGGCCACCACCACCGTCGCCAACAATCGCATCTTCAAGGCCCTGACGAACGGCGAGGTGACCATCCCCGCCGGTTGGGCCGTCGATTCAGACGGCGTTCCAACCACTAACACCGACGCGGCCATCCGCGGCATGCCCATGCCTCTGGGCGGCTACAAGGGCAGCGGACTCGCCCTGCTGGTCGAGATCCTCTGCGGCCTGCTCGGCGGCGGCGCCATGAGCGTGGACGTTGGCGGTATCCGTATCCAGGGCAAGCCCACACGCACCAGCCAGACCTTCCTGGCCATCGACGCCGGCCGTTTCATGCCCATCGAAGAATTTCAGCCGCGCATCGAGTCGTTGGTAAATACCGTGAAATCCGCCGCGCCCGCTAAAGGCTACAGCGAGGTCCTGGTGGCGGGCGATCCTGAATGGCGCGCCGAGGCCAAAAGGCGCCAGGACGGAATCCCGTTGGGCGATGGCACGTGGCAATGTCTGGTCGAAACCGCCGCGCGTTTGGGCGTTGCGCCGCCACCTGCTAAACTGATGGAACCTTTTAAGGAGGCATGATCTTGAAACATTCGTTCTTTATGGCCGCAGCCGTCGCGGCCCTCGCATTGGCGGCCGGAAACATGAAAGCCGCGGATCCCGAAACGGGCGACGCATCCGCTTACTGTGAGGCAAACGGCGGCAAGGTGATCGTCCGCGAGCCGGTTTATAACACCAATGGGCCCGAGTCCAGTTGGCTCGTGCTGACCGGCAAACGTAAGTTCTGCCAGTTCACTTCGAAGAAGGATGGCTCGCGCATTCACGTCCTGCTCCAGACCTTGTGGGCCACCACTCCCACACTGGCCGCGCTGGCCTACTACGCCAAAGAGACGCCGAACTCGCCCGGTCCCGGCAACCCCGCCTCCTACTATTGCACCCAACTGGGCGGCACGGATCTGTTTGGCGGCCCGACCGCCGCAGGTGGCGGCTGGGTAGGCAAAGGTTCCGAAGACGCGGTGCTGGAAGCCTGCATCTTCCCCGATATGTCGACAATCGATTCCTGGGGATTGACGTACAATGCTAACAACATCATCCGCGGCATCGACTTGACCACGGTTCTGCGATATGCGCCGCCATCCGCCGCTGCCCACTAGGCAACTTCGTCCTAAAAGGGAAGGTCCCCCGACACCACCGCCGTATCGTGAAATGAGTCGGCTCAGAGGGTAAATATACTCCTGCACCGCGCCCGGCTCCAGCAAAACGAACTTCGTCGGCCCCGGACCGATATCTAACGGCGTGCACCTTAGCTAAATTGGACATCGGTTGGGCCTCACGAAGGTCCACAAACTCACGAAACGGAGGATTGAGTTTCGACCGCTACTTTTGACACCGTAGAGGTCTGGCCCGCATCTTTGCCCGTCGCCGCCTTGGCTTTACTTTCCAGTTCCCGACAGCGCCACTGTCTGCGGGCTGCCCCCGCCGTTATCGTTCACTTCCAGCGTTGCACGCCGGGCACCGGTGGCTTTGGGAGTGAAAGTGACGCCGATCGTGCAGGCCGCACCAGCGCCGAGTGTGGCACCGCAACCGTTGGTTGGGGGAAAGTCCGCTGTGTCCCCGGCGACCGTGATAACGGGGCTACCGAAGGTCACGGTCGCGGTTCCTACGTTCGTTACGGTTACGGTTTGGGACGCGCTGGACGTGCCTACTTTGTGGTCGCCGAAAGCGAGTTTCGCCGGGCTCAGTTCAATTGCCACGCCGGTCCCGGACAGCGAAACCGTCTGCGGACTGCCCACGGCGTTGTCATTGACGACGATGGCGCCAGTTCGCGCGCCTGATTCCGTGGGGTCGAAGGTGACGCTGATTGTGCAACTCGCATTGACCGCCACTGTCGAACCACAGGTATTCTCTTCGGGAAAGTCTGGGCTGGTTGTTTTGATGGAGCCTTTCCTCAGAGCGGCGGTGCCAGTATTCGTAAGCATAGCCGCCCTGGGCGCGCTGGTGGTTCCCAGCAGTTCCTTGCCGAACAAGAGCTTCGTTGGTGTGAGCAGCGCAGACGGAGCGACATTCTGCAAAAGAACCGAAACGGCGCTGGCTTGCTCGTCGGCGGTTACAAGGTCGAGTTTTCCGTCCCTGTTGAAATCGGCCACCGCTACGGAATCCGCTGCAGTCCCCCCTAGAAATTCCAGAGGAGCCTGGAACGTGCCGTCGCCATTGCCTAAGAGAACCGACGTCGATCCTTCTCCCGACACGGCAAGATCCAACTTACCGTCGCCGTTGAAATCGCCCGAGGCCTCCCACAGCGGCATCGTTCCTGCGGGATAAACCTTCTGGGATTGAAACGTGCCGTCCCCGTTGCCGACGAAAACCGAAATGGTGCTGTCGCCGGCATTGCCGGCCGCTATGTCCAGAACGCCATCGCCGTTGAAGTCGGCCACGGTCAACGATTGAGGAGTAGTGCCGGCTTGGTAATACAGGTAGGGCTGGAACGTGCCGTCGCCGTTCCCTAACAGAACGGATATGCCTTCGGGTGGATTATACGCGTTCGCGGTGACCAAGTCGAGCTTGCCATCGCCGTTGAAATCGCCCACCGCCACATACTCTGCGCGGCCGCCCGCGGGATAAGTCACAGGGGGCTGAAACGTGCCGTCGCCGTTTCCCAGGAGGATGCCGACCGTGTCGTAGGCTGAGTTGCTCACGGCCACGTCGAGTTTGCCGTCTCCATTGAAGTCTCCCACAGCGACCTCGCTGGCAGAACCGCCTGCCTGGAAGCTGACTGGTGGACCGAACGTGCCGTCTCCATTTCCAAGCAACACAAATACATTTGTCGGTCCTCCGCCAACAACCAAGTCGAGCTTGCCGTCGCCATCGAAGTCGCCCACTGCGAGGCTTTCCAGGTCCCCAGCATCGCCAATCGAATAGCTGACCGGCGACGCAAACGTGCCATCTCCGTTGCCAAGGAGTATCGACACCGTGCCGTTGCCCTCGTTTACTGTAGCAATGTCGGCCTTGCCGTCCCTGTTAAAATCCGCCACGGCAACGGTATTCGGCTCCGATCCGGTTTGGAAATCGGACCGGGTCAAGAAAACGGTGTCAGTAGGGTTATTGATCTCGAAGACGACACTATTTGACGTGCCGCCCCCAGGCGTTGGGCTGACGACCGTAATCCCCGCCGTTTTGGCAGTGGCGATGTCTGAGGCCAGTATCGTTGCCGTTAGCTGGCCACTTGAAATGAAACTGGTGGCGCGCGCCGCCCCGCTCCAGTGGACCACCGACCCGGGGGCGAACCCAGCGCCGTTCACAGTCAGGGTAAATGACGGCCCCAGTGGGACCGCGCCCGCCGGTGCCAACGGCAGATCGATCAGCGGCACAGGATTGACTTGAGCGGAGGCGCACGGCGCGGCTAGGAGCGCCACCAGCAGCACCAGGGCACCTTTGGTTTCTCGTTTGTTATGCATTTGACCTTTGTACCTTCAGAGAAATTCCGGGGACAATTGACATGAAGTGACAGGAGGTGTCTTAAAGCGCTAGAGTGTTCAGGGGCGGCTCCGGCCGGTACCGCGCAATGGGAATGACCGAAAACGGAACGCGGCTCGACGGTTGGAAGACGATCGCTGCCCATCTGAACAAAGAAGTTCGTACTGTTATCCGGTGGGAAAAGGATCGGCAATTACCCGTACATCGCATACCGGGTAAAAAACGGTCGGCGGTTTACGCATGGACTTCCGAAATCGACCTTTGGCTCAAGGGCACCGCGACGCTTCCATCCGAGGGAAACGGCTCTGTCGAAACGGCGCCTGGTCCTCTCGGGTCCGAGGTAGCGGCCCTGCCGGCCGAAGTGATTGTCCCGTCTGCTTCGAAGGGGCTGTCCCGCAAACGGTGGAGGATCTCGGCTGCGCTCGTGTCGCTGGGCGTGACGATAGCTCTTTTTGGACCTTGGCGGCGGCTGATCGCTCCGCACCTCGGTACGGCCCTACAGGTCACCAGCGGCGGGGGGGAGAAACGCGATCTGATTGGCGGCGCGAATTCTCTGTTTTTCGACTCCAGTGGCGGCGGAATTGAGACGATCGCGCGGGTCGATCAAAATGGCGGTAGACAATCGCTCCTGCGTTTCGGCCATCAAACTTTCGCTCTGCAGGACGTTTCTCCGGGCGGAACCGAACTGCTAGTGGTCGACGGAGGCCTGCAGGGGGGGACGGGGCCCCTCTGGGTTGTCTCAACGGATGGCAGGCCCGCACGGAGGATGCCAGGTTTGTCCGCCACCACCGCCGCCTGGTCGCCGGACGGGCGAGAGTTAGCATATGTGAACGATCGCTCACTGTACTTAGCGAACGCTAATGGCACCCATCCGCACAACGAGCTTACGCTGCCATTTCGAGGCGAGTACCTGAGGTGGTCCCCCGACGGCAGACGACTTCGGCTCAGCCTCGCGGAGTCGTCGGGCCGCCTTTGCGAGGTGTCGCTAGAAGGGCATACTATCCGGCGGCTGCTAACGGAGTGGAGCCGCTCAGATCGGGATTACGAATGTTGCGGCCGCTGGACTCCCGATGGGAGATTCTTTGTCTTCAAAGCAGTCCACAACGGGATCCATGGCCTTTGGGCGATCGGCGATCAGAACGTCTGGCGCCAGCTATGGAATCACAACCCGATCCAACTGATGCCAAGCCTGAACGGTGTTGGCACCCCGGTAGTGAGCGCGGACGGCAAAAAGCTATTCGCTGTAGTCACATCGCCGGAGGGCGGCGATTTGATGCGTTACGATCCCACCGCTCGACGTTTTGCCCCGTATCCGGATCAGTCCGGACTGTCGGCCGCGCATACCGCGTTCTCCCCGGACGGCAAACACATCGCATATGTGACGCATCCCCAGATGTGCCTCTGGAAGATGAATGCGGATGGCACCGGCCGCCAGATGCTGACGGATCACGCAGCGCTGCCTCAATGGTCGCCTGATGGACGGAGGATCGCCTTCATGGAACATACCGATAACCCCGACAAACCCACCAAGATTCGAGTGATCTCAGCCGACGGAGAACGCCCCGAGCAGCCGGTGCCATCCCCGGAATGGCAGGGAGTCCCGACCTGGACCGCCGACGGTAGCGGATTGGTCTTCGGAGAGAACGGCACATTCTTCCCGATCAGTCCGTCCTGTTCCATTCACCTGTTCACTTTCAAGTCGGGAAGGATTTCCGATTTTCCCAATTCGACCGGCCTTTGGACCGCACGCGCCTGCCCTACCGGACGTTACATCGCGGCCGTCACTCGCGACAATCGCAAGCTCGTACTCTATGACATGCGCTCGGCCGTGTGGACGGAACTGGCGAGTTTTGCCGACAGCCCGATCGGCGCCAACCCAACTTGGTCAAGGGACGGCAAATTCATCTATGTCGATGCGCCCGATTCGCCCGACCCAGCCATCTATCGGATCTCCGTCCCAGGCGGACGAATGGAGCAGGTGGTCAGCCTGAAGGGCATCCAACGCATTCATGGGAGTATCGGTATGTGGATTGGACTGACTCCCGATAACTTACCGTTGATCCTTCGTGCCGTCCAGTCAAGTGAGGTGTGGGCGTGGGATTGGATCGCCCAATAGCAATGTCTGTCGAAACCATATCCGCGCCGAAACGGCTCGCCTGCGCATTTCCGAAAAGCCTGAGCCCGTGCGGAACGCTGATCCGGGTGTCAAGCTAGACAATCCGGCTGCCGGAATTACGCGCCGCCGCCCACTAGGCCAACTTCGTTCTAAAAGGGAAGGTCTCCCGATACCACCGCCGTATCGTGAATCCGTTTTCTGGCCCGCGATGTTCAGCCATCGATAAATTTCAGATAGCCGTGACCTCCTCCCTGCAACGGGGCGCTATTTATCGGGTTGGTCCAGAAACTCGCTATCGCCAGATTGACCAGATCCGGTCGCTTGTTGAACGTTACGTGGTTGCTCGCTGGCACTATGATGAGTTGACCATTTGGCAAACCTCGAAATATCTCGGCATTTTCTTCGACGGAGGTGAAGTCGTGGTCGCCATGACGAGTACCGGTATCGATATCTTCTTGAGGTCGGCCGGTTCGATCACCACGGGCTGCAGCCACATGTCGTAGCTCTTCGCCAATAAGGTCATCCAGTGTTCGGGACCGTCGGGACTGACCCTCGAGTAGTCCCGTAAAAACCAGGGCGGCATCCTATCGGCCACCTCGCGAAGATGGCCGGCCAATTGTTGAGGTGTCCATTGAGCCCGTTGCTTTTCCTCCGCGGAAAGTTCCACTCGGATGTTTGCCCCCGAAATAACCAGACGACGAACCATCCGGGGGTGATTTCGCGCCAGGATCAGTGCAAGATCGGCGCCGTCACTATGTCCCACAACGTCAACGGGTCCCAGGCCGAGTTTCTCGATGACGGCCGCCGTGTCATCCGCCATCATCTGGTACGAGAGAGACCAGGGCCCATCGGGACTGTGCCCATACCCCCGCTGATCGACGCCGACAACAGTGCGATAGGTCGCAAAATAATCTCGTTGCTTCGCGAAGCTATTGTCAAAGAATGCCATCCCGCCGTGGAGAAATACAATAGGCGCTCCGCGGCCCAAGATCTGTGTGTAAAGTTTGGCGCCCCGTACTTCGACGTAACGCTGGGTGCCACTGGGGCAATCCGCGTGCGCAGCCACGGGGGCGAGCGCTACGGCAGCAGTGAGAATGGCGACTGTGAAGTCATTCATGATTCCGGTATCCAATGCCGCTTCGGTCTAGAAAGAAAGATCCCCAGATACTGCCGCTGTATCGTGAAAATCGAAAATGGCGTGAATTGTGTAACCCTGATTCCCTAGACGGCTGATCTGCGTATCCTTCCCGTTCACGACGCCGATCAGCTGGCTCATAGGGTAAGTAAACTCCTGCACGCCGCCCGGTTCCAGCACCGCGAACTTTGCCGGACCCGGACCGATATCCGACGGTGCGCGCTTTAGAGCATTCAAATCGAATACGTCGACCTTCTTGCCGTGGCGATCGACCGCGACGAACCGGACGCTATAAAATATGTCGTGATCCTGGTGTCCGATTGCCACTTCCTGGGTCACCGGGCTGGTGTTCTTCAATACCACGCGCCATCCGGGCTCCTTGTTCGAAGTGGCCTCAATCCCCAGCCGTAAACCGTTCTCGGCCGTCCCCCACTGGATGGCGTCGGCGCCGAACAAGCCGGCCGCCGCGCCCACCACCAGAACGCCCACTCGCACGACTATCGAAAAGGTCATCGAACATGCCATGACCTTATTATCGCCCCCTTGGATAAGCGTATTACGTCTAGACTTAAAATCATGACCTCGACTCGTCTAGTCTTCTTGCTCGGCCTTACAGTCGCCGCCGCCTGGCCCGCGAGCACGCCCCGCGAAGCATTATTAGTCCTCTCGAAGGGCGATCATACGCTTGCCATCGTGGATCCCTCCACGCTAAAGGTAGTCGCCAAGGCCCCGGTCGGCGAAGATCCTCACGAGGTGGTCGCCTCCGCCGACGGAAAATTCGCTTACGTCTCGAACTACGGGGGCGGCGCCTACAACACCCTCACCCTGATCGACCTGATTGGCCAGAAAAGGGTCACAGCCATCGATCTCGGTCCCTTGCGCGGCCCCCATGGCCTGACGTTCGTGGGCGGAAAAACCTGGTTTACCGCCGAAGCCGCCAAAGCCATCGGACGCTACGATCCCGAGAAAAAAGCCGTCGATTGGATCCTTGGGACCGGGCAGAATCGCACCCACATGATCTTCGTTACCCAGGACATGAAGCGGATCTATACCACGAACGTCAGTTCCGCGACCGTCAGCATCATCGAGAAGGGCGCGCCGCAAACGAACTTCCCACCCGGCCCGCCGCCCGAATCGGGGCCCGGAGGCCCGCCCCCCGGAGGCCCGCCCCCAGGCGGCCCCAGAGGTCCCATGGGACCGCCCGGCGGCGACTGGAACGAGACCGTTGTACCGGTCGGCCGGGGCTCCGAAGGCTTCGACGTAACGCCCGACGGCAGCCAACTCTGGACCGCCAATGCCCAGGATGGCACCATCTCGATCGTCGATTTATCGGCCAAGAAAGTGATCGATACTCTGCCGGCAAATGTGCGCAGTGCGAACCGGCTCAAGTTTACTCCGGAT
>Ga0187871_10002630_pt1 | contig 14456 bp, 14 predicted proteins | sample June2016WEW_16_1_FD_132988 | JGI IMG/M metagenome (GOLD analysis project Ga0187871, IMG submission 132988) | Peatland microbial communities from SPRUCE experiment site at the Marcell Experimental Forest, Minnesota, USA - June2016WEW_16_10 | ecosystem: Environmental > Terrestrial > Soil >... | reverse complement strand
TTGGCTGCTTTTATGCCGCCGTCCGACGCGCCCTCGCCTTCGGCGGCTGGCCCCCGCGCATCTTTGCCGGGGTCATCCGGCCGCGCGCGCTACTGGCCACCAATTGGGACAGCAATGCTGTCCTATGCGGAACATGACAAACTCCGAGCGCCAGCACAAGTCCGCCGCTGCCGGCGGGCGATGAAAAGCTGCGGCCTTTCGCCTTTCGGCTCGGATTCCGGCAATGTCCTGCCGGCCAAGTGGACCACGGGCCGGGCGCAAGCGCAAGGAGCGGGTGCGGTGCAATCACCGCCACGTGCAATGTTTCGGTCATCGGTTGTGCAAAAGTGTCGGATCGCGCAAAATTTGAGCGATTGCGCACCCATGCCAGGGAGGTCGCCGTGAAGCTCGAGCGTCAGGATCAGATCGGCATCCTCTACGTCGATACCGCCCGCAACAATGCGATCAACGATGACTTCATCCGCGAAGCCCATGAGCTGATGGACGAGGCCGAGCACGACAGCGGCGTGCGGGCACTCGTCGTGACCTCGACGCACAAGACGATCTTCTGTCCGGCTGTCGATCTGCTATCCTTGATGGGCCGTTCCGGCCCGGAGATGCGCTCGTTCTATGAAGCGCTGACCGGCATCGTGCGCCGCAAGGTCGTTTACCCCAAGCCCGAGGTCTACGCGCTCAACGGCCACACCATCGCCGCCGGTTGCATGATGGCGCTGGCGGGGGATTACCGGGTGATGGCGAAGGGACGCAGCGTGTTCGGTCTCATGGAGATCGACGTCGGGCTCGCCGCGCCGATCGGGGTCGCCGAGATGATGCGGCACTTTTTTGGCGGCCGCCTCAGCGAGCGCGTGCTGTTCTCAGGCGAGCGCTTCGCGCCGGAGCAGGCCTTGGCGCACGGGTTGGTGGACGAGATCGTCGAGCCGGACCAACTGATGGAGCGGGCGCTCGCACAGGCGCGCCTGCTGGCGAGCAAGCCCGCCAGCGGCTATCGGCGGCTCAAACGATACTCGCGGCAGGCATTGGCGGCGCGGATGCACGCGCTCGACGATGCGCATCTCGACGAACTGGTCGATCAATGGTTCTCCGAAGAGACCCAGCGTCTCGTCACCGCGGCGGTTCAGCGCTTGAGCAAACTCGCGACGGCTCCCGCCGCGTGAGAATTCCGGCGGAAATTTTGATCCGGCGCCCAAGCGCCGCCCTAATTGCAGGTGAGGTTGTGGATGTGCGGATATTTACCGCGCGTGTGGGGTAGGGGTGCGTCCGTGAGGGCAGGGGTCTTAGCGGCCACGGCGTTTTCTCTGTGTGTTGTGTTATTGGCCGCTGCGCCGGGCCAGGCGCAGACGCCGGCGCCGCAAGCGCCGCCGCCGCTGCCGGGCTTCATGCCGGCATTTGAGATCACCAGGATTGTGCGCGCGTCTGGCTTCGATCCGCTGGCGCCGCCGCTACGTGAAGGCACCACCTACGTGGTGCGTGCCACCGACTTTCGCGGCATCCTCATGCGCGTTGTGGTCGATGCGCGAAGCGGCGCTATCCGCGCCGTCAATCGGATCGTTGCCGGTCCAGATCCCTATGGTCAGTTTGGAATGGTCACGCCGCCCTATGGCGTGGCGCCGGCGTATCCGCCGCCCTATGGCGCGGTGCGGGCCTATCCGCCGCCGGACATCGCAGGTCCGGAAATGGTGCCGAAGGAGGAGACCACGGCAGCGCCAGCACCGCCAGCGCCACTCGCACCGCCGCTACCGGCGGCCATCCTTCGTCCCGGCGCACATCCGCTTGCATCCGGTCCGCCATTGCCGCGATCGCGCCCGGCGGAGCTTGCATCGCGCAAAGCCGCCGACGATGCCAAATCTGATGCCAAGCCCGATGCCAAGCCTGACGCGAAGTCCGATGCCAGGCTGGGTTTACCGCCTGCCAGCAAACCGGATGTAAAATCCGGCACCGCCGTCAGCGGGTCGGCGGCGGCACCGGCAGCGCCGAACAAATCACCGCCGGCCGCGGTGCCGATCAACGATTGATTCGCCAAACCGACCGCCGCAGATCAGCGCGCGCCGTGCCAAGGATCGTATGGTTTGTCCGGCAAGCTCTTGAGCGCGTTCTTGTAGGCTTTGTCATCAACCTTCGGTTTTTGCTCGGCAGGCTTGTCCGATTTCTGTTGCTTATGGCCGCCGCCGAAGCCGCCGCCGCCCGGAGCTTGCGCATGGGCGCTCCCCACAAATAGCGCGACGGCGAATGCTGCAAGCAGGAATCGTGCGATTGCGAATCTCATGGGCTTACCCTGTAGAGACCAGGCTAACGCGTATTGAATGCCAGTAGCCTTATTTGGCCTTAAGGGTCGGTGAACGCGCAGCCAGATGTTACACAAGCCCGGTCCGCCGCGCCATTCTCTGCTCCACTCGGCGCCGGCGCAATGCCGCGCCCGCCTCCGGTCACCGCCGTCGCCAGTTACCGTCAATCGGCGGCGCGGTTCATTCAACCACGCGGCCGAGCCATCATTTGCCGCGGCTTTCCACCATCTTCCGGCAGTCGTCGCTGAGCTTGTCTTTCTGGCCGGCAAGACAATCAAGCATGCGGCCGCCGCCGCGTTCCACGCCGGGGCAGAGTCGTTGGGCGTCGGCGCGGCAGGCGCCGCGATGATGACCTTCCTCCTGGGCGAGTGCCAATGACGAGAAGGCTGTAACCGTAATGATAACACTCAAAGCGATGGCGCGGATCATGGATTGGCTTCCTGCTGAATGTATCGCCCCGTTCTTTTCTTGATTCGGTTTGTGTCATGCGTAGGGCGAAGGCAGCGAGCGCGTTGGCCGGACGCTGGGCACGACAACACCGACGGTCAGATTTGACCGCAGAGGTGTCCAACCTTTCCATAATTTAATTCGACCCGCCGGCTGCGAAATGCCCATATGGCTTGGGGGCACTGGGCAATCTCTGATTCCGTCGTGGAGAGCGACGGTGGATGCACGCGTCCAGACTGCTGGCGCCGTCCTCCGGCTCCGTTCCTACCCGATGGGAATATCCTCTCATAAGACCGCCTCTACGCTGAGCGACCTGGTGGCGGAGCTGCCGGAGGTCTACCAGCCCATCTTTGGCCACCCTGAGCTTTGCCCCAACGTATCGAGACGATGCGACGACCGTCTCGCACAAGTCATCTCCGTCTATCGGGCCTTGGAGACGGTGTTCGCGCGGCCATTGCGCGTGCTCGATCTCGGTTGCGCCCAGGGCTTCTTCAGCCACAGCCTCTCGAAGCTCGGGGCACGAGTCCATGGCGTCGACTTCCTCGAAGCCAACATTGCAGTTTGTAAGGCGCTGGCGGTGGAGCGCGGTGATCGCGGCATCGTCTTCGAGACTGCGCGAATTGAAGACGTTCTGTCGAGACTTGAGGTGAACCACTATGATTTGATTCTAGGGTTGAGCGTTTTCCACCACATCGTGAAAGCTCCAGGCGCGCCACCTGTGCGCGGCATGTTGGCCGCTGCCGGAGTCAAAGTCGCTGCCGCGCTATTCGAGATCGCCGTTGCAGAGGAGCCGATATATTGGGCGGCAGCGCAACCGCAATCCGCACGGGAGCTGCTGAGTGATTACGCCTTTGTCCATGAGATCGCCCGTCACGGCACGCACCTTTCGGATGTTCGTCGGCCGCTTTTTTTTCGCCAGCAACCGTTACTGGTACCTTGATGGGCAGGCTGGCGTGTTCGACAGATGGACGGCCGTATCGAATAAAGTAGTGCCGCACCCGCACGCGGGCACCCGGCGTTCCTATTTCGGCAACGAAAAATTCATCACTCAGTTTCGGCTCGATGACAAGGCCAGGCGCGAGCAGAACCTGCTGGAATGGGAGAATGCGGTCGCGTTCCTCAGAAATCCGCCGCCCGGCTTAACCGCGCCACGGCTCGAGAGCTGGGGTAGGAGCCACGCCGAGGCCTGGCTCATTCGCGAGCTTCTGCCCGGTATGACGCTGGAGACGCATATCGCAGAGGGTCGCAGATCCTATGATCCGGATCGCGTCTTGCGAAGCGTTTTGCTCCAGCTCCAAGCCATGGAGGCTGCAGGTCTTTATCATAACGACTTACGTACCTGGAACGTCATCATAGATCCGGCCGGCGCTGCCACAGTAATTGACTTCGGCTCGGTTTCGAAAAACAGGATGGATTGTGCTTGGCCGAATGACGTTTTCCTATCATTTTTGATCTTCATACGGGAAGTGCTCGTCGGCGCTCAGGAGTTTCCTGTGCCCGTTCGTACCGGCTGCTTCAGTCCAGATCGGTTGCCAGAGCCCTACCGGAGGGCCATTTGGCGGATGCTTTACGTTCCATTCGGCCAATGGCACTTCACCGATTTCCTTCAGAATTTCGCATCCGAGCAAGGCGACGACGACCCGACCACGATCGACCGCGGGAACGCTTCATTGCTTCTGGGAATTTTTGAGTCAGGGATCGCCGATCTACGCTCACACATCGCAAATCTGGAGGCACACGTTGCCGGCCACGATAATCTGATCACGACTCTGCAAATCCCGAAGGCACCTCTGTCGCTTAAGCTGGTCCTTCCCTTGGCTCGCAGTTTGACAAGGCCAGCGGTCCCCATAGATTGAGCCGCTCATAGGTTTGTCACGTCGTGCCCAACGGTCAAGGGCGGACAGCGGCCGGAGCCGGTCGCGAAAAAAACGCGCCAAAAACACGACCCCAAGGGGAGGAAATCATTATGCCTGTGGCTGAGGCGGTCACGGTGGCGGCGCGGCTCGATCGTCTGCCGCCCTCGCGTTATACGCGCAAGCTGATCACGCTTCTTTCGCTCGGCGGCTGGTTCGAGTTCTACGATCTGTTCTTCACCGCCTATGTGGCAATCGGGTTGTTCAAGGAAGGCCTGTTCAAGCCGACCACGGAAGGTTTGTTCGACCTGCACGGCTTCGCCAGTTTCGTCGGCGCGCTGTTCGCCGGGATGTTCATCGGCACGCTCGTCTTCAGCTGGGTGTCCGATCGCTTCGGCCGCCGCTCCATCCTCGCCTTTTCGCTGCTTTGGTACTCGATCGGGGTGCTGATCATGTCGTTTCAGCATTCGCCGGAGGCGATCGACCTTTGGCGGTTCATCGCCAGCATCGGGCTCGGCGTCGAGCTGGTGAACATCGACGCCTATTTGTCGGAGCTGGTGCCGAAGGAGCAGCGCGGGCCTGCCTTCGCCTATAACCAGTGCATCATGTACACCTCCGTGCCGGTGGTGGCATTCCTCGCCTGGCAGTTGGTGCCGCGGACGGTCTTCGGCCTCGACGGCTGGCGCGTGGTGGTGATCATCGGCTCGATCGGCGCGGTCTTGATCTGGTGGATCCGCCGCAACCTGCCGGAATCGCCGCGCTGGCTGGCCCAGCACGGCCGCATCGCCGAAGCCGAAAGCATCGTCGCGGAGATGGAGCGCCGCATCCGCGCCGAAACCGGGCGCGAGCTGGCGCCGCCGCAGACCGTGACCGGCGAAGCCGATAGCAAGCCGGGCGCCTGGACGGAGATGTGGAATGCGACCTATCGCGGCCGCACCATCATGCTGGTGATCTTCAATCTGTTCCAGACGATCGGCTTCTATGGGTTCTCCAGCTGGGTGCCGGCGCTCTTGATCTCGCAGGGCATCGGCGTCACCAAGTCGCTTGCCTACACTTTCATTATCGCGGTGGCGGCGCCCGTCGGCCCGCTGATCGGCGTCTACGTCGCCGACCGTTTCGAGCGCAAATGGCAGATCGCTTGGGCCGCCATCGGTATCGCCGGGTTCGGCCTTCTGTTCGCACAACAGACCACCGCAATTGGCGTGATTGCGTGCGGTCTCTTGATCACGCTGTGCGCCAATTGGCTGTCGTTTTCGTTCCACGCCTATCAGGCCGAGCTTTACCCGACCCGCATCCGCGCCCAGGCCGTGGGTTTCGTTTATTCGTGGAGCCGGTTCAGCGCCATCTTCTCCGGCTTCATCATCGCCTTCTTCCTCGGCCGTTACGGCACCACCGGCGTGTTCGGCTTCATCGCCGGCGCGATGGTCATCGTCTTCATTGTCATCGGCGGGTTCGGGCCGCGGGTGACCAAGCGGCGGCTCGAAGCCATCGCGGCTTAGCGTCGACGATGGCAAACAAAAAACAAAAAAAGCGCCCCGGAAAACCGGGGCGCCGACTCAACGCTACTCACTGACAGATTCGACGCACTCTGCTTTACGCAGCTTGCTTCTGGCTCTCGACGGCCTTGCCGTTGCCGATCGGGATGGTGCGCGGCTTTTTCGCCTCGGGAATCTCGCGCACTAGGTCGACATGCAGGAGGCCGTTCTCGAGCTTGGCGCCCTTGACCTGGACGAAGTCGGCGAGCTGGAAGACGCGCTCGAACGCGCGCGCCGCAATGCCCTGATAGAGCACGTCGCCGCGCTTCTCTTCCTCCTTGGCGTTTTTCTCGCCGCGGATGGTCAGCGTGTTTTCCTTCGCCACGATCGAGAGCTCGGGCTCGCTGAAGCCGGCCACGGCGACCGTCACGCGGTATTCGTTATCCCCGGTCCGCTCGATGTTATAGGGCGGATAACCGGGAGCGGCGCCCTCGAGGCCCTGGTCGAGCAACGAGAACAGCCGGTCAAAACCGACGGTCGAACGATATAGCGGGGCAAGATCGAAAGTTCGCATGGCATATCCTCCTTCTGAAGCGACATGCGGGGGCCTGCCTTTTTGGGGCCAGGCCTATGGATGATGCGCAGCCGTCTCGGCCTGCGCATCGGTCAGATGGGAATGCCCGACGGCCGCCGCAAGGGGGCGGAAGTCACTGTTAATAAAAGATTTTCGCCTTCGTGCGGTCAGGCCCGCTCGACCCGTGCCGCATAGCAACCCGGCGCCGCGAAATGGATGTGCAGATAAACGGCCTCGGGCAGAGCCAACATCCGCTCGATCGAGCGTTCAACGTCCCGTCCGTCGGTTAATTCGCAGGCGAGCATCATCGCGTTTCGGTCGAACGCCCGCACGGCAAGCGTGCGCAGACGAAGCTGTTCCGGAATCTCATCTATTTTGTCGTAGCTTTCTTCCCCCTCGCGCACATAGACCGCAAAGCGCATGCGATAAGGCGATTCGACCGGATGATGTTCGTAGTTCACGAGCAGCAGCGTGTCGCCCGGCGTTGAGTCGGTCAGGCTGACGCGGCACGGGTAGCCGGGGCTGCGCGCATCGGCGATCCGGCGCACGGCGCCCTGCGCCGCGAGTTCGTTATCCGAGAGCGCGAACAGGTGGGCGAAGTGTTGCGCCGGCAGGCCCAAGATTCGGAAGCTCATTTGCAAGCTCATGATGTTTGGTCTCTATGGTGGTCTTGGCTACGTATTGCCGCATAGGACCGCTTTCGGCCGCGGCCTGCCACCCGTTTCCTGGCCGTCGCAGCCGGTGCGATTGAGCGGCCGACCTGTGCTGCTATAAGCGGTGCCTCATATCGCGCCGAACGCCCCATGAAACTCATCTCCATCCCTGCGAATCCGGTTCCGGACAACGTGGTCACGGGTATGCTCAAAACGCCGGACGGCGTAGGGCTGCGCTTCGCGCGCTGGGAGCCGCCGGCCGGCCGCCGCGGCACCGTATGCATCTTTCCCGGCCGCACCGAATGGATCGAAAAGTATTTCGAGACCGTTCGCGACTTGCGCGCGCGTGGATTTGCGGTCGCCGCGCTTGATTGGCGCTGCCAGGGCTTGTCCGATCGTTGGTTCGGCGACCGTCACAAGGGCTATGTGCGCAGCTTTTCCGAATACGACGTCGATCTCGAGACCTTCATACGCGAGATCGTGTTGCCGGATTGTCCGCCGCCGTTCTTTGCGCTCGGCCATTCCATGGGCGCGACCGTGCTGATCCGTGCGATCTCTCGCGGCCACCGCTGGTTCGATCGCATGGTGCTGAGCGCGCCGATGATTGCGGTGGCGGTGGTGAAATCGATGGCGATCGCCGGAACGGCTGTGCGTGTGATGCGGCTATGCGGCCTCGGCGGCATGTATGTGCCAGGACGCTATCCCGGCGTGCTCGATCTGCGCCCCTTCGCCGGCAACATCCTGACAACGGACCCGGTGCGCTATGCGCGCAACGCGGCCATCCTCGAGGCGGAGCCGGCGCTCGCGCTCGGCGGACCGACGGTTGCGTGGTGCGACGCCGCGTTCCACGCCATGCGCGCGCTGCGCGAGCCGAGCTTCCCGGCGCGCATCCGCCAGCCGATCCTCATCGTCGCCGCCGGAAGCGACGCCATCGTCTCGAATACGGCGATCGAAGATTTCGCCACGCTGTTGCGCGCCGGTTCGCATTTGGTCGTGGTCGGCGCCCGGCACGAGCTGCTCATGGAGCAGGACCGGTTCCGTTCGCAGTTCTGGGCGGCGTTCGATGCGTTCGTTCCGGGGACGCCGCTGTATTGATCAGCGCTTCAGCAATTCCATCGCCTGCGCATGCACGCGGCGGTCGCCGGCGGCGATGACGCGTCCGCCGGCGTGCGGCCGGCCGTTTTCCCAGCTGGTGATGATGCCGCCCGCGCCTTCGATGATGGGGATCAACGGCAGCACGTCGTACGGTTTGAGCTCGGTCTCGATCACCAGGTCGACCTGGCCGGCGGCCAGCATGCAATAGGCGTAGCAGTCGCCGCCGTAGCGCGACAGCCGCACCGCCCCTTCGACGCGGCCGAAACATTGCCGATCGGGCTCGCGCATCAGCAGCGGGCTGGTCGTCAGCAGCACCGTCTCCTTCAGTTCGGCGCAGGCGCGGGTGCGCAGCGCGCGGTCGCCGGCCGGGCCGCGATAGCTCGCGGCGCTGCCGTCGCCGGTGAAATGCTCGCGGGTAAACGGCTGGTGCATCATGCCGTAGATCGGCTCGCCGCGCCGCGTCAGCGCAATGAGCGTGCCCCAGGCCGGCATGCCGCAGATGAAGGATTTGGTGCCGTCGATCGGATCGAGCACCCAGACATATTCCGCGTCCGGCCGCTCGGCGTCGAATTCCTCGCCCAGAATGCCGTGCTCGGGGAATGTTTGCTTGATGAGCGCGCGCATCGCGGCTTCCGCGGTGCGATCGGCGGCCGTGACCGGGTCGAAGCCGCCCGATCGGCTCTTGTTCTCGACGCCGAGCGCGGTGCGAAAGAAAGGCCGGATGGTCTCGCCCGAGACCGCGGCCAGCTGGTCCACGAACGCTGCAAAATCGATCGCCGTCATGTGTGAGCCTCTGGACAGCCTTTGGCCGCTGCAAGTAGCCGTGATGAGGGACGACGGCAATTGCTGTGTTGCCGTTGAGCCACGCTCAGCCGCTAAACGACGCCCCAAGTTGGCCGCACCGGGTCCGCAAAGGGGTATTGCCTCTATTTTACGCAGGTGCCCACAGACTTCTGTGGCGAATGCTAAGTCATTGGGAAAAATCATTTTTTCTCATCCGGGTGGCGTCATGTCGGGGCTCGTTTTCTTAGCGAACACCTGCTCTGCACAATTTGCAGGAGTTTTTGGGGGAAAATGACGGGGGAGGTGGTTTAACGGACTTGTATTTTGTGCGCCGCGGTGTATGTTGTTGCAGTGCGGTAGCGGAGATTCTGTCCCGCTACCGTCGCCCTCCTTGGGCGTTTCCTCCCTAGACTTGGGCCGCTTGCAATCGCGAGCGGCCCTTTTTCTTATTTGCCCGCCCGGCGCTTTCCCGCCGCGGCGCTAGCGTGGCTTACTCAGCGGCTGCGGCCCGATAGGGCCGCAATTCTTCGATCGGGATCGCGGCCAGGCGGTCGGCCAGGACCTCGAATTCGCCGGCCAGCTTGGCGAATGAAGGGGCACGCTGATAGCGCCGCTCGTCCATGTAGAGCGCGCGATTGATCTCCAGCTGGATCGCGTGCAAGCCGGCGGTCGGATTGCCGTAGTGCTCGGTGATGAAGCCGCCCGCATAGGGCTTGTTGCGGCTGACCACATAACCGAAGCCGTGCATCGTCATTTCGATCGTCTCGGCGACGACCGGGACGCAGCTCGTGCCATAACGGTCGCCCAATACCAGATCGGCGCGCGGACGCTCGTCCTTGGCGCCGCTGGCCGAGGGCATGGAGTGGCAGTCGATCAGTATGGCGGCGCCGAAATCGCGGTGCAGCCGCATGAACACGCGGCGCAGCGTCCGATGGTAGGGCTTGTAGAGGCCGTCGATACGTTGCAGCGCATCGGCGACCGAGATGCGCTGATCGTAGATTTCCTGAGCATCGCCGACCACGCGCGCCACCGTGCCGAGGCCGCCGGCGACCCGCATCGAGCGGGTATTGGCGAACGAGGGCAGTCGGCCGTCGAACATCCGCGGGTCGAGTTCATAGGGCTCGCGATTGACGTCGACATAGCAGCGCGGGAAGTGCGCCCGCACCAGCGGGTGGCCGCGCGCAACCACGCTGGCGATCAGTTCGTCGACGAAGGAATCCTCGGAACGCCGCAGCGTGGCCAGATCGAGCCGCGACGCCGACAGGAATTCACGGGGATAGACCCGGCCGCTATGGGGCGAATTGAATAGGAGCGGGCCGCGGCATTCCGCCGGCTCAAGGGCCTCGAACGGGGGATCGAATTCGTCCTGAATTTCCAACATGACCCCTGGCGGCCTTCCGGGACTTAACGATCCGGCAATGACATCGATCCCTGGCGTGCGGCTGATGGCTATTATCCAGGGCGTCGGGCGGGTTGCCAAGCGCAACCTTCACCTCATGTTTACCCGGCACCCGGCTTATGGAATGAAGGGGGACCGGCGTAGAGCCGGGTTCGAGTTGCCATGCCGAAAATCCTACTTGCGGAAGACGATGTCGACATGCGGCGATTCCTGGTCAAGGCGCTGCAGAATGCCGGCTTCGAGGTCATGTCCTACGACAACGGCCTGTCGGCCTATCAGCGGCTGCGCGAAGAGCCGTTCGAACTGCTGCTGACCGACATCGTCATGCCGGAGATGGACGGCATCGAGCTGGCGCGCCGCGCCGCCGAGCTCGATCCCGATATCAAGATCATGTTCATCACCGGGTTTGCCGCGGTCGCGCTCAATTCCGATTCCAGCGCGCCCAAGCACGCCAAGGTGCTCTCGAAGCCGATCCATCTGCGCGAACTGGTCAACGAAGTGCAGAAACTGCTCGCGGCCTAACTCACCGTCGCCTTCACGCCATTACCGCCACATCTGATTAGCAATGGTGCAGTGCTATTTGTTGCTGCGTGACTCTGCGTTTCTCATGCAGGGGGCGCTGCGGCGTCCAGCGACGCCGCAAGTTTTACGCGACTTGCGCGGCGCCCGCGGAAGACGGATATTAGTTGCGTTCGATACCAATTGCCCGGCGCGTTCCGCCAGCGCGGCCGCCTTTTCGGAGGTCCCATGGCCCCGGCCGCGAAAGCCCAAATCGCGAAGCCACAAGTCGCGAAAGCCCAAAGCGGTAAAAACCGCGTGGCCAAACACGCGGCAAAAGTCGACACCAAGGTCGGTAAGGCGGAACGCAAGTCCGCCGAGCAGCGGACGCCGGTCCAATATCAGCCCGGCTTCGGCAATTATTTCGTCACCGAGGCGGTTGCCGGCGCGCTGCCGGTCGGCCGCAACTCGCCGCAGCGCCCGCCGCTCGGTCTTTATGCCGAGCAGATCTCGGGCACGTCGTTCACGACCGCGCGCGCCGAAAACCGGCGCACCTGGACTTACCGCATCCGGCCCTCGGTGGTGCACCGGCCCTATGCCCGCATCGGCAACGGCATGATCCGCAGCGCCCCCTTCAACGAAGCCGAGGCGACGCCGACGCAATTACGCTGGTCGCCATTTCCGATTCCGAAGAAGCCGACCGATTTCGTCGACGGCATCGTCACGCTCGGCGGCAACGGCGACGTCGCCACGCAGGTCGGCATGGCGGTCCATGTCTACGCCGCCAACCGCTCGATGACTAACCGCTGCTTCTACAATGCCGACGGCGAAATGCTGATCGTGCCGCAGCAGGGACGCGCCCGTTTCGTCACCGAGCTCGGCACTATCGAAGCGGCTTGCGGCGGGATCGTCGTGATGCCGCGCGGCCTGCGTTTCCGGGTCGAACTGCCGGACGGACCGTCGCGCGGCTATATCTGCGAGAATTACGGCGCCATGCTGCGGCTGCCGGAGCTCGGCCCGCTCGGCGCCAACGGTCTCGCCAATCCGCGCGATTTTCTGGCGCCGGTCGCGGCCTACGAGGACACCACGGCGCGGTGCAGTCTGGTCGCCAAGTTCCAGGGCAATTTGTGGGCAGCCGAGATGGACCATTCGCCGCTCGACGTCGTCGCCTGGCACGGCAATTTCGCGCCGTACAAATACGACCTCGCGCGCTTCAGTGTCATGGGGACGATCAGTTTCGATCATCCCGATCCGTCGATCTTTTCCGTGCTCACCGCGCCCTCCGACCTGCCCGGCGCGGCCAATATCGACTTTGTCATCTTCCCGCCGCGCTGGCTCGTCGGCGAGGATACGTTCCGGCCGCCCTGGTATCACCGCAACGTCATGACCGAGTTCATGGGGCTGTTGCACGGCGCCTATGACGCCAAGGCCGAAGGCTTTCTGCCGGGCGGCGCCAGCCTGCACAATTGCATGACCGCGCACGGCCCCGACGCCGAAACCTGGCAGCGGGCAACGCACGCGAAACTAAAACCGCACAAGATCGAAGACACCATGGCGTTCATGTTCGAGAGCCGCTTCGCCATGCGGCTCACGCGCTATGCGGTGGAATCTTCCGAGCTGCAGCACGACTACTTCGAAGGCTGGCTGGGATTGGAGAAACATTTCTCGCGGCGCTAGCCGGCAAACGCATCAGAGATCGGCCGCGACCCAGCGCGCATCTCACCTACCATCGCGCTGACACAGCGCTTCAGGCTCGCCTCACCTCGTGGCGAATTTGAAACGGCCTCAGCGCCGCGCTCAATTTGGCGATCGCTTGTTCATCGCTGCCCGGAACGGTGATGGTGGCGAAGGTGCCGTGCTCCGGATGCGATCCGACCTTGACGACGACGCCGTCGGCCCGGCCGACCACCGATTGCGCCAGCCGCTCGAACACGAGGCGCGCCGCATCATAGCGCAACTGCGGCTTGAAGATCTTGCCGACGCCGGTCAACGGCATTGCCGCAACCACGATCACCTCGTCGGGGACGGCAGCGCGCTCCGCAATGCGTTCCCGCACGAAGTCACGGAGCTCTTCGGGCTCGACCTGCGCACCCGGCTTGAGCTGGACGAAGGCAATCGGATACTCGCCGGCGTAAGCATCGGGACGCCCGACCGCGGCGGCGATCTCGACGGCCGGGTGCTCGTGCAAGGCCTCTTCGATGACCAACGGATCGATGTTGTGGCCGCTGGAATGATCACGTCCTTGGCGCGGCCGGTCAGCCACAAGTAGCCGTCGGCGTCGAAGCGTCCGAGATCGCCGGTGTCGAGCCAGCGGCCGCCCGCGCTCCAGGACGGCACCACCTCGTCGGGCAGCGGCTGGACCCAGGCGTCGCGGTTATGCGCAGGATTGACGTAGCCGCCGAACACCTGCGGTCCGCGCACCAACACCTTGCCGATCTCGCCCGGCGGGCAAAGGGCGGCGATGCGGCCGTCGGCGACCCGCGCGACGACGATCTCGGTGAACGGCGTGCGATAGCCGACCGAACCGATACGACATTCTCCGCCGGCCGGATTCATCGAGGCGTAACCGTGCAATTCGGTCATGCCCCAGCCTTCGACCACCGGCAGCTTGAGCTTGGCCTGCACCGCTTTGGCGATCTCCACCGGCATCGCCGAGCCGCCGGAATTGCACAGCTTGATGCTGGTCAGGTCGAATACCTCGCTCTGCGCGTTGAGCGCGGCGCCCCAACTGGTCGGCACCATTCCGACCACCGTCGGACGGAAGCGCTCGACCAGCGCCCAGATGTTGCTCATGATTTGCGGATGCCGGAAGCCGGCGGCCGTCAGCATGACGACAGTGGCGCCGTTGGCGAACGGTGCCAGGCCGGCGCAGGTGGCGCCGCCGACATGGAACGGCGGCAGGCCGTTGAAATAGATCTCGTCGGGGCCGGGCCGCAGCACGACCGTGTTGCTCCAACTCTGCACAATCAGGCCGCGATGGGTGTGACGCGCCAGCTTCGGCAGACTGGTGGTGCCGCCGGTGTGGAACAGCCCGGCGACATCGTCGCCGCGGATGAGGCGGGTAAACTGCAGCCGGTCATCGCGTTGGCTGTCGAGTTCACTCTCGAAATGCAGCGCGTCGGTGTCGGACCGCTGCGGCGGCCCACCGACTCTGATCACCGCGGTCAGCGTCGGTACCGCCTTGCGGATCGCCTCGACTTTTTGCCAGACGCCCGGAAAGACGTTCGGATCGGGGCCGAGCAAAACCCGACAGCGGGCTTCGCGCAACAGCTCGGCGATGGCGTCCGCTTCGAGCAGAAAGTTGATCGGATTGGCGACCCCGGCCGCTTGGGCGCCGAACATGGCGTAGAACGTTTCGGGCAGGATCGGCAGCAGCATCGACACCGCGTCATTCGGC
>Ga0187871_10002627_pt1 | contig 14468 bp, 10 predicted proteins | sample June2016WEW_16_1_FD_132988 | JGI IMG/M metagenome (GOLD analysis project Ga0187871, IMG submission 132988) | Peatland microbial communities from SPRUCE experiment site at the Marcell Experimental Forest, Minnesota, USA - June2016WEW_16_10 | ecosystem: Environmental > Terrestrial > Soil >... | reverse complement strand
GCTACCGGAGCCGCACTCTCTAGTGCCGCCGGTGCTCCGGCCGGCATCCGCGACACCTCTAATACACTTCCGCGCAAGGTAGTCGTCGGCACCGCGATCCAGGATCTTTGGGGTACTTACCCTGGATTGCGGCAGCGTCTCGATCAGCTCACGAGGCTCGTGGACCGGATGGTCGAGCAATCCGGCAAGAGGTACGGGCGGGGCCCAGACCTCGCCATCCTGACCGAAACGGCAGTCACCGGGGAGGCGGGTAAGGATGTGCGTGCCTGTGCGGTCCCGTTGGAGGGCGAATTGCGTGAGGCTTTCAGCAGGAAAGCGAGCGAACATCGCTGCTACATCGTGGCTCCCACTTACCTGCTCGCAGCGGACGGGAAGCGGTGCTCGAATGCCGCGATTCTATTCGGGCGCGACGGCGCCGTTGCGGGGATCTATCGCAAAGTGCACCTGGTCGTCGCGCCGGATAGCGAGGCCATGGAGAGCGGCTCTACGCTGGGGACGGACGTGCCGGTCTTCCAGTGCGATTTCGGCAGACTCGGGATCCAGATCTGCTACGACATGGAATTCGATGACGGTTGGAACGAACTGGCGCGGCAGGGCTGTGAACTGGTGGCATGGCCGACGCAGTCGCCACAGACGGCCACACCGGCATTCCGCGCCATGCGGGGAGGGTTTTACGTGGTCTCCAGCACGTGGCGGCACAATGCGTCGATATTCGAGCCGACCGGGCGAATCACCGCGCAAATCCGGCCTCCGGAAAGCGTGCTGACCTATGAGATTGACCTCAGCTACGCGATCCTCCCCTGGAGCGCCAAGCTGGAAAACGGGAAAGCGTTGCAGAAGAAGTACGGCGAAGGGGTCGCCTTCCACTACTACGAGGATGAAGACCGGGGCATTTTCTGGTCGAACGACCCTCGCATGACCATCCGCGAGATGGTGCGTTCGTTCGGCCTGGAGGAGCGGCACGAGCAACTCTCGCGCGTCCAGCAGGTGTATCGCAAGGCCGGGTTGCAGGAGTAATGCCTTTCAACGATCACAACTGCTCCGCCGTCCCGCCCCACTCCTCTGGATGCATATCCGCCACCGACTGCGAAAAGGTCCACGAGTGTCCCGCGAAGTCATCCGCGTTGTATTGCCGCTCCCCGTACGGGTGAGTCACCGGCTCTTGTGTGACCTGCGCCCCGTGAGCCTTTGCCCGGTTGCAGTGGGCATCGGCGTCCTCGACACGAATAGTGACCGAGTGTCCCATGCCTAGCGCCGCGTTGACCTCGTTCAGGCGTATTTCTCTCACGATCACGGCTCCATCGCCCACATTCAACTGCACGCGATGGTCACCGATGCGCAGACGCACGGTGAATCCGAAGGCATCGCACAGCCAGGCCGCGGCCTGATTCACATCCGGATACGCCAGCACCGGGACTACGGTGGCGCGAGGTATCGATCGGTTCGAGATCATGCTGTTCCTCCTCCATCATTATGCAATTCAAGTCGCTAAGGCACAACCTTCAGCACTCCCTGGAGCGGCAAATCTTCCGACGACTTCCCCACCATGATCTCAAAGTCCCCCGGAACCACCCGCCAATGCATGTCGCGGTCGAGCAATTGCAAATCTTCCGGCGTCAGGGTCAGCGTAACGTTTTTCGTTTCGCCCGGTTTCAGGTCCACGCGCTCGAATCCGCGCAGTTGTTTTACCGGCGTTGCCACCGGACCCACTGTCTCGTGAATGTAGAGTTGCACAGTTTCCGTTCCTAAGCGGTCGCCCGTGTTCTTTACCTCCACACTGACGCGTGCCATGCCCTCCGGATGGATCTGCGGCGGTTCGATGCGAAGGTTACTGTACTCATACTGTGTGTAGCTCAAGCCGTAACCAAAAGGGTAAAGAGGTGTCGCGGGCATATCGACGTAGCCACGCTTCAGGTCACGCATCCAGTAGGCTTTGGCGGGCTTGTAGTTGTAATAAATCGGCAATTGACCTACATGGCGGGGAATCGTAATAGCAAGACGGCCGCTAGGGTTGTAATCGCCGAATAGGACATCGGCAACGGCCTCCCCGCCGCGTTCGCCCGGCCGCCACGCCTCCAAAATCGCCCGCACATGCTCGGCGGTCCAGCGAGTGGAGAGAGGCCGGCCGTTCACCAGCACGACCACGGTGGGTGTTCCCGTCTCGTAAACCGCCCTAACCAGGTCCTCCTGCATGCCCGTGAGGTCCAGGCTGGCTACGTCGTGGCCTTCTCCGTCCGTGGGAGGGTCCTTTCCCTCGTCTATGTCGTTCTGTCCCTGGTTTTCTCCAACCACCACAATCGCTACATCCGCACTCTTCGCGGCGCGCGTAGCTTCGGCGAAGCCGCTTTTATCGGTGCCCAACACTCCACAGCCTTTCACCGCAACAACCTTGACTTCCGGACCGGCCTTGCTTTTGATGCCTTCTAAGATACTGACGACGTGTTGCGGGATCTTGTGTGGTGAATAGTCCCCGAGTTGGTTCATGAGGTTTTCCGCGTCCGGACCAATGACCGCAATCGATTTCAAGTTCTTCTTCAGCGGCAGAAGGTTTCGTTCATTCTTCAGCAGTACGATTCCTTCGCGGCCAGCCCGCAGAGCGAGATCCCGATACGCTTGTGAGTGAACCGTGCGGACGGCGCGGTCCACATCCACATAGGGATTTTCGAAAAGACCCAGGCGAAACTTCAGCTCCAGAATTCTGCGCACCGCGCGGTCCACCAAGGAAATAGGTACGCGTCCCTCTTCCACGTTCTCAATCAAAGGTCCCATATAGGCGGGTTCATACGTGATGTCCAGATCGACGCCCGCCTTCAAGGCCAAGGCGCCCGCTTCCTTTTGGGTGCGAACAATGTGTTCATAAATCAACGTCCCGAATCCGCCGCCTTCGCTCTCCACGACTCCCCGGAAGCCCAGTTCCTGCCGGAGGATATCGTTCATCCACTTCTCGGAGGCGTGTGCGGGCACGTCCTCGATTTCCGGGTATCCGGCCATCACACCGAGAGCGCCCGCTTTGGTGATTGCCGCACTCCAAGGAATCAAAAAGTTCTCACGCAGAGCGCGTTCCGATAATTCGATGGCGCCACGTTCCAGACCGCTGGCGGGCTCACTTTGCGTCGGGAAATCCGTAAGCACGGCGATTACTTTGTCCTCGGCCGCGATGTTCGTCCCCTGCGTACCTTGGACAATGCTTTCCGCGATACGCGAGTAAAGGTAAGGATCTTCCGCATAGGCTTCTTCGTTTCTACCCATTCGCGGATCGCGATCCAACTCCAGCACCAGAGTAGAGAGCATGTGGATGCCGACGGCTCTTGCCTCTGCTGCCGCCGCTGCGTAAACGGATCTAACCAAGTCGAGGTCGAACGTACTCCCGATGGCGAGCCCCTCCGGAAAAATCGTCGCACCGGGAAACATGGCGCCGTGCGTGCCCTCTTCGTCCTCAAGAAGAGGTATTCTCAGGCGCGTCTGAGTGAGCGCGATCTTCTGGAGTTCGTTGAAGTACTCGGCTTGCTGGCGGGTCCCCTTGTGCAGAATCTCATTCGCCAGTGTGAAAAAGCCGCAGCCCGGACCAATCTCCCGAGTGTAGGTTCCGGCGGCGAATCTTCGGCACGCCTCCATTTTCTCAGGGATATCCTTACCCAGTTCATTCACATAAACACACGGCAAATTGAGCTGCCCGACTTTCTCGGGGAGCGTCATGCGGCTCATCAAATCGCCGATTCGTTCCTCGACCGGCCGTTTCGAATCGAGGTATGCCGGCAATTTCCCGCCGGCCTGCGCGGAAAGTGTCGGCGCATGGAATAGCGCCGCGCTAACTGCCGTGACAACCAACCAGGATGAATACTTCGTCAACACTCCTCACCTCCTGCACTCAGCACCAATAAACCTTAGCGTATTCCGTTGCATGCTAGGCTGGGGCATGTCCGGATTTCGACCGCTTCTTACGTTCGGGCTCGTGGTTGCCTACGCGCTGATGGCGTCGGCCGCGGAATTTCGCGCCTCGGCTGTGAAGGTGGACATAACTCCATCTGCCAGCAAGTGGCTGGCGGGCTATCCGGCTCGGCAATCCACCGGCGTGCACGATCGCCTCTACCACCGCATCGTTGCCATGGACGATGGACATACGCAATTCTTCCTGGTTTCCTCCGACCTTTGCCTGTTCGCGCCGTCGGTGTACGACGAGGCTACCGCGCAGTTGAAAAAGGAAACGGGAATCGGGCCAGTCCAGGTCTGGTGGACCGTAACCCACACGCACTCCGCGCCGGAGGTGGGACCGCACGGCCTGTTGAAGCTCATGATGCCCGAGCGGTACACCCACGAACCGGACCGTGAGTACACGGCTTCGGTGGAGAGAGCCCTGATCGACGGCATCAAGAAAGCCCGAAGCGAACTTGTACCGGCACGTCTGGCCTACGGCACCGGCTACTCGGCCGCCAATATCAACCGCCGCGCGCGCGACGTAGACGGCCAGATTTCGCTGGGCCTGAATCCGGACGGACCGGCCGACCGGCAGATCGGCCTGATCCGGCTTGAGCGTATGGACGGTTCTCTCATTGCCCTGATCGCCAATTACTCGATGCACGGTACGGCCCTCGGCCCACACAACACGCTGATTAGCGGCGACGCGCCCGGTGTCGTGGAGACCTACGTCGAAGAGAAACTCGGTGCTCCCATGCTCTACGTCAACGGCGCCGCCGGGAACCTGGCGCCGATCTACACCGTTCAGGAAGATTTCCGCGCCGCGCACATCACGGAGTTCAACGTGCTCCTCGGAGACCGCATCCTGGCCGCCAACCGCTCGCTCGCGCCGGCCAGCGCTGAAGTCAGCATCAGGGAGGGGGAAAGATTCGTAGAGACCCCTCGCCGCAAGGGCTTCGGCTGGGACGATTCCCTGGGCAACTATCTCCGGGCCGACAAGGGCGAAGCAGGCACGATCCGATTCCCAATCCGGTTTGCGATCGTCAACGACCGCCTCGCGCTCTGGTCGGCCCCAGTCGAATTATTCTGCGAGATCTCGATGAACGTGCGGAGCCGCTCGCCTTATCCTCATACGTTTTATTTCGGTTATGCCAACGGCTGGCTTGGTTATCTAGCCACCAGGCAGGCTTTTTCCGAGGGCGGCTACGAGACCCAAACGAATCCTTTCAGCGACCAGGTCGAGGAGGATTTGACAAACACTGTGTTGACGTATCTCGACAGTCACGGCAGGTAGGCGTTCCTCACCCGAGCCGCGCTGGATGCTGAGTCCGCTCATGGAGGACGCTATAACGGGCTGAGACGGGCCAGATAGGTCGTCATTCCGTAGGTGTGGGCCAAGGCCAGTTCGCGCCGCTGCGCAGCATCGCTAGTGTAGTGCGTCGCGCAGATCGCCGATTATGTGCACACCGTGGGGCGGGTTATTCAGCCCGCGGACCCGCTCTCTAGCGGGTCCAGCCGCCTGAAAAGGCGGCTGCGGCCAGGATTGGCTGCCAGGATTGGCCGCCCCACACGGGCGTCTGAATACTCTCCGCGATTTCGGACGCATTACACTAGGACCCGCGCTCCTCACGGTGCTGACCAGCGCCCGGCTACAATTCAGAATCGGAGGATTCATGTCGAAATCGCGCAGGCAATTCCTCGCCCGCACATCTCTTGGCTTGCTCGGCGCTGCTGCTGGCCCCAGTAGAGCGCAGAAGCCCGCCGAACTGCCGCCCGGCACGCCGCCGGCGTTTGGCACTGCTCCGGCGGTGGGACCCGAGGTGTTGGCTTCTACTTTCGCCGAGGCGGAGAAGCTGATGCAGGTGGAACAGACCAGCACGGAGCGCGCCGTTGCCGCAGGCAGTTGGCGTACTACGATGGCCGCGCTATACGAGCGTCGCACAGGGCCGCGCAAGGTCGGGTTGGAGCCGGCACTCCCACCTTATTCACAGTGGAATCCGGTGCTGCCCGGACAAGAACCAGGCCCTGCGCGCGACCGATTTGTCCGAACCAGCGATGATCCCGGACCCTTACCTGCACGCGACGCCGACATTGCCTTCGCCCCCCTGGCGCGGCTCTCCCGTTGGATCGAGCAACGAAAGCTCACCTCAGAGCGGCTCACGCTTTTGTACCTGGAGCGGATTGAGCGCTTCAATCCGAAATTGCGCTGCGTCATCACGCTCACGCGCGAACTGGCTCTCAGGCAAGCCAGGCGGGCCGACAAAGAGATCGGCGCGGGTAAATACCGTGGGCCATTGCACGGCATCCCTTGGGGCGGCAAGGATCTGCTTGACACAGCGGGCATTCCGACCACGTACGGCGCGGAGCCGTTCAGGAATCGCGTGCCTACCGAGGATGCGGCGGTGGTGAAACGCTTGCATGAGGCAGGCGCAGTGCTGGTCGCCAAGCTGAGCATGGGCGCGCTCGCACTCAACGACATTTGGTTCGGCGGCCAGACGATGAACCCGTGGTTGCTGGAGGAGGGATCGTCTGGATCGAGCGCAGGCCCAGGCGCCGCTACCGCTGCCGGACTGGTGGGCTTCGCTATCGGCAGCGAGACTGGTGGAAGCATCATCGGCCCGTCCATGCGGTGCGGAATTACCGGGCTGCGGCCTACCTACGGCCGCGTGCCGCGCACCGGCGCGATGACATTGTGTTGGTCGCTCGACAAGCTCGGCCCCATGACGCGCAGCGTCGAAGACGCCCTGCTGGTACTGCGGGCCATTTCCGGTCCCGACGCCGGCGACGTGTCGAGCGTACCCAGCCGCTTGGACTTTGATGCAGGCGCAACCGTGAAAGGGTTGCGGGTGGGCTATTTCCCCGGATGGATGAAGGAGAACCCCGCGACCGAGGTGGACCGCGCCGCGCTTGAGGCGGTCAAGAAGGTCGGCATGGTGCCGGTCGAAGTATCCATCCCCGACTGGCCTTACGACTCGCTCAACCTGATCCTGTTTGCCGAAGCAGCGGCTGCATTCGAGGATCTTACGCTCAGCGGCGGACTGAATCAGCTTCGGGTTCAGGTGCCCGACGCCTGGCCCAACGTATTCCGCCAATCTCGATTCCTCTCGGCAGTGGATTTCGTCCAGGCAGACCGGCTGCGGCGCAAGGTGGCCCTTGAGATGGCCCGCGTCCTTTCCCAGGTGGACCTGTTGCTGGTGCCGTCGCTCCGTGACGAGATGCTCACCATCACGAATTCCACCGGGCATCCCTCGCTCACGTTTCGCGCGGGTTTCGTGCAAGTATCCGAAGCGCGTAGCGACTGGGCACCGGACCCGAACGCACCGCTGCCGAAGTTCTCGCCGCCACGGCGAGTGCCGCACGGAATAACGCTGATCGGGCGGCTGTTTGACGAGGGCACGCTGGGGCGCGTCGGGCTGGCGCTAGAGCGTACCTTCAGCGTGGTGGGGGAACGACCGCCGGGATTCTAAAGCGGCGAAGGCGCAGGTCGTGCGTACGACGAACAGGAGCGAATGCTTTGGGAAGCTTCGCTGAAGCGTTCCAGCACACAACTTCAACCTGTCAGACGCACGCCTCGGGAACTGGCGCCGGCTCCTTGTGCATCGGCCTGCCGAGAACCACCCAACACGGTAAATCGAAATCCCAGCCTCTACCTCGGCATCCTGGAGGCCAACGAGGTGCTGACGCGCCTCATCGGGCCCGAGAACAGCCTGCAGTGGATGGCGCTCTATCCCGACGCTATGGGGCGCTTCATCGAACGTATTTTTCAGTTCTCCCTGGCGGCTCTGAAGGCCCAGATTCAGGCCGCCAGCGGAAAACTGGACGGCATGGTGATCTGGGGCGACGTAGCCTACAAGAAGGGACTGCTGTTCTCCCCGGTTTTTTGGCGGAAGCATTTCAAGCCCGGGGTCGCGGCGCTGATCGCCGAATGTCACAGCCACGACCTGCCGGTGATCTACCACGGCTGCAGCAACGTCAACAAGATCTTTGCCGATTTCGTGGAAATCGGGGTCGACGCGTACAATCCGTTGGAGGCCAAAGCGGGCATGGACGTGATCGACCTGCGCCGGAGGTTCGGCCATCAGATCGGGTTCTGCGGCAACATGGACGTCCAACTGTGGGCCGCCGGGACGCTCGATGAGATTAAAGCGGCGGCGCTGACCAAGCTGAATGCCGCTAAGGGCGGAGGGTTCATCTTTCAATCCGATCACTCCGTTCCCAACGACATCTCCGGCGAGAAGTATGACTATGTGGTGAAGTTGATCCGGGAATACGGGAAGTATCCACTGCGGCTGGGCGAGTACGATCTCGCGATGAGCTGATAAACGGAAGGAGAATTATGAAAGTGAACAGGCGCAGTTTCCTCGCGGTGGCGGCTGGCGCGGCGGCGCGGCTCGAAGGCCAGCCGAAGACGCCCGGCCGAAACCGAACGGTGTACGTGGTGCCGAATTTCCACCCGGCCAGCTGCGGATGGCTGACCACCTTCTCGAAAGAGCGCGTGTTCTGTACCAACAGCTATCTGGACCATCTGGACCGCGTGCGCGACGACCCGAACTACGCCTTCGTTCTGTCGGAAGTGAACAACCTGATCGCCATCATGAACTTTCGTCCGGACCGCGGTTCGGAGATCCGGCAGCGCATCAAGGAAGGGCGGATCGAGCTGGTCAACGCGTTCTTCCTGGAGTCTACGATCAACCTGTCCGGCGGCGAGGCTCTCGTCCGGCTGGGCGTGGAAGGCCTCCGTTGGCAGCAGACGGTATTCGGGGTACGGCCGCGCTTCGCATGGACCATCGATGTCTGCGGAACGCACGATCAAATGGCACAGATCACATCGGGCCTGGGGCTTGACGCCATGGTGTACACCCGCAAGAACCCGACCGGAAAGTCGCTGCACTGGGCCGAATCGCCCGACGGCACGCGCACGCTGGCAATCTCTCCCGGGCATTACTCCGAACTGAGCACTGTCTTCGCAACCAAGGAACCGATGACGCCCAAGCAATTCGAAGAGGTCGCGAAGTTCCTGGACGATAAGCAGAAGGTCGTTCCGGAAGGCGCTCCCACGCTGGTCCTCGGCGGCAGCGAAGACTACGCTCTGGCCCCGAGCTACAAGCCATACCCCAGCGAATTCCTGGCGAAGTGGAAAGAACGCTACCCGTCGACAGAGATCCGCTTCACCACGCTTTCCAAGTACGTCGATGCAGTGTTGCCATCTGTCAGGTCGGGCCGGATTGCGCTTCCCACGATGCGCGGCGGCACGGCGTACGACTTCGATGCCTTCTGGATCGAGAACCCCAGGGTGAAGAGCTGGTTCCGCCGTGACGAGCACGCGCTGCAGGCGGCTGAAATGCTCAGCACCGCCGCCAGTCTGAGCGGACAGTTCGCGTATCCGGCGGACAAGCTCTACAAGGCGTGGGCGCTGATGTTCCTGAGCATGGACCGCAACACGCTGTGGGGCTCCGCCGGTGGGATGGTGTTCGAGGACCCGCAATCCTGGGACGTCCGCGACCGTCTGAACTGGGTCGCGAAGGAGTCCCGCAAGACGCTGGTGGATGCGGGCTCGGCTATCCTGGGTGCGGGCGACGCGATCGGCCTGTTCAACCCGGCGAGTTGGAAGCGTTCCGACCCATTCGTACTGCCGGCCGGAATGGCGCCGGAACCGGCAGCGGCGCAAACTCTGGCGGACGGGTCCGTGCTGTGCAAGATGGAACTGCCTCCTGCATCTGTCGGCGCGTGGCAATCGGCGAAGCCTCCGGCCGAGCGAAGCATAGCGCTGCCAGAGGTGATCGAGACGGATTACTACCAGGCCCGCGTTTCGCCGAAATCCGGAGCGCTCGTCAGCCTGAAGCTCAAGCCCGGCGGGCGCGAAGTTCTGGGCGGCGCCGCCAACGTTCTGGTTGCGGAGAAACCGAAATCGCAACAGGGCGATCCCGGCGATTTCATGCTCGCGCGGCCGGACCGCGACCGTCTGGCTTCGTCGCTCGATTACGAGGCTCGCGTGAGCGCCTTCGCCGGTCCGGTCGCTACGACGGTGATCGCAGAGGGAGAATTCTTCGGCGGCAAGACCAGCCGCCGGCTGATCCGTTTCTATGCCCACCATCCGCGCATCGATTTCGAAACCGAGGTGGAGGACCTTCCGAACCTGACCGTATTGGTGGCCGAGTTTCCGCTGGCCCAGGATGTTACCGAAGTCCGGCGGGGCATCCCATACGGCTTCTCGCACGGGGCCTGGGCCCAGCCGAACGCGGAACTGCATGGCTGGACCAAAGGGATTGTACCGGCTGTGCGGTGGTCGCACTATGCGATGGCCAGCGGTGGCGGCGTGGCACTTTTCGATCGTGGAGTTACCGGCCGCGAGATCGACGGCCGGACGCCCATCGTCTACCTTTACAATGCGACGGACAAGTATTACGGGCATCCGAACTCCTGGCTCAGCGGGGCCGGAAAGCATCAATTCGCGTACGCTCTGATGGCCCACGAGGGTGAGTGGAAAGATGCGCGCATTCCTAACATCGCATGGGAATACAATTGCCCGCCTGTGCTTCTGCCCGGGCGGGCGGCCGCCACGCCGAAGCCGTTTCTGGCTGCTTCGCCGAATGTCATCGTCGAAGCTCTGCGTCGCATCGGAGGCGAGATTGAACTGCGCCTGGCCGAGATCGCCGGGGCTGACGGAACCGCCGAGGTCCTGCTCGACCTGCCTCACACCGGCGCCTGGCTCACCGATCTTACCGGAGGCTGGCGCACGTCGCTGGCCGGCGGTCCACGCTACCGCTTCGCGGTCCGGCCGCAGCAGATCGTGACCATTCGATTCGGGGCCGGCTCGGCGGTTGCGGTGCCCGAGCCGGTCAAACAGTGGGACGAACTGGTGCCCGCGGAAAAGCTACCCGCGCTGCACGAGTACTCGTCGTTGAAAGGACACCCTCGCGATGCCAAATAGCGCGGGCCATGACCCACACAGGCTGAAGCCTGTGCCACCGGGGTTGCGGATGCCAATCGGCACCGACCTGGTTCTTCACGAGCACGCCGATGCCGCGGAAATCGTGCTCAATGGCCGTCGCCTGGGCCAGGTCACCGAGGAAGCCGCCGGCCGGTACGGAACGCCACTGGCCGTGCCCCTGATGGACCTGCGCCTGGAGAAGGCGGACCTGCTGGACCGATTCGGCGTGCCGGAAGCGCAGGTAGACGCCTTCCATTTCGACGCCGCTCCCTCCGAGGGTGACATGGCCCGCGTGGCGGCCGCGGTCGATGCCGCCTTCCCGGCCCGCTGCCAGGCGCATTTCGACTCCATTCGATACATCGCCGAAGAAACGAAACTGGTTCCGGTCGGAATGGCCATCGGCCCATTCTCGTTGATGACGAAACTGATGGCCGACCCCATCGTTCCGATCGCCATGGCGGGCATGGGCGTGACCGGCGCCGAGAATCCGGGGGTGCTGATGCGGAGCGCTGCCTGGCCCTCGCCGAGCTGACGGTTCACCGCTCGTTGCGCGCGCAAGCCCGCGCCGGCGCACACGCCATTATCGTCTGCGAGCCGGCGGCAAACGTGGTGTACCTGTCGCCGAAGCAAATCGAGAAAGGCTCCGATATCTTCGAGCGTTTCGTGATGCAGCCGGCTTTGCGGCTGAAGGCGGTGCTGGATTGCGCCGGCGTCGATCTGATCTTCCATGACTGCAGCCAGTTGAATCCTTTCATGGTCCGGCAATTCGGGGAGAGGGTACACCCGGCGATTTTGAGTCTGGGCAGTTCGCGCTGTGGGAGGACGCGGCGCTGGTGCCGAAGGATGTCGTGCTGTTCGGCAATTTGCCGACGAAGAACTTCTACTCGGACACGGTCGTTCCCGTGGAGCGCGTGCGGGAACTGACGATGGAACCGATCGAGAACAAGCGCAAGGCGGGGCATCCGCACATAGTCGGTTCCGAGTGCGACGTGCTGTACGTGCCGGAGTCGGCAGCAGCAATCGAGCGCAAGTTGGACGTGATGTTGACTTGCGGCCGTTGAGGGAGGTGGAGCAGCGCCTCGCGCTGCGAACGCGAGCTTCGCTCGCGAAAGGCCGATTAACAATCGGCCTGCAGGTTACCAACCTGCCCCACAGCAGGCGGTTCCTACAGCGCGGCGATGAGGTCGATGCTCGGCCCCGACAGGATTTTCGCTGCGCGCCCACCATTCGCGGATATCCTGTATACGTCGAAACCGTTCGAGTAGACCAGTGAGCCGTCGCCAGCTAGGTCAAACGACCGGGCGCTCTCAGCAATCGTCTCCACCTCTTCCCCTGCCTTTTGGCGCATAAGGAGCCAGGAGGAAGGCGTTTGTATGGCCTTCTCGGAGATCCCTTTCCCGGTGGAGAGCGGTTGCCCCGTGCGTCGATCTATAAACACTTCGACAAGCCTGGCAATCACCCACAGAATTCGAAATGGCAGCAGGACGGTCTGGTGCAGAGCGGCCCAGGGGTCGACCTGTTTGGGCGCGTTGGCACTGGGCCTGCGGATGTAGTACAGCGTTCCATCCGAGCCGATCCTCGGCCAGAGAAAATCGAAATTGGCGTCTTGCGCAAGGCACGAAATAGCACCCGTATCCAGGTCGAGTTGTTGTACCGCGGACGGGCCATATCCCGAGAGACGCGCCCCCGAGTCCCGCGCGACGCCAGCGCTCTGAAACACCAGGCGGCGGCCCGGCCCAGGCACCCAACGGGGAGCCTGGTCTACCGAGTCACCGTCGGTAACCTCCGTCAAGCCCGATCCGTCCGTCTTGAGCACGGCGAGATTCGCCGTGCCATCGGGGTGGAATGTGGATAATGCGACCTCGCCGCCGTCCGGATGCGGGTCCACATGGCGCGCTCGAAAATCCGCAGTGTGAAACAGGCGCCTTTCGACGCCGGCGGAGTCCCTGAAGAATACGCCGCTGATTTCGTCGGTTTCGAGCGTGTACAATAATTCGCCTGGATTGAGACCCCGGCTGACACTCGATATGGCGATCCGGAATGAACCCGGCTCGCGCTCCGGCGGCATATGCAAGGCGCGGCTCAGGCTCTGTCCTCCGCGACCCTGCAGCTTCCAGGCATTCCGATTATGTATCTGGATCCTGCGGTCTCTTAAAGAACATCCGAAAGCACTCTCCAGGATCTCGCCGCCATCTTCGCCTTCGAGGTGGAGTCGCCCGCAGGATATGTAAGCCAGCAAAGGGTGAGGCACGGAATTGGCAGGTTCCATTCTCGGAAATAGCCCCCCTCGCGCGCAAGTTATCGAAGGTTCACACGGTTTGGATGCCGTTCCAAAGGTTCTGATAGTGGCCCGGCCCGGCCTCACCGATTCCCCGCGTCGAGCATCCCCGTCGCCCCCCAGCAGCGCAAGGCCCCGTACGGCGTGCGCAGGGCGATCCCGGCGCGTCACGTAAGGCGGTATAACAGTCATACCACATGCGCTTGACCTTCGATCCTCGGAAGAGCAAGGCGCCCCAGGGCAAATCCAACGCGCGGCATGGGTTTCGAGGGGGAGCGAGAGTTGTTCTCCCGGCCTTTCTGGCTTGATCGGCGGTCCGACGCTCCGGAGCAGTTTTTTGCCCTCGGCTGGGTGAACGACCGGCTGTATGAAGAAAACTCGTAAGTCCGCCAAACCGATCTCTGCCGATGCGATCGCGCGCCGCTGGTGCAAAAGTGCCCGGAACGTCGCCCTCGCGCCGGCGGACGGCGCGCGCGGAAGCGGCGATCGTAGCGTAGTTCTACGAGTAGCGCGTTGCACTACCAAGTGCTCAACCTCCGGATGCGCCGTCATACGACGGCAATCCGGGAAAACACGAGTTGCCGTGCGAGGGTGTTACTGTTTCTTGTATGAAAACAGCGTTGTACGGGCGGATCGTCTTTGGCGCGTCGGCGGTGCTATTCGGCGTCATCGCACTGATGTGGTACGACTCTGACACCTGGCAATCCCTAAGTCAGATCTGGAGTCTGCCTTTTGGAACCATCATCGGCGGGTGTCTCATGATCGTTCAAATTGCCGGTGGGATTGGGATGCAGTACCCAACGACCGCGCGTTTGGCGTCGGCCGTTCTCGGCATCGTCTATCTGCTTTTCTGCCTGGCCTGTATTCCTGGCATCATTGCCGCACCGGCCATCTATGTGCATTACGGGAGCTTCTTCGAACAGTTTTCCTTACTCTGTGGTGCGCTTGCCCTGTACGCTGCAACCGAGGCAAATGCAGCGCGGGCGGTAGCGTTCGGCCGAGTGGCGCGTCTTGGACTCGGAGTCTGCGCGATTTCATTTACGCTGAGTCAGATACTCTATCTTCCCGTGACAGCTCAATTGGTTCCAAAGTGGATTCCGCCAAATCAGACTTTTTGGGCGATACTCACGACGATCGCATTCGCACTCGCGGCGATTTCCATTCTCATCAATCGCCAGGCACGGCTTGCGATTCGCCTGATGACCCTCATGCTGGCACTCTTTGGTCTGTTGGTTTGGGTTCCGCGCCTGATCGCTCACCCAGAAGCCCATCTGAACTGGTCCGAATTCGGCTTGACTTTCCTCATTACAGGGGCCGTCTGGATGGTGGCTGATTTGAGGTCTT
>Ga0187871_10002624_pt1 | contig 14484 bp, 18 predicted proteins | sample June2016WEW_16_1_FD_132988 | JGI IMG/M metagenome (GOLD analysis project Ga0187871, IMG submission 132988) | Peatland microbial communities from SPRUCE experiment site at the Marcell Experimental Forest, Minnesota, USA - June2016WEW_16_10 | ecosystem: Environmental > Terrestrial > Soil >... | reverse complement strand
GCGATAGAACTTGCAATTCAATTCTGCGATGGTATGCAGTTCGCCCACGAAACACTTGACATTATTCACCGAGACATCAAGTCGTCTAACTGCCTGTTGACTTCCGCTGGAAGACTGAAGATAACCGACTTCGGATTGGCACGGAGCTTTTCGGATTCGCGCGCCTCCAACCTTGAGCTCAGCGGCTTAGATCCGACAATGCGGGTCCAGTACACTGTCCCCCTTGGGACATTGGCTTACATGGCACCCGAGCAGCTCAACCCCGAGGCCCACCTCGACACTCGTACTGACATTCACGCGTTCGGAGTGATGCTTTATGAAATGCTGACACGTGATATCGCCTTTTATTACCCTCCGGAGCTGGATCGAGGTCTCAATTACGGCTGGTTTGCGCACGAATACGTCACGTCGGCAATCAAACGGTTCAAGGGGCCGAAGCGACTTTGGCAACTTGTTCTCGCCTGTGTTGCATGTGACCTAGCAAATCGCCCCCAATGCTTCTCGGAGGTACGAAACGAACTTGATAAGTGTCTGGAAAAAGAGTGCGGCCGGTCGATCGCCCCGCCAACTCTGCCTGTCAGTGTCAATAGCGATTACTGGAACAACAAGGCAGTTGCCTTTCACGCGCTGGGGCTCTACGAAGACGCCCTCGAGTGTTACAGCCGCGCCCTAGAGTTGAACCAAGACGATCCTGATTTATGGCAGAACAAGGGGGCTACGCTCATTTGTCTAAAGCTCCACGAAGAGGCCATCCACGCTCTCGAAATAGCAATAAAGTTGTCACCGAAGGTCGGCGACTCCTGGAATAACAAAGGCCGTGCTTATCAGGAATTGCATCAGCCCAATGAAGCTCTCGATTGTTTCCGAAAGGCCGCCCATTTGTCCCCTCGCGACCCAATCATTTGTAAGAATCTCGCTGAGGTACTCTTCGAACTACAAGAGCTCGATGAAGCAATCGAGTGGATCACGAAAGGGCTGGTCGCCGACCCTCGCAGTGTAGCGTTGTTGGAGCTCAAAGGCGTGACCCTAGCAGGCATGGGCCAACTGCCCGAGGCACTTGCCGCGTTTACGAAAGGGCTCGACATCGCTCCCCACCGGCCAGGCCTTTGGAAAGGCAAAGGGGGCGCCAGCTTTCGACTTGGCTACTACCGAGACGCTCTCGACTGTTTCAACAGAGCTCTAGAGCTGTCCCCTGATGACGATCGGATTGCAAAGGAAAAACAAAAAGTTGTGCTTGCTATAGAAGCAAACCAGCATAGCACAGAGTATTCGGCTAATGAGGTCATTGTAGGCCCGCGAGCTCTTAAGACAGATAACCATACCGTATCGGAGTCACCTTCCAGAAAGCCCGCGTTGGAAATACCAGGCGAAGGTCCTACTACGAAACACTGAGGATTATGCAGTTAGAATACCATCGGAGGAGCGGACAATGGCAAGGCGCCAAATTGATTGCTTTGGACTAATTGGAAGCACTGTCGTGCGCACCGTCATCATGATGGTAGCGTTATCGTTGCCGTGGCAAAGGGCGATGTGTCAGTCTCACCAGTTGCAAGTCACGATAACCACAGAAAAGATGAGCGCTACCGTAACTGAAGCCGATATCTCCGTCGACGTCGGCAGTAACCTGTCCTATATCGGAGGAGGTAACGTTGCGAACTGGGTTGCGCAACCGGGCCTACTAGTTACGGATCCCGTCGTACCGCCTCGAGGATTCACACTGCAGGCGACTATGATCAATTGGGCAGCAATAAAAGAAGTAGAATTCTTCGCTTGCAAGCAGACTGGTCAGCAGCCTTTTCAGCAGGAGCTCCAACCCCAGAAATTGACCTTGAATAGTGGCGAGGCGAAGGATGTCTACCTCTGGTACAGGTTCCGTGGCGAGTTGACTCGTATGGGCCCACAAGACCTAACGATCGCAGGCAACATGTCGGTAGCTGGGAAGATTCGAGGAGTGGAGTTTCAGGCAGACGGATGCAAACCTCTGCGACTAGCGATTCGGGCCGCCGGCAGCAAGGTGCAATGAGTTAGGCCGCCAGCGAAGACCACGGGCGTAGCTGCCCGGCGGACTTGCTGATTGTGGTTTAGCGCCAGAGCGCACGCTCCGGAATCGCGGACTAGACCATAGATGAGTGGTACAAGCGCCTTATGGAGGGGCACAGACAAATGCGAGCCGTCCTACATGCTTCACTCGCCGTCCTAATTCTCCTCCCTGTGACTGCTCTGGGTCAGGCTAACTGGACGCCGAAGTCTGAGTCTGCCGGGGTACTAAGTGCGCTCCGGGGTGTCTCTGTTGGGATGGTCACGTTGAGCCCAGAAGCCGCGCGGGGGCAGTACAACATTCAGATCAGTAAAGAGCAGGAGTTTGTGATTGTTCAGGGTATTGAGGAAGACAGCCGCGCTGGTCGTTCCGCGATAGTGGTGGGAGACCTGATTGACACGGTGATTCTGGGCGGGGAAGAGCCTCGGCACGGCTCCGTCACGAGTGTTGCGGAATTCGAGCGTTTGGCTTCTCTCTGCGTCCCGGCATGCCTAGTCGTTGTGCGGCATAGATTCAGCCAGACATCAGATGTCAACAGTCTAGGCCCAATTCAAGATCGATTTGTTATCAGCGGCGTATCTTTGGCCGGATATGCTCCACACCTGTATCGTGTGCCTAACGATGACGCGACAGGTATGTGTGGTAACTTGACGCACGATCCGGAAGAAGCCATTCGGTGCGGAGACTTTGCCTCGTATGGCTTCTGCGATGGTCGAACTGGCTATCTCTATTTTGCCCACCAAGCAGCAAGCGTGGAAGATAACTGGCTATCGCCAAGGGAAGTACAAAAGCGATTCGGCGGCGCCTCCTGTCAGGCAATCACGACACCTCCCGCAGAGAAGGCTCAGAGCTCCTTACGCGGAATTAGAGTTCGAGGCGAGAACGAAGGAGCAGTTGTAACGTCGGTCGCGAAGGGCAGCCCTGCTGACGCTGCCGGAATACGTCCCGGTGACACGATTTGGTTCATTTGGGTCCCTGACCAGGTTCCTCCATACGCGATCCACGATGAGGAGGACATGGCATGGTTGGCTCCGCACTGCGCCCCCGATTGCATCCTCGATATATTAGCGGCCCGGCCCGGTTCGGGGAGTCCAACAGCGGAGCTGCTTCTAGGCGGAACTGGATTCAGTTACCTATTATCAATATGCGATGTTTCTTCGCCGGCTCTAGGCGAGAATCTTGCCTTAAATCTGAACCAGCTTAATGCAGCCGGGAATGACTTCAACAAGATAAGAGTCCACAAACGTGGCTATGATGGCTGCATAGACCGGGACGCTCTTCCTCTAGCTTTAATACCAGGCATGGGCGATAACACCATAGCCAGTGCCCTTCCTGCGAAAGAGTGCTGCACTCATCCTGACATGCGGTTCAAGGCAGCAATGGCCCAAACCGCGGGCCTGAAAGGACCGTCCAGCCCGTCTGGCCCTACAACTACCGGCATTGAGCTTGAGATTGAGCGAATCCGGACTGGGCAGCACGCTGCGATGCCGCCCGCTCAGGCTGCTCCTTCAGCCTTAGGTGGGCAGACCAGCATTGTCGTCGACAATAGTACGGAGTACACATTGACCGTATTTCTTTCGGGTCCGGTGCAGCAACGTGTTGACATTGGCCCGCGTGGCTCGCAAATGCTGAATCTAACGCCAGGGCAATATGAAGTCGCGGCGCGGGTTTCAAATCCTGCCGTGATCCCGTTTTACGGCCAGTGGAGTTGCGGGCCAAACACTCGGTATTCAGAACATGTCTATATCGCGTCACAGATTCATTAGACTTAGCGGCTAGTCGGAACTCGGTCGCATGGCGCGGGAAGTCTTTGATGTGCAGGGGGCGATACGTCCGAATATTGTGGTCGTCGGAAGGATACAAAGAGAATTATAAGTCCGATTGCGTCAACTACTTCGTAACTCTGTTCTCAAACCCTTCCTTGACTCCGTTTATGGCACTGAGGACTACGCACCTAATGCCGGATACAAGCTTTTCGCGGAGCCTACCCAGGCTTTACCGACATCTGGGTCCACGGGAAGAAGAAGGCGTGATTGAATATCCCGTCAAGACTAAAGATATCAACGGGGAACTAATAGTTTAGCGTTAGGAGTAGTCGCGGGAAAGAGGCCTGAGATGAGAATGCGGCAAATCAGATTCGTTGCGTCAATTAGCAGAATAACATGAAAAGCCGCGAGATGTTCAAGTGGCAACTTTTCCAGGCCTTTCGATTGTTGCGCGTGCCACTCAGAACACCGCTGCACGCGGGGAGGTCTGTCATATGAGATTGCAATTGTGACTAAGTCGGTGGAACCGTATATTGTTGTGGCTGAGGAGTCAAAATGAAAATCCGTGAGGTCGTTAACCCGCATACGCAGCTCTGTCTAGTGATTACCGTGCTTGGATGTGCCACCGCAGTTGCGCAGCAGAACAGCCCACGGCCGATAACCGATAAAGATGTAGTCAAGATGACGAAGGTGGAGTATCGGAAGATAGTATCCTGCAAGCAATCCACCCGCCGTGCGACTTCGATCTCAGCCCTGATGCCCTAATCGAATTGAAGGCAGAGGGAGTATCGGATAGAGCCGTCGTCGGGATGCAGAATTGCCAGGGTGGGGCAAACAAGGTTGCAGCCGCAAATGCAACGTATGCGACCAAGCGAAGCTCACTGCGCGGAGTTGCCGTCGAGCGCCGCATGGTAACCCTGACTGAACTCAAAGAGCGATACACAGGACTTCTCAAGAATGACAATGATGTCTTTCAATCCACTGGTTCGCGGTCCTGGCAATTTGGAGGCACTAGAGTAGTCATTTCCGATATTGCTAAAGACTCAGCTGCAGCTAAAGCCGGGGTGCGGCCTGGCGATTTACTCTATATGATAGTTATTCCTGGGCGCACCGCGAACGAGAGTATTGTTTCCAGCAGTGACGATTTTTTGCGCCTGTCTTCCGAATGCGAGCCCGATTGCCTGGTATATATATGGCATCAAGGGTGGAATGCGGGGTTTGGGCCGATACTAATTGGCCCACAAAAGCATTTTCAGCTAAGGCAGGATAATATGTATCCCCCCTCTACCTGTTTTGAGTATTTTGACGCACAGAGCGGTAATAGTTGGTGGGGCGCCGATCTCGGAGAAGCTCAAAACCGTATATGCAGTCGCGCTGTAGACGCTCTAAAAGTCTGCTGTGATTTGGGGCTTAGCTGTTACTTTTGTCCTCGGTATCGCTGCAGTGGTTCTGTTTCAGAGGGCAGGTAACCACCGAACACGAATTCACCGGGTCAGCCACATCTATGCGGACTCGAATCAGGGCATCATAATTGAGGGCGAGGGTTTCGGCCCTCCACCGAAGACAATCTTGATAACGCCCGAGGGTGGTGGCGTCGACACATTTGCAGACAACTACTCGACTTCAGTCCGGATTGATGATCTGGGAGACGGTGCTCACCACTGGATTGCAGGGCGCGCCGGGCCTCTGAACTACTGCGACATTACTGTCAAGCTTGCCAGTTGGACAGATAATCGTATTGTCATAGCCGGTTTCGCTGGGCCTCTGGGCACAAGCTGCAAAGATCAATACCAAATCGCACCCGGAGATAGGTTGCAGATCATCATTTGGGGACCGCAGAACAGGTGTGGACCTGCAGGACCAGCCCAGTGTCCTGACGAGATCAAGGCAGGACGGGTAGCGACATTTGACTCGGTTGTTCTCCCCTCCAAGGACGTGAAAGTCCCTGAATGCCGCTGATTCTGGGAGACCCTAAAGTCCGACTGTCAGGACTCCCGAGTCGCCGCAGGGGCAGCTATTCGGCAACGTTTCGTTACGCCGGCGATTCTACAGATCGGGAATAGACATACCCAAATTGATCCTCGACGATACCGTTCCGCGTTTCAGTATCGCCCTGCCCGAGGTGAGCTCTGCATGGTCCATGCAGCCGAAACTTCACCGCAATGGGCGCCGAAAGGGCTCCAAAACGCACTGTGGCCCCCAGCTAAGTCACTGAAAATAAAGGCTAGCAATGGAAAAGAGATGGGCTGTTAACCGGACACTCTGCGCTCCGCGTGCAATTGGCGTTATACGCCAATAAGGAGCAGCACAAGAATTAAGGATGTGAGGGCATTCACGCCCAAGAACTCCACCCAAGATAACCGCGTCTATCACAACTCTTGAAATACTTACGCAGCCCACCGAGACCGGTTAAGTCGTTAAGAATGCGGCTTATTCCTGAAAAGGCTGGCGTCGGCGGTTCAACTCCGTCCCTGGCCACCATCATTCCAAAACACTTATCTCACATTCGAACCAGACCTCCCAGTCCGCTCCCAGTCCGCTTCTGTCTGCCGCGTGGCTGAAAATCGCAGTCAGCATTGCCCCCGCCGCAGCCATGCGATCCTCGCTGACACTGTGGGTATAACACTGCAAGGTCAACTTAACATCATGGTGGCGAAGCAAAGTCTATACCGTTTTTGGGTCAGTTCTGATGCGGCCAAATGAGCTACAAGCTGTTTAAACTTTCACTCATCTTTTGATAGCCGTCTCGGTTCAGATGAACTCCATGGGTGTCATGACGGATTTTCATGCCAAGGGCACAGGAGGAAGTCAACCCTCTGTTATTGGGATTCGGTCCAGCTCATTCCATCTGGTGGCCACCTGTGCCGTTCGCAGATGGTAAGAACAGAGCCAATCCGCTCATACTCAGGAGCTCGCGATACTTCCATCTCTCTAGATGAGGTCCACGTTGTAGAGCGTTAGGATGTCGTTAAGCAGCGATCTATTTGCAGGAGCCATTAAAGACCCGAGAGAACTCACCTCGAACGTGGAGGGCGGACGGGAAAAGATGGCGTAGGCAGCGCGGGTATGGTCGTGTCGAGCCGGATAGCGAATCCCGTCCGGTTTGCAGGGGTGAGATCGTAAGGCGGCCGACCACTGTTTGGCAATCATGTGGCTGCTAGCGAAGAGTCGGCTATCGGCACCAATCCGCGTGAGGCCGCCTGTAGTGAACAGATCAACGAAGCGAAGATCCTCGGTCACCTCGAGCAGTGCCATGGCACGTGCGTCGAGATAGGCGCCCGAAACGGCTGGCGCTCTGGCCGAAATCTCGCAGGACTCGATGAAAGCACCGTGCGCGTCTTCTGCCGCGTAGAGAACACCGAATGAGTGCCCTGCAGGACAGTCGGGATCGTCGAAGCGATTCTTTCCGGTGGTGCCGAAGTAGATGGGGTCAAGTACGATCTGATGATGCCGATAGAGTACGTCGCCCATCTTCAGGTCGAAGATAAGCGGCGGCTGCGTTGGCAGTTCCGGATGTGGGGGACCAAGATCTCCCGGCTTGTCCGTCATAGAGCGCCTTGTTCGCCATACTCGACTGCAATAGACTTCACGTCTTCGATCGATCCTTTCTGCAGACGTTCGATTGGAGTCTTCCCGCCGAGCCGTTCGTGTGGGTTGGTGAAGAACACCATCTGCATCCAAGGGTCGAGCGACTTCAGTTCTCCTAGGACTTCCTCAAGGCCAGGAATTGTCCTTCCGTCGTCGAATTGAAAGCTTGGATAGCTGTATCCCCGTTTTCCTTGAGTCAAAGCCAAAAGTTGATTGGACAACCGGCGTTTGTCGACCGCTTGCCGAGAGATTCCTAGTACCTCTGCCACTTGCTCAGAGGTCAGGGTTCCCCCTGCTGTTTCGAGCATTTGTTTCTTCCGTTTGAGCCCTCGAAATTTGGCTGCGATGAAGGGATCGTCAGCTATAAGTTGGGAACTCTCCACAGCCGAGCTTAGGGCCTCGAGCGCGACCAAATAATCGGTAGGAGCAGCGGTCGCCTCATCAATCAAATCGGAGGAAAGATCACCTTCTAATTTCTTGAATGCTCGCAGGATTCGAGAATAGAACGCTGGATGCTTGGTCCCGGCAAGTTCGCGGAGAGCAGAGCTGAAATACCGATGCGTAGACTCTGGATTGCTTTTGATCCATACGCAGAACCGATCCTTCGCGAATTCAGTACTCACGTCGAACTTGTCCAGGTTCAGATTCAGTCGCCAGGTCTTCGCAATAATTTGAACCAGATCTTGTTTCACCTCGCATCGAAAGTCGCTCTGGGCATAGGAAATGAAACACAGGCGATTTGAGGAACTTGAAGGCCTGTCAATCAAATAGGACGGCTTCTTGCTTTTGTTGGGATCACCGAGTTTCTTCTCGAGCGTAACCTGAACCTGATCGAGGGTCTCCGGGTGTTCAATGTATGTGAGCATCGGGGCCTCCAGTTGACAAGTTCATTATCTAACAATATATGCTACTTCGTCAACCATTGCTTCGGTTGTTGCTCCGAAGCGAACTTCCTTCGCATTGAAAACGGCAGAGGTCAAAACGGCAGACGTCGAGGGTCCAATAAAGGTCCAATAACGGGCATTGCGTCACTAGGACATCAACTGCAACGAGCCGCTCCGAAGGCTTGCAGCTTCGCCGTACGCAAATATTTTCGATAGGCACCACCAATCTCCAACTGTCCTCGAGAGAGAAGTTCTTCGAATGCTGCACCGGCACCTAGACTCCGGTGCTGGCAAAGCACTCAGATGTGGGGATTCACGCCCAAGAACTCCACCCAAGATAACCGCGTCTATCACAGCTTTTGAAATACTTACGCAGCCCACCGAGACCTGTTAAGTCGTTAAGAATACCGCTTATTCTAGCCCTGAAAAGGCTGGCGTCGGCGGTTCGATTCCGTCCCTGGCCACCATCGTTTGCAATCACTTACAGTCGTCGCCCTACCCGCATCTGGGTCCAATTGGGTCCAATTCACTGCACCATTCTCGATAAACTGCTTAACTTATCCACGACCCTCTGCTGCGATTCGGGCACGAACTGCTGGTAGATGTCCAGCGTCGTGCTCGCCCTCGAGTGTCGCATCTGCGCCTGAGCGTCCTTCACGTCGGCACCGGCCAGCTTGAGCCAAGTCGCGTGTGAGGTGCGCAGGCAGCGCCAATTCACGAAATCCAACCCGAGTTTTCTTCCAGCCGGCTTGATATGGCGCGAAAGAATGTTGTTGTCGCGCATTGGTTTTCCTGAACGCAGTCCCTGAAACACAAGATCATCGGAACCGTCTGATTTGACGACCTTGTATCGTTGTGTCCCAGAGCCCGCCCTAATTTCCACCGTCAGTCCCCTAAGCCTCTGAATCCGCGAAATGACGCAGGCGTTCACCGCGATGGTCGCGTTGCTGGCTTCGCTCTTGGGTGCGCCCCAGTCTCCGCGGCAGAACCGCTCCTCGATGCTGATGGACGATTCATGCACGTTACGCCAGCGGAGCGCGCACAACTCGCTGATGCGCAGCCCCGTATACACCGCGACGTAGATCATCGTGGCATATGGTTCCGCTATCAGTTCCAGCAAGGCATCGAACTGCAATGGAGTAACGTAGGGCTTGCTTCTCTTCCTACCTGCCCTTCGGGCCGGCATTCGGATCGCCTCGACCGGGTTCTTGACGAGCAGTCCGAAATCGACAGCGGAGCCAAGAACGCTAGACAGCACGTCCCTGATCTTGTCCTTCGACTCGTGAGCTAAGTGCGAAGCCGCCATCTCGGAGAAGTACCGCTGGACGGAGAGCCGAGACAGATCCCGCAGGCACAGCTTCCCAAATGCCGGGATCAAGTAGTTCCGCAGAACGCCATTTGTTCGACTCTGGGTGCTGTTCGCCATTCCGGGCATTACTACCGGCCTGTATGTCGTCTCGACATAGTGTTGAAAGTTGGTCGCCGAGCCGAGGTTTTCCAATCCCTGGTTCAGCGGGCGTAGATACTCGTTTGCTACCTTCTGGGCCTCGCGAACATTCATGGTGGCCGGAGCCAGTCGGATACGCTCGCGAATCCTGCTGTGTTTCCCGTCTGTAAAGGTGTCCTTCCATACTCGAAGGGTCCACCAATCCCCTCGCCGCGTCGGCTTGGGGCTCTGAAACCTCCGTCGTGCCATCCGCTCAAAGTCTCCTTTCAGCGGATAACCGGAGCTCGCCTCGGGAAGAACAATAACACGCTCATCGAGAGCGGTCATCTCCGAATTGTGCGCGAGGTCTGACATGAGTCCCGTTAGGTGTTGACCTGCTTCAATGGTTGTTGGAAGGCAGCATCAAGAAGCTGAAAGACGCGCTTAATCGTCAACAGGCAGTCGGCTCTCGGTCTGCCGGTGCCAGCGCCGATACTTCAAGCTCACGATCCTTCTCTCAGAATCCTTGTGCGCTCAGAAACCGACAGCGGCTTCGGCTCATTGCCCCAAGAGTCCGATTTCTTGAATACTGGTGCGGATGGGCGCCAGGTCTGCCAGTCGAACGCCACGACAGATCCGCCATTCTGCATGAGGCGGTCGTAGGCCCGCTCTCCGATTACCGGCCCTATTTCCTCAAGGCACAGGTTTGAGATAACGATCGTCGGCCGCATCTCCGCATAGCGGGCATCAATCACGCCAGAAACCTCTACGCGCTCGGCTTCACTTCGGAACGAAACGCCAATTTCATCCAAGATCAGCAAATCGGCACCGCGATACCGACTCACAACCTCCAGCTCGCTTTGCTCGGAATCGCGGTTCCATGTGTCCCTGATGGCGCGGATCATGTCGAGCACCGTGGTGTACATCACCGTTCTCTTCGCCTCGAAGAGTTGGTTGGCAATCGCAAATGCTAGATGGGTTTTCCCTGTTCCAACTCCGCCGCAGAATGTCAGGCACGCGCCTGTTGCCGCGACCTCGTTGAAGTTATCGGCGAAGCTGCGAGCGACGGATAGGGCTCGTTCCTGCTCTGGCGTGCTCGCCTTGAATGTGTCGAATGTGTAGCTGCCGGAGCGCGCGGTGAATCCCGCGGCCTTCATCCGACTTGCACGCCACGAATCGCGCTGACGCTCCTCCCGGGCAGCCTCCTTGGCTTCTGAAGCCAGACGCCTTTCTTCGTGGCACTCCGTACAGCCGGTCTGTATTTCGTGATCTTTCGCGCCCATCTTGTAGGTCAAAATTGTTGCGGTATACGGGCCGTGCTTCTCGCAAGTAGCTTGCGCTTCGCGTTCGGACGTTTCGGATGTTGTGTTCATTGGGCACCTTCAGAAGTAGGAGTTACCCAGGCAGGCTGGGGACGGTTCTCGATTGAGGCAAGGCCAGCGGTGTAATCGCGCTTCGCAGATGGTTGTGGTTGTTGACCAGAGCGATGAACCGCTCCTCGAGTGTGGTTCCACTCGGCCTCGTCATCGTCATACCTGGCGCCGTTGAACCAGGTTGCCGGATATGGGATGAGGCTCTTGTCTGGTTGGCGATCCTGAGCCGAATCGCAGTAGGCGTCAACTCGGCCCCGAAGCCACTGCACTCCGGCATTTTCGTCGCCTGCGAAATCGGGATGTTTGTCGGTAGCGCCGCTTTTCGCTACCGTCGCGATGGCTCTTTCGATGGCCTTCAGTGCGGCAGCTTTGGCGACCTTCTTGGGGTATTTCTGGTAGAGGGTTACTGCCAGGATCGTGCGTTTCTCCGTGGCGAGTTTCTTGGAGCCCTTTGCGGTATCCCGCGAACTACTCTCGGAAGATGAGTTAGGGGCAACACGGTCCCGCTCATTCGCAGAATGAGCAGAGGCTTTAGGGTTTAGTGCTTCTGCATTCTGCAATCTGCAATCTACTTCTGCTTGTCGTGACATGCGTGACATTTCGTGACTGTCACGCTTCGTCACGCTGCCGTCGCACTGTGTCACGTCTGAGGTGTCACATACCTTCGCACGATGTCTCTGCTGGCGAATACATGCCTTTCGCTTGAGGTCCTCTTTGGATAGCTTTTCCCTGTATTTGTCATAGTTTAGAAGTCTCCATCCTCCATCTATCCTCTCAACTCGGCGCCCTTCACGTTCGCGGGTGCGGCTGTATTTATCGGGGGATAGGAACTTCTCTATGGCCGACTCAGTTTCCTCGATGCTGACGTTTGCGAGGGCGGCCAGGCCGGGAATTGTTGACTCTACAATGCCATCCTGATCAGCCATTGCCAGCAAAGTGACCCAGACCACCTTCGTAGCTGGAACCTCGCGCCAAATCGTCGAAGTAAGTATGTTGTCATGGAGCTTTGTGAAGCTGCTCATTGCTACACGCCCCTCCCTTGGGCGAAGAACGGAAAACGTCTCGCGGACGGCCCTGGAAACTGCGGCGGAACTGCATAGAACCTCAGCCTGTCCAAGGTGGCGCGCGCACGAATGCACACAGCCGCAAGCTGGCGAATCACAAGGCTTGCGTGGCGCTTTGGGTTGCGTGGTATAACCTTTGCCGAGTGAACACCGCGATTCGCATGACTCCGGCGATGGCGGCAGGTGTAACCGATCACATCTGGAGCGTAACTGAGCTTTTAGGCTTCGCCAGCGAGCAAAGGATACAGACGCGAGTATGATTGCCGGTGCTCAAGGCCAAGCGCATCAGCCCAAAACTTCGCCTCTGGAATACCGCACATCTTTACAAGGAGAAGAAACATGTCCTCATTCGGTACAGGATCAGACATTTCCCCACAAGAAGCGAGCGACCTTCTGCACAAGCTGATTACAGAATCCGTTACTGTGCAGGCTGTATTGTCCGTCGGCGGCTGTCCTGGCTTATACGCCGCGCTCGTCGGGAAGGTGCGACCGGCAGGCCCCGGCGACATCCGCGTGTTAGAGCGAGAGCAAGATGGCGCGACAGTACCGCAGATCGCATTCAACCCTTCTTTGGCGACTACGCGCAAATATGCAGATATACGCGCTTTTCCCCAAGCGACAATCGCGCAAATCGCAGCGATGCCGGGAACGCCCAAGTTTGTATCCGCCTTAATTTTTGCGTACCCCGACAATTCAATGGTGGCCTTATATGAAACGGAAGAAGCGTCTTGATGATGGTTCACAATGTCTTCTCCAAATGAAAACCGGCGGTACGCATATCGCCATCGAAAAGTGTTGACAAGGAGACAGTCATGCAACTGGACGAGGAAACAAAAAACCTGCTTACCGACCTTGTCGCAGAAATACTTTATCTGCGCGGCCAGCTAGATCAATCCGCTCTGAACGAGACAGCCTTGATTGCAACCTTGAAAGAGACCGTGCCCGACTTCTCCCGCAAATTCGATCAATGGCGTATGAAGACAGAAAGTGTACTTCGGCACCCCGATGAGAAGACGCTCGAAGCGCTGCGGAAAGCCCAGAAATTTCTGATTCAGTGACCTGTTTCACGATCTGTAACTCCAATGAAAAACCCCGCCATCCGGCGGGGTTTGTGTTATGTTCTGCTTGCTGTGGAACTACTATCCGTATTGCTTAGCTGATCGCGGCCAGTCTATTGCTTGCGCGTGCCGTAGAGTTCGTTATTGACGCGGTGCGGCAGGTTCTGGGCTGGTACAGTCTCAGCTTGCCCGGTAGGCCCTACCAAGATCGGTCGCATTGTTATTTGGTTCCTTCGTCGAGCAACAAGAACCGCGCATAAGGCGCGGGGGTGGGTTCCATTGATTTGGCGTTGTTCCGCTATACTCTCGCGCAGTGTCGAGATTGCATTTCACCCAAAAAGCGCCGAATGGCTTCGTGGGGAACAAGTACGCGGCGCCCAATACGAACGATGTCTAGCTGACCCGATCGGATCAGGTCCTCCAGCTTTCCAAGGCTGATCGAAAGCGTGCGAGCTGCTTCGTTGCGCGGAATCAGTAGTTTCTCGGACGAAAATTGGTGATGCGTTTCCAACATCAGAATCTCCTTTCGGCCAGTACAAGAAGGCCACAGCCTGGCTGGCCATTGGGTACTAGTTTTCCTGCGTTAGTCGGCGACCAACTGCAGGCCAATGTAACCTGCGGAGGAACGGACTTCATAACCCCTCTTGGGGTTTTCGCGCATCAGGCACCACCGACCGCGGACGCAGGCGAGCCGTGCTTCGCGCGCCCTGCACATTTTCCGCGCCTCGTCTTGAGTCACATGTCTATGAATATTCTTGTCGCACCGGGCGGGAGGTTTTCGGTGAAACTCCCAAGCCCTTGCCTCCTGCTCCGATAGAAAGCAAACCTCAGTTTCTAGCGTCGCCATTTGGATACACTCCTCCTCAGTCGCGTCAGCACGTTGAGAACATCGGTGCTTTCCGGTGTATTGCTGAATACCTATATCGGTCGCGGACAAGAGTGACTATGAGCTACGCTCCGGCTACCTGCAATGGCTTCGGCGTGGCCGAGATTGTCCGGCGGACAAAACAGGCGGGGTATTTGGGGGATTTGCGTCGCGTGCAGCAGAAGATAAAAAAACGTCCGCGATTGCTACGCGGACAATTCTGGATGAGCTTTGGACCAGTTACCCAGGGCTCTACTCAGTCGCCTTCTTACTGCACGGCTGAACCCTGGCGATTTGAAAGCTGCAGCAAAACTCTTTATGGGAATGCCAGACCGGGAGACCCTACTATTCCAGGACGCCAACCTATCGCGGTCGCGGCGTTCTAGGTGATTCAAAGGTCTCAGCCCCTCACTGTCCAGGGC
>Ga0187871_10002623_pt1 | contig 14488 bp, 14 predicted proteins | sample June2016WEW_16_1_FD_132988 | JGI IMG/M metagenome (GOLD analysis project Ga0187871, IMG submission 132988) | Peatland microbial communities from SPRUCE experiment site at the Marcell Experimental Forest, Minnesota, USA - June2016WEW_16_10 | ecosystem: Environmental > Terrestrial > Soil >... | reverse complement strand
CGTCGCCGTATTGCTGGATATCAACACCGACAATCGCAACCGTACGGTGAGTGAAATTCGCCACTGCTTCGGCAAGAATGGCGGCAACATGGCCGAAGCCGGCGCAGTTTCGTGGATGTTCCACAAGAAAGGCGACATCATCATTCCAAAGAGCGCCGCGAAAGAGGACGACCTGATGAACATCGTTCTCGAAGCCGGCGGCGAGGACCTGAACGACGACGGCGAAAATTGGGAAATACTCACCGAACCCTCTGCTTTTGAAACCGTGCTTGAGGCGGTGAAGAAAGCGGGGATCGAGCCGGCATCGTCGAGCGTGGCCATGATTCCGCAAAACTACATCAAGCTGGAAGGGCAGGCAGCCAACACCATGATCCGGCTGATGGAAGCGCTCGAGGACCAGGACGATGTGCAGAATGTGCATTCGAACTTCGACATTGACCAGAAATTGCTGGAAGAAGTGGCCGGTTAAATTGCACGCCGGAAGATTTGCTGAGAGCCGCCCCTTGGGGGCGGCTTTCTTCTTTGCCCGACCAATATAAAAAAGTTTTCAACACAACCGTGGAAAATTCTGTGGAAAAGCACGACAGTATCTTTGTAAGTGATTCAACGAAAGATGGTTCAGCATTTTGCACCGGAGCGAGTGCTGGCACTTTTGTGCTGCAACCTTCGACGCGCGATGCTCGGTGTTCGCAACATCTCATTCCGAGCCAAGCTTGAAACTCCGACTCGACAAACTTTTAGTGGATCGCGGATTGGCTGCTTCACGCGAACGGGCCCAGGCCCTGATTCTCGCAGGCAAAGTGTTGGTGAATGATCAGAAGCTCGAAAAATCTGGCGCGCAAGTCGAAGCGGACGCTGTAATCCGCCTGCTAGGTTTGGATTTGAAATATGTGAGCCGGGGTGGACTCAAACTGGAGCGCGCCCTCGAGCACTGGAAGATCGATGTTGTGGGCAAAGTCTGTCTTGACGTCGGCGCTTCCACCGGTGGGTTCACCGATTGCCTGCTGCAGCATGGCGCCGCGCGCGTGATCGCTGTCGACACTGGTTACGGGCAGATGGATTTCAAGCTCAGGGGGGACCGGCGGGTTCGTCTTCTGGAAAATACCAACGCCCGGTACGTGACGCGCGAGGCCGTCGCTGAAAAAGTGGATCTGATTGTGATCGACGTGGCCTTCATTTCTGCAACGTTGGTTCTGCCAGCGGTAGTAAGTGCTGCATTCCCGCAATCTCCCGAGGAGCGCCATGGCCGGCGGTTGATCGTGCTGGTCAAACCTCAATTCGAGGCGGGAAGGGAATTTGTCGGCAAAGGCGGCATTGTGCGGGACGAGGCCGCACAGTTGGCGGCGGTCGAGAAGGTGAAGAGAACTTTGCTGGACCTTGGTTGCTCGAGCACTGATGTGGTTGAGTCTCCAATTCTCGGCGCGGAGGGGAACCGCGAATTTCTTCTGCGAGGTGTTTTCTAAATATTGTCTAGCTCAGTGTGTTTAAGGTTTTCGCCTTCGATTTCTGTACAATCTTTCTTCTGTACAATCTGTCTTTCACTCGAATGCCCAGCACTCGAATGCCAAGTTCTCGAATGCCAAGTTCGTCCCCATCGAAAGTCGCGGCTATTATCTCGCGCCCGGCGCGGCCCGAAGTTGCGCGTATCGTTCCTGAGTTGCTGGCATGGCTCACGGCACACGGCTACCGGGTTATCGTTGATCCGGAGACCGCCAAGTATTCCAACGGCCAGGAAGAGGTGCCGCGCTCGGAAATGGCCTCGCGGCCTTTGGCTCTGGTTGTGGTGTTGGGCGGGGACGGCACTTTGCTTTCGGCGGTCCGGGCTACGGCTGCGACGGACGCCCCGCTGCTCGGGGTGAACCTAGGCTCGCTGGGCTTTCTCACCGATGTTTCCCTTGCGTCTCTGTTCCCCATGCTCGATCAGATCGCGCAAGGCCGCGCGCCGGGGGAACAGCGTTCTCTGATGCAGTGTGACTTGTTGCGCGGTGAAGAGATCCTGGGAAGTTACATGGCGTTCAACGATGTCGTGGTGAACAAGACAGCGCTGGCCCGCCTTAACAACTACGATCTCTTCGTGGACAAAGCGTTCGTGTCGAGCTACCGGGCCGACGGTATGATCGTCTCCACGCCCACTGGTTCAACCGCCTATTCTCTCTCCGCGGGCGGGCCCGTGCTCATGCCCACGGTCAATGCTTTTGTGATTACTCCGGTAGCGCCGCACTCGCTTACGCACCGACCACTGGTCGTGCCCGATTCCGCCGTCGTCGAAATTTTGCTGCGCAGCGACGAAGAAGTTGCGTATCTGAGCCTGGACGGCCAACCTGGCCTCGATCTGAAAGATGGAGACCGGGTGCGCTGCCAGCGCTCCGAGCACAAAGTTAGCTTGTTCCGTACCGAAGCTGATTTCTTTCATGTGCTGCGCACGAAGTTGAAGTGGGGAGAGCGATAGGGAATTGATGATTTACAACTCCGCGGAATACAGTTCCCGTGGTTTCTCCCTCCGCCGAATGACTTTGACTGAGTTCCCACTTACCAGCACCTCGGCGGGCCGCGGCCGCGAGTTGTAGTTCGAAGCGAGCACCATCCCGTAAGCCCCGACATCAAGAATTGCAATCAGGTCGCCTTCTTCCGCGCTAGGCATTTCCCGATCGCGCGCGAAGAAGTCGCCGGACTCGCACACCGGCCCCACCACGTCGACAGTTTCTTTCTTGGTCGAAAAGTCTTTGGATCGCGAGTCTTTGGATTGCATCACTGGAACGATCTCGTGATATGCGCCGTAAAGCGCGGGCCGGATCAAATCGTTCATGGCTGCATCCACCACGAGAAATCGCTTGCCATCGTTTTCTTTTCTGTAAATAACGGAAGTGATCAGCACGCCGGCAGGCCCCACGATCGCTCGTCCTGGCTCGAGCAGCAAATGGACATTCAGACGGCGCAAGGGATCGGTAACGGCGCGCGCGTAGCGCGCAACCTGCTGGGCGAAATCCGTTCCGGGTTCTTGATAGGCGATGCCCAGCCCACCCCCGGTATCGACGTACTCGATGGTGTGACCGTCGGCGCGCAAGTCGCGAACAAAGTCGGCCACTCGAGCCACCGCTTCGGCGAAAGGAGCGACATCGGTGATCTGGGAGCCGATATGAACGCTGACTCCCGCAACTTTCAGATACTTTGCTTTGGAGGCCTTAGCATAGAGGGCGCGTGCGATGCCGATCGGCACCCCGAATTTGTGTTTATGCAGACCCGTAGAGATGTAAGGATGAGTATCGGCTGCCACGTCGGGATTCACGCGCAGAGCGACACGGGCAATTTTGCGTACTTTAGCGGCGCACTCAGTCAGGGCCTCGAGTTCCGAGTCGCTCTCCACATTGAAGAGAAGAATCCCGGCTTTCAGCGCGGCGGTCATCTCCTCGCGAGACTTTCCCACGCCGGAGAACACGATCTTCTTCGCTGCGTGCCGGTCGGCGGCGAGCACGCGTTCCAGTTCTCCACCGGAAACGACGTCAAAGCCGCACCCTTGGCGCGCGAGCAGACGCAGAATGCTCAGATTGGAATTTGCTTTTACCGAATAGCAGATGGTGTGCGGAACATTGCGAAACGCGTTTTCAAAAGCTGCCAACCGCTTGCGAATCGTGGTCGCCGAATAAACGTAGAGAGGCGTGCCATAGCGCGCGGCCAGTTTGGGTAGGGGAACGTCGTCGCCGTGCAACACTAAGTTCTTCCCGTGCTGGCGAAAAACGAATCCCGGCGGACGCGCGGAATAAACCTCAGAATTGACAGGGAGAGATGCCGTAACTTCGCTGCGCCGGGTCATTTTTTCTTGGAGGAGCTTTGCGCGGCGCTGCCCTTCACTTTGATTGCCACTACGGTTTGATCGTCGAACGTCTCGACCCCGGCAGAATGCTCGGCCGCGGCTTTGAAGAGAGAATCAACCACGCAATCGGCTGAGGTGGCTCCGCATTCCGCGATGATTTTCTCTGCACGTCCCCGGCCAAAAAGCTCTCCTTTCCGGTTGCGCGCATCCAGAATGCCGTCACTGAAAAATACGAACATGTCTCCGGGCTTCATCTTGAAACGAAACTCGTCGTAGCTCGCATCGTCGAAAAGCCCAAGCGGCAAACCTGTGGCCTCGATCACAGTGTTCTTTCCATCGTGCACGTAAACTGGCCGGGGCAAGCCCGAGTTGGCTACGAGAAGAGTGCGATTCTCGTCATCCCAGACGGCGTAGATCAGCGACACAAACTGGGCTTCAATGCGGCGCTCTGCGAGCGACAGGTTCACCGCGGAGAGCATTTCGGCGGGGCCGGGTTCGATGGGGGCGTGCGAGCGCAGAATCCCGCTTACCAGCGCCGCGTAGATGGCGGCGGGCGCTCCTTTGCCGCTGACGTCACCAATCACAATTCCCAGCCGTGAAAGCGAGTACGGAATGAAGTCGTAGAGATCTCCGCCAATGGCGCGCGCCGGAATAAACTTCGCCGCCAACTCCAGGTGCGCCAGTTTCGGCAGGGTCTGAGGGAGTAGCCGCATCTGCAACTCCCGAGCCAGCGCCAGATCCCGCTCCAGGCGGCGTTCTTGGCGAGCAATCTCCTCATAGAGGCGCGCGTTTTCGATGGCGATCGCAACCTGCGCCGCCAGCGTCATCATGGTGCGCCGGTGATCGTCGGTAAAAAATCCGCGCCGGGTGTGCTCCAGATCGAGAACGCCGATCACTTTGTCTTTGTAGACGAGCGGAACAGCCAGTTCCGAACGCGTTTCGGGGTTGCCCTCGATGTAGCGGGGGTCCTTGCTCACATCGGGCACCAATACGGCCTGTCTGGTATCGGCCGCATAACCCACCAAGCCTTGCCCCAGCGAAATATCGTTTTTCAGGTGAACATTTTCGTTGAAGCGCAGTGAGAAACGATGCTGCAGCTTCTCACCGGCGGTATCGAGCAAAAGGATGCTGAACATTTGAAAATCAATCAAGCGCCGCAGCAGTTCCGCTATCCGGCTGAACAACTCGTCCAGGTTCAGGATCGAGGTTAACTCGCGCGCGATCTCATTCAGCAGCAGAAGAATTCGCGCCTGTTTTGTAGTGCGCGTATAGAGTTGAGCGTTCTCGATGCCTGCCGCCATACGCGACGCGATCAGGGTCAACAACCGGCTGTGCTCTTCGTTGAAGTAGCCCGGATCACGCGCCTCGAGGTCAATCACTCCAATCACGCGGTTCTTGTAGATGAGAGGCACAGCCAGTTCCGAACGCACGTTGGGGATGGCCGCGACGTATCGGGGATCTTTTGTGACGTCATCGATCCGAAGCGTCTGCCGTAGTTGAGCGGCCTGTCCGGTCACCCCTACGCCGACTTTGATGCGGGCGCGCTCGGCGAACTCCGGCGGATACCCCACCTGGAAGCGGAAGCGCAGCTCCTGGGTCTTTTCGTTCAGAAGAAGGATCGCGAAGATTTCGTAGTCGATGACTTTGCGCACCACTTCCGCGACCCGGCGCAAAGTCGTATCCAAGTCGAGCGACGTCGCCATGACGTCACCGACCTCGAGCAACAGCGGCTCAACTTGCAGATGTTTCTCGGGCTTGCTCAGAACGGATCCCATGTTTTTTCTATGATAGCAGCCGTGCTTTTAGTACCTAGTACCTAGTACCGAGCAGACTGTCGTGTGCGGGCGGGATGCACGGTGCTTGGTTCTTTGTACTATTCCCGGGGCACGATACAGACATCGGCTAAGTTGCGGTAACGTTCGGCGTAATCGAGTCCGTAGCCCACGACGAATTCATCAGGGATGGTGAAGCCGACGTAGTCGCCTTGCAGCGGCAGCTTGCGTCGCGAGGGTTTGTCGAGAAGCGCCGCGATTTTCAGCGTTCGCGGCTGATGCGCCATCAGCAGTTTTTTCAGCACCGTGAGCGTCAATCCCGTGTCGAGAATATCCTCCACAACGATTACGTTCTTGTCCTTCATGGACTGGTCTACATCCTTGGTTAGTTTTACCTCGCCTGTGGAATCCCATCCGCTCTTCAGTTCCTGACTCGGACTGGGACGGTTCCCATAACTTGACACGCCGATGAAATCGAACGTAGCGTCCAGCTTGATCTCGCGCGCGAGGTCCGCCAGAAAAATTGCAGAGCCCTTTAGGACGCCAACCAGGATCACCGGCTGGCCCGCGAAGTCGCGAGTGATCTCCGCGCCCAGTTCCGCCACTCGCTTCGCAATCTCTTCATGAGAAATCAGCACCTTCAGCTGTGTCATGGCGTTTCATATTAAACTAAACGCGCGGCTCATGTCGGCTGGAGTTTTCTGCCGGAAATACGCAGCCTGAGTTCTTTATTTATGAATCTCAAAGGCATTCAACTCACGTGGCTTGGCCACGCGACGTTTCGCGTCGTAACTCCTGGTGGCCGGACCGTCTTCATCGATCCGTGGATTATGAATAATCCGGCCTGCCCGGCCTCGGAGAAGAAAGTTAAGCACGTCGATGTTCTCCTGTGCACTCACGGTCACGGCGACCACATTGGAGACGCAGTCGAGATCATCGACCAGCACAACCCGCTGGTCGTTGGCATCCCTGAGCTATGCGGATGGCTGGAGAAAAAAGGTGCCAAACAAATTGCCATGATGAATAAAGGCGGCACGCAAAAGGTCGGCGACATTAAAGTCACCATGGTGCATGCCGATCACTCCTGCGGCATTCAGGACGGCGACCAGCTGATCTACGGAGGCGAGGCCGTCGGTTACGTCGTCGAGTTTGAAAATGGAGTCAAGATCTACCACGCCGGCGACACCAATGTTTTCGGAGACATGGCGATCATTCGAGAGTTGTACGCGCCTGAAATCGTAATGCTGCCGATCGGAGACCATTTCACCATGGGGCCGCGCGAGGCTGCCTATGCCTGCAACCTGCTCAGACCAAGAATCGTGATTCCCATGCACTTCGGCACGTTCCCGGTATTGACGGGAAGTCCCGCCGAGTTGCACAAGCTGGCGCCGGACGTTGAAATCGTTACTCTGAAGCCGGGCATCACCATCCACTGAACTCTATTCGTTGAACTCTCGAGGAAACACGTGCCGCAAAATAAGCCGAAGAAAGAAAATAAACCCCGCTGGCGTCACGACGGTATCACCGCCGGCCCGGTCGATGACTATCTGTACTCCATGCTTCCCCGGCGCGATGAAGTGCTGGCGGAAATGGAAGACTATGCGAGCGAGCACAACGTTCCTATCGTTGGTCCTGCCGTTGCGCGCGTGCTCCAGCAGTTTGCGCTGATGATCAACGCTAAGACCGTCTTCGAATTAGGCTCGGCGATTGGATACTCAACCATCTGGTGGGCGCAAGCGGTCGGCGAAAAAGGCCGGGTCATTTACACCGACGGTGATCCTAAGAATGCTCAACGGGCCCGCGGCTACTTCGATCGCGCGGGCGTTTCGAATCGCATCACACTCCTCACCGGAGACGCGCTTGAATTCCTCTCCGAACAGAAGCAGCAATACGACATTATTTTCAATGACGTAGACAAAGAGGATTATCCCCGGGTGTTGCGGCTGGTCTCGCCGCGCCTGCGCAAGGGCGGATTGTTTATCACCGACAATGTTTTGTGGAGCGGACGGGTCGCGGAAAAGAATCCCTCGGATTCCACGACTAAGGCGATCCTGGAGTTCAACCGATTGCTTTACAGTTCCGCGGATTTCTTTACTACGATCTTGCCCATTCGCGACGGTTTGGCGGTGGCATTGAAGAAGTAGTTCTGACCGCGCTTATTCCGCGAAGCGAGGGACCTTGGTTCTTGCCCGCGCCGCCATGGTTGCCGCTCCCGGCGAACACCAAGATCCCTCGCTTCGCTCGCGATGACAACTTCTTATAGAACGGATGACAATTTCTTAGGGAACGGATGACAACTTCTTAGATACGGCCTGAAGAGCGTGGAGAAGAATCAGGAATCAGATCGACTTCACCGGAATTGCCAGCAAGTCGTCGACTAGCCCGACTTCTTTCTGCAGAAATGGCTCGGCATAAGTCACGCCGCCCAGCATGCCGTAATAGCGCGCCATCGCGTCCACGCGCGCGCGAATCTCAGCGTGGGCAGGGAAGAGATCCTTGCCGGCCTCTTGATCGCTGAACTGCGATTTGTAAGCCAGGATGGAAGCGAGCTTCTGCTCGAATTGCGCACTGAAGTCGACCACAAAAGTCGGACGTATGTCGTAGTAAAGCGTCGCATAGATAATCTTGAAAGGGCGATGCGGAGCAAGCGGCTCACCCTTGTCCGCGCCGGAATTGGGCTGGGTGAGAGCTATCTTTGCCAGCCCCGCCAGAAAGCAAGCTTCATATCCCAGCACCGAGCAAGTGTAGTGATCGGGATGCCGCCCCTTCCAATAGGGCAGGATCACCACGCGTGGCCGAGTCTGGCGGATCGCGGTCGCGACTTTCAGGCGATTCTCCCACGTGTTTTCGACTCGGCCGTCGGGAATGTCGAGGGCGCGCCGCCAGCTGACGCCGAGAATCCTGGCCGCCTCGGCGGCCTCGCGGGCGCGATCTTCGGCGGTGCCGCGCGTGCCCATTTCTCCTTGCGTCAGATCGAGAATGCCTGTGCGCTGGCCGCGCTGCGCGGCTTTCAGCAGTGTGCCGCCGCAGGTCTGTTCCACATCGTCGCGGTGCGCTGCAATCGCCAGAATGTCCAGGGGCGTCGAGGACATATATTCGTTGACTACGTTGTTTCGAGTCCGAGCTATGTCTATTTGTTCCGTTACTTCTTGCGTTACTTCTTCCGTTACTTCTTTCGTTCAACCAGATACCGCGCCAACTCCTTTAGCGTCTCCGCGCGTTTGCCAAAACTTTCGAGCTCTGCAAACGCCGTGCTCACCAGCGAATCCGCCTTGCGAATGGATTCATCAATTCCAAACAGCGCCGGGTAGGTCACTTTCTGCGCGGCCGTATCCTTGCCGGCGGTCTTGCCCAACTGCTCTGAGGTCTGCGTCACATCGAGGACGTCATCCACAATCTGAAACGCAAGTCCGATCGATTGCCCAAATGCCCGAAGGCTTGCGACTTCGTTATCCTTGGCCCCGGCATAAAGCCCGCCGCTCACCAGGCTCGCCGTGATCAGCGCCGCGGTCTTTGCGCGATGGATGTATTCCAGCATCTCTGCCGTGGGCTGCGTGTGCTCGGCCTCGAGGTCGACGACCTGCCCGCCGATCATGCCATCGCGCGTGCCGGTGCCGCGCGCGATCTCCTCGATGATCCGCACCCGCGCTTCCGCCGGACATTCCAATCGCGCCAGCACTTCGTAAGCCTGCGTTTGCAGCGCATCGCCTGCAAGAATCGCGAGCGCCTCGCCGAACACCTTGTGGCAGGTGGGACGTCCGCGCCGCAGATCGTCGTTATCCAGCGCCGGAAGGTCGTCGTGGATCAGCGAGTAAGTGTGCAGCATCTCCAGGGCGGCGCCGAGTTCTTCAATTTTCTTGGGAAATGCCCCCGCGACCATCCGTCCCGCTTCCATGCACAGCACGGGGCGCAGCCGCTTGCCTCCGGCAAACACGCTGTGGCGCATGGCCTTGTGAATGGACGCCGGATGCTCAGTCTCCAACGGAATCAGACGGTCCAAGGCCGCGTCCGTTAACGCCCGTCCTCGCTCGAGAGTTTCTTGCAGCATTGAGCAGTGAGTATAACAAGGCGTGATTTGATAACGCACGGTCGCTCAGGATGACACTAACTCGCTAGACGATTGACACGCCGAAATAGCTGCCGTATCTTTTTGCGGAAATAGAACCGGGATCGGCAGTTTCTTTGCCTGCGTTCCGAAAGGATTTTATGAGCGACGATGCGAAGAACGACAGCTTTTCGAGGCGAGGATTTTTGGGAATGGGCTCGGCCGCGTTGGCCGCTGCCGGGATGCTCTCGGCTGCTGACGCCGCCGCGCAGGCACAGCAAGCGTCTCCCGCCGCGGGAGAAGGCCGCAAACCATATCCCACTAAGAACGATCGCAGCGCCAGTGCTCCCGGCCCGGGCAATCCTGCGATCGACGAGCAGAATCCAGATTCTTTTTTGCCGCCGCCGACTGACGCAGGCGGCGTGCAGACGTTCAAGTACCCCTTCGGAATCTCTCACAAGCGCATGCAGGAAGGCGGATGGTCGCGCGAAGTCACGGTCCGCGAACTGGCAGTCTCAAAGTCAATTGCCGGCGTCGACATGAGATTGACCGCCGGAGGCGTAAGAGAACTGCACTGGCACACGGCCGCCGAGTGGGCCTTGATGCTCTACGGAAACGCGCGGATCACCGGACTTGATGCCGAGGGCAGGAGCTTCGTGACCGACATCACCGTAGGAGATCTCTGGTACTTTCCCCCGGGAATTCCGCATTCGATTCAAGGCCTGAATCCTGACGGTTGCGAATTTCTGCTGGTGTTTGATGACGGCAATTTCTCGGAATACGAGACCGTGCTGCTCACTGACTGGATGGCGCATACGCCCCACGAAGTGCTGGCGAAAAACTTCGGTGTCAGTGAGCAGTCCCTGAAGACACTGCCGCGGCGGGAGAAGTTCATTTTCCAGGCTGCGGTTCCCGGGCCGCTCGTCGGGGACCAGAAAGCGACCGCAGGCTCGCTTGGCTTATCACCGACGGATTTCGCATTTCGTACGACGCAACAGGCGGTCTCGAAGCGCACCAAGGGTGGCGAGGTGCGGATCGTCGATTCCAGCAGCTTCAAGATATCCACCACCATGGCGGCGGCGATCGTGACGGTTCATCCCGGAGGGATACGCGAGCTGCACTGGCACCCTAACGCCGACGAATGGCAGTACTACATCAGCGGTTCTGGAAGAATGACTGTGTTCGCCACCGGAGGCCGCGCCCGCACCATGGACTTTCAGGCGGGAGACGTCGGCTATGTCCTCAAGACGTTGCCACACTATGTGGAAAACACAGGCACGACCGAACTCAAGTTTTTGGAGATGTTCAAGAGCAGCTACTATCAGGATCTTGCACTATCGGAATGGCTCACTCACACGCCGTCGGAACTCGTGCTGGCACACCTAGACATTGACCGGGCAACGCTCGACGCCATGCCGAAGGATGAAGTCATAATCATGCCGAAGTAGTATGCGGCTGAAAGATTTCCGCCACCTCACGCGGCGGCGCTCTTGGCGAACGCCGCGCTGCGCAAGGCAGAACTCAAGACAGTCTGAACGTCATCGGCAGGGCAGACGTCGCTGGCGCCAGCCTCCATAGCGGCAATCCACAGTTCATCGTCCGGTACTCGATACGTGCACACGATCGGCAGCGAGGGAAAATCGTGGTGCAAGTTCCGCACATCCGTGAGGCGGGAGCATTCCATATCGAGAATGACGACCTCTGGCTGACTCCCGGCGACTTGCTCGCGCAGTTCTTCCTCGGAGTGCGTCAGAAGAACGGAATTGAAGTGAGAAGAAAGCCCACCGGCCAGAGATTGCGCGAGCCTGGAATCGCTTTCAAGTACAACTACACTGGAGCCCATAAATCCTCCTGACTTGCGATCGTCAGCTACTGCGGATTAGGGCTGCGGGGAAGGGGTTGAAACCGCTACTCCACAGACATTACACCCCAAGAGCCTTAGCGGCGGTCATCATCTGCCCCCGGGTTTACCGGTGGGCAGGCGCCTTTTCCGCCAGCGGCTCAAACGGTTCGGCCTGGAGCTTTCCATTCTTTTTCAGCAAGATCTCCACTTTGCCTTCGGCCTGTTCCAGTTCCTTACGGCAAGTAGAGGAGAGATGCATGCCTTCTTCGAACAGGGTCAGAGACGTTTCCAAAGGAACTTCTCCCTTTTCCAGTTCCTGAACAATCTTTTCCAGGCGCTGAAGACACTCTTCAAATTTGGCCAACGGATTTAACTCCTTAAGTTATTGTATGCAACTTTTTGCGATGGGTGTCCAGTCTTTTATTGTAAATAAGCTGTGAATAACTTCCGCTGTCTCCGAAAAAGGGAAGTCGTCTAAGCGGTGGTAGGATTCTTCGTTCCCAGCGCCTCGAGCACATCCACCGCTGAGCTGTAACGTCCCTGGGGCGCGCTGATTTGTGCCCCTTGCACCGCGTGGCGAACTGCGATCAGCATCTCTCGGGCAATGGCCACGCCTTCTTCCCGAGCGGCCTGCGGCGTCGAGGCCCGTTGCATGCGTTCGAGAATCGAATCCGGCACCGAGACCCGTAGTTCGTTCTTCATAAACTCGGCGTTGCGCACGCTCACCAGCGGCCAGATCCCCGCCACCACCGGGATGCGGAACTGCTCGATCCTGCGCAGAAAGTTTTCCAGCAGCCGAATATCGAACACCGGTTGCGTCACCGCATATTCAGCTCCGGCTTGCACCTTGAACTCAAACCTGCGGATTTCCTCATCCAAGTCCGTAAGCCCCGGATTCGCTCCCACGCCGATCACAAAGCCCGTGCCTGCACCGATTGGGTTTCCACCAAGATCCAGCCCCAAGTTCAAGTTGTGGACGATGTTAACCAGGCCGATGGCATCCACATCGAACACCGCGGTCGCATCGGGATAGTTGCCCATCTTCGGAGGATCGCCGGTAATGCAGATCAGGTTCTTGATTCCGACTGCAGCCGCTCCCAGAAGATCGCTCTGGATGCAGAGCACGTTGCGATCGCGGCACGTATAGTGCAGAATCGCCTCGATTCCCGCCTCCCGTTGCACCAGCAGCGAGAGCGCCTGGTTACTCATGCGCGCCGAAGCCCGCGGGCTATCTGGAATGTTGACCGCATCTACTCCCACCGATTTCAGGAACTGCGAACCTTCCAGCTCCTTGCGGATGTCAGTTCCCTTGGGAGGAACCACCTCGACCATGGTGACGAATTCTCCCCGCGCCAGCTTCGCCCCCAGCAGCGATCGTTCTTCCAAAGGTTGAGCCGGCGTCGCCATCGGCGCGGCCGCGCTTCCAGCAACTTCCACCGAGGCTGTTTTTCCTCGGGCTTCTCCAACTCGCAAAGCGGATTTCATCACGCGAATGTGGTCCGGAGTGGTTCCGCAGCATCCTCCGACGATCCGCACTCCGGCTGCCACGAACTTCCGCGCATAACTCGCCATGTACTCCGGCGAGCACAAGTAGATGTTTCTGCCTTCCACCGATCGCGGAATGCCTGCGTTCGGTTGCGCGGCAAGCGGCAAGGAAGTCACGGCCCGCACCCGCTCGATAGCGTCGAGCATGGCCACCGGACCCACGCTGCAGTTGCAACCAATCACGTCCGCACCCCACTCTTCAAGCCGTGGAGTAAAAGTCTCCGGATCGGAGCCATCCAGGCAGTTGCCATCTTCGTCGATCGTAACCTGCACGACCAAAGGCAGCTTTGCACCCACATCTTTCGCCGCAAGCATGGCTTGACGGAGTTCCTCGAGGTATCCAAAGGTTTCCAGAATCAAAAGATCGACGCCGCCCTCCGCCAGGGCTTCGATTTGTTCGCGGAAAGCCTGCCGGGCTTCCTCGAAAGAGGTTTTTCCTAAAGGCTCGATTCTGGTTCCCAGCGGGCCAACCGATCCCGCCACCCAAACATCGAAGCTCTTGGCGGCTTCCCGGGCGAGGCGAGCGCCAGCTTTGTTAATGTCGCGTACTTTGTCGGCGATACTGTGCCTTGCCAGTCGGAAGGCATTGGCCCCGAAGGTATTAGTTTCGATGATTTCGGCCCCTGCCTGCAGGTAGTCGTGGTGAATGGCACGAATCAGGTCGGGCTGGGAAAGATTCAGTTCGTCATAGCAGCGGTTGATGAAAACGCCCTTGGCGTAAAGCAGCGTTCCCATAGCTCCGTCGCACAGAACCGGGGATTGCTTGATCCGGGAAAGAAGGTCAGCCGCCATATACCTGCTCAGAATACAGGATCAATGGGGGTTGTGCATCTGGGCTGCCGCCACCGCAAAGGCTCACGGGGACACCCGCATGTGCGTTACCGAATGACGAACTACGAATGATGCGAAGCGTGGGGTCTGCTATAATCCGCTATTTCGCACCTAAATCTCCATCTTTCATGTTGTTAGGAGCATTCCGTTTGAAGTTTGATTGCGGCTTTGACAGCAGTTTTAATTGGAAGAGACTCGCGCTTTTACCCGCCGTGCTCCTGGCCGCCAGTTTTGGTCTCGTCTCCTGCGGGGGGAGTGGGCCGACCATAGCCGAGCCGCCCAGCAAATTGACGACCCGGGTTCTGGCTTCGCAGAGCGTCTCAAGCCCAACCGCTTTTGCTGGCTTGGTGCTCATCGATGGTTGGATCGACGCGCGGGTCAGGACTTCTGCGATCCCCGCCGGTAACTCTCCGGGACTCATGGCCATCTCTCCCGATCGAACGACATTGCTGGCCTTCAATTCGGTGATAAATAACTGGACGGTGGGGATCGTAAACACGGCAACAGAGACTCAGACTGGCACCATACAAATGCCGGGACCAACCACCAGTATGGTCGTCCTGAACAACGGCTTTGGCTATGCGGCAGTGCCCACGGCTCCTTTCGTATCGGGACCTCCTCCAGGGGCGGTTATAGGGATG